>Ga0224528_1000758_pt1 | contig 23841 bp, 16 predicted proteins | sample CBST25metaG_2_FD_179888 | JGI IMG/M metagenome (GOLD analysis project Ga0224528, IMG submission 179888) | Peat soil microbial communities from Stordalen Mire, Sweden - C.B.S.T25 | ecosystem: Environmental > Terrestrial > Soil > Wetlands > Peat | place: Sweden: Norrbotten County, Stordalen Mire...
TCACCGCGCCCGTCGCAAACGCCAGCGACTTACTTCAAACGTCCCTATCGAAACTGCCCCGGTCGGGAAAGCTCTGCTCAATTCAGCCTCATCTGACCGGGGCAGTCCCGATAGGGATCTAACGTTTATCGGGATCGATTCGGCGATGTCAAAATTGCCGCTAGACGGTCGGACTCGCTCCTGTGACGGATTAGAATTTGATGTGTGATCGACGTGAGTGAACTGACGGAAGCACAGAAGGCCACCGAAGGCTTCGCCAACACTTATACCGGGATGATGAAGCTCTACAACCAACCCGGCTTTATCGCGGCCCTATGTGCTCATGAAACCGCGCACCTCATCTTTTATGAGCGGATGGGTAGTATTCCGTTTGAAATCGTTCGACCGAAGATTCATTACAACTATTCCATGAGCAGGTTTGAAGGCTACATGGCTGGAATCAAGCCACAGCTTCCCGACTGTGAACCTAGGAAATGGCGAGAGTGGGTGTCGGCCAAAGCACTCGGCTGCGCTGCCGGTGGAGTCGTAGGGCGACGGCTGTTCCCACATGCAGACGGCGGTGATTTTGAAGACAAACGGCTGTTCATCCAGGAGTGTGCTGATTTGGTCAGGCATTTTGGAGGCATTTCCATTAACGCGGAAGAGGTCTGGGCGTGGGCTCAGCAAGAGGTTTCGCAGCAACTGGACTCAGATCCCAAGCTCATGGAATTGATTCAGATACGGGCCGAGGAACTGAAGGCGCTGTTCGGCCTCACGGGGCTGTAGGATTAAAATTATGCCTATGCTTAACGTCCTGCTCCTTGGTGTCGTTCACGAATTCCAGCGTCAAGAACCTCGATTTCTTTACATGCCAAAAGAAAAGGCTGAAATCTACCTTGCGCAAGTACGTCTGTACGCGCAATGGGTACGGGCACAGACCGATGGCTTCGAGGCCGAATTGATATTTGACGAAATGAATTTGCCGGAATGGGAGCACTTCAATAGGCTGGAAGATTTCGTGGTCCTTCCTTGGATGTACATGGATATTCCGGAAAACGTCAGGAAACGATTTGGCCTAACGACCGTGAGAACTCCCGGTCGAGAAATTGTTCTTGAAATAGACGAACCACGCGAGAGGCATTGGCTCAAAATTATTGAGAGCGTCGCCACTGAATGCAAATTAAAGAACGTCGTTGTCTTGTGTGGTGCAGCTCATCTGCCGACCTTCTCTCAAAAGCTGATTGAAGCCGGCTTCGACGTGAAGTCACTAGATGTCCGGGAGACGGAGTGGTATAACGCGGGCTATGCTAATACGTCCTCATAAGTCGGCCACTGTTCGCCGATCTGCCAAGGTGCACTCGTCAGCTGATAATAACAACCAACTAGCGTTTGCAAATCTTCAGTGGTTGGATACATGCTTGAGCGACTTGGCGGCAGCGGAGAATTATTCCGGAAGGGGGATGGCCACCTAAGTCCGTGAGAACGTGCTGAGACAGACCGTTGGGCAAATTCTCGCGATCAGCTCGAAATAATTCGGTTCGCCGGCTTTTCTTACGCCAATAATTTAGCCTGCGCCCCACGCAAGAATTCCTAAGAGATGCTATTGAACTGCGCAGCGAGTTTCTTCATTGCTGCATTTTCGCGGATGACTTCGCCAGTATCTTGGCTGTGCAAAGCTATTTCTGCGGCGATTGAGCGACCGAGAATTTGCTGGTCGATATTGCCAAACGATCCAGGCACGAGTCTTCCCAACCAACCGACCCAGGCCGGGGTATGAGAGTTACCGACAATGATGCCGGGGCGAAATATGGCGAGGCGGGCAAGACCGACGTTACGCACGGTGTCTTCCTTCATGCCCATGACTCGCGCATAACGAAACCGGCTGTGAGCTGTGCTTCCTGCCGCAGAAAGGAGGCAAAACTGGGCTACTCCAGAGTCATGGCAGCCTCGCGCAAAGGCACCGACGACACCGACCTCAAGTCGTTGCAATTCTTCTTCGCTCCAACGCATCGATCCAGAACCGACACCCACGCAGCTCACGGCGCTGACGGGACCTTGGCTTAAAACTTCGCGGGCAAGGTCAGCTGTGCGTTCGGCAAAGTCAGCAGCGCCGGTATCAAAAACGACGTTGCGCACCCGCGATCGCGGCGCAATGGGCTTTCTGGTGACCATCACCACTTCCCGGCACTCCGGAATTGACAGCAACTCCGCGACGGCTGCACCGCCGACTTGCCCGGTGCCACCAAGGATAATTGCGGCGAAATTCTGATTCATAAAGAGGACCTCTGCTTAGTAAGGATGCGGCAGCCTCGTTCCCCCCAAGAGGTAAGCATACTTGGTCTCGGTTCTAAATTGAGTCAGTGAGGCATGGCTTTTCTCAATTGGCCGGTTGAGAGGGCAATGCACTCGCAGAGCATGGGTTGAGCGGCATTCAGAGGGTTGGTCCCGATAACGCCGCTGTTTTGAACAATCTTAATGGACCTTTGCTTTTGCACGGCAAAGGTCTTGGCCTGAATTCCAAGATTTAATCTCTTCCGGGTTGAATTCCCCGCCGCTTGCGGCGTAGAGTCCGCTCGGGCTTTACAGGATACCTCGCTGCTTGCGGCGAGGTCGTTCATTTGCAATTGAGGGTGTTCAAGAGGGTGCTGAAAAGCCTCTCGCTGGCCAAAAAATTGATGGTGCTTTGGCGACATTCTGTTCAGATCTGTCATTGACGAGTGATTTGGCGATTGTGCGCTCATTCAGGCGCAACTAGACATCGTAGGGCCAGAGCCCGCTTTTCCGTCAGTAATCCGCATCGGCAAAATGCTGGTCAGAGAGTTCGTATTAGTTTCATTTGCCCTTTCTGCATTATTCCCTTGGCTGCCTGTGTCGCTTGGGCCGCTCGTAGGCAAAGCGAAGTGTTCCATCTTCGCTGTTTTTCGCTATTATCCCAGGGCTACATGAGGTACGTTTTCCGGGGGCAAGGTCAGCGATTCGTCCCGGTAGATCGCTTTTTGTAACCTCGAACGACTACACTAAACGCGGACTCCGGTGCAATCAAATCTGATTCCAATCCCGCCCGATTTGCTCGCGCACCCAACGGAATTTCTAGGGGATCCCCCACCTGTGCCCCGGCTTCAATCGCTTCCGATCAGCAAGTTGAGCTGGGAGAATTTCGAACGCCTTTGCTTGCGATTGGCACGCTTGGATACGGAGCTTGAAACCTGTAGGGTGTACGGGACACCCGGACAGACACAGGAGGGCATCGATGTCTATGCTGTGGAACGAACCTCGGGGAAACCTCGTGTCTTGCAGTGCAAGCGCGTCAAGCAATTTGGTCCATCGAATCTAAGCGCAGCAGTCGATCTCTTCCTCAACGGCACATGGGCGTCAACAGCAACGCACTTTACGCTCTGCACCACCTTTCGACTTGAGTCCACGACGCTTATCATCGAGATCGAAAAGCAACGAGAAAGACTCCGAGCAGCAAGAATTCAGTTTGAAGTTTGGGACGCCGCTGAACTAGATGTCCTCCTCAAGGATCAATCGGAGATCGTAGACGACTTCTTTGGGCGTCCCTGGGTTCAATTGTTCTGTCCCCCTGACGGGCTCAGTCGCCTGCAGAATCGAGTGACAGGACCCACAGTTGCCGAAATGCGGACAAAGCTAGCTGCTCTCTATACGAGAGTGTTTGCGGCCCATGACCCTGGTCTTCCAGTGGAACTCTGCAGTAAAGCCCCGGTCCCGCTCCGCGATAGGTATGTGGTACCAGATGTGTACGAGGACCGCGTTGACAGTCGGGCGTCGAGCGGGGAGCAGTCGCGGCCAGCGACATCGCAAGCCCCTCAAGGACAAAGCCCCAATTGGCCGAGCGCAAACGTTCAGCCAGCGTCCCAAACCATCGATCTCCCAAAGCAGCGACGCCGACTCAACGATTGGCTCTCGGAACAGACGCGCCAAGTTTTGCTGGGTGGACCGGGATTGGGCAAGAGCGCGCTTCTCAGATATGTAACCCTCGACTTACTCAGTCACAACCCCGTTCTTACCCAAGCTTCGTCATTCCACGATACCTATTTGCCAATTTGGTTGTCCTTTCCTTTTTGGACGGCGAAGATCGATCAATCAACGGCTGCTCTGTCTATTCCCGACATAATCCAGGCTTGGTTGCACCTCTGGAGTGAGGATCGGTTGTGGCCATTGTTCGAAAATGCACTCAACGATGAGCGGTTACTCCTCATGGTTGACGGTCTTGATGAATATCGAAGCGAGGACTCCGCGCGCAACGCCCTCGCTCAACTACAGGTGTTCGCTGAACAGAGGAATTGCCGGGTCATCGCAACCGCCCGCCCAGTAGGCTATGACAGGCTTGGAGTCCAACGAACGGGCTGGTCGGCAACATACTTGGCAGAGTTGACCTTGGCGCAACAGGAGCAGTATGCCGTGCGTTGGTTTGCACATCAACGTCAGTTCTTGGGTGAGACGGGCGAACAAGAGGGACAAGATCGCCCAGTCGAGTTGGCTGTCGCGAGTTTCATGGCGGAAATGCGGTCGTCCGCTGATCTGAGCGAACTCGCAAAAACGCCTCTACTGTTGGGACTACTGCTTTACCTGAAAAGTTCGAGCATTCCTCTTCCAAATAGCCGCTATCGGGCATACGGTCGTTTAGTTGAACACTTGATTTCGGTGCATCCAATCGCGCGACGGCGCGCCGCCATGGTGAATGCAGAAGACTCCGACCTGACCCCCGAAGATGCCCGGACAGTCTTCGCCAATCTCGCCTTTCACCTTCAATCGCAATTACCAGAAGGTCTGATCGAAAGGCGAGAGGCAGAAGACGTTATAAGCCAATTCCTCAGAGATGACGAACTCGGCTTCGGGCTCGCGCAGGCAGAGGCACGACGACAGGCTCGTACTCTCCTTGCCTTCGGCGAACGGTCATTAGGTCTACTGGTCGAGAGAGGGCCCCAAGAATTGGGCTTTTTGCATCGCTCGTTTCAGGAATATCTCGCCGCCGAGCACGTCGCGAGGAGACCCTTTGCAGCGCAATCCGATTTCGTGAAGCAGCACTGTACGGAACCAATCTGGCAAGAGGTGTTGCTGTCGCTGTTGCATCTTACCAAGCGCCCTGAAGAAGTGGGCGAACTCGTTGCCGTGATCAGCGACGCGGCGAGTTTGGTTTCAGACCGGTTTATCACGCTACCGATACTTTGCGAGGTCGCTGTTGGCGATTTCCAATGTCCGGCGACATTAGCAAGGAAAGTCTGTAGAGACATCATCGCAGAAATTGAGGAGAGCCCTTGGTCGCGGCATCGGGAACGGCTCCTGCGGTCGCTGCTCATTGGCTTGTTCTCGCCTCGAGTGCGGGACTTGATACAAGAGCGTCTTCGAACATGGGTGCCGGGCAGGCCTTGGCGTCATCCTGTGGTCTTGGCATTGGCGAGAGGCTCTCATTCGGATGACGTGGTTAACTGTCTCCTGCGGCTAATCACCGATGAAGATGATTCAATCAACGCTCAAGCTGCCACAGCACTTGCGAACCTTGCTGCCGCTCGTCCCGAGATTGCGGATCGGCTGATTGATTTTCTTGGCAGAGCATATCCGGTCCAAACTCAGGTTGCGGTACTTGAAGCGTTATTGACCGGATGGCCCGATCGTGAGGAATGGCCCCGGATTCTATCCGAGATCGAGAATTCGCCAAGTATGGAGATCCGGATGATCGCAATTCGGCGCAAGATCAAGACTGGCACTCAAACGACTGCAGATCGAGATCAGGTACTCTCTTGGGCAAGGAGGGGAGTTGGGTTGCGCCTCCTTTACGGCGGTTCGCTTGCGGGTGTCTTGCTGGCGGGATGGCCAGGTGACGACGTCGTCAAGAAGAAGGCCCTCGAAGCCGTCCGTCCGGATAGTTGGGATGACCAGCATATGGACCAGGAGATCGCCTTCGCAATCTTGGTACAGGGATTTACGGATGATCAAGACGCCCGCGAAGCGATTGCATCACTCATCAAGGAAGAACATCGAGACTATCTGTGGATACAGCACGGCCCATGGGTCTACGAACGTCTCAAAGGCATTCCGCTGATTATTGATGCAGTCGATGAATGGTTGACGGCGCATGACGCCGTTCTTACACGAGAGGTTTCGTACTTTGCGCGAATCGGATGGACCCAAATCGGCAAACAGAGGCTTCTTGAGGGACTCGCGCAGTCTTTTCCATTCTGGTGCGTTGAAGCGCTCTTAGACCGATGGGGTCTGGAAGACCAAGAAGTGTCCGCTGCGTTGGCCGACCTCGCAAACTCCCCGCGTGCGGCGGAGATTGGGCACCTTTTGCCGCGGATCATATCTGATCCAGAAGTCTGCCGTCAGCGGCTTGTCTCTTTCTTAGGCGATCCGAAATGCCGACGACCAGACCTCGTGCTAGAGGGATTGGCGCGGTTGAGCAACACTCTGAATCGTGATGAACTCGTCTCAATGGCAATGCCGTTCACTGAGAGCGAAACGTTGTGGGATACGAAGGTCAAGGATGTTCTCTTTTCCAATTTCTCGGATTGCCGCCAAGTAAAGGTCCTCGCGAGACGACAGCTTTTGATCCACGAAGGGAATCTCGCTGAGGTCGTGCAATTCTTCGGGAACGATCCCGATTTGCTGGGAGGTGTCCTTGCCACTTTGAATCCTCTTCCAGTGGCTTTGCGATCGAAAATCATTATGTTTCTTTGCAGTCACAGAGGCAGTCTGCCGTGGGTGTATGACCTATTCGCACAGTACGACTTGGAGGCAGATCCTGGTATCAAGACACAGATGGCAATTGCGCACTATCAGCATCTCGTCGAGTCAAGGGGAGACCTCGCATTTGCGCAGGAACGGTTGTTGCACGAGATTGTTGTCGGTGGCGCCGACAATGCTGAGCGGCGTCAGGCGGCATACTGTGGCTTGCACGTTCTAGGTGCCTTGGGCAGGATTTTGACTGCGTCCGGGATTTACCATCCCGGTCCTCCCCACATCGGTCTGTACGACGGACTAACAACAAATTATCCGCTGATTGAATCCCTTCTCGCGAATTGGGTAGATATTCGCGAAATTCTTGGTGACGGTTTCTGGGCAAGCATATCAGACCTCAATCGAGATCGGCTGTCCGTCTGGGGAACTCTCTGCTTGCTCGCGGACAATTATCCCGTGCCTCGGGCGGAAGCTCTGGAGTTTATTCGCGGAGCTCGTGAAACAGCAATCCAACCACAGATATTGGACTTTGTCGCGCGGGTCCAACCACGATCAACACTCCTGCGGGATCTTTGCCTCAATTCATTATTCTCCGCTTCCAATGATTCACAAAATGATCCAGAAAAAGCCATCGAGATCCTGGCAAATGATTTTCCAGGCGATTCACTTGTGCGGAATGCATTAGAAGCACGATTGCAAAGAGACTTCCACATGCACGGACACCGTGCTATATGGGCGCTTTGTGAACTCGCTCCTACTGATCCCATTCTCACAGAGGAGATGAAACGGATTCGTCCTCACCTCTTCAAAGATGGTGAATGGTTGATACAAAGCTCTTTCGATATGGCGATAGTCTGTACCAAGGGCACGAGCCAAGAAGTTCTGTCAATCATTCAATTCATGTTGCGAGGTTGTCGCCCTAACTACCGGTATTTCGCAAAAGGATTCCAGCGCCCTATCGCTCGTCGCGTAGCATCAGACACCGAACTCCAGGCCATGCTGTGGGTTGAGTTGCAGAGAACGCAGAATCCAAATGAACGTGGCAGTTTTCTCTCGCTGTTGGCGTCGGTGTCGGGGATTACCCCCGAACTGCGAGAGCTGTGTCGGTCCATGTGCGAACCCGAGCTCGGTAAACTTGTAGCTTGCACCGGTATGGATCTCGTCACGGGGTTACTACAGCCTGTCCGTGAATTTGCCGCAACTTGCTTACTCGAAGCGTTGCCAGAATGAGTCTGGTCCGGTAGGTTCTGCGAATTGAGAACCGTCCAACTGTTGCTAACAGCCCAATCCGCGTCGGAGAACAGTACTATGCCCGGTGAAAATAAGTTTCTAACCCTACTGCGGCAAGCGTTGGAGAACATCCGTGACGAGCGATTCTTTCAAGATGAGCGGGGATTCCAGGGCGCTTTCCTTCAGGAATTGAGCAAGATGGTTGCACATGGCGGGTTTCCAGGAGACCCCATAATCGAACAGGAGTATCAGAAGCGCCTGCCTCTGCATAAGATCAGGATTCGGCCGGACATCATCATTCACGTTCCGTTTGAGAGGGGCGTTGCAGAAGGCCGAGACGAGGGGAATTTTGTCGCGATGGAGCTGAAACGGCGCGCGACACCCAAAACGGCCAATGGGGCATTCGCCAACCTAGCAACCATGAAGGAAACACTCAAATATCCACTGACAATCTTCATCAATATTGATTCCGACCAAACACACGCTGCGCTTTGCCCAACGAGCATTGCCGGGCAGACAGCCTGCTTCGCAGTGCGCTTTGAAGGCGGAAAATCCGTCGTGCGATTGGAAGAACATGAATAGCGCTGGCGCGAGTCTGACTCCAGACGACATCGCATGGGTTAAAGCCCATGCTGAGGAGGTGACGCAAGCGTTCGGGCCAGAGTTCGCCGCCGCAAGTGATCGTTTTAAGCAGGATCAGCTATTGCTTGACCGCTTCAATGCGGCGATTGAAACGGTTCTGAAGAAAGGCAGAGGGCATTTCAGCGCCGTTGACGAAGCCCACAACGAAATCTGTATCGCAAGCGCGCTGCTTGCTAACATGGGGCTTCGATTCATCCGCCTGGAGTACAAGCCGCCCCTGCCCGGTTGCGCCAAGACGATTGATTTCCGCGCGACGGCAGATACCGGACAGATAGCATATGTGTGAAGACGATCAAGCCGCAAGCTGCCAGCAGGTGGGATCAGTTCGAAAAGGCAACAAAAGAGGGTTGGATCGCGGACAACGTGCATGTCGTCATTGCCGAAGAATGGCTCGGTGGGGAAATCTGGCATGGGTGGTTTGCAGCGAGATCTCGGATGCTGGAATACACGCTCGAACTGGAGCAAAAGATTGCTGAGGGCAATCTGACTGCTGAGGATACGCTCTTCGTATTGGCGCTGTGTAGCGACGGGTTTCATTGGCAGCAGGACGGGCTGGAGGACTTTGCCAGCTTCTATTACAGCGGCGTCCACCGTGGGGACGACGCCTTTTTCAATGCCGAGATGAAGTACATATCGGACAAGAAAATAACACTAAACCGGACGATTTCGCAATTCGCCTACATGAAACGACCGCAGAGTCAGATTCGCACGGCACGGCTTAATTGGAACGTCAGACCGCCACGAGATCCTTTTTTCTAAATGACCCAGGCGCTTTCCTTAAAGGATATTTTTGCGCCAATCTGGTCAGAACCCCCTATCCACCTAATTGGTGCTGCACCCTCTCTCGCACCTCGGTTCTGAGTTTGCAATTTTCCTTCAGCCCGTTCATCTGCTCGACATTCCATTTGCCGCTCACACAATAGTCCATCCAGTGAGCAGCGCCACATGCTGCTCTTCTAATGCGCAAATCGTAGTCGAACTGCCTGATGCAGTCCGGCGTCTCTGTACAGAAAGGGTCTACTATCACAACTTTGAGATTTCCATTCACCAAGAGGGCGTTTGAAATTCTGAAGTTGATATGGTCGTCTCCGAAGCCGTAACCGATTATCGTGAGTTGATCTAAACGCCTCAGGACATCGTCAAATATCTGGAGCTTCTCTTCGCCCTCCTTGATCTTTGATGTCCGGCTGTATTTTCTGCCGCCTGTCAGCATCGACTGCGATATTATGTCCAGTTCACCGGCCAGGTTGGTTATGGTTCTGTCCTTCCCTCCCGGAATTTTGTTTCTTCCGTGGTAGTAGGCCATCTCATTGGACAGACGAAATTCGAGAGCCAGCTCACGGGAAGCGGGTTTATCTAGTTTCAAATTGCAGAGGAGGGAACTGTCTCTATATTCAAGTTCACTTATTCCACCGTGAATCTTGACCAGATTAATCCCCTTCGTGCTTTTGAAATAGCCGCCGCCATCAACTGACATTTTCGCGCGCTGTGTGCAGCCAAACGTAATGAGCCGACTCATGTTTAAGTTGCTGATTGGAAAAGTTAAGGTCTTGTCGTCTCCGTAAGTGATCGGAATATTGAAGTCCAGGGCCAGATACTCGCAATACAGATCGTGATTGAGTGAGAAAATCCACGTTTCTTGGTCAGACAAAAGGTTCTCTAGCTTGCTGAACCATTGTTTATTCGTTTCATAAATAATTGCGTAGGATGCTTCTTGGTAGAGGCAGAGGATGTGGTGAATGATGTCGTAGAAATAGACGAATAAGTAGTTGAATGAATCCCGGTCTGACTGGGTAGGAGTGGATATGCCCTTTAGACTCTGTAGACCCGCAAGAAAAGCTTCATAGTTCTTCCCGTTGTTCCTTTTATAGTCGAATAGAAGATCCCAACCGTTGGTGATTGCGTTCTTGTTTATGGGCCTGTCTTTTCCGTATGGCTGCTGGACGGACATAGCTGCCGCCAGTCTTTTGACATTCGTATCGTTGTATATGCCAAGAAATACGTCAGTTAACTCATAGGAAAGCGGCATTCCCAGGTCGTAAGAAAAGCCAGCCCCCAACAGTAGTCCCTTCTTCATCGTGTCTCCGCTGAGATCATCTTGCGATCAAGGTGTGTCGTCATTGTTTCAATCCAACACCTGTGCTGCCGCCTGAAGATGCTCGCTAATCCGGTCGAAACTGTCAGCAATTAGTTTCAGAAGGCGCAGGTAATCGGTGCGATGCCAGTTCCCCTTGGGAAGCCCCAGTTTCGCCGCCGCTGATGCAGCTTCCTGTTTATTTGGCGGATGCGCCAGACCACCGTGGATGCGCAGGTCATATAGGAAGGCAAGTGGCGCAAACTCATCCTGGACCCGCTTATGTAACCGTGTCAGTTCCGCTTGCAAGTCAGCTTCGATGGGGCTCTTGCCTTTGCCCTCCGCTTGTTTCACCAGCATGGGGAGCCTAGTTGTCTTGGGCTGGATGGCCTCGACCAATAGAGCGATAAGGGTTGCACGCTGTAGCAGCTTGCGAGAGCCGAGAGCTGTGGGTGACTTGTCGAAGCTCTCGTGCAACTTTTTGCCGACGGCATTGAGCAACTTGCGTAATGACGCGGATTGCAGGCCATCCAGGAATAGAGTTGATGCGAGCGTCGCTCTCTTTATAAACTCGTCGTCACCGGCTGTAGCGGGATAAACCCATTTCAGTTGACGCCCGGCAAGGCTGTCGAGAGAGCCGTGCCACAGCGGCTCACTAATCGTCGCGCCGAGAAAATCAGCCATCTCGGCGAAGGCGGTATTTAGCCTATTGAGTGCGCGAACAAGGGAATTCACTGCTTCCGGGATTGGCACTTCCTGCCAGAACGCGTTCGCAGTGTCCGCGCTCGGCGGCTCGACCGCGTACTGCTTCCAGTGTGGCCACTCTTCAAAAGGCACTCCTTCAGCAAAATCACCTATTGCGGTAGCGAGCAACTCATTACCAATCCTTGACGTGCTGTGGGTAAGACCCCAATAGCCGGTATTGGACACCGAACCGTCGTCCTTCACGTCGAATCCGGAAGCAACCTCGTATTTCGACAAAACCTCCTGGCGAAAGTAAATGCGATCCATAAAGTCGCAGCTAACACCATCGAATTCACGCTCCTCGGTATCTCGCAGGCGTTTCCAGCGGGCCGGGGCGACTGGCCCTGCGCTCGTTGGCAGCGTGAATGCATATGAATCAAACTTGGGTACTTCATCCCACGGGTTTTCAATGTCGATTGCAGGCGGTTTGATTTCGAACCACAAATGTAACCGGCGTTGAAGATATTCGCGACCGTCTCCATCGCCCCGCCGTAGGCCCCAATTCTGAAGGAACGCCTTGGAGCCCTGCGCCGGTGAGCCGATTGTGAGTTCTCCGGTCACGAACGCTCCAATCGCGGCCTTGGTGGGGTTGAAAAGGAGGAGCTGGCGATAGTGCCCGATAAGCAATGACATCTGGCGGGCCTGCAGGTACTTGAGTAAATAGTCGGCCCGAATTTCGACAGTCTGCAAATTCCCTTGGACTACTCGCCGGATGAGGGCATCAACTCCTCGCCGTGGGTCCCACCAGATACCGTATCCGGGCGTTCTTTCTTCCAGACCCAGAAATATCCACAGGTCAGGATTGATGAACAGTCCGGCGTTGGATGCTTCAGCATGGATAAATACCAGCGGCTCGCCGACGACCGAAGTGAACGGGAACTCAAATTGATGGAATGCAGCATAGCTGTACTCCTCCTGACCGTGCGCGGAGTGGATTACGCCGCCGGGCTTCCCAAGGCTGCTAAGAACGTTGCCCACAGACTCCAGCTTGGCGAAGATGGACGCAAAAGCCTCAGGAGGAAGCACCAGGCTCTGCCGCATGATGTCATCCTCGACGCCGCGCTCGTCCACAGGAGAGGTGGGTGTCCACGCTCCGAGCCTTACCCAAGGGCCAGCCAAGCGCTCGGCGAAGAGATCCCTCGAAAAGTCCAGTTGGTGAATGCTGGACAGATGGCTGGGAACATCTTTGCGGCTAAAAATTGCGGTCACGCACAGGCCTCACAATCCTAATAATCCTTATGCTACAGCCGTATTCGTATCCTGACGGCTACGGTCGCGCAAGCGAGCGCCTCCCGTGATTCGCTTTCGTCCGAATGGACGCCGTCTATTTGCCCGTGAAGTATATTGCAGTGCCTTTGGCGGCTTTCGATAGAGGAATGTCACTTCGCTCTGAGCCTACCTTCGCGAAGCCAAGATTCAACCGCTGGGCTAAAGTCGTGAGCTTCTCAACGGGAGGATAGAGGCCCAGATATTCCTGGCCTTTGAATTCAGAATCATCCTGTGCCACAAGTGGAAGAATCCACACATAGCCAGTCTTAATGCCGTCAAAATAGCCGAGTTCCAACGGCATCCACACCGAATGCGTCGCGTTCAATGAATGCGCATAAACGAGGCAGGAGGACACTTTCATCCTCTGTTTGACTACCTGCGCGGTTCTCGTAGTGACCTTGCCGCGATCCAGCCCGGCATCGTCAATCCAGTCCACATAGACACTGAGATCAAGGGACTCGATGATCTTCTTGACACCGTAAATAGTATCGGCGTCTTGGTAGGAATGGGAGAGGAAAACATCGTAGCGGTCTGTTTCGGAAAAGCGGGCGGAATCCTCGATGAGTATCTGAGAGGCACTCTTGCTCCCTCGGGAACGTGCTGCCTGGCCTGCTGCCTTGGCTTCTGAAATTCTGAGATATGGCAATTTCCAAGTCCCTTCTGCTTACTTCACCCAGCTTGGGAAATTCGTGAATCCGTCATTGGTGTTCCAGTCATAAACGGAATACCAGATGCCGAGGTTGTATCCTTTCCCGCGATACTCCTGGTTCACTTGAAATTGGTAGGATGAAGAGCCGTCGATCTTGTCGTACTCAATCCACTTGTCTGCCATCTTCTCCCATAGTGTTGCCGTTGTTCCGTCGGCCGAGAAGGTGACGCCCACATACTCAAGCGGGTTCGGGCCAGATAATTTCGTCAACCCGTCCTTGCCCTTTATAGAATTAATATGGACACCAAACAAGTGATTGCCCCGCTTGAAGCTTTTGAGAATTTCATATCTCACCCAGGGACGCGCATAGGTGCTTGAGCCAATCAGGACGCAGGTATTTGTGGTATTTTCCAAACCGCCGTTGATGAGGCGCTTCAGTGCGATATCGCCTTGCTTCTTGGCATTCTCCCAGATCGAAGCATCGTAGAAGCCTGCCTCTTCGCGGTCAGGTTTCGTCATCCAATGGTTTCTGACGACGTTCGCTCTGAAATCGATAACATCCTGGTAGTGAAATGTGAAGAATACGCGCTTTGCCATCTCGTTCTTTCTAGCAGCTACCTGCCGGCATCTTTGGCGGCTTGCTCAACCCAGTCCGCAAATCTCTCGTGATTCCATTGGTAGACTTTGCCGTAATTGCTGATCCACTTCGGCCCGTGCTCGGTCTGATTCGGCAGCAGTATCCCAAGGATTCCTTTTCCGTCTTCGATGCTTTTGGAGAGTTCGTACTTGCACCACGGACGTTCGTGTGTCTTTTCACCGATCAGGAAACAGGTCACGCTGGTGTTCTTGAGCCCGGTATCAATTAGTTTTTGCAGCGCTGCTTTTCCCTTGGTTTCCGCCTCTTCCCACAGAGACCTGTCGTAGAATCCAGTCTCGGAAGTTGGCTTGAATTGCCCGGAATTGCGGACGATGTTGGCATTCATGATGTCGTCGTAATGAAAACTGAAAAACACTCTGCGCGCCATAGTCACCTACCCTTTGCCTTGTTGATGATTTCAACCACTGTGTCGATGAGGCGTTTGTTGTCTGACGCGTCACCCAAGATTTCAAAAAGCGGCTTCAACTCAGGATGTTTGGGGTAGAAAGTGTCGAAATTGTCTGTGATCTCCTGCCATAATTCCTGCGCCATATAGCCGGTTGCGCCGATAGGGATCAGCAACAGTCCGTCTGCTCTTGCAATGTCGAATTCCCGGCGCACGCCATTCGCCACGACTACGCTTCCTGCCTGCACTTTGTTGCCGAAGAGGAAGACGGCAATGCCAGCATGGGCAATCATCTCTTGCCGGTACGCTTCCCATTGTTTCTGCGCATCTGCGCCTTGCGGGAAAGGTCGCAGGATGAGCTGATCATGGAGGCGCATTCCCTGGTGCTGATATAGCTCTTCAAGGACGCCGGTGATCACCTGACTGCCTACACCGAGGCCAAAACCTGAGACGATGCGGTTGCCGTTCTTAATCAGTGCATGGCTGAGACCGCGGACAAAAGCTTCGGCTGCGTCCGTTCCCCAGCTTCCATACTCATGTGCACTTCCGGAAATGAGTACTGTCTTTCGTTGGTAACGATTTTCGATCTGCTTCAAAATCGCAGTGACATCGCTATATTCATCGACCAGCAGGGTCTGTACGCCGAACCGCTTAAGGTCATTGATTGCGAGTTGCTGCTTGATTTCCGCATATTTGAATTCATCGTCGCTGGCAAAACCGGATCGCTGGCATTTCTTGAAAATACAGTAATGATCACGCGGCTTGCCGTGCAGGCTAATGCGGACGCGGCTCAGAATGTAGTCGAGATTGGGATCGGTAAAACTGAAGCCCAAAAACAGAAACATCTTGGCCACTAAATCGCCGCTTAATGCGGTCACATATTGGCCATGCGTCGATTGATAGCGCTCGTAGTCATCCTTGGTAAGGACGGCGTCATCAGGATTGTCGATATCGCCATGCATTTTGTAGACGATGGCATCGCGCCTCGGCTTCGTTAGCTTCAAGTGATCAAGGGTGTATTTGACATCTGGAATCTTCCCCGAGGCCTTGAGTGAGTCCTCAACCAGTTTGTCGTAGTTCGTGGTCCAGTAGACCTTGATGGGAAGCCTGGCAAGGATGCGATGATTTTCCGTTGGTACATGGCCCAGCGACAGTTGTTCGATCAGTGCGCGATTCAGTCCACTGCGGTTCTGCTTTTCGTTGAGGTGGTATTGCGCGATCGAAATAAGATCATGTTCCTGGTCGATATCCAACTCCAGCTCTCGTGCGATGGGCCGCAGGAGCTTTTTCCAATCGACGCAACCGGCCCCCACCGACAATCCTGCGCCCGCGAAGATGGCGACGTTCTCCTCTTCCAGCTCTTTGACGAACGTTTCTACGAACTGCTCAGCGTGCTTGTCCATGGTTTGTCATCACACTTCGGCTCAGTTTCCTGCATGATCTTCTCAATGCGAGGTTTACGCAAAACTTCGAGATAATTTATTTTAACGCGCAGAGAAGAAAAAGCGAAGAAGATTTCGCCACCGGAGATCTTGATCCGTACCGTTCATTTTCTGTGGTGACCGCGACTTTTACCGTCTGCAAAATGCCAAGCCCAGTCGAAAAAGTCGATTTAGGTCTGCTGCATAACCAGAAAATTCTGAGCACCCGCAATCGTCGCCTCCTTTTTTGCGCGGGAACGGATGATGCCTGGATTTTCAAGCATCATGGTAATGTCCTGCGCGCCGATCCGCGCCAAGTACGGTATCCACCGGCGAAGACGGAGTTGGCCACAACCAGCGCCTGGTTGCTCTGCTCATCGGCGGACTGCGCCACGGTTTCCGGCACCCCTTGCGAGCGAAAGCAGCGTCAACATGCAAGTTGGTGAATAATAAGAGAAGATTCAGCACCCTCGCCAGCACCCTCGAAGGGCGCAATGCAAAACATTATTTATCAATAACATAACTATACTTCGGAAGACTCTGTTAACCAAAAGACAGAGGTCACATGGAGTGAGGGTGCCGATTTAAAGGGTTTATTCGCCGGTCCGACTTTTGCCCTGACGATGATGCAACGCGGGTCTTTGCCGAACAACGGCAGCAGTCGTCGCGGCTCCGGGACTTCTGCTGTGCCAAGGCAGAGGTCGATTTCCCCTGACCTTTGCCGTCGGAAAGCAGGGGTCTGTAACCAAAAAGCAGAGGTCGATGAGGGTGCTGGCGAGGGTACTGAGAGTTTGCCTACCGATTTTTATAAGGACTAAGAGTGCTTTTGTTTGCCATCAGTGCCATAGTTTCAATGGGTTACGATCAAAAGCACTTCTGTCATGGCAGAGGTCGCAGCCAACATTCCAGTATTGATCCCGGGAGCGCCTCAGGGTTCAGAATAGATTGAAGCCAGTCGGAAGGATGGTCGCTGTTAGGAGCGCGCGGCGAAACCTCCTCTTGATTGCAGGGTAGTTTCCGCTTTCCTCCAGATCGGGCTTTGATCAACCGATCAATTTTCGAGGCGCGACGTAATCCCACTCAACACCTTTATACTGTCACGAGTTGCCCAAAGCAGTAGATCCCATACGCCTGTTACAGCCAAAGCAAAGATGACGTGGACTTTACACGTGAGCAAAGAGAGCCGCATGAATAGGAAAGACCTCAGCGAGCGAGATATTTGTTCCAAATTCATCACGCCTGCCATCGAACGGGCTGGCTGGGACCCGATGCTGCAAATCCGCGAAGAAGTGTCCTTTACCAAAGGCAGGATCATCGTGCGTGGCAAGCTCGTATCGCGTGGCAAAGCCAAACGTGCCGACTATATTCTCTATTACAAGCCCAATATCCCCATAGCCATCATTGAGGCTAAAGACAACAACCACAGCGTCGGCGACGGAATGCAGCAGGCACTCGGCTATGCCGAAACGCTCCAGATTCCTTTTGTTTTTTCCTCCAACGGCGACGGTTTCCTCTCCCATGACCGCACCGGCAACAGCGACGAAAAGGAGACCAACCTCACGCTGGATCAGTTTCCGTTGCCCTCGGAACTGTGGGAGCGGTACCGGTCATGGAAGGGACTGACCGCGGACGAGGAGAAGATTGTCCTTCAGGACTACTTTGACGACGGCAGCGGCAAATCCCCGCGCTATTACCAGTGCAATGCCGTAAATGCCGCCATCGAAGCCATTGCCAAGGGGCAGGACCGCATTCTGTTGGTCATGGCCACCGGCACCGGTAAAACCTATACGGCCTTCCAGATCATCTGGCGACTATGGAAGTCCAAGCGCAAGAAGCGCATTCTCTTTCTGGCTGACCGAAACATCCTCGTCGATCAGACGATGGTCAATGACTTTCGCCCCTTTGGCGCTGCCATGGCAAAGCTCAGCACGGATGCCAAAACCATCGAGCGGGCAGACGGCTCTGAGGTCCAACTCACCACTGCCGTCGACAAGAAGCGCCGCATTGACACAGCGTACGAGGTCTACCTAGGGCTCTACCAAGCCATCACCGGCCCGGAGGAGCGCAAGAAACTCTACCGCGAGTTTTCGCCGGGGTTCTTCGACCTCATCGTCATCGACGAGTGCCATCGCGGCAGCGCTGCCGAGGATTCGGCATGGCGCGAGATTCTCGACCACTTTTCTGATGCCACCCAAATAGGTATGACGGCAACACCAAAGGAAACCGCCTACGCTTCCAACATCACCTACTTCGGCGAGCCGGTTTACTCGTACTCACTCCGCCAGGGCATTCAGGACGGGTTCCTTGCTCCTTATAAGGTCGTCAAGGTTCATGTCGATGTGGATATCGACGGATACCGGCCCGAGCCTGGCAAGACCGATCGCGATGGCGAAGAGGTGGAAGATCGGCTCTACAACACGAAGGACTTCGATCGCACCCTGGTTATTGACGACCGCACCAAGTTGGTTGCGGCCAAGGTTACGGACTTCCTGAAGGAAACCGGCGACCGCTACCAGAAGGCCATCATCTTCTGCGTCGATGAAGAGCACGCCGCTCGTATGCGCAGCGCACTGGTCAACGAGAACCAGGACATGTGCAATGAGAACCAGCGTTATGTCATGCGCATCACCGGCAGTGATACCGAAGGCAAGGCGCAGTTGGGCAATTTCATCGATCCAGAGTCAAAGTATCCGGTGCTGGTCACCACCTCGCGCCTGCTTTCGACTGGCGTAGACGTACAGACTTGTCGCCTCATCGTTATTGATCGTACAGTCGGCTCCATGACCGAGTTCAAGCAGATTGTTGGACGCGGCACACGCGTCCATGAGGATACGAAGAAGTTCTACTTCACCCTCATCGACTTTCGGGGCGCGACCAACCACTTTGCCGACCCGGGCTTCGATGGCCCGCCGATTGTCGTTTACGAACCTGGCGAGGATGACCCCATCGCCCCGCCAGAGGATGTGCCGCCGCCCGGCGATGAGGAAGATCCCATTCCGCCCGAGCCCGGCGGCGACGAGGTAATCATCGACGGCGAACCGCCCAACATCGATCTGGACCCCGGCGGAGTCCCGCGGCGTAAGGTCTATGTCGATGGAGTCGGCGTGACCATCGTTGCCGAGCGCGTCGAGTACCTCGATGAAGATGGCAAGCTCATCACCGAAACCCTGCGCGATTTCACCAAGAAGGCCCTGAAGCACCGCTTTTCCAGCCTCGACGATTTCCTCCGGCGCTGGAAATCTGCTGACCGCAAGCAGATCATCATAGATGAACTTGCCAACGAAGGCCTGTCCCTCGATCCATTGGCCGAAGAAGTCGGCAAGGATCTGGACCCCTTCGATCTCATCTGCCACGTCGCCTTTGACCAGCCTGCCCTCACCCGTCGCGAGCGGGCAGACAACGTGCGCAAGCGCGATGTCTTCACCAAATACGGTCCCCAGGCCCGCGCCGTGCTGGAGGCCCTGTTGCAGAAATATCAGGATCAGGGCATCATCGACTTGGGTGACCCGCGAGTCTTGCAGATTCCGCCGCTCAACGCGATGGGAACACCTCTCCAACTCATCAAGGAATTCGGGACGCGCGCGGCATTCGACGCCGCCGTCCAGGAACTCCAATCAGCCCTCTACCAGAAGGTAGCTTGACCCATGTCTGTTCGCAATACTGTTAAATCCATTCAAGACATCATGCGCCAGGACTCCGGCGTCGATGGCGACGCCCAGCGCATCTCTCAGCTCTGCTGGATGTTCTTCCTCAAAATCATTGACGATCAGGACCAGCAGCTTGAAATGCTTGAATCCGGCTACCGCTCGCCCATTCCAGCCAATCTGCGTTGGCGCACCTGGGCCGCCGACCCGGAAGGCATCACCGGTGACGAGTTGCTCGGCCTCATCAACGACGAACTCTTTCCGCAGCTCAAGGAACTCTCCGTGGCCGGCAAGCAGGGCGACCGCCGCCGCGTTGTCCGCGATGTCTTCGAAGATGCCTACAACTACATGAAGTCCGGCCAGCTCCTGCGCCAGGTCATCAACAAGATCAATGAGGTCGATTTCAACAACCTCGTCGAGCGCCAGCACTTCGGCGACATCTACGAGCAAATCCTCAACGACCTGCAAAGCGCGGGCAACTCCGGCGAATACTACACACCCCGCGCCGTTACTGCCTTCATGGTGGACCGCATTGACCCGCATCCCGGCGAAACCCTGCTCGATCCCGCCTGCGGCACCGGCGGATTCCTCACCTGTTCCATTCGCCACATGCGCGAGCACTACGTGAAGCGGGTCGAGGACGAAGTCAACATGCAGGTCGCGCTGCATGGGGTTGAGAAGAAGCAACTGCCCCACATGCTCTGCGTCACCAATATGCTCTTGCACGGTATCGAGAACCCCAGCTTCGTCCGCCATGACAACACGCTGGCCCGGCCCTACATCAGCTATACGCAGTCGGAACGCGTGCAGATCGTCCTCACCAATCCGCCCTTTGGCGGGCGCGAGGAAGACGGCATCGAGAGCAACTTCCCCAATCACTTCCAAACCCGCGAGACCGCCGATCTTTTTCTGGCCCTGATTATCCGCCTGCTCAAGTCCGATGGCCGCGCCGCCGTAGTCCTGCCCGATGGATCGCTCTTTGGCGAAGGCGTCAAGACGCGGCTGAAAGAACATTTAATGGAGGAGTGCAACCTGCATACCATCGTCAGGCTGCCCAACAGCGTCTTTCGGCCCTATGCCAGCATCGGCACCAATCTGCTGTTCTTCGAGAAAGGCACGTCCACCAAGGAGATCTGGTTCTACGAGCACCATGTGCCCGAGGGCCAGAAGGCCTACTCCATGACTCGGCCCATCCGCATCGAGCACTTCAAGCCCTGCATGGATTGGTGGGGTGGAAAAAAACGTAAAGGCCGCGTCGAGACGGAAGTTGCCTGGAAGGTGACCGCGGACGAGGTGAAGGCGCGTGGTTACAACCTGGACTTCAAGAACCCCAACACCATCGCGGATGAATACGCCGCGCCCGAGGCGCTGCTGAAGAAACTCGACGATGCGGAGACCAAGGCCGCCACTCTGCGCGACCAACTGAAGACCATCCTGGCCGAGGCTTTGCTGCGATGAATGCCGAACTACTCCTCGCCCATTATGACCGCATCAGCGATGCACCGGATGCCGTGGCGCGTCTGCGCAAATTCATCCTAGATCTTGCTGTGCGCGGGAAGCTCGTTCAATCGTCACCAGAACGAACTCCTATACCAAAGTCCAGCGAAACGCCTGAAAATGGAAAATCAGCCACGTTTCTAGACGGCTCCCGACAGGATTGGATCAGGGGGACCGTAGGGCAGTTCCTCAACTTTCAGTATGGCAAAGCACTTCCTGATCATTTAAGACAAGAGACTGCTCCTGTTCCTGTCTTTGGATCGAACGGAATCGTGTCATATACCACAACGGGTCTTTCCAATGTTCCAGCGATTATTATTGGACGTAAAGGATCTGCTGGAGCGCTCAACCTTTGCAACGGACCATCATGGACCACTGATGTCGCATACTTTGTTGAGCCTCCCTCGAATTTCAATATCCGCTACCTCTTCTTCGCGCTGCTTACCTTAGACTTGGACAAGCTTGGTAAGGGAGTGAAGCCTGGATTAAGCCGCGCCGATGCATACCAACTTCCTTTGGATATCCCTCCTATCCAAGAGCAAGAGCGAATAGTCGCCAAAGTCGATGGACTGATGGCGTTGTGTGATCGCTTGGAGAAGGCGCAGCGCGAGCAGGAGACCCGCCGCGAGCAGCTCACCGCATCTGCACATCATCACGTGAACAACGGTGAAGACGCGGATGGGCTGCGCACCCATGCCCAGTTCTTCATTGGCCATCTCCCGCGCCTCGCCAAACGTCCCGACCAGATCAAGCAACTCCGCCAAACCATTCTGGATTTGGCTATACGTGGGCTTCTCACCCGAAACGTGAATGATGGAGACGGAACATCTCTCCTGCCAGCATCGGAGGTCTTCGAGCGGAGAATTAGCTTTCCTTCCACTTGGTCAATCCAGACACTCTCCGAGGTTGCTTCAATAATTGTGGACTGCCCTCACTCAACTCCGCATTGGACAATTGCTGGAAAGATATGCGTAAGAACAAATCAGTTTCGTCCCGGCTTCCTGAACCTCACAGATGTTCGGTATGTAAGTGAATCAACATACATTGAACGAATCGACCGCCTCAAACCAATCGAGAACGATATTTTGTACAGCCGTGAAGGGGGAATCCTTGGAATTGCTTGCAGAATCCCTCCAAATACTGAACTCTGCCTCGGACAAAGAATGATGTTGATTCGGTCAGGCAAGAAGGCAATTCCTGCTTACCTCGAACTGGTACTTAATTCCCCTTTGGTTACGAGCCTAGCGGCAACGAAAACCACAGGCGGAGCAGCACCGCGAATTAATGTAGCAACGGTAAAGGCATATCCCATACCCATTCCGCCATTAGCCGAGCAGCACCGCATCGTCGCCAAGGTCGGTGAACTGATGACCTTGTGTGACCAGTTGGAAGCCAGCCTGAATACAGCGCGGACCGAGACCAGCCGCCTGCTGGAGTCGGTGCTGCACCATGCACTCGAAGCATCGGCCTGAACCTCATCGCCCCAGTCCGCCGCGGTGGTAACTTTTTCTTTCCGTCGAGGAGCGATTCATGGTTCTCAACGATGTGCTCGGCAAGGATGCCCGCATCTGGGTGAAGTCGGAATGGGGACCAGCGTCGGAGGATTGGCCTGCGGTCTCCTTTTCCAAGCGCTCCGTTGGGGATTACCTGCGCAAAGAATTCGTTCCCGGTCGCGATGCGATCCTCTACATTGGCATCAGCAATCCGGCTACCACGGGAAATCCAGCACATCGGCAGCGACTGCTTTCCGCCGTCAACATTGAGCCGAAGCAGTTGCTGGAGACGCGCGATTGCATCCCGGCAAAGAGCTGGGAAGAATCGCAAAATCAGTTTAGAGGCCGCTGGCTTTGGTCCATGCCAGCTTTGGGCATTTGGGACTTCGATGATCTTCCACTGGCTCACGGCATTCTGCCAGCCACATACCGCCAGCTCGGCCTCATCGTCAATCGCGGCAATGTGGTGGAGGTTGTTCCAGAAGAGAAGAATGCTGTCCTTGGTCTTCCGGTTCACCCCATTGAGTTCGAACCACCGCGAAAAGCGAAAAGCTTTGGCGCACGCGCCATTCTCGACCTGAACATCGAGATCCGCCGCGAGATCGGCAGAATGGTGGGAAATATTCTTGGCCGAGTCAACGCCAGTGGCACCGAACGAACATCGGTGAGTCCGATCCGCACTACGAGCGAATCCAGCTTGCACATCCTGCTGGGCCAGAAATGGCAGGAGCAGAAGGGGCGTTGTTTCTTGTGCCAGGGCCCGCTCTTGCCGGGGACCAAAAATCACATTCTGCAAGCATCCCCAGATCGCACGGACAGCTTGGACACTGCCTATAGCGACGCAAACATCCGAATCACGCACCTTGGCTGCAATCTCGCCAAGAACAATGTCAGTCTGACCGACTTTGAAGATTGGCTGGCTGTGGTCAGAGGCGAACTTGATGACGTTAATGGCAAAGACTCCTAATTCGAAGAGCCGCGCATACTGGACTAGGATTGGTGGTGTTCATTGTTCATGAAACAATCGTCGGAGATCTCAAGTTGATGCGCGTTCTCCATACAGCGGATTGGCACATCGGCCACACCCTTCGAGGGTACAGCCGAGAGTCGGAGCATCTCGCCGTCTTCGATCAGCTTGTAAAGATCGTCGCAGAGCGTGAGGTGGATGTCGTACTCATTGCCGGCGACATTTTCGATAGCCAGAATCCCTCCGGCGAAGCCCAACAACTCTTTTATCGAACGCTTGGCCGTCTACGTTCCGCAAGGCCGGGAATCAAGATTGTCGTGATTGCCGGCAATCACGACGCGGCCAGCCGGCTGGAGGCTCCGAGCGCCCTGTTGGCCACACTGGATATGCACGTTATTGGCAGTGTCCGCAGAGTCCATGGCAATGCCGTTGCCGACCGTCATCTCATCCCAATTCATGATGCGTCCGGCCAACTCTGTCTGAACATCCT
>Ga0224528_1000759_pt1 | contig 23833 bp, 14 predicted proteins | sample CBST25metaG_2_FD_179888 | JGI IMG/M metagenome (GOLD analysis project Ga0224528, IMG submission 179888) | Peat soil microbial communities from Stordalen Mire, Sweden - C.B.S.T25 | ecosystem: Environmental > Terrestrial > Soil > Wetlands > Peat | place: Sweden: Norrbotten County, Stordalen Mire...
CTCTCCTCGCGTGCAAAGGTTACGGCCTGGCCGGCAGCCCATGTGGCGGGCGGGCCTGGGGCGCTGGCCGCCGTTCCGCAAGGGCTGGCGACCGGAGGAAGCTGTACCTCGCGGCCCAAGGTCTCGCTGGGAGTCGCTTCCGGTGCGCTGTCGAGTTGCGCGGTGGCGCAAGCTGGAGCAGGGTGCGGCGCGGGCACGGGCATTGTTTGGGAGATCGTGGGTGGCGGCGGTACCGGGGGAACGATTACCGCGACCTGGAGCGGCGGCGCTCTGCAATCTTGCCAGGCGCAGGGCGGCGCGGGCTACACGGCCGCGGCCTACGCAACTGCGGGCGCGGGCGGAGACGGCGGCAACGGCTGGAAGGCGAAGTTTCAAGGCTGGTAGGGAGCGGCGGGCCCAGGCGAGGCTGCCCGGCCCGCAGTACAATTTGAGCCATGAGTTTTCCTCAGATGCGAATGCGGAGGCTGCGGCGCAGCGAAGCCATGCGGGCGCTGGTGCGCGAAACGACGCTCGAACCCGGCGACCTGATCTATCCCCTGTTCCTTTGTCCCGGCGAGGGCGTGCGCCGTCCGGTGGGCTCCATGCCGGGGGTCTTCAACCTCTCGGTGGACGAGGCTGTCAAGGAAGCCGAGGAAGTCGCTCGGCTCGGCGTGGGCGGACTGTTGCTCTTCGGTCTGCCGGAGTCCAAGGACGAGCGGGGCGCCGGCGCCTGGGACGACGACGGCATCGTGCAACTGGGGCTGCGCGCGCTGCGAGCCTCGGCTGCCTCCAAAAAACTGGTCCTGATCGCCGACGTCTGTCTCTGCGAGTACACCAGCCACGGTCATTGCGGCATGATCGTCAAGGGCCAGGACGACTTTGAAATCGATAACGACAGTTCGCTCGATCTGTTGGCCCGCACCGCCGTCAGCCAGGCCAGGGCAGGGGCAGACGTGGTTGCGCCCAGTGACATGATGGATGGGCGCGTCGCGGCCATCCGCAAGGCCCTCGACGCGGCCGGCTGCGCGCAGACGCCCATCCTGAGCTATGCCTCGAAGTTCGCCTCGGCCTTCTACGGACCGTTCCGCGAGGCGGCCGACTCGGCGCCCCAGTTTGGCGACCGCAAGACCTACCAGATGGACGGCGCCAACCTGCGCGAGGCCATGCGCGAAATCGACCTGGACATCGAAGAAGGCGCGGACATGATCCTGATGAAGCCAGCCATGCCTTATCTGGATGTGGTGCGGGCGGCGCGGGAGCGTGTGGACGTGCCCATCGGCGCCTACCAGGTTTCGGGGGAATATTCGATGCTGCAAGCGGCCTTCGAGAAGGGCTGGCTGGACCGCGATCGCGCCATTCTCGAGTCGCTGATGGGGATTCGCCGCGCCGGAGCGGGATTCATCGTGACCTACTTCGCCAAGGAAGCGGCAAAGCTGCTTTAGAGCGGAACCAAAGTAGCCTGAAATGGGTGCCCCATGAATCGCTCTTTGATTCATGGGTGGGAGAGCACATATCTCAATTCGAACCGTACACAGTCAAACGGAAAACGCTCTAGGAGAGAACTGGGTCGCCCGAGTGAGCGGCGTCCCGGTCCGACTCCCGCAGCCTTGCACGCAGCCAGCCAGCGGAGAGCCATGAGCGCGGAATCGAGAACTCGCTCCATCCGCAGTTGAGGCAGACGTTGATGTCTGGCGAAGGAGTCACAGGCGGATAGCTCAAGCTGCGCAGACCGTTGCGATAGAGGCGGATCTCGCTTGGAATGATAGAAAAAGACGTTGACTGGCACTTCGGGCAGACCATGGGCAAACCTCTGGACGAAAGAATAGCAATCTTCGACGCAAAGACAACAAAGTGTGGGGAAAAACAAGTCTAACCGGACCGCAGGTGTTCTTCAATGAAATTTGCTTCCAAAATGGCACGCCGATGGAAGAATTCATCTCAGATTTAAGTGGGCGATTCAATCACCTGAATTCAGCCTGCAGAAAAGGTGCAGCGGCCGTCGGGTAGCGTGGAAAGGGCGTTTGCGCACGGGATACGAAGACCGCTGATCCAATCTCTGTCAGGCCAGATCGATGACCGGGTAACAGGTAAAGATCTCGCCCTTGATAGCGAAATAAGGCGCGTAGTGGTGCTGCGGGTTGGCCTCGATGTCAAAGTGCAGAGGGCGCCCGTAGCGCGGCGTAAGCTGCTTGAGAAACGCCTCCGGCGTGGCGCCCTTGGCCAGCAAACGAGCGTCTTCCGAGCCCTCGATGGCCAGCAGGATGGGCCCGTATTCGAGCGCGTAGCGTTCGTGGCCTTCGATCTTGTCGGTTCCCGTATAGCGCGTCAGGCGCAAGGCCATAGGCAAGCGAAAGGTCACCAGGTCTCCGGTCCGCCATGTGCGGTCAAGCACGACGTAACTTCCCGGCTTGCCCGTTGCCGCCAGAGTTCCGTTGAAATAGACCGGCATCTCTTGGGCGGCCCAGGAAGGCGTCCGCACGCGGAGGACGGAACGCAGAGGCTGCGCGGACTCAAAGGCCAGCTCAACCTCGGGAGTGTAAGGGAAGTTCGTCTTGGCTGTAATTTGTAACTCATGTCCGCCCTGGGTCCAGCAAATCTTCGAGGGCGCAAAGAGATCGACGTAGAGTCCGGCCTCCGGGCCATCGGGGACGACAGAGTAAAGATGCTCCGGCAGGCTGCCCAGCAGGCGCGTGCCCTGCCCTTCGCAGCAGGAGTTATCGCATAAGTTCGCTGCCAGATCGCCCTTACGGCCCACCAGGCGGGCATGATAGATCAAGCCGCGTGTGTCGATCTGGTTGGCGATGCCGATGTTATAAATCGATTTTTCAATCTCCGTCACATATTTTTCCTGATCGGGATCGAGCAGGTGCAGGCGCTGGTTGAGGAAGGTCCAGAAGCTGCTGCCGCATAACTCGCCGGTCTCGCAAAACTCGGCCTGCTCTTTCAAGCGGTACGACTTGGGCGGGAAGTCGCCGAATTCGGTGATGGCGATGGAGCCGCCCACGTGTTCCCATGAGTCGTGGTAAAGCTGCCAGGCGCCCAGAACGGCGTCGAGATAGCGGCGGTCACCGGTGGCGCGGTAAAGGTCGAGATAGGCTTCAAAGTCGGTAATGAGGTAGTTATGCGGGCGGTCGTAGGGATACTGCCAGACCATCTCTTCGTCGCGATGGGCAAGGCCATCGAGCCAGTAATTCTCCTGGTAGTAGCGCTGAATGACTTGCAGGTCCTCGGGTTTGCCGGCCGGGGTGAAGTAGAGGCGCGTGTTGGCCACCATGCCTTGCACTCCCTGTGCTGTGCCGCGCAGCAGCTTGGGAAGATAGGGGCAATGGTCGAACCAATCGTAATAGCCGCGCAGAAGGTCGAAGGCCTTGGGGTTTCCCGCGTAACCCGCTTCGATGAGGCCGTGAGTGACCCAGGCGCGCGTGTAGCCGGCGCGCTCGGAATGGAAGATCGAGTCTTCCGGGTAGGCCATGATGTAACCGTTGGGCTGGCGGCACTCGGCGATGCCGTCCACGATCTGGTTCAGCCAGATTCGCAACTCGGCGTGCTCTTGCCAGCGCAGGGTATTGCCCACACCCATTAGAAATCGGCCCGCGGTGGAACCGGCCAGGTCCACGTCCCAGAAGGGATGGGGATGGCGCAGAAGGGGACCAACCGGCTTGCCGGCGCGCTCGCGAAATGGCCGCAGCATCTCGTCCACGGAAAAAGAGCCGAGCAGATAGCCGATGTTATTGTCCATGGTTTGGCGAAAGAGCCCGGGGGCCAACTCGACACCTTTGAGGGGAGTTTGCGCACGGTAAAGGACCGGCTTCCACTGACTGGGCAGAGTGACGTTTTGCGGATTGTCGGTGACGATCCCCTCGCCCACCGGACGCGCCTTGCGAGTGAGTTGCGGCAGGTCGCGCGAGTTCCCCAGTTGCGCATCCGCGGTTGCAGGCCGGCCTTCGGCAAGGTTGCGGCCGTCGGCGAGCACATCGACTTTGGCCAGGGAAAGCGCATATTCCGCCTCGTGCCCGGCTTCGCCCGCGAGGGGGCGCAACTCGGTGGCGGTGAGGCGGAGGTAGCGGTAGCCGTTGGAAGAGGCACCACGGAGGCCGAGAAAAACGATGCGGTCGCCAGGATCGGGGATGGCCTCGGCGGGATTGTCGAAGAGCAACTCGCGAGTCTCGAAGCCGGGCGTATTCGAACCCTCGACGAGCACGCGGGCGGGAAAGCCAAAGGAACGGAGGCTCAAGTCGAAGTTGGGATAGAGGCGCAGAGCTTCGACAGCCACGGCGGTTCCGAGGTCGAACTGCACCCAGGTTTGCGTCTTCGCGGCTCTCGCCGTTTTGGAGACGTAAGGACGGTATTTTGTGGCCGGGTAGAGCGTCATGCGGTCTTCCAGGCGGACAGAGGAGGAGCGCGAAGCGGTTGCTGTATCGGCTTGCGCGAATGGCCCGACGGCCAAAGCAGCTCCGGTGAGGGCCGTGGCGCCTAGAAATTCGCGGCGGTTCCAGATGATGGACATGAGCTTCCCCTTTTATCGCGCAGGCTTTCACAGTGCGGAATTTCGCATTTTAAACTAGTTCAATCAAGCAAACCGCGTCAAACAGACACCACTTCTTCGCGATGCGGCGATGGAAGGGGAAATGCGGCCCTCAGTTGGGAATGAAGGCCTTGTCCTCGAAGAGTAAGCTATCCCTTCCAGGAGCTGCCGCGCTACTCTTAAGTTCAGCGTGATTAAAGAAGATAACCAACCCGGCGTGCCGTTCTCTGCTTCGCTGGATGAGAGTTCGGCCGCGACTCCGCCGCCTTCCCCTTTGGACAAGAGCTCTGCAGAACTGACGCCGTTCATGCGGCAATGGACCTCCGCGAAACGAGAGAATCCGGATGCGCTGCTGTTTTTCCGGATGGGCGATTTCTACGAGCTTTTCTACGACGACGCGGTAGTGGTGAGTCGCGAGTTGCAGTTGACGCTGACGGCGCGGGACCGGGAACGGAACCAGCCGATGTGCGGAGTTCCGTACCATGCGGTGGATGGCTACCTGACGCGCCTGCTGCGCAAGGGCTACCGCATCGCGATCTGCGATCAGATGGAAGACCCCAAGCTCACCAAGAAGATTGTCCGGCGGGAGGTGACACGTGTCCTGAGCCCAGGAACGGCGCTGGACAGCGGGTTGGGGCAGGAACAGAACAACTTTCTGGCGGCCTATTTTGAGGTTGGAGGCGAGACGGGGCGGGGAAAGAACTCCACGGGCGCTCAGGAATCCGCCGGGGCCGGGCCAGGACTGGGGCGGCAAAAGGCGCGCTCCCCCAAGGCAGAGGCAGCTTCCGCAAGAGACGGGCTGGTGTGCGCAGTGGCGCTGCTGGACGTTTCTACGGGGGAGTTTCGCACGGCGGAGTTTCAGGGTAGGGCGGCGCGCCAGCAGGCGATGGAAGAAGTGCTCCTGGCGCAGCCTAGCGAGGTGCTGTTGGCGTCGAGTGCGGAGTTGCCGCAGGTGTTGGAACGGATTCCGGCGCGCACGCGGGTGGAGGACTGGGTCTGGACGAGGGACTTCGCGGTGCCGCTGGTGGAACGGCAACTGAATGTGCGGTCGCTCGAGGGCTTTGGGCTGGTCGGCCACGAGGCGGCGGCGATTGCGGCCGGAGCGGTGCTGCACTATGTGCGCACCACGCAGAAGAACGAAGCTCTGCACATCGACAGCCTGAAGTTTCAGGAGCACTCCGGGGCGCTGGAGCTGGACCAGGTGACGGTGAGGAACCTGGAACTGGTGGAGCCGCTCTTTCAGGGCCAGGACAATCGGGCAACGCTGTTTTACACGCTGGACGCCTGCCAGACGCCGATGGGCAAGCGCCTGCTGCGGGCGACGATCCTGCGTCCGCTGATGGATGCGGCAAAACTGGAAGCGCGCTATGAAGCGGTTGCCGAGGCGGCGGGAGACCTGGTGCGGCGCGAGGAGATTCGGCGTGCGTTCTCTGGGATTCTGGACCTCGAGCGGCTGCTGGCCAGGCTCTCCCTGGATTCGGCAGGCCCCAGGGATCTGCGGGCGCTGGCGGCGAGCCTGCACCGGCTGCCGGGGCTGAAGACGGCGCTGATGGCAATGCAGGCGGGCAGATGGCGGGCGATTGCGGAGCGGCTGGATACGCTCGACGACATGGCAGCGCTGATTGAGAGGACGCTGGTGGAGGAGCCTCCGCTGACGCTGGCTGACGGCGGAGTGATTGCCAGGGGTGTGGACCCGGAGTTGGACGAGCTGGTGGAGATTTCCACGACCGGTCGGCGGCAGATCGCGGCCATCGAGGAGCGGGAGCGCGAGCGGACCGGGATAGGGTCACTCAAGGTCAGGTATAACACTGTCTTCGGGTACTACATCGAGATCACCAAGAGTAACCTGGCGGCGGCACCGGCCGACTATGAGCGCAAGCAGACGCTGGTGAATGCGGAGCGGTTTACCACGCCGGAGCTAAAGGAATACGAGCGCAAGATCCTGACGGCGCACGAACGGTCCATCGAGATTGAGAAGCGGATCTTCTCCGAGTTGCGCAGTGCGGTGCTGGAGGCCACGGGGCGGATCAGGCGGGCGGCGCAGATGGTGGCCGAGGCGGATCTGCTGGCGAACTTCGCGCATCTGGCCGTGGCGCGGCGCTATGTGCGGCCGCAACTGGTGGATGAGCCGGTGATCGAGGCCGTGGCGGCGCGGCATCCGGTGATTGAGCAGTGGCTGGAAGAAACGCGCGAGGGGCGGTTCATTGCCAACGATCTGTATTTGAATGCAGGCAGCGAGGGGCCGAGCCTGTTGCTGATCACCGGGCCGAACATGGGCGGCAAGAGCACCTATCTGCGGACTGCGGCAATGTTGGTGCTGATGGCGCAGATGGGCAGCTTTGTACCGGCGGAGAGTCTGCGCTTCGGGCTGGCGGACAGAATTTATACCCGCATCGGCGCCAGCGACAACGTGGCGCGGGGCAGGTCGACCTTCATGGTGGAGATGACGGAGACGGCGACGATTCTGAATACGGCGACCAACCGGTCGCTGATTCTGCTCGACGAGATGGGGCGCGGAACGGCGACCTTCGACGGGCTTTCACTGGCCTGGGCGACGGTCGAGTATCTCCATGCGGAGAGCGGGGCGCGCACCCTTTTTGCCACGCACTACCATGAACTGACCATGCTGGCCGAGAAGTTGCCGCGCGTGCGAAATCTGCGCGTGGGCGTGAAAGAGGCCGCGGGCGGAATCGTGTTTCTGCATAACATCGAACCGGGCGCGGCGAGCAAGAGTTATGGCATCGAAGTGGCCAAGCTGGCCGGGCTGCCCGCGGCGGTGATCGAGCGAGCCAGGCACGTGCTGCGTCAGCATGAGAAACAGGAGCGGCAGAGCGTGCAGGCGGAGACAGCGAATGCGGAGCCTATGCAGTTGACGATTTTTACACCGCTCTCGCAGCGGATTGTGGACCGGATTGAAGCGACGGACGTGAACACGCTGACGCCGCTGCAGGCATTGAATCTCCTGGAAGAGCTGCAGCTGGAGTTGAAGGAGAAAGCATGAGAACGAGGGATCAGGTGTCAGGGATCAGGGCTGGAGCGGGAGATGACTAATCTGCGCCGGGCAGTGGGAAGCCTTCTGGTGGTGGGGCTGGCGGGGATAGAACTATCGGATTTGGAACGTGCGTGGCTGCGGCTGGTGCGGCCGGGAGGCGTGATCCTCTTCCGGCGCAATATTGGCGATGCGGCACAGACGCGGGTACTGCTGGAGGAGGCCACGTCCTATTGCACGGCCAATGCCCTGCGCTGCGTGGATGTGGAGGGTGGGACGGTGGACCGGCTGCGGGATGCGCTCGCCGCCATGCCCTCGGCCCAGGCAGTGGCCACGGCGGCTCGGCAGACGGGCAAGAGCGGCCTGGCGCTGGAACACGGCAAACTGGTGGCGCAGGCGGTGAAGGCCTTCGGATTCAACACGACGCTGGCCCCGGTGCTGGACCTGGCGCTGCCAGCTTCGGCTGGAGTAATGGGCACACGGGCAGCGGCGGCGACGGAAGCCGAGGTCATCGAGTACGCGGGTCGCTTTCTGATGGGACTCAAGACAGAAGGCGTGGCGGGCTGCGGCAAGCATTTTCCGGGGTTGGGCGCAGGAACGCTGGATTCGCACCTGGATACGCCTTTGATTCTGCGGGGAAGCCGGCAGATATGGCGTGAAGACCTGCTTCCCTACCGCGAACTGTGCCGTGAACTGCCCATGATTATGGTGAACCACGCGGTGTACCCGGAAACGCCCGGCAAGGACCGGCCCGCGAGCGTTTCGACCTACTGGATGAAGACCGTGCTACGCGAGCGAATCGGCTACCAGGGCATTGTCTTCTCGGATGACCTGGAGATGGGCGGAATATTGAAATACATGCCTATCGAGGAGGCGGCGATTGCCGCGGTACGAGCGGGGATGGACCTATTGGAGATTTGCCACAGCCCGGCGCTGATTCTGAGCGCCTTCGAGGCGCTGCTTGCGGAAGGTGAACGGTCGGCAACGTTTCAGAAGCTGCTGTTGAAGCGAGCCGCCAGGATGGAGCGGGCAAGAGCAGAGCTGTTTTCATGCGGTACGTCACGTGCATTGACAGCCCGGCAATTCGAGGCCCTGCGCGGACGGATTCTGCGCTTCAGCGAGACGATTGCAAAGGCCCAGGAGAACCATCGGGGATGAACGCAAAAACCATGACCGTGGCCGGCATCATGAGCGGAACGTCGGCCGATGGGATCGACGTGGCCGTGGTGCGCATTGCGCCGGGCAAGCTGCGGCCCAAACTCACGCTGGTGGCGCATGAGGGGTTTCGGTTTCCGGCAGCGCTGCGTCGGGCGGTTCTGGCGGCGATGAACGCAGACTCGACATCGACGGCCGAGTTGGCACGGCTGAACTGGCGGCTGGGCATGGCGTATGCCGAAGCCATCAGCGAAACCGTCGCGCGGCACGATGTGAAGCTCGACCTGATCGGCTGCCACGGACAGACGCTCTATCACCAGCCGCGCGCGGAGAGCTGCGCAGGCCGCCGCTTTGCCTGCACCTGGCAGGCGGGCGAGCCGGCACTAATGGCGGCTGCCGCGGGGGTTCCGGTGGTTTCAAATTTCCGGCCGGCGGATATGGCTGCCGGGGGCCAGGGAGCGCCGCTGGTGCCGCTGCTGGATTACTTTCTCTTTGCCGACGCTAGGCGTGGGCGGGTTTTGCAGAATATCGGCGGCATCGCCAACCTGACGGCAATTCCAGCGGGAGCCGCGCAGGATGCGGTGATGGCCTTCGATACCGGGCCGGGCAACATGGTCATTGACTGGTTGGCGCAGGAGCTTTTCGGCAGGCGCTTCGATCGCAACGGGGACATTGCGGCGCAGGGAACAGTGCTGGCGCCGGTGCTGGCTGCTGCGTTGCGGAATTCCTATTATCGGATCAAACCGCCGCGCACAGCGGGACGGGAACAGTTCGGACGCGCTTACGCGGCGGGCTTTTTGGTCGAGTGTCGAAGGCACAGCAAAAAGCCCGAGGATGCGCTGGCCACGGCGACCGCGTTGACAGCGGAAACGATTGCAGCCAGCTACAAGGCGTTTGTGCGGCGCGCGATGCGGGGCAGGGAAGTGGACTATATCGTCTCCGGCGGAGGAGCGCGGAATGCGACGCTGATGGCGATGTTGGCCGAGCGCCTGAAGCCCTTGGGCTGCGAACTGGCGGCCAGCGAGGCGTTCGGGCTGGCGGCGGAGGCCAAGGAGGCCGCGGCCTTTGCGCTGCTGGCCTGGCAGACCTGGAATCACCTGCCCGGCAATGTGCCTGCGGCCACTGGAGCCAAGCGGCCGGCAATCCTGGGGCAGGTGACGTATGCATAAGCTTCTGGCACTGGCTTGCCTGCTTGCGCTGGCGGGCTGCCATTCCGCGGTGCGAGACCCGCGCACGGTGGTATTTCTGATTGAAAGCAGCCCGGCGAATCTTGATCCACGCGTTGGGACGGATGCGCAATCGGAACACATTGACGGGCTGCTCTTCGACGGGCTGGTGGCGCGCGACGCGAACTTCCACTTCACGCCGGCATTGGCCGAGAGCTGGGAGCAACCGGACCCGCTGACGCTCGTCTTTCATCTGCGCACGGGAGTACGCTTCCACGACGGCCGCACGCTGACGGCGCGCGACGTGGTGTGGAGCATCGACTCGATGCGCCTGGGTAAGGTGATCTCGCCCAAGTCGGCCTCCTACGCCTCCGTGGAGAGAGTGGAGGCGCGCGACGCACTGACCGTGGTCTTTCATCTGAAGCAAGCGGACAACTTTCTGCTCACCAACCTATCGACGGGCGCGATGGGCATTGTGCCGGAGGGCAGCGGGCGCGAGTTCTGGCAGCATCCGGTGGGAACGGGTCCTTTCCGCTTCGTAAGCCAGCAGATCGACCAGGATGTGGTGGTGGAGCGCAATCCGCTGAGCTGGGCGGCTCAGGCGAAGATCGAACGGGTGCGCTTCGAAGTGGCGCCGGACGCGATTACAGAGTCGCTGGAACTCGAAAAGGGCTCGGCGGACGTAGCCGTCAATTCACTGCCGATGGACGCGCTGCCGGTACTGGCTGCGCGGCCGGATCTCAAGATCGAAGACGCACCGGGAACGCAGATTCAGTATCTTGCCTTCAACCTGCGCGACCCGCTGCTGAAGGATGCGCGGGTGCGGCAGGCGATTGCCTGCGCGATCGATCGCGAACTGATTGTACGGACCCTGATGCATGGCCATGCGCAGCCCGCCGAGAGCATGCTGCCCGTGAGCCATTGGGCATGGAACGGCGACGGGCCGCGCTGGCAGTACGATCCGGCGCGGGCGGCGCAGCTGCTGGAGGAGGCGGGCTTCAAAGCGGGCAGCGATGGTGTGCGGCTGCGCTTGGCCATGAAGACCTCGAACGACGAGGGAACGCGCCTGCTGGCGGCGGTTCTGCAGCAGCAACTGGCCAAGGTGGGAATCGCGCTCGACCTGAGAACCTACGAGTTTGCCACCTTCTATTCCGACGTGACGCGCGGAGCCTTCCAGATGTATGCGCTGCGCTGGATCGGCGGCAACGAACAGCCGGACATCTTCAGCTACGCATTTTCGACGGCGACCTTCTCTCCCAAGGGCGCCAATCGCAGCCACTACTCGAATCCGCGATTGGATGCGCTGCTGGCCGATGCGACGGCAAACGCAAGGATGGACGAGCGACGCGCGGACTACGCGGAGGCGCAACGCATTCTGGCGCGTGATCTTCCGGCCATCAATCTCTGGTACAGAGATACGGTGGTGGTGCACAGCCGGCGCCTAACGCATGTGGTTCCTACGCCCTCGGGGGATTTCACCTTTCTTGAAACGGCGGAACTCGCCAGGTAGCACTTGGCTTCGCTGGCGTAGAAAACGTATTTATGTAGAGCAAGATTGATCTTCAGCTTCACTTAAGTTTCAACCACCCGCAAGCTGCGCGGAAGAGCCCGCTTTAGTGCATGAATCCAGGGCTGTTACGGCAAACTCCCCGAAGCGCGAAGAGGATGTATCAACCTTTCAGCGCATTGTCTCGTCTACACCAATAGAGACGATCTTACACATCCCGCATCGTGAGAAGCTCTCGCCCGTGGAGAAAAGGTTTATGAAAAGCAAGATGAAAATGCGTGTTGCAACTTTGGCTGCATTGCTGGCGCTTTCGATGGCATGGCCGGCAAACGCAGCACAGGCGCCCTCTCGATTTGTGGGCACCATCACGGAAGTCGGCTCCGGCACGCTGACGGTGAAGACCGACGCCGGCGAGGTGTTTCCGGTGGAGATTCCGTCGACTGCGGTGCTCAAGCGCGTCGCTCCTGGCCAGAAGGATCTGAGCACGGCCGCAACCATCCAGTTCAGCGATCTGACCGTGGGCGACCGGGCGCTGGTCAAGCTCGATCCGGATGCACCGGCCGGCAAGCTGGTGGCTTTGCAGGTTGTCGCCGTCAAGCAATCCGATGTGGCGCTGAAGCAGCAGAAGGATCGGGATGACTGGCAGCGGCGCGGAGTGGGCGGACTGGTGAAGAGCGTGGATGCGGCAGGGGGAGCGATTGTGCTTTCCAGCGGAGCCGGTCCTACGGCGAAAACGATTACCGTCCACGTTGTGAAGACCACCATGTTGAAGCGCTACGCACCGACATCGGTACGTTTTGACGCGGCGCAGCCGGCTCCGCTCGATGCGATCCATGTGGGCGACCAATTGCGCGCACGCGGCGAGAAGAATGCGGCGGGCACGGAGATTGCGGCGGAAGAGGTGGTTTCAGGCGCTTTCAGAAACGTCTCCGGAGTGATCGTGTCGAGCGATATTCCAGGTTCAACGATTGTGGTGAAGGATCTGGCCACCAAGAAGCCGGTCACTATCCACATCACGGCAGACGCGCAGATGCGTCGGCTTCCGGATCGCATGGCGTCCATGCTGGCGATGGCTCTGAAAGGGACCGCGAACGACGCTGGCCCGTGGAGCGGAAGAGGCCCGGCCGCAGGCGCTGGTGCAGCACCGCCACAACGTCCGCCAATGGGCCAACCGGGCCAACCGGGCGGAATGGGTGGAATGGGCGGAGGCGATCCGCAGCAGATGCTGAGCCATGCACCGGCCATCCAGATTGCCGATCTGAAGAAAGGCGAAGCGGTGATGCTGGTTTCCACCGAAGGAACAACCGACGTAACGGCGATCACGCTGCTGGCAGGGGTTGAACCACTTCTTGAGTCGCCGGCGGCCAGCCAGAATTTGCTCTCGAATTGGAGCATGAGCAGCGGCGGCGGCGCAGACGTAGCCCAGTAAGCCAACCAGCGACAAACATCGATCGAAGACAAGCGAGGAATACGTGAGTAGAAAACTGCATTGCTTTATTCATTTTGCGCTGATGATGGCGGTGGGCCTGGTTGGTACGGCAGTGGCCACTGGACAAGCGTCCACCGCCACGCCAGTAACTACGCCCTCTGCGACCACAGCGACTTTGCGCGGTCACATTGCGGATCAAACAGGAGCGGTGATTCCGGGAGCGACGGTCACCCTTCTCAACCCCGCGGGGAAGACTGCGGCTACGGTGACCGCGGACGCAAGCGGCCTTTACCAGGTGAGCAACCTGGCGCCGGGCGCCTACGTGGTGCACGCTACCTACGCGGGCTTCGCGCCCTTTCAGTCGCCTGCCATTACGCTGGCGGCGGGCCAGGTGAAGCGCGTGGACATCGCCATGGCGATTGAGGTGGCGCAGCAGAGTGTGGTCGTCACCGACGAGTCGCCCACAGTGAGCGTGGAGGCAGGCGGCAACGCCACCGCCGTAATTCTCAAGGGCAAGGATCTGGACGCGCTTTCGGACGATCCGGATGAGCTGTCCAACGAGTTGTCGGCGTTGGCCGGTCCTTCGGCCGGTCCCAATGGCGGACAGATTTATATCGACGGCTTCACGGGCGGGAATCTGCCGCCCAAGTCGGCGATCCGCGAGATTCGCATCAACCAGAACCCCTACTCCGCCGAATTCGACCGGCTGGGCTACGGGCGCATCGAGATTCTGACCAAGCCGGGCACCGACAAGCTGCACGGGCAGGTCTTTGCCATGGGCAACGACAAGAGCTTCAACACCGGCAACCCGTTCACCAAGGATATTCCCGATTATCACAGCTACCAGTTCAACGGGACCCTGAATGGATCGCTCTCCAAGAATGCCTCATTCTTCGTGAGCGCCGAGCGGCGCAACACGCAGAACGCCAACGTCTACAAGGCGGAGACCGCCCAGGACTTTTTCCAAAGCGGCGCGCTTTTGAATCCTCACGCGCGCACCAATGCCTCGGCGCGCCTCGACCTGCAGTTGGGTCAAAAGAACACGCTGACGGTGCGCTACCAGATCTACCACGATAGCGACGACGACGATCTGGGAAACACCATCGCACTGCCCACGCAGGCTACTTCGTCCAGCTCAACAGAACACTCCATCCAACTGAGCGACGCCGAAGTGATCAACGACCGCGTGGTGAACGAGACGCGCTTCCAGTATCGCCGCGATTCCTCCACGGGGACTCCGGCGAGCACCGCTCCCGTGGTCTCTGTAGCAACGTACTTCACCGGTGGCGGCGCTTCGTCGCAGCGGTCGAGCGAGCATAGCGACAGTTTCGAGTTGCAGAACCTGACCACGATGTCACTGGGCGCACATGCGGTGAAGTTCGGCACGCGCCTGCGCGACAACCGCGAAGCCAACTCCACCAATTCGGGCTTCAACGGCAGCTTCAGTTTTGACTCGCTGGATACCTACAACAAGGCAGCGGCTGCGCTGGGAACCGGCACGTTCGTCTCCGGCGACTCTCTGCCCGCGGACGCCACGCCGCAGAAGCTGAACTACACCACCGGTCCCCTGGCGGCACAGGCGAACGTCTTCGACGGCGCGGCCTTTATCCAGGACGACTGGAAGGCCAACAAGATGCTGACCGTCTCCGGCGGCTTGCGCTGGGAGTCGCAGAATCACATCTCCGACCACAGCGATTGGGCGCCGCGCGTGGCTGTGGCCTATGCTCTGGACGGCCACAAGACGAACAAGACCAAGACCGTGCTGCGCGCCGGCTACGGCCTCTTCTACGACCGTTTCTCGCTGGGCAACGAAATGAATCTTGTCCGCAATGGCGGCGGCGAAAACAGTCAGACGCAAAATTCGATCAACAACCCCTCTTGCTTCGCCAACACCTACATCGGGAATCTGAGCAGCGCCGACCTGGCCAATTGCCTCGCATCCGGATCCAGCCTGACAGCTTCCACCACCAGCACGATTGTCCGAGTGGCGCCCAACTATCACTCGCCCTACACGCAGCAGTTCGGCTCCAGCATCGAGCGCCAGTTGACCAAGACGACCACGCTCACAGCCACCTATCTGCACTCCTTCGGCGTACACCAGATAGCCACCATCGACGCGAACGCCTATGAGACCGGAACTTTTGTTTATGGCGATCCCACCAAGACCGGCACGCGGCCCGATTCCACCAAGGGCATCGTGAACGAGTACTATCCCGAGGCGGTCTTCAAGCAGGATCAACTGATTGTGAACGTCAACGCCAGGTTGACGCCCAACTTCAACGTGATGGGCTTCTACAACTACACCTCGGCCCACGGGGACACCGGAACGGCCTCCAACTCCCACAACCTCAGCCAGGATTACGGCCGCTCCAGCTTTGCCGCGAGTAACATGCTCTTCCTGATGGGCAACTACTCTGCTCCCTGGGGGATACACCTTAACCCCTTCCTGATGGCCCAGGCGGGCAGGCCCTTCAACATCGTCACCAACAACGATCTGAGCGGCGACAACTTCTTCAACAACCGGCCGTCGCTTGCCGATGCATCGCTGTGCACGACCTCTGCCGATGCGACCACGACCCCGCACTACGCGCAGACTTCCTTTGGGTGCCTGAACACCCAGCCATCGAGCAGCGATACCATCATTCCCATCAACAAGGGTACCGGCCCCGCCGAAGTGACCCTGATGCTGCGCGTCAGCCGCAGCTTCGGCATTGGCCCGAAAGCGACCTCGACGAATAGCCAGGACGGCGGCGGCCCTGGCGGCCCGCCTCCGGGAGGCGGCGGCCGTGGCGGCCCCGGTGGTCCTGGCGGCGGTGGTCCTGGCGGCGGCTTTGGCCCCGGTGGATTCGGCGGCGGTGGCGGACGGCCTCCTCGCGGGATGTTCGACTCAGCCTCTTCCCGCAAGTACAACCTGACCTTCAGTGCGCAGGCGCAGAACCTTTTCAACGACATCAACTACGGATCGCCGAGCGGGACAGTGATTCCCACCCTCACCTCCGGTTCAACCGTGGTAGGTCCCGGCAGCCGTTTCAATAAATCGAACAGTCTGGCGGGAGGGCCTTTTTCCACCAGTTCGGCTGCGCGGCGCATCTTCTTCCAGGCCACGTTCGCCTTCTGAGCGGGGACGTGCAAAACAATAAAACAGAAGGGCCGGAGCGCAATGCTCCGGCCCTTCTGTTTTGGGCGATCAGGCTTTGGATTACCGGGAGGCGCCGATCATTGCGCCCTGCCTGCTCCCGGCGAAGGCGTCGGTGAGGGAAATAACCTTCAACTGCGCCTTGAGCGATTCCAGAGAGGCCGCGCTCGTAGCGGTAATCTCGACTGTCTCTCCCGGCATCAGGTCGAAGTAATTGTCGGAGAGCTTGACGTCGAGATTGGCAAAGGAGAGATAGACACTGCGCGCCAGGACCGGCGAGTTGACGCGAATCTTGTAGTTGCCGTTGGAGCCGGTGGTTTCGACTCTCAGTGGCGCCGGTTTCAGATGAACTTCCTTGACCGGGGCAAGATAGACAAGGTTGCGCGAAAGCTGCGCACCCCCGGCGGTCAGCTCGGCCACCACGAAGACGCGCGAAGTATCGGTTGCGCCCGCATCGGCGAGTTTCTTGATCGGCCAGTCGAGATAGACCTTGCTGGTCAGCGGCGAAACCTCGACAGCGCGGGTTTCATCGAACATCACCTTGCCGTCGAAGCTCATCAGGCGCACGCGCAGCGAGCCCGGTTTGGCTTCGGTCTTGTCGGAGACGATGTAGACCTTTACCGCGCCTCCCTCGACGTGCGGAGAGACCAGGATGGGCGCGTAGAAGCGGCGGGCATAATACTGCAAGGCTTTCCAGCGGCCGTAGTAGTCGATGGAGGACCAGGAGGCCACCGGCCAACAGTCGTTCAACTGCCAGAAGATGGAGCCCATGGTCTCAGGCCGCAAGCGGCGGAAGTGTTCTGCGCCAATCTTGATACCCTCGGCCTGCAGAACCTGGCTGACATAGAGGAAGCTCGGGAAGTCCTTCGGCTCGGAGTAATCCTTGAGCAGGTAGTCGTGGATGATCGCGTTACCTTCATTGTTCTTCTGGTGAGCCAGCATCACGGGAGTGAAAATGTTGGCCCGATCTTCCGGCTGGGTAAAACTCTCCACCGTCTTCATTTCGGGAAACGACTGAAACCCGTATTCCGTGACGAAGCGCGAATGGTGCGTCTCATAGGTTGCGAACGGAACGCGCCCATGCCACACGTCCCAAATGTGTGCGTCGCCTGACTGGTAGTGGTCGCTGAGCGCCTCGTAATCGGCGCTGGGAGAGCTGGGCCAGTAGGGCGTTTCTGGATTGAGGCGGGCTACGACGCGGGGCAGGATGCCGCTGAACTCGGTGAGGTAGTCCTGCCACATCTGGTATTTCACGTCGGCAGGCGCCGTGGCGCGCGAACCCCAGCTCATGGCCGTCTCGGTCTCGTTGTTGCCGGACCAAAGAACGATGGAGGGGTGGTTGCGCAGGCGACGGACCTGGTCGTCGGCCTCGGCCTCGATATTGAGCTTGAAGTGATAGGTGCCGGGCTGCCAGTCGTTGCCGAACTGGAAGTCCTGCCAGATCATGATGCCCAGTTCGTCGCAGATGGAGTAGAACTCTTCGGTTTCGTAGTAGCCGCCGCCCCAGTGGCGGATCATGTTCATGTTGGCATCGCGCGCGGACTCCAGAATGCGGCGGTAGTCGGCGGTAGTCACGCGGTTGGGGAAGCTGTCGAAGGGAATCACGTCCGCGCCTTTGGCGAAGACGGGAATGCCGTTGACTTGAAACTCAAACGACCGACCCCACTTATCCAGCTCGCGGCGCAGAACAATCGAACGCAAACCGGCCTTGGTCTTGCGCTCTTCGGCCGGCAGCGCGCCCGTGGCCACCTGCGCGGTGAACGCATAGAGCGGCTGCTCGCCGTAACCGGCCGGATACCAGAGCCTGGGGTGAGCAATCTCGATGGGCAAATCGATCACGTTGCGCCCCGCATGGAGATTGGCGTTGGTGGTGAAGGTGGCGGACTTGCCATCGGCGGTGTACTGCACGCTGACTTTGGCCGCGCCGACTGCCGAGGCCTCGACTTCGACCTGGGCATCGAGATGGGCCACCACCTTGCTCACGTCGCGCTGGTGAATGGCGAAGTCGGCGATGCGGACCTTGTCCCACGCCTCCAGACGCACCGGGCGCCAGATGCCGCTGGTCACAAACTTCGGACCCCAATCCCAACCGTACTCATAGGCCGGCTTGCGGATATAGGTCTTGGCATCGGTCTTGGTCTTCGGCTGCCAGGGATCCTGGGCCGCCACCTGTTCCGCAGCCTTGATGGGCGAAGGGAAAACAACGCGCAGCAGGTTCTTGCCGGGGTGCAGATGGGCTTTCGCAGGGACGCGCCAGATACGGAAACTGTTGTCGGTGTTCAGAACCTGCACGCCATTCAAATAGACCTGGGCGGCCGAATCGAGTCCGTCGAAAACCAGATCGACGTTGGAGCGAGTAAGCACGGCCGGAGTTACGTCGAAGTTCAGCCGATACTCCCAGCTCTCCTTCTCGATCCACTGCAGCTTGGCCTCGTTATCGCGAAAGAACGGATCGGGGATCTTCTTGTTGGCGAGCAGGTCCAGATGCACGTCGCCGGGCACGGTGGCAGGCAACCAACCGTTCTCTTCCTGCTGAGCGCCGGACCCTATCTGGCGGAACTGCCAGCCATGATCGAGGGTCAACAGCGCATTCTGCGCCGGTCTCGCAGCCACGTGTGCTCCTCCACTTCCCTCCGCGAAGGCTCCTCCAAGCAGGGCAAAACATACGACTCCACAGGTGATCACATTCCGCATGAAAAAAACCTCCAGAGGCTTCTCGAGCGCCGCTTCTGCGGTCTGAAAACAGCCCCTAAAATTCGCTGATAAGGTTACCACGCTGAGCGGGAAAGGCGCGTGAAATGCGGACTTCCGAGGTACTTCACGACCGTGGAAGCGCTGCAATCGGTTCACTGGCCTCGCGCCAGCAGGGTCCGGTAGAGCCGCTCCCACTCATCGGCCTTGGCATCCATGCCGAACTTCTGCTGGATGCGTGCGCGGGCCTGTCCGCAGAGCGTCTGCCGGTCCTGGTCGGTCGCCTGCTCCAGGGAAATCATGGCTCCGGCCAGCGCCTCTGCATTGCGTGGCGGCACCAGCAATCCAGCATCGTCCATCAGTTCGCGCACCCCACCTACTTCGGTAGCCACCACTGGCTTTCCCATGGCCATCGCCTCGCCCACGGCCAGCGGCATTCCCTCCCACGCCGAGGAAAGGACAAAAGCGTCGGCGGCATCGAGCAGAGCGGGAATGTCGCGGCACAGGCCCAGCCAGCGAACTCCGTCTTGCGGCTCCTGGCGGAGGGTCGGTGCGTTCACCTGCATTCGTCCGAGACCAGGTGCTTCACCTGCGATCCAGAGTTGCGCTTCCGAGCAAGCTTCCCGCACCCTGGCAAAGGCGCGCAGCAGGTTGGGATAGTCCTTGGCGGGCACGATCCTTCCGGTGGCAAGCCAGACAAAGCTCACGCCCGCGCCCGACGCAGCTCTCATCTCTGCTCGGCGCTCGGGATCGGGGGCAAACTCCGCCGTGTCAATGCCATTTGAAACCACCAGGCATTTGGCTTCAGGGACAGCGCCGAGGCGCACAAACTCGTCCCGCACCGCGCGACTTACGGCGGTGGTGCAGCAACTCAGCGGGTCGGTGACGCGGTAAGCCATCATGCGTCGCCAGCCTCCCTCATTCACGTTGTGCACAGTGGAAAGAACCGTGGGAGCAGGTGTCACAATCTTGATTAATCTGGCCACGAAGTTGGCATGAAAGCTGTGGCTATGCACCAAATCGGGAGAAAACTCACGGAGAAAACGGCGACCGCGCAACAATCCTAGAAAGAAGCTCGCCGGCGTTCTGCGCATCTCCAGGCGAACGATGTCGAGATGCGTGGTCCACTCCTGGGGCAAGACCGGGCGCAGGACGAGCAGCTTGACGGTGTGTCCGCGCCCGGCCATGCGTTCGGCCAGCGCCAGAACCTGCCGTTCCGCTCCGCCCATGCCCAGCGAAGTGAGCACATATGCGATTCGCATCCCGCGTGTACCTGGCCCTGAATTCAGGTGCAACGATGATAGCGCGCGGAGCTTGACAAGCTCCAAGCCGGTTGACGAAGTCGGCTCAGGCCCGCAAGACGATTTCCCTGCCAGAAGTTTCGGTCTCTTGGCAGGATTTTAGTTGGCAAAAGAATCCTTGTGTGCAAAAGTGGGATGGGACTGTACAATCTGCACGAGGAGAACCATGGCCGGAGATATTCAACTTACTTGCAGCGATTGTGGGCAGGACTTCACCTTCACCGCTGCTGATCAGGCGTTCTTTCAGGAACGCGGCTACTCGACCCCAAAACGTTGCAAGAATTGCCGTATGGCAAAGAAGAACGATCAGGGGGGTTCCGGCTACCGTTCGGCTCCGGCACAGGCGACGCCTGTGATTTGTTCGGGTTGCGGCCAGCCTACAACAGTGCCTTTCGAACCGCGTGGCGATCGTCCGGTCTTCTGCCGGGATTGCTACCAGGCGCGCAAAGGCAGCGGCGGCGGCGCCAGTGCGGGCGGAAGCTCACGTGGTCGCAGCCGCTACTAGCAGCTTCACCGGGTCCGGTGCTCTCCTCGACCATCGGACCTGAGTTTCCTGTTGACAGCTTCAAGCAAGACTCCTAAAGCGACGGTCGATTTTGACTCTATTCGCCAAGTGAGTAACTTGAACGCAGTTACTATGCCTTGTTCTTCCTACTGCGCCGGATGGCCCCCGTGGTGTAACCACCGGGTCGTCAGTGACGCGTTTGGCTGGGGAGTAGCAGGGCAAGGACCTGGAGCAAGCTGCCTCAGGAACGGGCAAGGGCGCGGGACTGCAAAAATTGTTTGCGAGCCCTTTTCAATTCCAGAGCGTCCAGTTCCTCAATGAGGTCTTCAACCTGCTGGCGTCTCCTGGCGATCATGGGAGCGAATTGGAATCCTATTCGCCGACCACGACGAACCGCTCGCACGTGTGCCTGCAGCCGAAATGGCAGGTGGTTTACCTCGAAAGTCAGCTCGACTTTTGTATCTATAGTGAGAGGTACAGGGTCCTTCAATGCAATCAGGCATCCTCTCACACTCAGATCCTCGATCTTGCCGGGGTAGTGATCGAGTTCGCCCACCACTTGGAGGGATGCAGTCCCGACGCATTCGAAACGAGGGTCCAGTCGCTTATCGTCTTCCATTGTCTCTTTTCCAGGGACATACAACCAAAGTCCAGTCCTGCGTTGCAGAAGAGCAAACCCGATTGACTGTCGATCGCTTCGACCTGCGAAGTCCCCACCCATGAGCAGGCAACTCCTCGCGGATGGGAGCATTCCCTCAGCGCAGAGTTCGGAGCAACATAGCAGGATTGTACACATCTTAATACCGGGGCGCAGAAGTCAGTTGAAGGATGGTGCGTCTTTGCATGGCAATCGCATGAATTCAGGTCATTGCCGAGGACAGCTTTGGCGCGGCCCGGCGCGTTGGGGTGCGACACGGCGGCAGGAAACCTTCGAGCCGTTCTAGCCTCGCTTTGTTTCCCTTGCGTCGCTTTGTGGCTCCATTTCGGCTTTCAAATGCGACGATTGACGCACCATCCCCTCCACATCCTCCATCTTGTCCATCAGCAGGCTCATGCGGTACGAGAGCGACTGGATCTCCGTTTCCGCGCGGCGGTTGACATCGAAGTCCAACTCGCTGCGCACGCGGTCTTTTATATCCTGGCGGTTCTGGCTCATCATGATCACCGGAGCCTGAATGGCGGCCAGCATGGACAGGAAGAGATTCAGCAGAATGAACGGATAAGGGTCCCACGCCCGGTTATGCAGCGCCGTGTTCACCCCGGAGTAAGTCAGCAGCAACATTCCGAAGAGGATGATGAAGGTCCAGGAGCCGCCGAAGCGCGCCACGGAGTCCGCGAGACGCTCGCCGAAGGTGGAATGCTCTTCGATGACTTCGTTGGGGTTGCGGCTGACACGGGTTTGCACCAGCTTTTGCGAGGCATGGAACTGGCGCGCCAGCACGGTGAGCATGTCCATGCCAGCATCCGGCCGGTTCGCCACCAGCTCGGCAATGTCGTCGCGGCCCACCTCCAGGCAGACCGTCTCTTCCAGAGCCATGGCCGTGGTCTGGTGCTCGGTCTGCTGGAGCATGGACGCAAAGCCGAAGAAGACCCCGTGGGTCGGTTCGTCGACCAGCACCTCCTGCTTGTCGTCGTCCACAGTGAAGACGCGCGCCCGGCCCGACATCACAATGTAGCCATGCTCAGCGGGGTCGCCGGTCTTGAAGATGCGCTGGCGCGGCGAGAATCGCTGGACCTGAATCTGCGCCGCCAAAACGCGCGCTTCATCGTCGTCCAGAAGCTCGAAAAGGGGAACGTGCCGCAATTCATCTGGATCACATGGCATGGCTTACCTCATTCATGACCCGTAAGGGGTCCTTGCAAACTGTTTTGAGCGAACATAGCAGAGCTTGCCCTGGGTCGTAACCGGAGCAAAGCTGGTTTATCGTTAGGGCACGATGCCCGTTCTGCTCTGTCTTGCCTGATAGCATTTTCCTATGTTTCCCCTCTTGGATCGCATCTTCCTCCGCAATACATTGGTTGTCGGCATGGCGCTGCTTCTGGGCGCATCCTCGCCTTGGCTGGCGGCTGCGGCGGCGCAGCAGCCGGATCGCGCACACGTGGACGAGGTTCTGAAGGGGCTGAGCCGGGGGCGATCCTTCGGCCAGGTGGCGGTTTCGCCGGACGGCAAGCGGCTGGCGTGGATCGAGTGGGCGCGGGAAGGCGCTGAGATTCGGCTGGCGCCGCTGGGCGACTTGAAGAAAAGCGAGCGGGTGACGGCCGCAGCCAAGGCGGAGCAGCACTGCCGCGAGGGCGAAATGGTCTGGGCTCCGGACTCCCGTGCGCTTGCCTTCTTCTCAGACTGCGCCAAGGGCGGGCAGGCGGAGCTTTACCTTTCGCGGCTGGACGGGAAACCGGCGCAGCGGCTGACCGAACTGAAGGGCTACGAGGAGGCGCCGGCTTTTTCGCCCGACGGAAGCCGCGTGGCCTTCCTCTATGTAGAAGGCGCGACGCGGCCGGCAGGCGCTCTGGCGGCGATGAAGCCCCCGGCCGGGGTAATCGGCGAGGACGGGGTGGAGATTGAACGGGTGGCCGTGGCTCAAGTGGATGCGCCGAAGCCCATCGCTCCCGCTGTGGTGACACCGGCCAATCTGCACGTCTATGAGTTCGACTGGCGGCCCGATTCCCAAGGGCTGGCCTACGTGGCCGCCGATCCGCCGGGAGAAAACAACTGGTGGGTGGCCAAGCTCTATACGCAGACCCTGGGCCAAAGCCCCAGCGCGATTCTGTCGCCGGCGGAAGTATCTGGCCCGTTGCACGGATTGCAGATCGCCGTGCCGCGCTGGTCGCCGGACGGCAAGGCCATCGCCTTCATCGGCGGGCTGATGAGCGACCAGGGCTCGACGGGCGGGGATGTGTGGATCGTCCCCGCAGCGGGTGGAAAGCCGGACGACCTGACCCCGCAGCGGCCCAGTTCCCCGGCATGGATCGAGTGGAACGACAGCCAGAGCCTCTTTGTGAGCGAACTGGCGGGCGGCAACGCGCAGTTGATCCTGCTGCGGCTCCATGGCGAGGCGGGTTGCACAATGCACGCGGGCGTTCACGGACCGGTCTACTCCATTCCCGCCACTGTGGGCGACGGACGGCTGGAGATGAGTCTATCGGTGACGGCGGACCACTCGCTGTTTGTCTTCCACGCCAGCAGCTTCGACCACCCGATGGAGATCTACTCCGCCACCACGAACATGACGATGGCTGTTTGCGCGGGCAGCGAAAGCGGCAACCTGACGCAACTGACGCACCTGAACGACGGCGTGGAGCGGGGCTGGGGCAAGTCGGTTTCGCTGGTGTGGAAGAGTGGAGAATTCGACGTGCAGGGCTGGCTGATGCTGCCCCTGCACTTCGATGCGAGCAAAAAATACCCGCTGATTGTGGCGGTGCATGGAGGCCCGGCCTCGGCGGTGGTGGGGC
>Ga0224528_1000763_pt1 | contig 23762 bp, 17 predicted proteins | sample CBST25metaG_2_FD_179888 | JGI IMG/M metagenome (GOLD analysis project Ga0224528, IMG submission 179888) | Peat soil microbial communities from Stordalen Mire, Sweden - C.B.S.T25 | ecosystem: Environmental > Terrestrial > Soil > Wetlands > Peat | place: Sweden: Norrbotten County, Stordalen Mire...
CCGGGGTTCGCGCGCTGTGTGTTTTGCCGGAGTTGGGGGGATCTGGCCGAAGGGATGCGGCTCCCGGAATGGTCGGGAGCCAGTGGAGGAGCGTGACGTCGCCTTCCAGTTGGCCGCCCTGGCGCAGGCGGGCCACGATGGAATGGATCACCAACTGGTTGGGGTCGGCATGGATGCGCGCATCAAAGCCGAGTCCGGTCGCGATGACGCCGGTTCCGATGTAGGAGCCGCCGTCTACATGAACGGTGCCGTCGCCGCGGAACTCTCCGTCCTGGCCGGCGCCGGCGAGATCGAGCCGCGCAATCCCCTGGGGCGCGAAGGTGTAGCCGGTGACCGGGTCAAGCAGACGCATGTCGAGTTCGCCAGTGACTTTTGCCTGCCAGTGGGGCCGGGCAAAGTTCTGTACCATGCCGGAGAGTTCGAGAGTATGCCCGTCGGCGGAGAGGTGCAGGGAACGAAGATAAGCCACTGCGCGCACCAGGTCGAGAGTGGCGTCGAAGCGGCCATGCACCGCTTGCGCCGGCTTGTGGGGCCTGACGCCGCGGGCCAGATTCAGGTCGGTGGCGCCCAGTTCGATGTGAAAGCTCTCCGGGTTTCCCCTTGCCGGGGGCGCGTAGGCCATGCGCACGGTGGCGTCGTTGGCGGCAAAGTCGAGGGGAATGTGGCGGTCCTGGAAGTCGAAGGCGGAGGCGCGGTTGTCGTAGTCCAGTACGCCCTGATCCACGGCGATGTGTCCGGCCTTGAGATCGAAGAGCTTGTCCAGCGCGGACTTGCCCGGCTTGCTGGGCTTGCGTGGCTGCGGCTGGTTGGTCGAGCCGTCAGGGTAGACGATCAAGTGGATGCGGGGGCGAACGATCTCCAGATTGCGGAGCAGGACGCGGGGGCTGAAGAGGTTAAAGATGCTGAGGCCGACCCGGAGATCGTCGAGCTGGGCGTAAGGAACCTCGGTGGAGGCTTCGCGGCCATGGAGGACAAGACCGCCCGCTTCGGCTTCCAGGCGGAGCAGATGCCAATGGAAAGTGGCGATCTCGGCGCGGCCGCCGGTTGCGGATTCCAGGTTGGCAATCAGCCGCTGGCGAACCATGTTTTCAAAATCCGCGGAACTGGCCCAGTAGTAGGCGCCGACGGTTGCCAGAGCCAGCAGAAGGACGGCGCCGGCCAGCGAAAGTGGAAGATGGCGCAGAAAAAAGCGGCGGAGGCGGCTGGGCTTTCTCTGAGTGGCGGGGGTGGGAGGAGCGGATTCAGGTTCGCTCATTGGCTGACCTTCCCTCCCTCTGTCCGGTTCTCCGGGGATTCCAGAGCCGGGTCCAGAACTTCCACATCGCCCTGCTTGCGCAGGTTCTTGAGCCAGTCGACGAAGAGTGCGTTCACCTGGCGCTGCAGCAGAATCTCCTCGATGCGGGGGGAGACCTTGTCCAGCGCAGGAATCGCATCGCCCGCCGCATACTGGGGCAGCAGCGTGTCGTGATAGTAGGCCGCGATCTCCTCCGGCGAGATGAGAATCCCCTGGCGGAAGCGCTGCTCAATGAAGCGGAGAATTTGAAGCCGGTGACGAATAGAGACCTGCACCCGCTCCGGGGTCAGGCTGTTCGCGGCCAGAAAGGCCTTCCATCCCGCATCGGAGGCGCAGTTTTGCCGGACGCAGGCGGGCAGTTCTTTGCGCAGTTCCGCGACGCGTGTGTCGATCTCGGCCAGCGAGGGTTCCATGGCCTGCTCGTCCTCCTGCCGCATCTGCTGTTGGATGAGCGCGCGGCCGATCAACTGCTCGAGAGCCCTTTGGCGCGTGAAAACTCCCTGCCCGGCCCGGGAGGGGTCCAGAACCGCGAGGCGCAACTCGTCGTCGAGGTCGCTGGCCAGGATGGCCTGATTGTTGACTACCGCCACCACGCGGTCGAGCATAACTGCGCTGGGCTGGGAAGGCGACTGGGCCGCGCAGTGAGTGGCTCCGGCGCAAGCAAAAAGCGCTGCCAGAGAGCACAGGAAGGCTCGCTGGAGGGCGAAGCGGAGCGGGATGGCGAGCCGGTTGCTCATCAGAAGGATTGTCCCAGGCTGAAGAAGAAGTTGAAGTGGCCTTCCGCGCCTACGTGCGGTTTCGTTTCGTAGGACGGCACGCTGGAGTCGGGGTTTGTCACCTTGATCGAGTAATCGATATTCACCGGGTAAATGGGCGGATTCAGGTTATAGCTGAAATCCAGCCGGATAGGTCCGACCGGCGTATGGTAACGCAATCCAAGCCCCGGCGCATGAGAGAAGTAGTTGAAGCTGCAGGTTCCTTGCTGGCCGGTGGAGGTGGTTGGGCCAGACGGGATATAGGAAGAGGGATCTTCGGTTTTGGCTATAGTTTTGCACGCGTTGCGATCGGGCTGGTGAATGCGCAAGGCGCTGACCCAGGCGTCGCCGGCGTTGGCGAAGACGTTCCCCATATCGTGAAAGAGGACGAGGCTGACTGCGTCGCCAAACCAGGGAAGGTTGGGCGGGGGAAGGCGCATCTCGGTGTTGTTGACCAGGGCGCCGGCGCCGCCGATGGGGTAGCCGGTTTCAGGATCGCGCGGGCCGGCGGCATTGATCGAGAAGCTGCGCAGGGAAGTGGCTCCGCCGGCATAGAGGCGCTCGGGGAGGGGAATCAGTTCACTGTCGGCAGAGCCGAAGGCGCGCTCCTGTCCGTAGCGGGTGTTGCGAGCCAGCACAAAGCGCCCCTTGTCGAAGCTATAAAAGCTGGAATTCGAGACGTCGATGCGGTTGAACTCGGCCTGGGCCCCGAAATGCGAGCCGGAGAGGAACTCCTGGAAGCTGGTGTAGCTGCCGCGATGCGCGTCGATGGGAGAGTCGCGCGTATCGCGAATCCAGGTGGCGCCCGGACCTGCCACGCGCGTGGCCGTCGACAACGGGGCAATTTCGCCGATCGCGACTTGCAGGCTGCTTGCGGCTACTTTGACGCGGCGAAAACTGAACTCATAATCCAGGGTGTTGGCCTTGGAGAGAAAGGAGCCGGGGGTGTTGAAGTGTTCAGTCCAGCGCGCGCCGGCTTCCAGCTTTGAGGCCACATAGGTGGTCACATCCTGGCTGTTGGCATAGCCGCCGGAGAAGGTGAAGCCGAAGTTGCGGTCGCCGTAGAGGTGTGGAATCTGGAAGAGCAGGTTGATCTTCTGCTCGATCAGGCCGTAGGTGCCTTGCAGCGAAACCGACTGCTCGCGGCCGAAGAGGCCGTTGCGGGTGAGATTGGCAATCCCGCGGAGGCTGATTCCGGTTTTGCCGTTGGGGTTGCACGGAACGCCTGCCTTGTACGCGCCACTGCAATTGTTCACGGGCGTCCCGGTCTGCTCCTCAAAGCCGCCGCCGTAGGTCAGGGCCCAGCGCCGCGCCTCGACCGCTTGCAGGAGCACGGTCTTGTAGGCCTCACCGCCGGTGGGGTTCTCGACCGCCGTGTCGATTTCGCTGAAGAGGGCAAACTCGTAGAGGTTGCGCTGTGTCTCGGCCAGGGCCGACTCGTTGAGCGGGTCGCCGGGATGGAGGACGATGGCCTTGGCGACGGTGTCGGGGCGGGTGTAATGGAGGCCGGTGAGCAGGACTTTGCGCACGAAGATCTGCTGTCCCTCGGTGATGTGGAAGGCCACGTTCACTTTGTTGGGGTTACCGGGATCGGCTTCCTGGGTGACCTCGACCTTGGCCTGGTCGAAGCCCCGGCTCAGGTAGTCGGTCCACAGCGCGTCCCGGTCGCCAGCCAGGTTCTGGGGTGAGAGCAACTGTCCTGGTGCCGTGTTGATCAGGGAAGTGAGCTTGGCTGCCTCCACATGGTCGTTGCCTTCAATGCGCACTGCGCCCACCCGCTGTTGGTCGCCTTCTTCGATGTGGTAGACCACAAGGAGCGGCGCCGGCTTGCCTTTGGGCGTGACTTTGTCGGCATCCGTGGTTGCCTCGGGGGTGATCTTCACATTGAGGAAGCCGTTGTTGCGATAGATCGTCTGCAAGGCGCCGATGTCGGAGGCTACCAGCGACTGCGAGTAGGAGCCGTGACGGTCCAGGGAATCGGCGGCGCGCACGTTGAGCAGGTCTTTGAGGATCGAGGAGTTGAAGTAGTGGTTGCCCGCGACGGAAACCCGTTCGACGCGGCGGCGCGATCCAAGTTGCACCCTGAAGGTGATGATGACCGGGTCGGTGGTGGTGGGCTGCTGCTCGTGATCGACCTTTACATCGAAGTAGCCCAGGCGCTGGAAGTAGTCGCGCAGGCGGCGGTTGCCCTCGTTGAGCAGGTCTTCGTCCACGGTGCCTTCCTCGAAGACCGGAATGACGTGCTTGAGGCGTTCGGCGCCGATGCTGGCGCCTTGGACGAGCACTTTGACCTGGGGACCGCGAACGGCCGAAAAGCGGAAGCTGTCCCGCTGGGTGCGGGGGTCGTACTGCTGCGACTCGACTTTGATTTCGGCCTCCAGCCGCTGATCGCGCTGGTAGTGCTTGAGAACGCCGGTCAAGGCGCGGTTGGCCGTATCGTGGTTCACACGCGCCCCGGTCCGGAGGTGGGCATAGTGGCGGAAATCGCTGGCACTCATCCCCGCGTCGCCGGTGACCTCGACGCCGCCGATCCGTGTTTGGGGGCCGGAGACGACGTGGAAGGCGATGTCGACGAGCTGTTCGTCGGGGTGAGGGGTCAGTGTGGGGGTAATGACGGGCTCGTGGAATCCATTTACGGCCAAAGTCCGGCGCATCTCGTCCAACGCCTGGGTGAGCCGGGCTTGATTGAAGCGGGCGCCGGGGGCCAGCAGGCTGGCGCGCTGCAGCTGCGTGTTGATGTTGGCGCCTTTGGCTCCCTCCACACTGACTGTGCCGATGAAGGTGCGCGGCGTGCCGCGAAAGACCAGGGCTACGCCGTCCAATTGGGGCGATGCCGCCACGTCGATGGTTTCAAAGATGCCGGTGGAAAAGAGCTGCCGCAGGCTCTTTTTCAGGTCGTCGCGCCGCAAGGGCGCTCCCTCGATCTGCGCGAGATGGCCAGGCAGTGGGGCGAGACGATCGGTCGAGACTCCCTGGAATGCGATGCTGCGCACCGGCAGTCCCTCAAACCGCGCCAGAGGATCCGGCGCGGTGGGAATCTGGGCCGATGGCAGGCCCGCGGCGCCAGAGGCACCTTGGGCCGGGCCGCCGTCCTGGCCGAAACCGATTCCTCCACTCATGCAGAAGGCGAAAGTGCAGGCCAGCAACATGCCGCGCCACCTGCCGTACCGCCCTGCCGGCTCTGCTCTCAAAACGAAATCTCCCAAAAAAACGGGGAAAAGCACCCCATTGCACAGCAGGAACATCCATGCCAGAGCCACGAGAACCGGCCGCTGGCGGTTGAGCCGAGAAGCTCCGTCTCCGGAGCTCTGCCCTTTATACTAACGAGGAACCGAGCCGGATGCAGCAGCGTCGGGTTCAGGATCGAATTCAAAGGAAGCGCATGAACGATCCACTGTCTCCCCAGCAGTTACCGGATCCGACCAATATTATGCAGGAAGAGGTTGCGCCCAACGCGGCCGTGGCCGTGGCCCACAAGGCGAATCCAGGCGCGGGTCTGGCGGCTTCCGGCGAGAGCGACATTCTGGCCCGCGCCCAGGCTGGAGATCATTCTGCCTTCGCCCAACTTTACTCCCTCCACAAAAGACGCATCTACTCTCTATGTCTGCGCATGGTGGGGAATGTGGCAGAGGCCGAGGATCTGACCCAGGAAGCGTTTCTTCAACTGCACCGCAAGATTGCCACTTTTCGCGGCGACTCGGCTTTTTCTACCTGGCTGCACCGGTTGACGATCAATGTGGTGCTGATGCACCTGAGGAAGAGAGGGTTGTCTCTCGTGTCGATGGATGAAGCCATGGAACCGGCGCCCGAAGGAAACCCTGGGCGAAGCTTTGGGGCGGCCGACCTGACGTTGGCAGGCTCCATCGACCGGCTGGCGCTGGAACGCGCGGTTGGCCATCTTCCCGCCGGCTACCGCCTCATCTTTGTTCTGCATGACATTGAAGGCTATGAGCACAATGAGATAGCCTCCATGCTGGAATGCTCGATCGGCAACAGCAAGTCCCAATTGCACAAGGCGCGGCTCAAACTGCGCGATGCGCTGCGCTCGTTTCCGCGGCAGGAGGCGCGCCGATGAAGGAAGATCCGAACCAAATGGACTGCCTGGAATTCCAGGCACTGTTGCCGGAACTGATCGGAGCGGGCGGGGATGCGGCCTCCCATCCCCATTTGCTGAGTTGCGAGCTGTGCCGCGCTCTTCTGGCTGATCTGGAAACCATTGCCGAAGCGGCGCGCAGGCTCTTTCCCATCGAGGAGCCGCCGGAAAAACTGTGGAAGCAGATCGAGTCAGTGATCCGGGACGAGGAAAAAGCGGCAGACCCGGAATGTGAAACTCCTCGGGAGCGGTAGACCTTTCCTCGTCGTTAGACTGAATTCTGGAGACCCGCTGTTCCGGCGTGGGCTTCGGAACCGACCCATCTGCCTCATCCCACTCACCTTCCCGCACCTTTCAGCCGATACTGACATCGAACAGGCGTGAATTCGGCATCTCATTAAAAGTGAGCTGCGGGTCCCGGCCGGCGCTGCCCCGGAACGGGCTTTGCGCGGCGCTTGTCCAGAATGCCGTGCCGGGGAAGGAACCCGGCCGAGCGCTGAAGCGTACGCGGGAGAGGAGGGCGGCTTGAAAAGGAAAAGAAATGGTGGCGAGGCGAGAGTATTCGAGCCGCGGAAGAGAAGTTTCCTGAAACTTTTGGAATTCTGCGTGGTCTAATTAAGAAAAGTTGATACGAGGACACTCAATGTCAAACCAACTCCCCATCAAGTCTCTGTCGAAAGATTCGTCCGTACCGGAAAGCCCAACCGTGCGCCGGATTCCCGTTCTGCCGGTCCGCGATACCGTGCTTTTTCCCCACGCCGTGCTGCCGTTGACGGTAGGCCGCGAGAGCTCCATTCATCTGATCGAGTCGTTGGGCGAGGAGCGGTCGATTATTGTGACGGCGCAACTGGATCCCCGTTTGGACACGCCCAAGCCGGAGGATCTGCGTGCCGTGGGAACGTTGGCCACGGTTCATAAAGTAGTGCGTATGCCCAACCAGAGCCGCTTTGTCTTCACGGAGGGAGTGGAGCGGGTACGGCTGGTGCGCTATGTCCAGACCGAGCCGTTCATGATCGCCGAAGTGGAGACGCTGGAGGACGAGGAGTCGGCGGAAACGCCCGGTTCGGAAGCTCTGGTGCGGAATGTGGTCGCGCAATTCCAGCAGATCGTGGCGGAGTCTCCCACGCTTTCCGACGAACTGCGGACGATCGTCGTCAATATTGAGGAGCCGAGCCGCCTGGTGGATTTTGTAGCCTCGTCTCTGCCGTTTCTGACCACCGACGACAAGCAGCAACTGCTGGAGGCCCCGGAAGTGTCAACGCGGCTGGAGCTTCTGAACCAGCACCTGGCCAAGGAGATCGAGGTGCAGCAGTTGCGCGCCAAGATCCAGACCGAGGTGCAGGACCAGGTGCAGCAGTCGCAACGGGACTACTACCTGCGCGAGCAGCTCAAGGCAATCCAGAAGGAACTGGGCGAGCAGGACGAGGGGCAGCGGGAGGTCGACGACCTGCGCCAGAAGATCGAAGCCGCCGGGATGCCGGAGGACGTGAAAAAAGAGGCCATGAAGGAGCTTTCGCGCCTGGGGCGCATGTCTCCGATGGCGGCTGATTATTCGCTCACCCGGAACTACATCGAGTGGCTGGCAGTGCTGCCGTGGGCCAAGAGTTCCGGCTCGAAGATCGACATCGCCAAGGCCAAGGAGATTCTGGACGAGGACCACTACGAGCTGAAAAAGGTGAAGGATCGCATTCTGGATTACCTGAGCGTGCTGGAGTTGAAGCCGGACATGAAGGGGCCGATTCTGTGCTTTGTCGGTCCTCCCGGAGTGGGCAAGACCAGCCTGGGGCGGTCGATTGCGCGGGCACTGGGACGGAAGTTCCAGCGCATTTCGCTGGGCGGCATGCACGACGAGGCGGAGATTCGCGGCCATCGACGCACCTACATTGGCGCCTTGCCGGGGCAGATCATCCAGAGCATACGGCGGGCCGAAGTCAACGACCCGGTGCTGATGCTGGATGAGGTGGACAAGCTGGGACGCGACTTCCGCGGCGATCCGGCCTCGGCGCTGCTTGAGACCCTGGACCCGGAGCAGAACTTCAGCTTCCGCGACAACTACCTGGATGTGCCTTTCGACTTATCGAAGACACTGTTCATCTGCACGGCCAACATGCTGGACACGGTTCCTCCGCCGCTGCTCGACAGGATGGAAGTGATCTACCTGCCGGGCTACAGCGAAGAGGAGAAGGTGCACATCGCCAACCAGTACCTGATTCCGCGGCAGATCAAGGAGAACGGAATCACGCCGGAGCAGATCGAGTTTCCCGAGGACGCAGTGCGCTACGTGGTGCGCCACTATACGCGGGAGGCCGGGGTGCGCAAGCTGGAGCAGACGCTGGGCACGGTTTGCCGCAAGCAGGCGCGGCGGGTGGTCGAAGGCAACACGGAAAAGCTGGTGGTGACGCGCGACACGATCAAGGAATTCCTGGGCGGCATCCAGGTGCGGGTTGAGACGGAGGTTGCGGAGCGCGTGAAGCGGCCTGGCGTTGCCGTGGGGCTGGCTGTGACGGCAGCCGGCGGCGACATCCTGTTCATTGAAGCGAACAAGATGAAGGGCAAGGGCGGATTCACGATGACCGGGCAGATCGGCGAGGTGATGCAGGAGTCGATGCAGGCCGCGCTGACCTGGGTGCGCTCCAACTCCGCAAGCCTGGGACTGGCCGAGGATTTTACCAAAGAGTTGGACCTGCACATTCACGTGCCGGCTGGAGCGATTCCCAAGGATGGGCCTTCGGCGGGCGTAACCATGGCCACTGTGCTGGCCTCTTTGCTGACCGACACGCCCGTTCGTCCACTGACCGCCATGACCGGCGAGATCACGCTTAGCGGCAATGTGCTGCCGGTGGGCGGCATCAAGGAGAAGTTCCTGGCGGCGCGACGGGCCGGAGTGACAACCATCATTCTGCCCGCCGACAACCGCCAGGATGTCGAGGAAGACCTGACGCCGGAGCTGATCGGGGACGTGGAGATCCATTATGCCAGCCGCATCGAAGATGTGCTGGCTGTGGCCTTGCCTCTTTTGAAGGCCCGGCCGGAGACGCCGCCCGCAGAGGTGGAGGTTGTTGCTGCGGCAGCGTAGGGAGTGCAGAACAGAAACCAGAAGGGCCGGCGAAGCTGCCGGCCTTTCTTGCTTACACCGACTGATTGCCGCCTGCCGCGTCTAACTGGCAGGCGGTATTCTCTTTTTCAGTGATGCGGATTCGAGTTCTGAGCTTTGGCGTGTTGAAGGACTGGCTGGGCGCTCAAGAGGCAACGGTGGAGTTGCCGGAGGGCGCAACGGTGGCGGAGTTGCTTGCGCGGCTGAGCGCGGCCAAGCCCCTGCCCCGCGGCATTGCGGTCAGCGTGAATGCAGAGTTTGTCGCGGTAACTCAGGGGCTCAGCGAGGGCGACGAGGTGGGGCTGCTGCCGCCGGTCTCGGGAGGCTGTTCCGGGGATGCCGAGATTGTGATCGCATTGACGCGGGAGCCGATCGACGCGGAGGAACTTGTCGCCGCAGCCAAGCGAGGTGAAGACGGCGCGGTGGTGGTCTTCGATGGAATTGTGCGCAACAACACCCGCGGGCGACAGACGCTTTATCTGGACTATGAAGCCTATGAAAAGATGGCCGCCAAGCAGATGGACCAACTGGCGCGCGAGGCGGTGGACCGCTTTTCAGTGCGCGGCGTGAGCATGGTTCACCGCTTGGGAAGGCTGGGGGTGGGCGAGACGAGCGTGCTGATCGTGGTGGCTTCAGCGCATCGCGGAGCCGCATTCGAGGCTTGCCGCTGGCTGATCGATTCGCTCAAGAAGACCGTGCCGATTTGGAAGAAGGAGACCTTTGCGGACGGGACCGTGTGGGCGGCGGGAGAGGCCTTTCCCGCCGGGGTGGCCGTGGACGCCGCGGAGGCTGTGGATGAGGCTTAGCTGGAGCGGACTCCGAGGCTTCTTTTTGCTGGCGGTGGCGGCGCTTTGCGCAACGGCTCTGGCGGCGCAGGAGATGACGCTGCATCTGGACGTGAAGCTGGTGAATGTCTTTGTGAATGTGACCGACCGAAACGGAGCGATTGTCGGTGGACTTACGCGCGAGGACTTCGCCATCACGGAGGATGGACGCCGGCAGCAGATTGCGGTTTTCGAGCGCCAATCGGAATTGCCGCTGAACCTGACGCTGGCCATCGACACCAGCGGCAGCGTGAAGAAGGACATGGAACAGGAAGCGGACGCGGGGCGGCGGTTCGCCCACGCTTTGCTGCGCCCGCAGGACCAGATGAGCCTGTTGGAGTTTGCCACCAATGTGCGCGAGTTGACGCCTTTCACCAACAAGACGAGCCAGATCGACCGGGGACTGGGCCAGCTACGCGCCGACTTTGCCACCGCACTCTACGACGCGGTTTATCTGGGTTCGGAGCGGCTGGGACGCAAGCAGGGGCGCAAGGTGCTGGTCGTGGTCTCGGATGGCGGCGATACCGCCAGCACGGCCACCTACGCGAAGGCTCTGGAAGAGGCGCTGCGCAATGATGTCATGATCTACAGCGTGATCGATGTGCCTATCGAGGCGAGCGCCGGACGCGAACTGGGCGGCGAACACGCGCTGATCACGCTGGCGGAGCAGACCGGGGGGAAGAGCTTCTACGTTAGCGACGGCGGGCTCGACAAGGCTTTTGCGCAGGTGAGCGACGACCTGCGCACGCAATACTTGCTCGGCTATTACCCAAGAAACCAGGAGCCGGGAAAGGTCTTCCACAGGGTGGAGGTGACCGTTCCCAGGGCCAAGGCGGCGGAGTTCAATATTCGTCACCGCACCGGTTATTACGGGGATTCGCCGGCCAAGGCCGACTGACCGGCAGGTCAATCGCACTTGGATTTTCGCCTGAGGGATAAGTGGGACAGGCTTTCGATACGAGTCCAATCGTCGTTGTTTTGAGAGGGCACGGCGTTACAGGCTGCGGAAAAAGGCTGGCCTTGGAGCGAGGTCCGCGAAAAACATCCCCCAGGGCCTAAAGGCCACGGTATTGTTCATGCACTTACGGCACGACTGAAGTCGTGCCCTGATACAAAACGGAGTTATTCTGCCGCATAACGAGTTTTTCCGCAGCCTGTAACGCCGTGCCCTTTCAAAACAATCCAAATGCGATTGCCCTGGACTGACCGGGGAGAGTCTGTACCATGCGTGGCGTTTGCCGCTAGAATGGCAGCATGACTCCGACACCGTCTTTGCGCCGACGCTCCAAGACGCCTCCGCCGGGTGAAACCGGGCAAGAGATGCTCTATCTTCGGTCTCTCAGCGACCGCCAGGTAAACGTCGCGATCAAGTTGCGTGATGGTGAGACGGTGCGCGGCTGGATCGAGTACTTCGACGAAGGAATGCTGCGCCTGACGCGCGAGGGCAAGCCCAACCTTTTCATCTACAAGCACCAGATCAGCACCATCACCGAGACGGGCCGCCACAAGACGCCGCACCTCGCAACCAAAAGCCGGTCGGATGAAAGCGGATCGGCGCAGATCGGGGTGATTTCGTGAGTGAAGAGCAAGCGGATGTGCCGCAGTTGACCTGGGTACCCAAGGCTTCGGCCATTGCACGCGAGGCCGGAGCGGGGCTGCGCACGTTTTTTGAACAAGGCGTCGAAACCGAGTACAAGGGCGATGTGGATTTGGTCACGGTGGCTGACCGGACCTCGGAGAAGCTGATCCGGGAGAGGCTCAGCGAGGCCTTTCCAGAGCACGGAGTCTACGGGGAAGAGGGCACCAGAGACCGTCTGGAGGGCGAATACCGCTGGTACGTGGACCCATTGGACGGAACCACCAACTTCGCCCACGGTTTTCCGCATTTCTGCGTCTCGCTGGGGCTGGAGAAGCGCACTCCGGGGCAAGCTGCGGGCCAGGATGGAACGCTGGTGGCCGCGGTGATCTACGACCCGCTGCTGGATGAACTGTTCGCCGCGGAGCGGGGACGGGGCGCCACGCTGAACGGCCGGCCGATGCGGGTTTCGCGGACTCCGGAACTGGCCGAATCTCTGGTGGCCACAGGCTTTCCCAGCCGCAAGCGGCACGAGAGCCCCAACGTTCACTTTTATCAGGAATTCACATTGCGCTCGCACGGAGTGCGCCGGGCCGGTTCGGCGGCGCTGGACCTGGCCTATGTGGCAGCGGGGCGGCTGGAGGGGTTCTGGGAATTCAACCTGAATCCCTGGGATACTGCGGCTGGAATCCTGCTGGTCGAGGAAGCTGGCGGGCAGGTGACGGGCTTCGCCGGGCAGCATTTCAAGCTCGACAGCCGCGAGATCCTGGCCTCAAACCGCCTGATTCACGCGGAGTTGGTGGATTTGTTTAAAGACCTGTTTGCCGGGCGGAATCTGGAGCCCATCCCCACGCCGCAGGAGTTCGCGGCGCGGCGGGCAGAGCGAGCTGCCGGGTAAACGAAGGAGCCGAAACCATTTGGGGCCGGAAACGCAGAGATGGGGCTCCCGGTTTTTACCTCTGGAAAGTGGTCTCCAAAGGGTGGCGCAGCCCTTGGGGTCCTGTGCTACTATCACGTCGAGAAGTTTAGTTCCCCGGAGAAAAATCAGAGATGGCATACGTCATTGCAGAACCCTGTATCGGCACCAAGGACACCGCCTGTGTGGACGCCTGTCCTGTCGATTGCATCCACCCCAAGAAGGACGAAGACGGTTTTGGCGAGTCCGACCAGTTGTTCATCGACCCGGTCGAGTGCATCGACTGTGGCGCCTGCGTCCCGGCATGCCCGGTTTCGGCCATCTTCGCGCAGGACGACCTGCCGGAGAAGTGGGCTCAGTTCACTGAGAAGAACGCCAAGCACTTCGGCCGCTAGTCGCACTGCGGTATCCACTGCTTTCGAGTTTCAACAGAACGCGCATCCCGACTGCCGGGGTGCGCGTTTGTGCGTGTGCGCTTGAGCGCGGCCGGATCAACAGTGCGATGATGAAGACGCATGAGCGTGCTCACCTCGGAAGCCGTGGTTTTGCGCACCTGGCCGGTGCATGAAGCCGACCTGATTGTGAGCCTGTTTACGCGCGATTACGGACGGGTGCGGGGCGTGGCCAAGTCGGCGCTGAAGAGCCGCAAGCGTTTCGGCGGGGCCCTGGAGCCAATGACCGTGGCGCGGGCCTGGTTTGCCGAGCGGCCGCGGCAGGAATTGGTGCGGCTGGACCAGTTGGAGATTATTCGCTCGCCGCTCTCGTTACCGGTGGATGCCGTGCGCTTGACTGTGCTGAGCCTCTTTGCCGAGTTGCTGGATGAGGCTCTTCCCGAACGCGATCCGCAGGAGACGGTCTTTCGGCTTGCGGTCGCCGTTCTGGAGCAGACTACGGTGGATCATCCGTGGATGCCGCTGACATACTTCCAACTGTGGATGACGCGGCTGATGGGGTTGCTTCCGGACATCGCTCATTGCACGGTTTGCCGCGAGAAGCTGGTGGCTGGCGAGATCAACTTCAACACGCTGGGCGACGGGCTGTTCTGCGCAGTCCACCGCAACGGAAGCGCCAACGAGCTCTCGACCGACAGCTGGCAACTGGCGCAGCGGATGCTGCGGGCGCCGGCTTCGGCCTTTGCCGCAGAGACGTGGCCGAGAAGACGCGCACAGGATCTGCGCCGCTTTACGCTTCAGGCCCTGGAGCGGCACCTGGAGCGCCGATTGCGTTCGGCGGAGGCGCTGGCGAGGTTGGGCGCCTGACGGACTGGTAAAATCGAAAACAGTCCCTTCGAGGAAGAATTGCCTGTGCCTTTAACTACTGTGTCCTCATCTCCGGAAGCGTCCCCGTCCAAACCCGCTGCGCTTACCTTCCAGGAGCTTCTCTTCCGTTTGCAGAGCTTTTGGGCAGAACGCGGCTGCGTGCTGCAACAGCCTTTTGACGTGGAAGTCGGCGCGGGCACCATGGCGCCGGAGACGTTTCTGCGCGTGCAGGGGCCGAAGCCTTACAAGGTTGGCTATGCGCAGCCCTCGCGACGCCCGGCTGACGGCCGTTATGGCGAGAATCCCAACCGGCTCTTCCGTCACACCCAGTTTCAGCTCATCCTGAAGCCGCCGCCGGTCAACGTGCAGGAACTGTATCTCCAGTCCCTGGAAGCGATCGGCATCGACCTGAAAAAGCACGACCTCAAGTTCGAAGAGGATAACTGGGAAGGTCCGACGGTCGGCGCCTGGGGCGTGGGCTGGCAGGTGATGATGGATGGGATGGAAATTACCCAGTTCACTTACTTCCAGCAGTGCGGCGGGCTCGATCTGGACCCGATCTGCGCCGAACTGACCTACGGGCTCGAACGGCTCTGCGCTTTCATGCAGGATGTGGATTCGGTCTACGACGTGGTTTGGGCGCGCGATCCGGAAACCGGTGCGGTGGTGACTTACGGTGATGTGCGGCTGACCGAGGAACTGCAATACTCGGTGTATAACTTCGAGAGCGCCGATGTGAGCAAGTTATGGGCGCACTTCAATGAATATGAAGCCGAGGCTCAGGCGCTGCTGGCGCAGGCCAACGCAACCCTGGCTAGCAAAGAGGCCAGCGCGGCGGAGAAGCGGCGCTTTCCGCTCATATCCACCTATGAGTTGGCGCTGAAATGCTCCAATCTCTTCAATGTGCTCGATGCGCGCGGAGCCATCAGCGTGACCGAGCGTGTGGGCATGATCGGACGCATTCGCAATCTGTCTGTGGGCGTAGCCAAGGTGTACGCGGCGCAGCAAACGGCATAGCAAGTCAGCAAGTCAGCGAGTTAGCGAGAGAGCAACAGGATTATGGCGGATTTTTTGTTGGAGATTGGGTTGGACGAGGTTCCAGCCCGCATGATTGCCGGGGCTGAGGCCGAGTTGGGCCAGCGGGTTTGTGATCTGCTCAAGCGCGAGCGTCTGCTGGGTCCGAAGGCCAAGCTGACCACTTACTCCACGCCGCGTCGGCTGGCCGTGCTGGTGGAAGATGTGCTGGCGAGCCAGGCCGACAGCGAAGAACAACTGACCGGCCCTTCGTGGAAAGTCGCGTTTAAGGACGGCGCACCGACCAAGGCGGCCGAAGCCTTTGCCAAAAAAGCGGGCGTGGCTGTGGAAGCTCTGGAGAAGATCACCAACGCCAAGGGCGAGTATGTGGGCGCAACCGTAAAGCGCCAGGGTGTCGCCGCGCCGCAGGTGCTGGCCGCCGAGTTGCCCAAGGAAGTGCTCAGCCTCTACTGGGCTAAAAATATGTATTGGCGCGCGGGTAAGCCGGAGCGTTTTGTACGCCCGGTGCGCTGGGTGGTGGCACTGCTCGATGCGGCTGTCGTGCCGGTTGAGATTGCCGGAATTACCGCGGGTAACAAGAGTCGCGGACATCGCATCCTCCATGGCTCAGACCCCGTGCTTTTGAATTCTCCAGAGAGTTATGTGGAAGCTTTGCGCAAGGCCTACGTCATGGTCGATGTGGCCGAGCGCAGGCAGACGATTCGCAAGGCTCTAGATGCCGCAACCCGCACGGTTGCCGGCGCGCGCTGGCGCGAAGACGAGCCGCTCATTGAAACCGTCGTGCATTTGACCGAGTGGCCTTCCGTGGTGCTGGGCGCCTTCGAGCCGGAGTACCTGGCGCTGCCGGAAGAGGTCCTGGTTACGGTGATGCGCGACCACCAGAAATACTTTGCGGTCGAGGGCGCGGACGGCAAGGTGCTTCCGCACTTTCTCGCTGTCTTAAATACCGAGGTGGACGCCGAGGGCGAGGAGATCATTCGCCACGGCAATGCGCGAGTTTTGCGGGCGCGGTTCAAGGATGCGCGCTTCTTCTGGGACTTCGATCAGAAGGTTTTTCTAGCTGATCGCGTGGAGAGCCTGAAGGTAGTTACTTTCCAGAAACAACTGGGAAGCTATCACTGGAAGACCGAGCAGAATCTGGTCGTGGTGCGGCAACTGGCGGCAACGGTGAAGGCCGCGGGCGTGGCGTTCGACGGGGCTTCGCTGCTCAAGGCTATCGAACTGGCCAAGACCGATCTAACTACTGAGCTAGTGAAAGAGTTCACCGAGTTACAAGGCGTGATTGGCGGGCTCTACGCCAAAGCGCAGGGACTGGGCGAGACGGTTGCGCAGGCCATCTATGCGCAGTACACGCCGGCCTCGACCGAGGATGCGATTCCGGCGACCGTCGAGGGGCAGTTACTGGGCCTCGCGGATCGTATTCAGACGATTACCGCAATGTTCGGAATCGGCTCCGCTCCGACCGGCTCGAAGGACCCGTTTGCGCTGCGCCGGGCGGCGAACGCCATCGTCAAGATTCTCGCCGAGTCCGGGTTGCCGCTAACGCTTGTGGATGTTGTTGCGGCAAGCGGTGCGGAAGGGGCCAACAAGGAGCAGGTTGCGGCCTTCCTGCAAGAGCGTCTGAGTTTCTACTTGAAGGACGTGCGCGGCTTTGCCTATGACGTGGTCAGTGCCGTGTTGCCTGCGGACGCCGACGACGTGCGCGATGCGATTGCGCGGGCCGAGGCGTTGACGGCGGCGCGCGAATCTGCGGATTTTGCGGCGATTTCCGCGGCTTTCAAGCGGATCAAAAACATTTTGCGCCAGGCCGAGGAAAAGGGATTTGACCTCGGTTCACCCCAGGACGTTACTCTCGCTCCCGAAGCGCAACAACTCGCGGCTGCGGCTGACGCGCTGGCTCCTCAAGTGGCGAAGCTACGCCAGGAGCGTGCGTACGGCGAGGCGCTGGCTTTGATCGCCACGCTGCGCCCAACGGTGGACGCCTTCTTCGACAAGGTGATGGTGCTTGATCCCGATGCGGCAGTTCGTGGTGCGCATCTCGGCCTGATCGACCAGATTCTGCGCGGATTTTCCGGGATCGCAGACTTCAGCGAGATCGTCACCGCGTAGGCCCTGGGTAGTTTGGTTCATATTCGGCGGCTTCCAGATCTTTGCATCGAGGTCTGGAAGCATTCCAGTATGGTTCTTCATGATTCCATCCCGAGTGAAGTGCTTTGTCCTCACCTGCGGGTTCCTTCTGCCGGATACAATCAAGAGTGATGTCTGACACCCTGTATTTGAGTTTGTGGTACCCCAATCTGCGACTGGCGGCGCTGGCCGACAAGTTGACGGCGGTGCTGGGCGCATTTGCCGCGCACGGCGGCGAGGCGCGCGTTTATTCGGTGACGGTTTGGCCGGTCAGTTGGAGCGAGCCGCCGGTCTTTCAGCAGGTGTATGGGCGGCGCCTCGCGACAGGAAGCGATGGTAAGGCCGCACCGGGCGCGGAACCTCGCGCGGCGGTGGAAGAAGCTCTGGAAATGCTGCACGAGGATTATGCCTACGAGTTCCAGATAGGCTGGAGCCTGTGGGAGTTGGAGACCCGTCCGGAGCTCGATGCGCGCTGGGTGCGAGCGTCGCGGCTGGTGCGGGTGACCGGCTTCGGGCCGCTTTTCGATGAGGGAGCCTACGAGGCCGATGGGCACATTCGCGTGGATTTCGGCTCCGACGCGCCTTTTCTTGAAGAGGATCTGGAGATGGACTCGGTGGCCGCCAAGCACGTGGAAGAGAATGTGCGGCAACTGGTGGCGCTGACGGCAGAGGTCGAGAAGGCTTCGGGAGCTACGGCCCGCCTGTTGTGGAGCGAACTGGGCGAGAGTCTGGCCCAGCGGCTGGCGGCGCGGCTCGGGGCGGGGAACTAGACGGTGCGACTCACGATTGAGCGGATGCGGACCCTGGTGCTGGTGGCGGGCATTCTGCTGCTGGTGGCGCTGGCGGCGTTTCTGACGATCGGAAAGTGGAAGAACCCGCTGAACCGGCGAGATCTGCCCAAGAGGCTGGGCCTGGACATCGTGCAGGAGGCCAACGGTTACACCTTTTCGCACGCCTTCGGCGCGCACTCGCAATACAAGATTCACGCGTCGAAAGTGGTCGAGTTGAAGGACAAGCGGGTGATGCTGCACGACGTCAAGATCGAGTTGTATGGCGACGACGGCAGCCGCGCGGACCGGATCGAGGGCGGGGAGTTCGAGTACGACCAGGAAAAGGGAGTGGCCAAGGCCGCCGGACCGGTAGAAATCTGGATGACGCGGCCGAGACTGACGCCAGTGGTTGCGCCCAAGGCGGCTACGGGGCAGGCTACAGGCTCGAAGCCGAAGAATACCCCTTTGACCGCAGCAGCGGAGACTGCTTCGCAAGGCCAGATTCATGTGAAGACCAGCGGGCTGACATTCGATACGAATAGCGGAGTTGCGGAGACCGCCCAGAGGGTGGAGTTCGCGATGACCCAGGGCACGGGCAGCGCGCAGGGCGCTTCGTATCACTCCCAGGAGGGCGTTCTGGTGCTGGACGCTGCGGTCGAACTGACCACGCGGCGGGGCGCGGAGTCTGTGGCGCTACATGCCGGCCATGCGGAGTTCGAGCGCGAGAGCCAGGAGTGCAGGTTGCGTGCGGCCAAGGCCGATTACCGGGGCGGCGAAACTACGGCTGGCGAGGCAAAGATTCTATTCCGGGACGACGGTTCGGTGGTACGCCTGGAAGCGACCAGCGGGTTTAACCTCACGACCGCGACTGGGGGCCACTTGGCGGCGCCGACCGGGCAGATGGATTTCGATGAGCACAATCAGCCGCGTCACGGCCATCTGGCGGGTGGCGTCACGATGGACGAGGTCAGTGGGCGGGAGGAGAAGGACCGCAAGCTGCACGGGACTGCGCCCGCCATGGATCTGGAATTCACGGCGCGGGGGCTGCTGCGTCATGCGCATTTGGAGCGGGGCGTCGAGTTCCAGAGCCAGGAGCAAAGTGAGCAGGCCGGTGAGCCTCAGCGGGTGAACCGGACGTGGCGTTCTCCAGTGGCCGATGTGGAGTTTCGTCCGGCCACCCATGGGCAGCTTGAGCCGAGCGCGATTCACGGAACGGGCGGAGTGGTGCTCACAGGCGAGAGCCAGCGCGGCAATGGCGCCAAGATGCCTTCCCGGATGGCGGCGGACGAAGTGGCCGGGCAGTTCGGACCGGGGTCGGTGTTGACCGCGATGACCGGGACGGGACACGCGAGCATGGCCCAGACCAGCCAGACCGGGACGCGGCAAACCACCAGCGGCGATCGGTTGGAGGCGCATTTCGAGGCTCCCGCAAAAGGGGAAAAGCCGGGCTCGAAGCACGGGGCGGGCGGCGAGACCGGGATTCAATCGTCCACGGTCGATGGGCATGTGACGCTGACCAATGAGCCGGCGGCAAAGCCGGGCGTACAGGCCGTGGCGCCGCTGAAGGCCACGGCAGGCCGGGCGGTCTATGAGGGCGCAGGGGAGTGGTTGCACCTGACGCTGGGGCCGCGGGTGGAAGACGGCGGCCTGCAGCTTACGGCCGACAAAATCGACGTTTCCCAAGCCTCTGGCGACGCTTTTGCGCACGGGAACGTGAAGGCCAGTTGGATGGGCAACAGTCAGAATCGGGAGCAGGGCAAGTCCGGCCAGAACGGAGTCGCGCTGGGCGGGCAGGGGCCGGCTCATGCGATTGCGGCTGAGGCACAACTGCACAAGGCAACCGGTGAGGCGACTTTCCGGGGGCATGCGCGGGTGTGGCAGCAGGCCAACTCGGTCTCCGCGCCGGTGATTGTGCTGGACCGCACACGGCAGACGCTGGCGGCGCGGACGGCGGACGCGGGCGAGCCGGTAAAAGCAGTGATGGTGAGCGCGGCCGGCTCCGGGCCAGCAAAGGACGCAGGCGGAAAAGCGCAGGAGCCCTCGGTCATCCGCGTCAGCGGAGGGGACCTGAAATACTCCGACGCCGAACGCAAGGCGGTGATGCATGCTGGCGCGGCGGGCAGTGTTGCTGCCGAAACGGGAACGGCGACGGTAAATTCCAATGAGCTGGAGTTGCTGCTGCTGCCGGCGGGCAATCATGCAGGCAAGGATGGCGGCGCCGCGCAGGTGGATCGCATGACGGCCAGGGGGCGCGTGGTGGTCGCTTCGCAGGGCCGGAGGGGTACTGGTGAGCAGTTGGTATACACAAGCGAGACTGGGGAGTATGTTCTGACCGGGACCGCTTCTCTGCGGCCACGCATGACCGATCCGTCGCGGGGAGCCGTCTCCGGGGAGGCTTTGATTTTCAATAGCCGCAATGATAGCGTCAGTATCGAAGGCGGCGGACGCAAGACCACAACCGAGACCACGGCGCCGAAATAGGGGCGGAAGAGAGCCTTAGCCATACATGGAAACATTGATCGCCGAAGGAATCGGCAAATCGTACAAAGGCCGCCAGGTGGTCCGGGGTGTGGACCTGCGCATCTCGCGCGGCGAGGTGGTGGGGCTGCTGGGTCCGAACGGCGCCGGCAAGACCACCAGCTTTTACATGATTGTGGGCCTGGTGGCGCCGGAGACCGGCCGCGTGCTGGTGGACGAGACCGACATTACCAGGGTTCCGATGTACCTGCGGGCGCGCAACTTCGGGATCAGTTATCTGCCCCAGGAGCCTTCGGTCTTTCGCAAGCTGACGGTCGAAGAGAACATCCTGGCGGTTCTGGAAGCGCAGCCGCTGGGCAACCGGGAGCGGAAGACGCGGGCGGAGCGGCTGATTCACCAGTTGAACCTGGGGCACATCCGCACCACGCGGGGCTACGCGCTCTCCGGTGGCGAACGGCGCAGGGTAGAGATTGCGCGGTCGCTGTGCATCCAGCCGAACTTCATCCTGCTCGACGAGCCCTTCAGCGGCATCGACCCGATTGCGGTCCTGGAACTGCAAAAAATCATCTTCGATTTGAAGGCCAGCGGGATCGGGATTCTGATTACCGACCACAACGTGCGCGAGACCCTGAGCGTGACAGATAGGGCTTATATTATCGCCGAAGGGCGAATCTTCCGGGCCGGAACGCCGCATGAACTGGGCAACGACATGGAGGTGCGGCGGGTTTATCTGGGCGAAGGGTTTTCGCTGGGGTGATCAGGGTTTCCGCGTGGGAAGCGGCCGAAGGCGGAACGAGGCCTGGCGTCTTCCATCGCCAAACGTGCCCGTCGTGAGAGGAATTCCGCGAGGTTGATTCCCGGATTGATTCTCGCCCAATCCGGGAGCAGGATATCGATCAGCGGCAATTTGCCTCATGGACTTTTTCCAATCCGATTACACTATAAGTGAACCCAAACGGGAATTGAGTCCTTCACATGGCGTTATTGCAACCCAGATTGAACCTAAAGGTCGCGCAACGCCAGGTCCTTACTCCGGGCCTGATGCAGATGGTGAGCGTTCTTGCGCTCAACAAGCTGGAACTGAAGGAGATGATCGACGCTGAGATGGTGGAGAATCCCGTCCTGGAAGAGATCGATGAGACGGTCCCGATGCTGGACGAGGTCGCGGGCCAGGTGGAGCGGAAGGAACGCGACGAGCGGATCGAGTTGGAAGAGCACGGAACGCAGGAGTCGGCCCCCGAGGCCAAGGACCCTTTCAACGAAATCGATTTTGGATCGTATTTCCAGGACTATCTGGATCCCGGCTATCGCACGCAGCCGGAGTATGAAGACAGCGATAAGCCCTCGTTCGAAAGCTTTCTCTCTCAGCCTACGACTCTGTCCGATCACCTGGCCTGGCAATTGGGGGCATTGACGGTGGATCCAGGGGTGCAGCAGGCGGCCGAGTTCGTGATTGGCAACCTGGACGAGGACGGGTATCTCTCCGGCAGCGAGGACGAGCTGGTTCAGGCCTTCCTGGAGTTCCCGAAGAGCGGCTCCGAGGAAAGCGAAAGCCAGGTAAGACTGGCGGAGACTGACCTGTTGCGGCGGGGAGTGGCGTTGGTGCAGAGCCTCGATCCTACCGGGGTGGGAGCGCGCGACCTGCGCGAGTGCCTGCTGATCCAGATTGCGGCCCAGCAGAAAGAGTTTGCCCAGGTATATGCGCGGCACGCGGCGAGCGCGGAAGAGGACCCCCATGGGAGCTTTCGCGCGGAAGCCGAGGCGAAGCTGGAAGAGCGGCGGCGCAGCATGGAAGTGGCGGTCTTGATTGTGGACAGCCATCTGCCCCTGCTGCAGAAGCGGGACGTGAAGGCCCTTGCACGGGTGGCCCAGGTGACCGTGGAAGAGGCTCATGCGGGGGTAGAGTTCATCCGCACCCTGGACCCCCGGCCGGGCCGGCTCTACAGCCGCGAACAGACCAGGCTGATCGAGCCGGACGTGGTGTTCTTGAAGCGGGGCGGCGAGTGGGTGGTCTCCATGAACGAGGAAGAGATGCCCAGCCTGCGCCTGAGCCAGCGCTACCGGCGGATGCTCGCGGCGGAAGGCACGGACAAAGAGGTCAAGGATTACGTCAAGGAGCGTTTCCGCTCGGCGCTGCAACTGTTGCGCAACATCGCGCAGAGGAAGAGCACCATTCTGCGCACCTGTGAAGTGATTGTGCGCCGGCAGCAGGACTTTCTGGATTACGGCGTTGAGGCCATGCGCCCGATGATGATCAAGGAAGTGGCCGAGGAGATCGGGGTTCACCCTTCGACGGTGAGCCGCGCGGTAGCCAACAAATATGCGCATACGCCGCAGGGAGTGATCGAACTGCGCTACTTCTTCTCAGAAGGATCGAACGGTCCCGAAGGCGCCGATACGACCCTGACGGTGCTGAAGCTAAAGGTGCGCAAGCTGATTGAAGAAGAGGACGCGCGGCACCCATTGACCGACGACCAGCTTGCCGCGCTGCTCCGCACCCAGGGCATTCAGCTCACGCGCCGGACAGTGGCCAAGTACCGCGAAGACATGAACATTCCCTCCACTCATCAGCGGCGGCGCAGAGACTAAGAAGTCTTCTGAAAATAAGCCAAAGTTGACTTCTTTTCCAAATCCAGACAAATGGCAACGAACAGAACAGAAGACATTTTTGGGCTTTCGTCCGGAACTTTGTTAACGTCTTCTCCTTCCTGATCGTTGTATGGATGAGGAATCACTCCACATGCCCGCTTCCATTCAGATGTACCTTCCAAAATCGTTTACGTCGTCCACGAAAATTGCCCATTTCTTTCTGCTTGCCATCATCGGATTAGGCGGGGCAACAGCACATGGATTGTTTCCTTCCTTGGCTGTGCAGGCTGCGACTGCAGCGCCGAGCAAAACCGGCGAATTGACTCCGGCCGAGATGCAAGCCGACTTCGACCGGATGCGCGCGATGCTTGAGGAAGTCCATCCCGGGGTCTACCGGTATTCGACCAAAGCGGAGATGGACCGGATGTTCAGAGTGCAGCGGGCAAAGTTGAACCATCCGATGAGCAAGCAAGAGTTCATGATGGTCGCTTCGGAGACGGTCGCCAGCATTCGTTGTGGGCACACCAAGGTGAACCTGGACGACGCAACGCAGGCAACGATGGAGAAGGCGCGAAAACTCCCTTTGCAGGTGCTGGTGCAGGGAAGACGCCTCACGGTGATCACCAACGACACCCCGGAGGATGCAACCATCCGTCCCGGCATGGAAGTAGTTGAAATCAACGGGCACAAGGTGGCCGACGTCCTTCGCCGCCTCCGGCCACTGGTCTCCGCCGATGGCGACATTGAGACGGGCAAGGCGCACGACCTGGGCGGCGGAAGATTTGCCCAATACTATTGGCTATTGTTCGGCGACGCGGATCTTTTCACGATCAAGGCCAAAAATGTCGACGGGAGTCGCGTGACGGCAAAGCTGGCAGGGGTTACGGACGCCGAGCGGAAGGCGAACCGAAATCCTGTGAATACGGTGCTCCTGGAAAATGTGGGCAAGTTG
>Ga0224528_1000769_pt1 | contig 23736 bp, 20 predicted proteins | sample CBST25metaG_2_FD_179888 | JGI IMG/M metagenome (GOLD analysis project Ga0224528, IMG submission 179888) | Peat soil microbial communities from Stordalen Mire, Sweden - C.B.S.T25 | ecosystem: Environmental > Terrestrial > Soil > Wetlands > Peat | place: Sweden: Norrbotten County, Stordalen Mire...
CTTTTTGCTCCGGTGGGCGCGCAGCCGCTCAAGGCGGGTGGGGCTGCTGCCAGCTTTGCGGACCGCGTGGCGATGACCCGGCTGGCGATTGCCGACGAGCCGGGTTTTGCGCTTTCGCTGGCCGATGCGCCCCAGCCCGGCGGCGCGCCCAACTACACCCTGGCGACGCTGCTCAAGCTGCGCGAGGAGTTATCGATCCAGCCCTCTAATCTTGTCGCGGCCTCCCACTCATCCCGCACAGAACGCGGGATGAATGGGGCACAGGATATTTGTGATCTCCCACTCATTCCACACAACGAGCTATTTTTTTTGATGGGCGCGGACTCTTTTGCCAGCCTTAAACATTGGCGGCAGGGCGCGGCGATCCCCTTTGCAGCTTCGCTGATTGTGGCCTCCCGGCCAGGCGCGCGGCTGGACGACTTGCAAGCCGCATTGCCTGCCGGAGTGATGATCGACGCTGCCCCTGACGTCCTCCCTGACGCCACGATTCAGCGCTACCAACTGCGCAATCCAGCCGGTGATCGGGCAAACTTCTATCTGCTGCCCTGGCTGGAGGTTGAAATCAGCGCCACCGAGATCAGGGAACGGATACGCAAGCAGATTTCCCGGAGAGGCGAAGGCAAGTCAAGGGAGGGTGAGTTCCTTCCCACTCCCGTTTCGGATTACATCCGTGCCCATGGGCTTTATCAATAACTTGCTACCGCCTGAGCGAACGAATAGGATGAAGCTCGGAGAACTATCGCAAAGCATGGCAACTCACGCGCAGCAGCACCAGCAAACCCGCATTCTCGTTCAGGCCGCAGCGAAGGCCTGTGAAGACAAAAAGGGCGAAGAAACCCGGATTCTTGAACTTGATCCGATCGACTCGGGGCTCTCGGATTTCTTCCTGGTCACCTCGGCCACCAACGACCGTCAGACCATGGCCATCGCCGACGAGATTGAGCACCGGCTCAAAAAGCAGTTTGGGGTCATGCCGAACTCGGTTGAAGGGCGCAGCCAGGGGCTGTGGATTCTGCTCGACTATGTGGATTTTGTGGTCCACGTCTTCTTGGCTGAGCGCCGCGCCTTCTATGACATTGAGCGGCTGCGCAAGTCGGCCCGCCCGCTGACGCCGGCGGAATTTGACGCCGAGTTGAAGGCCGAACTGGCCAAAAAGACCGTGGCCGCGCGCAAGAAGGCTGAAGCCAAGCCGGTGGCCAAAAAGGCTGCCCCCGCGAAACCGGCAGCCAAAAAGGCCGTGGCAAAGAAGGCTCTCGTCAAAAAAGCAGTCAAGGCTGCCCCCGTCGCGAAAAAAGCGACTGTCGCCAAGCCGGTTGCCAAGAAGGCCGTGAAAAAGGCCGCCGTCGCGGTGAAGGCTGTTCCCGCCAAGAAGGTGGCAAAAAAAGTCGTGGCAAAAGCCGCGCCGGTAAAGAAGGCAGTGACCAAAAAGTCGGCAGCCGCCAAGCCAGCCAAGAAAAAATAGCGGCTGCGCAATTGGCTGGTGGAGTTGAGAAATTCTATTACCAAGAACAGAAACGCCAAAGGGCGGAGACTGAGGTCTCCGCCCTTTGGCGTTGGAAACAGAGTTCGCTGCTTAGAACTCGAACTTCAGCGAGAACTCCGTCGAGCGCGGGCCGCCCTGGTCAAAGGTGCCCGAGTTACGGGTAGTGCGCAGCGACGTGTTGGCGTTTGCCCAGCTATCGGTGCTGTTGACATAGTTGGGGAGCGAAGAGTCGGCAGTATCCAGCACCGTGCCGGTGACTCTGCCGAAGTTGGCCAGGTTGAAGAGGTTGTAGAAGGCCACGGTCGGGATAAGCCTCGTGCCCTCGCCGAGGAACTTCAGGTGGAGCGGGTAGCTGGCGTTCAGGTCGAAGGTGCGGAAGGCGGGGTTGTTGCGCGGATGGTTGGCCGGCTGCAGAGCGAGAGTCGGAACGACCGCTCCGAGCGCTACCAACTGGGCCTCGGTGAAGAGGCCATTGGTAACCAGGGCCTTGCCCGCGGGTGTCAACTGCCCAGCGTACGTTGAGTTGAAGCTGTTGATGGCCTGGTTGAGGCTCTTGCCCTTGATCTGGTGCATGTAGCTGCCGGGCGCGTATCCGGGCAGCAGGTCGCCATACTGGCCGTCGCCGTCGAGATCGGTCTGGAAGATCTCTCCGGCGCTGCTGCCGCCCGTATCGATGGTCAGCGAGGAGGGCGGCGCGGAGTAGAAATGGCCGATGGCGCCGAGGAGCAAGCCGCCTTTCAATCCTGCGGTGCCGCCAAAGCTAAGTTCATCGGTGTGGTCCAAGCTGCTGCGTCCGATGTACTTATTGGCCGCGTCGTTGTCCCAAGCGCGCGAACCTCCGAAGAACTGATCCTGGCTGGATGAGGCACTGCCGCTGGACGAGGTTACTGTCCGCGAGAGCGAGTAGGAAACCTGGAAGTTGCTGCTCGCGATCCCAGGAAGCGGGTGCTCTTTTTGTTCCTGGAAGACGACCTGGAGGGCGTCATAAGCCGACTTGGCGCTGGGAAGGATGAAGAGGCCCGCACCGACATTGGCGTTGGTGCCACCGAAAGCCGCGCCGGTGCTGGGGGTGAGGCCAAAGGCCGAAGCGGAATAACCATCCAAATAAACCGCGCCGCTGTCGAGGCCGGCTTCGGCAAAATCGGCGATGGTTGCGCCTTTTCTATTAATGGCTTCGTCGATTGAACTGACGCCGAGTTCCGACAGAACCGTGGCAATCGCGTTCTTAGCCGCAGTGGTATTGAGGGTGCGCGCCGCGCCGACGTGGTTCACGTCGATCGAGACCGGAACCTTGAGCGTGACGTTATGCACATAGTCCGCGCTCAGCAGCACGCCGTTCGAGAACTCGTGCTGCACACCGCCATTGATCTGGATCGAGTAGGGTGAGACATACGGCTTTGCGTAGATGTTATCGGCATACAGGCCGTAACCATCGCCAATGAAGTTGGGGTTAGCCTGCTTGACGCCCTTGACCTTGGCCTGCCATGCCTGACGGATGGCGTAAACCTCCGGGGCGGCATTGTAGATGGACTCGCTGAGGATGGTCGAGACCGCCGTTCCGTCCGGAGCTGCCGTTACATAGCCTTCGCCTGGCAGATAGATGTAAGTTCCCTGATAGGAAGCGCTCGTGTCGCCGAAATACGGTCCCTTGTCGGAGGTGGGAATCACCTCGGAACGCGCGTTGCCTGTGTTATTGAAGATGTCGTTCTCATAGTAGATGCCGATGCCGCCGCGGATCGCGGTCTTGCGCGCGCCGGGGCTGAAGACAAAGCCAAGCTGCGGACCAAAGTTGCCGTACGGCTGATGTACCTTTCCGCCCAGGCCCTGCTGGTACTGGTCGAAGAGATACGCACTGGAATTGCTGGAACTGCAACCGGACCACTGGTAGCCCGTGTCTATCTGTCCGCAGGTGGGCGAGGGCAGATCCTGGTTGGCACGGTCGGTATCGACGCTCCAACGCACACCGGCGCTGATGGTCAGATTCGGTCTCGCCCTCCAGGTGTCGCCGATATAGGCTGCCACGCGTTTGCTGAATTCGCCACCGCCTTGCAAGCCGAAAGCCGGCTTCTCGGTGAACAGCCCGTTGCCGTTGCCCAAAATATAGTAGCCGGCGATATACCCCTTCAGCGGATCGCCGAGGCAGGGGCCGGAATTTAGCACGTCGGCGCACGCCGGGTTCCCGTTCGCATCGACATCCGGAAGCTGAGTGGTAATATCCGTGAACAGCGATGCGCCGAAGAACTCGGCAAAGCCGCCGCCAAGGATTCGGTTATACTCACCTCCGAACTTGATGCTGTGTGCGCCCTTGGTCCAGGTGCCGTCATAGCGGAACTGCTTGTCCGACTGGAAGGTTCCCTGCGGAGCCAGGTAGTTCTGACCGGCATAAATGGAACCGGAAAGGGTGACTGGGAAGCCAAGGATATTCGTGGGATTGTAGATAGAGCTGCCCAGGGCCACCGTGCCATCGCCGAGGATGTTGTGGAACTTCTCGTAACCCAGACGGAAGGAGTGCGTGAAGTTGCCGGTGGTAAAGTCGGCGCCGCCCACCAGCCCCGGCACGTTGTCGCGGTTCAGGTAAACGGAATAAGGCGCATAGCCGAAGGTCGCGTCGTCGGCATTGACGCTATAAACGCCGCGGACGAAGAAATTTATGTTGTGAATGTGGTAGTCGAGGCGCGCGAAGCTGAAGTTGTCTTTGAAAGGCGCGGGCGTATAGGGATATTCCTTCGCGATGGCGTCAAAGGCTGGATCATAGCCGGTGGCCGCGTCGGACTCGTCCTGCTTGAGGCGCTCTCCACCGCCATAGAAGAAGAGCTTGTCCTTGAAGATGGGACCGCCGACGTAGCCGCCGAACTGGTTACGCTGGAAGGGAGCCGCGTCGCCCAAAACGTTGGCAAAGCCTGCGTTGTAGTCCTGGAAGTTGTAGAAGGCATTGCCGTGGAAGGAGTTGGAGCCAGCCTTGGTGACTTCAAGCACCTGGCCGGTCGAGGTGACTTCGCCGGAAACATCCTGGGTGGAGCGGTTCAATTGCAACTCGCCTACCGCGCCGGAGGGCACATTGAAGATCGTGGTGCCCACCGTTTCGTCGGTGATGTCCTGGCCGTCGAGAAGGATGCGGGTGGTGCGGCCGCCTGCGCCGCTGACCGACAGAGCCGAGTAGCCGGCCTTGGTCGGATCAAAAGTCATGCCCGATTGGAGGATGACGCCGGGCTGCAACTGGGCCGTGTCAAGAACGTTGTGGCCGTTGACGGGCAATGAATCAAGCTGCTGACTGGTGACCGTGCCGGCGACGCCGATCTGGTCGGTGTTGATCTGCAACGAGCCGGCATCCACTTCGACCGTCGTGCCAGCGCCGCCGATCTTCAGCTTCGCGTTGCCGGAGCTGACCGTACCAACTGCTACAGACGTCTTTACCACCAAGCGATCGAAACCAGCCGCTTCCACCGTAATCGTGTAGCGGCCGGGGGCCAGTGGTCCGAGGCTGTAAAAGCCCGCGCCATCTGCCTTCAGAACTTTGCTGTAGCCGGTGTCGGGGTTGGCGATGGTGACCTTGGCGTCGGGAATGACCGCGCCGGTGGGGTCGCTGACGGTGCCCTGAATCGAGCCGCCGTTGGTCGAGATGGCCTGCGCGCTGGCTGGATTCTGTAGCAGCGGGCTGGAGAGCAGAAGAGCCAGAGCGAAGCCAACTGCTATGTGTGCAGAGAGTAGTCGGAAAAATCTCATCGAAATCCTCCAAGAATTTGTTGGAAACAAGCCCATGCAGTTAGAGCTGTCGCTCAGTCAACTTGGGCGAAATCTGATAGTGTGCGTTGAAAAATGGAGAGTCTATCGTCCACCACTAACATGAAGCTGAACGCATAAGGAAGCCATGAAGAAGACTTCCATTTTGAGGCGGGGGGAATCTGTAGATTAGTTTTGACACTTCATGCTGTCTCTGCAAGCACGAATGGGGCCATTCTCGCGGGACAATTAAAATTTCCCCTCCGTATGAAAATAAACGAGTTAGACTTTCTTAACCGCAAGGGTACGTCGCTTGTGAATATGGAAAAACAGATATGATCTGCCATAGGCTCCAAATCAACGTAGCTTTTTTCTCGGATGATTTGTGTTGATCCATCCCGTTTGCGACACCCCTCCGCGCCTATCCATTCCGCATTTCTTGCGCAATGGGCAGAAATCACTCCCCCATTCGTTTCGTGGCGGATCAGCAAGCCCGCGCGCTTTTGGCTTTTCCGATAAGCTTCTAGCCATGAATCTGACTCTGGCCCATATCGGCGCGCGGCCCAGCGCAAAAGACGAGTTCAACGCTCTGACCGCGATGTATTTGGGCCGCTGCGCTGCGTTTGCGCACTGCCAGGCCGAGGCCTTTCGCACCGAGGAGGCATTTTTGGAATGGATGGGGCGGCAGCAGGGGCGAACTCCGCTGGTGGCCGTGCTGCTCGATAGCCGCGGCAAGCAGATGAGTTCCGAGGTCTTTGCCGCCTGGCTGGGCACACGCCGCGACGAGGGCGCGCAGCACATTGTCTTTGCCATTGGCCCGGCCAGCGGATGGTCGGACGCGGCGCGCGGTCAGGCCAAGCTGCTGCTCTCGCTGGGACCGATGACCCTGGCCCATACCCTGGCTCGCCTGGTCGCCGCCGAGCAGCTCTACCGCGCATTCACCATCCTCACCGGACATCCTTATCACGGCGGACACTAGACAGTGAACAGTGGGCAGCCAGGGCAAACGCGGCATCACTATTTTTGAAAGGGCACGGATTTATCCGTGCCACAAAAGGGGAGAATATGTCGGGCTTTAGCCGCTGAGGGGAGATTTGAAACAGAAAATACATCCCTCAGGGCCTAAAGGCCACGATTCGAGGGGGCATCAGGTGGCGCGGATAAATCCGTGCCCTTTCAAAACCTCATCTTTTGACCTTTCATTTGCAGGATGCGTTTGCCCTGAGTGGGCAGCTTGGTGCCGACCGTAGTGGAGTCATTCGCTGTAAACTGTTCACTGTAAGCTGTTTTTAGGAGTGCGAATGTCCTGGTTCAAGCGTGAAATTGCCGATATTGAGTCCAGCGCTCCGGGAGCCAGCGCGACGCCCGCCAGGTCGGTGCGCACCGAGGGCTTGTGGATCAAGTGCGGCGGTTGCCGGGCCATCGTCTGGAAGGCTGATCTGGAAGGCAATCTGAATGTCTGCCCCAAGTGCCAGCACCACTTCAAGCTGGGCGCGCGGCAGCGCATCCATCTGCTGCTCGAGCCGGGGTACGAACTGGTGGATGGCGGGTTGCGCTCCACCGATCCGCTGAATTTTGTTGACATCAAGCCCTACAAATCGCGGCTGAAAAAGGCGCAAGAGCAGACCGGGCTGGACGACGCGATTCTAAACGCCACCGGGCAGCTTGGGCCGCATTCAGTGGTGGTCAGCGCCATGGAGTACAGCTTTATCGGCGGATCGATGGGAGCGGTGGTGGGCGAAACCATTGCCCGAGCCGTGGACCGCGCCCGGCTGGGCCGCAAGCCGCTGATCGTGGTGGCCGCGTCGGGTGGCGCGCGCATGATGGAGGGCGTGGCAAGCCTGATGCAGATGGCCAAAATCTCGACCGCGCTGGGTCAGTTGGCTGACGCCAAGGTGCCTTACATCTGCGTTTTGACCGACCCTACGACTGGCGGCGTCACGGCCAGCTTTGCCATGCTGGGCGATCTGAACATTGCCGAACCCGGCGCTCTGATCGGCTTTGCCGGCCCCAGGGTCATTGAGCAGACCATTCGCCAAAAACTGCCGGAGGGCTTTCAGCGATCCGAGTTCCTGCTAGAAAAAGGCTTCCTTGACGCGGTGGTTCCCCGCCGCGAGCTGAAACCTTATCTGATCCGCGCGTTGGATTTTTTGCAGGTTTGAGAGATTTGTAGCGCCGACCTCCTGGTCGGCTGTCCTGTGGGTCTCCTGACCCACAGGAAACGTTATCGATGCGGCCCTCAAATTGTGTCACGCTATCCCACTCATTCCGCAAAGAACGCGGAATGGATGGGGCACGCTCTTGTCAGTATTTAGAGCGGTTCTCCAATAGGTATAGCCCTTGTGAGACTGTGCAGGGTGGCTTTTTCTTGAGGAAAAAGCCACTCAACTGCGGCGGTTTCGGTGTACAGCAATTGGAGAACCGCTATAGCGGTCGGAGCAACTGGCGGCATGGACGCCGCCAGTACAGCCAGCCGGGAGGCCAGCGCTACATTCTCAGCTCAATTGACGAATAGACTCCAAGCCATCAAGCAGCGGAGCTGTCAGTCGTAGCGCTCGAAGATGATCTGCTTGCGATGCCAGCCGTAGCCGGCCAGCCGCTCGCGCACTGCCATGACCATATTGTTGAGGCCGCAGACGTAAGCGTTCACGTCAAAGCGCAGCTCAGCCGGCGGAATCGCTGGGTCGGGCGCGGGCAAGGGCAGCGTTTGGCCCAGTTGCGCGGCGCGCTGCTCGACAATGCCAGCCACATGATCCTGCACATAGCCGCGCAAGCCGGCCCAGCTCTGGGGCGCGCGGCTCAGCGTGGGCAGGTAGTGGAAGTTTGGCACACGCTGGGCGAGCGCCTCAAACTCCTCGCGAAAATACAGCTCGCTCTCTTGCCGTGTGCCATAAACCAGCCAAATCTGCTTGCCCTGGCTGCGGTCTGGCCCGGCTGCCGGCCCATCTTCGGGGGGAAAGAGCCACTGGGTAAAGCCGCGCATGGGCGCGATGCCTGTGCCGGTCGCCACCAAAATCGAATCAGTGACCGGCTCACGGAGAACAAAGTGCCCGTGCGGCCCATGAATCTGGATGGTCGCGCCAATGGGCAAGTCGGGCAGATCGGCCAGATGGTTTGAGAAAAAGCCCTCCTCGACGCGGTTGACGCAGAGCTCGAAGCGGTTGCCCTCCGGCGCCGAGGCCAGCGAATAAGCGCGGGTCTGCTGCTTGCCGTTGGCGTCGTCGGCTACGGCCGAAATGAACTGGCCGGGGGTGAAGGGAAAGCTGTCGAGTTCGTCAATCACAAACTCGAAACGGTAGCACTGAGAAGACTCGGAGATGCACTGTTTTTGTGCAAGCCGTGCGGTCAGCAGTTCACGCGCCATGGTTTTTCTCGCTGGGGAAGAGATGTGGCCCGTCGAGTGGGTCTGGTCCGAGTATCGACCGAGATGCGCTGGAAGACAAGCCGCGCTGTACTAACGCTGTGTGGGCAGATCGCGATAGGAAGCCTCGCGCAGAGCCGCGAACTTCGCCTCAATCTCCGCGGACGGGAAGACCTCTCCGGCCTCGGCATCATCGATGCCTATTTGCACCTGGAGGCGAAACTACTGCTCATATTCGGAATCCGTGCGCTGGGTCTCTATATAGTCCTGCATGAACTCGCGCAGCAGGTCCGCATCGGTGCGATTACGAGCTTCAGCCGCCCGCGAAAAGGCCGTCTTCAGCGCGGAATCCACGGGAATCGTGATCGTCTCGGCCATTGCGGCCTCCTAAAGGCAAATCTATACCTCAAAGCGCAGCATGGATCGGACCTGGCACGGCAAAGAGTCCTTGCATCCCCCTATAATGGCTAAGGAGCCCGCCGCGATTCCACCGAATCGCTGGCTCCGAATGACCGCTTTTTGAGGAACCCATGGCCGCACTGCTTGAAGCAATCAACGTGAAACGCAAGATGTTTTTCGAGCACGAAAACATTCCCTACTACTGCATGGAGGCCGAGGTTTCTACCCCGACGGCCCGCGGCGGCCAAACTTTGGTGCGCCTCAAGATGCGCAACCTGCTCAACCGCGCCGTCTTTGACAAGACCTTCAAGGCGAGCGACAAGTTCAAGGAGCCCGACCTGGAGATGGTCGAGTGCTCCTATCTTTACTCTGACGGCGGTGGCTCCTACTTTCTGGATCAGGAGAGTTTTGAGACTCTGACGCTCAACAAAGAGATGGTCGGCGGCGCGCTGGAGCTGCTGGTCGAGGGTGCGCTGCTGCAACTGCACAAGTACAACGGCAACCCCATTGGCCTGCAATTGCCGGAGAAGGTCGAGCTTGAGGTTGCCTACACCGAGCCGGGCGCGCGCGGCGACACCAGTGGCAATGTGACCAAGTTTGCCCGCATGGACACCGGCCTTGAACTCAAGGTTCCCCTGTATATTGAGGTGGGCGAAAAGGTGAAGGTCTACACCGAGACGCGGGAGTTTGCCGGCCGCGCCTGAGGGGCTGAAGAGAAACAAGCGTGGACCGGGAGGTCGGCGCTACAGTCTCATACACGGCGGGTCGGTAATTCCGGTGGGGCTAGTGGAGCGTCTCACGCAGATCGTCATTTATTTGAAGTGCGTTTTCCCTGTAGTTTTTCGGCTGGAGCCCCGCAAAGGGAGCCAAATGCACTTCTGAAACATGATGACATTAACGAGACACTACACTAGCGGCTCGCTCTTCACTCGCTACAGCTTGGAGCTTTTCCGTCCATTGCGCAAAAGGCGCGGAGTGGACGGGGCACGAAGCTGCATGGCTCCGGGGCTGTATCAATCAATTACAATTCTCACGACAAAATTGTTTCAAAATCAGAAAGCGCTTTTTTCAACGGATGCGTCTATGAGAAAAAGGGCGTGTCGATTATTGCGTTGATTTGCCATGAGACGAACGCCACGGGAGTTGTCCCGCATGGATTTACAGATCGAAAGCTGGCCTGCGTGAGCGGCCGGGCAATTCTATCTCTTCAGCAACGGCATGGTTGTCAACTGGCCGCGTTCGTTCTCGCAGTCGCTCCGGCGCTGTTGCTGATCGGCTGCAAGGCCAAAGGCCCCGCCGGGTCTCTCTCGTCGACCAGCCCAAGCGCGGCCTCGGCGCAGACGATGCGGCTGAAGGGCATGACCGAAGCTGTCGAGGCGCGCACCATCATGGCGCCAACTCTGGCTGGCCAGCAGGTGGGCAGACTCACCATCACCAAGCTCGCGGCCAGTGGGGCGCGCGTCAAAAAGGGCGATTTGCTGGTCGAGTTTGACCGCCAGGCGCAGATGCGCGACTTCATCGACAAGCAGGCCCAGAGCATCGATCAAAACAACAGCGTACTCGAGGCGCAGGCCAAGGAAGCCTCGGCGCGCGCCAAAGACGAAACCGAGATCAAGCAGGCGGAAAACAACCTGAGCAAGACCAGGCTCGAGATGCAAAAGTCAGAGCTGCTGTCGCGCATCGATGCCGAAAAGGCCAAGCAGGATCAGGACGAAGCCGAGGCCACGCTGAAGCAGTTGAAAGAGACCTTCGAGCTGAAGCGCAAGGCCGCGCAGGCCTCGATTCACATTCTCGAAATCGAGCGCGACCGCACCCGCGAAACCATGCTTCATGCCCAGGTCAACGCCGCGCTCATGCAGATTCACGCGCCCATCGACGGCATTGTGGTGTTGAACACCATCTGGAAGCAGGGCAAGATGGGCGAGGTGCAAGAGGGCGATCAGATTCGCCCCGGCGTGCCTTTCATGCAGGTTGTCGATCCCGTCGTGATGCAGGTGAGAGTCTCTGTCAATCAGCAGGATCTGCTTGCGTTGAAGATTGGCGAAAAGGTTCTGGTGCACCTGGACGCCTACTCCGATCTGGTTTTTCATGGCCAGCTAGAATCGCTTGATCCGACCGGCCACAGCGGCGATTTCTCTCCGAAGCTGCGCAATTTTTCTGCGACCTTTTCCATTCAAGGCAACGACCCCAGGCTGATGCCCGACCTCTCCGCCGCGGTGGATGTGGAGTTGGCGGGCGTGGGCGGAGGGCAGGCGAAATGAGGAAAGAAATCATTTCGAGGTTGCGAAAGTTTTTGACATGGCCCTCAAAGAGTGTCGTGCTATCCCCCCCATCCCGCACAAAACACGGGATGGATGGGGCACCCTATCGTTTGCGTTCAGGGACTGGATCAATCGCGAGAAATCGCAAGGTGATCGCGGTTGCGGCCCTGCTGGTGGCCTGCGCCGTGGCTCTTTCACTGTGGCTTCATCACTCGAGCAAGCCGCCCACGGCGCCTACCTTTGAGGTCAAGCGCGAAGAGTTTCTGGACGTGTTGCAATTTCGTGGTGAGTTGAAGTCGATGAAGTCGGTGACGATCACCGCGCCCGCCGATGCTGGCGACTTGCAAATTCTCAAGCTGGCCGCTGACGGAACGCACGTCAATGCGGGTGATGTGGTGGCCGAGTTTGATCCCTCGAAGACGCAGCACGATCTGGCGCAGGATCAATCGATTCTAAAATCGGCGCAGGCTGAAATTGACCAGGTGCGCGCTCAGGGCCGACTCACCGAAGAGCAGGACACGACCGCCGTCACCAAAGCCAAATACGATGTGGAAGTCGCCAAGCTGGACGCCAGCAAAAGCGAGATTGTCTCGAAGATCGAAGGCGCCGAGGCCAACCTGAAGCTGAGTGACGCGGAGCAGGCCTTGCACGAGGCAGAAGAGAAGTTGAAGTCGGATCGCGCCGTGAATCTGGCGACGATTGAAAGCAAAAAACAGGCCAGCGCCAAGGCGGCTTATGATGCGCAGCGCGCTGAGCATTCCCTTGCCGCGATGACGCTGAAGGCGCCGGCCAGCGGAACCATCAGCCTGACGCCGCTCTGGCACAACGGCGGCGAGTCGTCCTTCAAGCCTGGCGAGCAGGCCTGGCCGGGTGCGCCGCTGGCCGAGCTGCCCGATGCCACTTCGCTGCGCATTGCCGCGCGCCTGGACGCCATCGCCGACCGCCAGTTCACCGGCAAAATCGCGCGTATCGGCACCATCGCCTCCTCTGACTTTTCCGCTGGCTGGCCGATTCCGCGCAACTTCGATCTGGAGATCGCCATCGACCAGGCCGACCAGCGGCTGAAGCCGGGCATGACCGTGCAGGTTACGGTGATTGTTGATCGCATTCCCAACTCGATCACGATTCCCGCGCAGGCTTCGTTTCTCAAATCTGGCCAGACGGTTGCGTATGTTTGGGACGGCGCTAAATTTCAGGCGCGCTTCATCCAGATCGAGCGCCGCAGTCGCGACCGCGTTCTGGTTTCGCGCGGACTGAATGCCGGCGACAAGGTCGCGCTCAAAGACCCCACGGAGAAGGAGTAACTCTGCACATGAAAAGGAATCGAGTGATTGCATGGGCAGTGATCGGCGTCTTCTCCGCCGGAGCGGTTGGCGCATACCTGGTGGCGCGTCGCGCTCATCCCGTCGCCAAAAGCGATGAAACTCCTTTGACCGTGGTCAAGCGCGGCGCAATCGATCTGCGCGTTTACACCACCGGCGAACTGCGCGCCAGCCACTCGATTATGCTGACCGCGCCAGCCATCGGCGGCGACTCGCTGCAAATTACTCGGCTGAGCCACACCGGCGAGCAGGTGAAAAAGGGCGACATCATCATCGAATTCGATCCCAGCGAGCAGCACTACAAACTGGAGCAGAATCGCTCGGAGCTGCAAGAGGCCGAGCAGGAGATCGTCAAGGCCAAGGCCGACGCCGCCGTGCTGACCGCCGAGGACAAGGTCGCCCTGCTCAAGGCTCGCTATGGGGTGCGCCGCGCCGAGCTTGACGTGCAAAAGAACGAGCTGCTTAGCAAGATCGACGGCCAGAAAAATGATCTCGCCCTGCAACAGGCCAAGCGCGTTCTGGCCGAGCTGGAAAAAGACATTGAATCGCACAAGGCCTCCGATCAGGCCGCGATCTATCTGTCGCAGGAAAAATATAACAAGGCCAAGCTGGCCATGGATCAGGCCGAAGAGAATATTGGCAAGATGCAGGTCAAGGCGACGATGGACGGCGTTGTCTCGATTCAAAAAAACGAAAATGCCTCGGGCGGAGTTTATTTTACCGGCATGTCGCTGCCCGACTTTCACCCCGGCGATCAGGTTGAGCCGGGCAGTTCGATTGCACAAATCGTCGATCCCGCGGGCATGGAAGTGGCCACCAAGGTGGGTGAGCAAGCGCGTGACAACGTCAAGGCCGGGCAAGCTGTCGAGGTCAATTTTGACGCCCTGCCGGGCAAGACTTATCACGGTACGGTGAAGAGTGTCGGCGGTATGTCAATGCGCCAATTTTTCGAGGCCAACTCCGGCGGCAGCTTCGAAGTTACCATCCAACTGACTGACTCCGATGCCCGCTTGCGCTCCGGCTTCACCGCGCAGATTCTCTTTGTCGGCGAGAGTAAAAAGAACGTGCTGTATCTGCCTCGCCAGGCGATCTTCTTGAAAGATGGCAAGCGCGTGGTCTACGTCAGCAATGGCAGCGGCTACGATCAGCGCGTTGTCACCGTTCGCAGCCAAAGTGAAAGCCGCGCCGAGGTTGACGGAGTGGAAGAGGGAACGAAGGTGGCGTTGATTGATCCAACCGCGCCGCGCAAAACCGCCGCCGCCGCAAGCACGGAAGGGAAGCTCTGATGCCCAACTCGCTGGTTCCCACGCAAATTCTCACCGTCTATCAGCAATGGCTTCGCGACGCTCAACTGGGCTTGCAGAATCTTTTGCTGCATGGGCTGCGTTCGCTGCTCACCATGCTGGGCATGATCTTTGGCGTGGCGGCGGTGGTGGCCATGCTCTCGATCGGCGCGGGCGCGCGCCAGCGCGTCATGTCGCTGATTGAGCAGATGGGCGTTCACAACCTGATCGTCGAGGCCAAGGAAACCACCGAGTGGCAGGCTCACAGCAAGATTCGCAAGATCTCGCCCGGCCTGACGCTCGAGGATTATCGCGTGATCAACGACGACGTGGAGGGCATCGATGCCTCAACCCCGCGCAAGCGCCTCACGCCCTCGAAGATCCTTCCCAAGGCGCAGCAGGATATGCCCACGGTCTACGGCATCAATCCCAACTACCAGCAAATCGCCGGCCTGCATCTGCTGAATGGCCGCTTCTTCGATCAAGGCGAAGCCGATCAGGGCGCGCCGCTGTGTGTGCTGGGAGCGGCCGCCAAGTGGAGTCTTTTCGGCTCGTCGAATGCAGTTGGCCAATACGTCAAAGTCAACGAGCAATGGTTTCGAGTGATCGGGGTAGTCAGCCCGCAACTCAGTTCGCAAACTGAAGTCGCCGGCGCGCCGGTGGCCGACGCCAATAACAACATCTATGTTCCGTTGAAGGCCGCCATGCTGCGCCTTGAAGACAGTTACAGCGATGTCAGGGACGAGATCGACGGCATCTACTTGAACATCGACGAGAAGGCCAACATCTCGCAGGCGGCGCAGGTGGTGCGGGCCATTCTCGATTCATCGCATCACGGCGCGGACGATTTCAGCGTGATCGTTCCCGCAGAGTTGCTGGCTGAGCAAAAGCGCACCGAGCAGTTATTCAACACCGTGATGGTGGCCATCGCCTCGATCTCTCTGCTGGTCGGCGGCATCGGCATCATGAACATCATGCTCGCCAGCATCCTCGAGCGCACGCGCGAAATCGGCCTGCGGCGGGCCATTGGCGCGCGCCAATCCGACATCGTGCGGCAGTTTGTCGTCGAGGCCATGATGATCTCTTTTGCCGGCGGTACGATCGGCGTGGTCTTTGGCTTTTTCATTTCGCGCCTGATCGCATGGCTGGCCGGCTGGTCGACGATTGTTACCTTCGGCTCGATCGCCCTGGCCTTTCTGGTTTCCATTTCCGTGGGCCTGATCTTTGGAATCTATCCGGCGACCAAGGCGGCGCGTCTTGATCCCGTGGAGGCGATTCGCTATGAATAATTTTCCGCTGGTGGTTAGACCGCCTGAATTGGTAATTCATCTTGGACAAGCGTGGACGAGGGCGTCCGCGCTACATTCCAGCCATTACCAAATCATGTGGCCACGGTACTAGACAGGACGGCATCTTTTGCAAAAACAATTCTGGAGTTTGGGAATGAAACTGATTCGCTGGGGAACGCTTTTGCTTTTACTGCTGCCCGTTCTTTCGTCCGCGCAGTCATCGGAGAGTTATCACGGCCTGCTGACCGCGCGGGTACGTTCGGGAAAACTGACGCCTCCCAAGCACTTGCAGGATTACGTGCAAAGCGGCAAGATCAGCCTGGGCCTGCGCGACGCCATTCTGCTGACACTTGAAAACAACAGCGCCATTCAGATTGACGAAACGCAAATCGAGTCGCAGAAGTTTTCTCTGCTTGGCTCGTTCACCGCCTTTGACCCATCCATTCAGAGCACCTTCAACGCCAACCGCAGTTCTACGCTCACATACAGCCAGCTCCAAGTGGGAGGGCCGAATGTCAAATCGATTCTGACTACGTTGAACCAAACCGGGCAGGTGAGTTATACGCAAACCTTCACGCCGGGCACAAACATCGTGGCGCAAATTTCGAGTAACAAGTCTTCTACCAATAGTTCTTATGACTACTTCAATCCATACTACAGCTCGACATTGAATTTGCAATTTACGCAGCCGCTGCTGCGCGGCGCGGGGCGCTTCGCCAATCTGGCTCCGGTCATCATAGCCCGGCGCTCGCTCGAGCAGTCACGAGCCAGCTTCGAGGCCGAGGTCAATGATGCCGTGCTGCAAGTGATCGAGCAATACTGGACGGCGGTTGAGGCGCGCGGCGCGCTCAACGTGCAGAAGAAATCCCTTGATCTGGCCCAGGTGAGTTATGAACGCGACAAGCGTTCGCTGGAGTTGGGCGCGCTGCCTCCGCTGGATATTTACCGCTCCGAGTCAGAGGTCGCGGCGCGCAAGGTCTCGGTGATTCAAGCCGCCTACACGCTTACCCAGGCCGAAGACGCGCTGCGCACCACCATTGGCGCGAATCAGGATTCGCAGTTTCAAACACTCGCGTTTGACCTGACCGAGAAGCCACAGCCCTCGGGCGAGTTAGAAAGCGTTGATGCAACAGCGGCCCTGGCTGACGCGCTCGCTCGCCGGCCTGAAGTTGAAGTCGTCAATAAATCGCTGGCCATTGACGACGCCAATATACGTCTTGCGCACAACCAGCTTTTGCCCAACCTCTCCTTCACTGGCTTTTATCAAAGCAACGGAACGAACAGCCAATATGACACCAAGGGCAATGCAATCAAGGGCGGCGGCTTTGGCACGTCGATGAATCAGGCATTCGGTTTTGGCTATCCGGGTTATGGCGGCACTTTGACGCTGACTCTGCCCGTCAGGAATCGCGCCGGACAGGCAACCTTGGGCTCCGCGCTGGTTTCGCGCACTCGCGACTTATACAGCGGCCGGCAAACCCGCGAGCAGATCATTCGCGATGTCAACGACGCCCTGCACCAGCTTGACGAGGCCAAACTTGCCCTGGTGGCCGGCGCGGTCTCTTTCGATTTAGCGCAAAAATCCCTCGCCTCGGATCAGCGCAAATTTGAACTGGGCGCGGAGACAAATTATTTTGTGCTGGATTCGCAAACCAAGCTGGCCGCCGCCGAGCTGGTTCTGCTGGAAACGCAGGTCGATTATCAGAACGCTCTGGCCGCGGTTCGCCACGCCACCGGCAGCTTGCTCGAACCTTATCGTGTGCGCATTGCCGATCTGTCGAAATAAGTCTGAAAAGAAACAAGCGTGGACCGGGAGGTCCACGCTACAGCCGGCCATGAGGCCGGCGCTACAGTTTCATTCCACTGCGGGTCGGCTTTGCCGGTGGGGGACTATCAACGGCCGTTGACGGACGTTCAGAATGGCCAACTGATTGAAGCCAGAACAGATGTCAAGATTGTCGTGCCCTTGTTACAAACAGAGAGCTATTCGCTTTGCGTGTCACTGGCGTTTTCTTCGTCGCCGGTGACCGCAATGCGCAGTGAGCGCAAAAAGTGCAGGTCGTTTTGGGTAAAGGGCAGTTCTTCGCCGTTGGCGCCGGTTGTGGCCTCTTCGGCCTCCTCGGTCTTGGCGGTGGCGTCGTTCAAGCCGATGGTGGCCTCAAGCATCAGCAGCACATCAAAGCCCTGGGTGCGAATCTCTTGCACCACGCCGGCTATCTGCTCGCTCTCGATCACCGACTCGTGGATGGCTTCGCCCAGTTGCTGAATCAGTTCGCGCAGACGGGATGTCACGGGCGCCTCCAAAAGCTGCGGCCAGCGCATCAGCAGCGCGGGTTGCGGCATGAGATTAATCTACCTTACTTCGATTGCCCCTCGGAGGCAACCGCGAAAGCACGCAAAGGCTAGCCGTTCAGCGCCGCCCCCTGCATCGCTGCTACCATCATATCGAAGATGAAAGCGCAAACCATAGGCCGCACCCTGGGGATCGGGCTGCGCGTTGCCGGACGACTGGCCAGCCAGCGCCTGGCCAACGGCGCGACCCCCGCACAGCCAGCCCGCTCTGCTGCAATTCCGCCCGCCGTAGCGGCCCGCGCCCGCACGGCGCAGAAAACAGCGTCACGCGCCGCCTCGGGCATTGCCCGCGGAGCCGGCGGATTCCTGCGTCCTTTTCGCCGCGTGGGACACATCCTCTGGCTCGAGGTCACCGGCGTCTTCTTCCTGTTGCCGGTGCTGGTCTTTACGCCCTATCTGTGGCGCATCCGCGCGGGCTACGCGCAAGGGCCCGATCACCGCACCTTTTTGCTCACCGCCGGCATCATGGTGGTCTTTCTCTACCTTGGCGTCAGCTCCTTCTGGCGAGCGCGCCAGCGGTAGGAATTTAATCTTCCGCCGAATGTCCCCTGCCGGATCGTGCGGCAATCCAAGCCGTTACCCCAACCGCCGCCAGCCCCAGCAGCAACCAGCCAAAGCCGTCTGAGCGACCGCCTCCGTGAAAGCCTCCAAAGCGCGCCAGCGCCAAGGTCATTGCAAGTGTACCCGGCATCATCCCCTCCAAAGCCCGGGCTTCTCGCCCAGCCGCAATGGTAAGGACACGATCCGCATCCATAAGTTGCGCCTGCCCCGTTCACGCCAGCGGTTGCGGCGGCTTGCGGGTCAGCCGCCAAATGCCCACCGCAATGGCCAGCACGCCCAGTCCATAGGCCCAAAGAGCCTGGTGGCCGGTGTGAATCTTCCAACCCTGATAGAGCGCGAAGCCGCCCAGCAGGAGCATCACAATTCCCCGAATCTGATTCATTCATCTTCCTTTCCCTTGCTTCTTCGCACCCGCGCGCCGCCTGTTACTTCGGCGTTTGACCCCGCGCGTCTGAGTCCTTATCGTTAGCAGAGTACAGCAGTTTAGCTTGAAAGGAATACCCATGGCCGATTGTGCCACGCCGACCGCGCCCCAACTCAAGAAGACATCGTTGAATGCTGCCCATCGGGCTTTGAAGGCCAAAATGGTCGACTTCGGCGGCTGGGATATGCCGGTCGAGTACCCCGGCCCTGGCGGCGGCCTCATCAGCGAGCACATGGCCGTGCGTACTGGCGTTGGACTCTTCGACGTCAGCCACATGGGCGAAATTCAGTTTCTCGGCAGCGGCGCGCTTTCCGCCGTTCAGCAGATCACCATGAACGACGCCAGCCGCCTCAAAGACGGTCAGGCCCACTATTCCGCGCTGCTCAACCGCCAGGGCGCATTTGTTGACGACATCCTCGTCCACCGCATCCAAGAGGGCCACTACCTGCTCGTCGTCAACGCCGGAACCAAAGACAAGGACTACGCCTGGATCTGTGAGCAGCTTGGCGATTGGCCCGCCGTCCGCATCGACGACTACTCCAGCTACTACTCGCAACTGGCCTTGCAAGGGCCGCGCGCCGTCGAAACCCTGCAAAAACTGACCAAAACCGACCTGTCCGCCATCAGGAATTATTGGTTTACCTGGGGCGAAGTCGCCGGCATTCCCAACTTGATGATCGCCCGCACCGGCTACTCGGGCGAAGACGGCTTCGAGTTTTATCTGCCCTCGGACGTTGCCGTTACAGAAAAGCTGTGGAATGCGCTGCTCGATGCGGGTGCGGAATTTGGCATTCGCCCCTGCGGGCTGGGCGCGCGCAACACCCTGCGGCTGGAGGCCGGCATGAGCCTCTACGGACACGAAATCTCCGATTCGATCAACGTCTTCGAGGCTGGCCTGGAGCGCTGGCTCAAGCTGGACAAGGGCGATTTTGTTGGACGTGAGGCACTGCTGGCGATGCAGGCTTCAGGCGGCCCTCAGCGCAAGATCGTCGCCCTCGAAATGGTCGAGCGCGGCATCGCCCGCGACGGGTACTTCGTACTGTCCTTGGATGGAGAACGCATTGGCACGGTTACCTCTGGCTCGCCCGCGCCCTTTCTCAAGACGAATATCGCTTTTGCGCTCGTTCCCGCCTCGGTTGCCGCCAGCCGTGAGGATCTGCTGGTTCAGGTTCGCGCCAATCGTGTTCGCGCCAAACAGGTTCCCGCGCCTTTCTACAAACGGCCCAAAAAGTAGGCGCGGCGCGCCTCACCGGGCCGCGCCGCGTCTCCCAATTTTTACTTTTCCTCGGCCAACCGCGCCTTGTTCTGTTCAAACTGGTTGGCGGCATAAATCACCCGCTCGCGCGCGTACGCCGCGTCGTGCCAGCCCTTCACCTCCACCCGCTTGCCTTCCAGATCCTTGTAGATGGAAAAAAAGTGGGTGATCTCTTTGATCAGGTGAGGATAAACGTCGGTATAATTCCACACGTTGTTGAAGCGGGGATTGTTTTTGCCCACGGCCAGCACTTTTTCGTCGAGCACGCCCTGATCCATCATCACCAGCAGGCCGATGGGGCGCACCTCCTGCACACAGCCGGGAAAGCTGGGGCCCGGCACCAGCACCAGCACGTCCAGCGGGTCGCCGTCGTCGCTGAGCGTCGAGGGAATAAAGCCATAATCGCCAGGATAGTGAACCGGAGAGTGCAGGTTGCGGTCCAGCTTGAAGACGTGCAACTGCTTGTCATACTCAAACTTCTGTGTGCCATCCAGGGGAATCTCGATGACCGTGCGGAAGACCTCGGGGGCATGATCGCCGATGGGCAGCTCCAGATAATTGACCATCTTTTTTTCTTCTCCTCAGGGAATTTGGCTCCGGCATGGAAAAAACAGAGCGGGAAAAACGGCAGCCGCTCCAACAGGCGCCTGAGCTACTATAATCGTTGATAATGAAGGCGCATGTCTATGTCACGCTGAAGACTTCGGTCCTGGATCCGCAGGGCCAGACCATCCACAACGCTCTGCGCAAGATCGGATTTGCGGATGTAGCCGCAGTGCGCCAAGGCAAATACTTTGCCCTCACCCTGGCCGATGGCCTTTCCGTCAGCGAGGCGAGCGCCCAGGTTGAGCGCATCGCCCAAGAAGTGCTCACCAACCCGGTCATCGAAGAGTTTACCTACAAGATCGAAGAGTAAATTCCCGCGGCGGGGTAGGCAGCGCTCGCCGCGCACTTGGTTGTGATGGAGGCATGGAGCGGTAAAGCCCCTGGGGCGGATCACAGGGCAACAGGCTTGAGGCTTGACAGCGTGGGAGGTCGCCTTATGGAGGCAAAACCACTGCACTTCGATGCCGCGGAATTCCTGGCCCAGGCTGGGCTGGGGCGGAGGCTGGTCTGGCTGAAGCCCAAGGAAACCTTTTTTGCCCAGGGCGACCCGGCCGATTGCATCTTCTACCTGCAGGAGGGGCGAGCCAGGCTGACCGTTCTGTCGCAAGCAGGCAAAGAGGCGACGGTTGCGCTGCTGACCGCGGGCAACTTCATCGGCGAAGAGTCCATGGCGGCAATTCCTGGACTGCGTCTGGCCACGGCCCAGGCGATCACGCAGTGCAAGGCGCTGAAGATCGAGCGGGCCGCAATGGTTCGCGTGATGCGCGAGGAACAGACATTCGCGGATTTGTTTCTACGCTTCATGCTGGAGCGCAGCATGCGCATGCAGGCCGATCTAGTGGATCAACTCTTCAATTCCAGCGAAAAACGTTTGGCGCGGATTCTGCTGCTGATGGCCGAGTTTGGCCAGCCCGGCGAAACGCAGACGGTGATTCCCAAAATTTCGCAGGAGGCGCTGGCAGAGATGGTGGGCACCACGCGGTCGCGGGTGAGCTTCTTCATGAATCGTTTTCGCAAGATGGGATTTATCACCTACAACGGTGGAATCCACGTGAACAAATCCTTGCTCAATGTGGTTCTTCACGACTGACCACCACCTGCCACCTGCGGTGGGGCCAACTACTCGCTGTTCGCTCGCACTGGCTTTGAGGTCTCCCACCCATCGCCAAGAACGCGATGGATGGAGCACGGACAGTTTCGTGTATGGCGGGCTGGCTTTGCAGGCTGCGGAAAAACTCTAAACCAGGTCCGCTCTGTAACAGGGCATGACTTCAGTCGTGCCGAAAACAGTTCAAGATATGTTGGGCTTTAGCCCCTGCAGTATTTGTTTTCTTCCACTTGCATCAGGCAGCGGCTAAAGCCGAAAAAACGTTTTGGCCTCAATCGGCATGACTAAAGTCGTGCCCTTGTTACAAAGCACTGGCTGCAAGTGGCTCCCTCGATAGCTTACCCGCCTAAAGAATTCAGCCGTTTCTAACTTTTGCCTTTCCTGGTGGGTCGCGCGATTGCATGGGCTTGCTGCGAGGCTTTCTGCTCTAAAACAGGCGGAGGTGGGTTGATCCGTCGAGAGGGCAGGAAGCTTTGCCGTGGAAACAATTTCAGGAAAGGCCTGGATCGACCCGATGAAACGGAAATCCTCTCTTCCCGCCCGGCAGGTGGGCGGGACGCTGAAAAACGATGTTGTGGCCAAGATTCAAGTGCTGATGGCGCTGGTCCTGCGCGAATATAACGCTGGCAAGTGGGCCGAGGCGGAGCGCTATTGCCTGCAAATTCTGGCGATGGATGTGCACTGCGCCGACGCCCTCTATCTGCTGGGTATGGCCGGCTACAAGACCGAGCGATATGCGATGGCCGAGCGAATGATACGGCGCGCCCTGGCCATCAACGAGCGTCAGGCCTACTATCACTCGAACCTGGGCAACGCGCTGAATGCGTTGGGCAGAAAAGCAGAAGCGATTGCCAGCTTCAAGCGGGCGCTGGAGATTCAGCCGACCCACTCCGAGGCCTGCTATAACCTGGCCAATATTCTGCTGACCGACAAGAAATATGACGAGGCCGAGGTGCTCTACAAGCGGGCGCTGGCCGTCAACCCGGAGTACGCCGACGCGCTGTGTAACCTGGGCACGGTCTACCGGGTGCAAAACAAGCTGGACGAGGCCGTCGATTGCTTTCGGAAGGCGCTCAAGCTCACGCCCGACAATCCCGACCTGTGCTGCAACCTGGGCGACGCGCTGCATGTGCGGGGTGATCTGGAGGAGGCTTTGCGCTGGTATATGCGCACCTTCGAGATGAAGCCTGACCACCCGAAGGTGCTCAATTGCCTGTGCAATCTTCACTTCGATCTGGGCAATCTGGCGGAGTCGGTGGCTTGGTGCGATCGAGCATTGGCGCAGCGGCCGGATTTTGGCGACGCGCTGATGAACCGCTGCCTGCTGCAACTGCTGCAAGGGGATTACGTAAACGGCTGGCGGAATTATGAGGTGCGCTGGAGCGTGTATACGCCGCGGGCCTTCAACGAGCCGTTGTGGCAAGGGCAGCCGCTGAATGGCGCGCGGATTCTGCTCTATGCCGAGCAGGGCTTGGGGGATTCGCTGCAATTTTTGCGCTATGTGCCGCAGGTGCAGGCGGCTGGCGGGCGGGTTCTGCTGGATTTGCCGATCAATCTGCGGCGGCTGGCGGCGCAGATTCCCGGCTTGGCGGGGCTGTACAGCACGGGCGAAACGCTGCCACCGTTTGATTTTCGCTGCCCGCTGCTGAGCCTGCCGCTGGCCTTTGGCACCACGATCGAGAGCATTCCGGGGCGGGTGCCGTATCTTGCCCCGCCTCGGGAGGCGCTGACCAAAGCGGCCGCGCAGGGCTGGCCGGCCGAAGAGTTGCGCGTGGGCCTGGTCTGGTCGGGCAACCCCAGCCACCCCAAAAATCGCACCCGCAACGTGCCTCTGGATCAGCTTGCATCCCTCTTTGACCTGGAGAATGTGCATTTTTATTCGTTGCAAATTGGAGAACCGGCGGCGGACCTGGCCGCGCGCAAAACAAGGGTGATCAATCTGGCGCCGGTGATCGAGGACATGGCCGACACCGCCGCGCTCATGACGTTTCTCGATCTGGTCATTAGCGTTGACACCTCGATGGCGCATTTGGCCGGAGCACTGGGGCGGCCGCTGTGGGTTTTGCTCCCGAAGGTGCCAGATTGGCGCTGGCTACTGGAGCGCGAAGACAGCCCCTGGTATCCCTCCGCGCGCCTGGTGCGCCAGACCGCGCAGAGCGACTGGGGAGGGGTGATTGAACGTTTGCGCACAGACCTGATCGAGTTGGTCGCGCGCAAACGGGCCTGGGTGGCGCAGGCGCACAGCGCTCAGGCGCAAGCCGCGCCCGTTGTACCTGTGCGGATGATTCCGGGCCCGGCGGCGTCGGCACGGG
>Ga0224528_1000772_pt1 | contig 23718 bp, 16 predicted proteins | sample CBST25metaG_2_FD_179888 | JGI IMG/M metagenome (GOLD analysis project Ga0224528, IMG submission 179888) | Peat soil microbial communities from Stordalen Mire, Sweden - C.B.S.T25 | ecosystem: Environmental > Terrestrial > Soil > Wetlands > Peat | place: Sweden: Norrbotten County, Stordalen Mire...
GCCGTGAGTTGCGCTCTGTTGCCGGACTCAAGCGCATGGACGGCAAGCCGCTGAACGTAGAGGAAGATTTGCAACTCACGGCAGGTTGGGGACACGCCGGGAAAGAGGGCGTGACCATGCCCGGACGCGGCAAGCTGGTGAGCCGTGAGCGCACAGCAAAGGAACTCTCCGAGCTGACAAAGGGGCTCACGGCGCTGGGCATCCCGCAAGAGGAGGGCTTGGCGCGCCTGGGCGGTACGGTGGTGGACGTGTACCTGAATGACCTCTGCGCCTGGACGAATGTGCCGGAAAAGGTTTGGGAACTCTACATCGGCGGCTATCAGGTGATGAAGAAGTGGCTCAGTTACCGGGAATTCAGCTTCCTGAATCGCCCGTTGACGCTGGCAGAAGCCGAAGAGGTACAGGCAATGGCGCGGCGATTGACCGCCCTCTGCCTGCTCCAGCCGGAACTCGACGCCAATTACTGCAAGGGGAAGAGCGTCACCTGGCCCGGACGGCCAGCCTCTTGACCCTTTTCAGTTGGCTTTGAATTGCATCGGCGTTTTGGTGGAAGCAAGCCAAAACGCTGCATGGTAGAAGCATCCGAACGCCGGAATGCCCCTAGGTCTCTGACCGCTTGAAGTAGTACCAACTGCGGGTGCCCCAGGTGCCTCGCTTTTGGGCGCCTGGGAGTAAACCAGAAGCACAAAATTATGCGGTCGGAGACCTGGCGGCGCTCTGGTGGGGGTATATTGGGGGGGTATTTCTCGGATCGATGTTTTTATATAGCAGATTTCATTCACGTTATGATCCGGTTTGAATCCCCTCTCACACCCGCTGGCACGCGCATTTCCACCACGCGCGGCATGCGGTTTCGCATGAGTTTGACAAAGCTGCGGAGCCTTGCCGGATAGAAACGGGCGTACGGGTAGACGATATAGACAGGTAACGAAGCTGCTCCCCACTCAGGCACGAGTTGAACCAGGCGTCCCTGGGCAAGATCGTCCGCCACTACCCATGCGGAAACAAGACTGGCCCCCAACCCCGCGAGCGTGGCGGCGCGAACGGCATAGATACTATCGCTGAAGAGCTTTGCCTGAATCGGAATACAGCGTTCTTCGGCGCTTTGTTTGTGAATCAGAAAAACTTCATCGCGATAGTACTGGCGCAGGGCAACCCAGGGAATGGTATGCAGATCATTGATCGTTAGAAGAGGCGTCTTTTTTCCCACGAGTGCGGGCGGCGCAACCACGATGCGCGGTACTTCGGCCAGATGAAGAGCCACGGTATTTAAATCATCCGCGGGCCCGAGTTGTATTGCGCAGTCAATGCCGTCCGTCATAAAGTTAGGACGCATATCGTGAAGAATCCACTCAACCGTGACATTTGGGTAAGTTCGCATAAAATCAGTCAGCGGAGCGATCATCTGCTGCTGCCCAAAAGCATGGGGCACCACCACGCGCAGGTGTCCGGTTGGAACGGCCCTGGAACCTTGCACCTCTTCTTCAAGAGACTTCCAGCCTTCCATTACATCTTTGGCACGGGCAAAAAAGCGCTCCCCGTCTCCGGTTAAATTCATCGTATGGGTCGAGCGCCGCAACAGTTTGATTCCTAACCACGATTCGAGCATCTGCAGGCGGCGGCTGATCGTCGGCTGTGTAGTGCCAAGTCGTTTGGCGGCAGAAGACAGGCTTCCGGCCTCGACAATTCGGAGAAAGGTTTCTACAAGCTCGACGCGGTCGGACCTCACTTCAACTGGTTTTTTCATACGGTTAGCGTATAACAGATTTACGGGAACTCCCACTACAAATCCAGGAATCATACATACACAATGGAAACATCTGAAAAGCCGATCGGCAGGCACGGGATACTTGTGCGCCCTGAAGCAGGCTGGAGCTATGTATGTGGATCGTCAAACTCGCGCTCAATCGGCCGTATACCTTTATCGTGATGGCGATTCTGATTGCCGTAATCAGCCCTGTCATGACCTTTCGCACACCCACCGACATTTTCCCGAATATTGACGTGCCGGTGATCGCCGTGGCGTGGACCTATAGCGGCATGAATCCGCAGGAAGTGGAAGGCCGCATCACCTCCGTCTATGAGCGCGCGCTCAGCCTGACAGTCGATAACGTGCAGCACATCGAGTCGACCACCATCAACGGCATGAGCATCGTCAAGATCTACTTGCAACCGGGCGCCAGCATTGACCGCGCCAACGCGCAGGTTACGGCCATTTCGCAGAATATTCTGCGGCAGATGCCCAGCGGAAGCCTTCCGCCCTTTGTCATGAACTACAACGCATCGACGGTTCCTATCCTTCAACTGGGCGTGTCGAGCGAAAAAATGGATGAGTCGCAACTGTACGATTTGGCAAGCAACTTCATTCGCCCGCAGTTGTCCACGATTCCCGGCGCTTCTATCCCGTGGGCGTATGGCGGCAAGCAGCGGCAAGTGATGGTCAATTTGAACCCGCAGCAATTGCTGTCAAAAGGGCTGGCGCCGAGCGATGTGCTCAACGCATTGCAGAACCAGCATCTGGTGCTACCCAACGGCACGGCCAAGATCGGCGAGTTTGAATATGACGTTGTGCTCAACGGGGATGAAAAGACGCTCGAGGGCCTGAGCGACATTCCGGTGCGCGCCATTGGAGATTCGATCATCTATCTGCGCGATGTGGCGACCATCGCCGACGCCTTTGCGCCACAAACCAATGTCGTGCGGCAGAATGGCGCGCGCGCAGCCCTGATCACTACCTATAAGACGGGGAACGCATCGACGCTCGATGTGGTGAAAGGAATCCGCGGCCTTCTGCCGAGCGTCGCGCAAACGCTGCCCCCTGAGTTACAAATTCGCGCGTTGGCCGATCAGTCAATCTTCGTGCGCAGCGCGGTCAGCGGCGTCATTCGCGAGGCTCTGATCGCGGCCGGACTGACCGCTGCCATGGTGCTTATCTTCCTGGGTAGCTGGCGCAGCACGTTGATCATCGCCGTTTCGATTCCGCTCTCCATTCTGACCTCCATCGTCGCGCTCTCCGCCATGCGCGAGACCATCAACATCATGACTCTCGGCGGTCTGGCGCTGGCCGTCGGCATTCTGGTCGACGACGCGACAGTCGTCATCGAAAACATCAACCGCCTGCTCGAAGAGGGCGAAATCACTGACCTCAAGCAGGCCATTCTCGAAGGCTCTGGGCAAATCTCGATTCCTGCGCTGGTCTCTACTCTTTGCATCTGCATCGTCTTCCTGCCCATGTTCTTCTTGGGCGGCGTAACGCGCTACCTGTTTGTTCCGCTGGCCGAGTCAGTGATTTTTGCCATGCTGGCCTCTTATGTGCTTTCGCGCACACTTGTACCCACCATGGCGATGTATCTGCTGAAGATGCCGCAAGGGGACGCGCCGCGTTCAAAATCCATCTTCTCCAGACTTCAAGCGGTATTTGAAACAGCCTTCGAAAAGCTGCGCGGCTTCTATCGCGGTATTCTGCGGAAGGCAGTACAGGACAGAAAGCTCTTCATTCCGGCCTTTCTCGGTGTCAGTCTGCTGACCTTTATGCTGATCCCTTTTCTGGGGCAGGACTTCTTTCCGAATACCGATAGCGGCCAGTTCATTCTGCACATGCGCACCAAGACCGGAACGCGTATCGAAGAAACCGCGCGCCTGGCCGATCAGGTTGAATCCACCATTCGCCAGGCCGTTCCAGCCAAGGAGTTGGGCAACATCATCGATAACATCGGAGTTCCCTACAGCGCGGTAAACGTGATTTACAGCCGCAGCGGATTGACTGGCGCGGCAGACGCCGACATCATGGTTTCGCTTGCGCCCGAGCACGAAAAGACCGATGCGTACATCAGCAAACTGCGCCAGACGCTACCTGCACTCTATCCATCAGCCACCTTTTACTTTCTGCCGGCCGACATCGTGACGCAGATTCTCAACTTCGGCATTCCCGCGCCCATCGACATCCAGATCGACGGCGCCGAGGTCGTCCGCAATCACGAGGTTGCCGAGCAGATGATGACTGAACTGCGCCACGTGCCTGGGCTGGTCGATCTGCGCATTCAGCAGCAGTTCGATTATCCGCGCCTCGACATTCAGGTGGACCGCACCAAGGCGGCGCAGAATGGCCTGACCGAGAAGGATGTCGCCAATAACACGCTCACTTCGCTGAGCGGAAGTTTCCAGGTTGCTCCCATGTTCTTCTTGAACGCAAAGAATGGCGTGCAATATCCGCTGGTCGCGCAAACTCCGCAGTATCGGCTGCAGTCGGGCGACGACCTGGGCAACATCGCGCTGAATGGATTCAACGCGAAGAAGCCGCAGATTCTGGGGGATGTCGCTACCCTGAAACGCACGGATGAGATGGGATCGATCAACCACTACAATATCCGTCGCGTAGTGGACATTTATGCGAACGTGCAGAGCCGCGATCTGGGTGCGGTGGGCGGAGATGTCAACCGCATCGTCGAGGCGCATCGCGGCGCTTTGCCGCGCGGCAGCTTTGTGACGGTGCGGGGTCAGTACTCCACCATGCGTCAGGCCTATGTTGAGCTTCTGGGCGGACTCGCCTTCTCGATTCTGCTGGTCTACCTTCTGATCGTCGTCAATCTGCAATCGTGGCTCGATCCGTTTGTCATCATCATGGCGCTTCCCGCGGCCTTGGCTGGTATCGTGCTGATGCTCTTCTTTACCGCAACCACGCTCAGTGTTCCTGCGCTGATGGGGGCCATCATGTGCATGGGCGTGGCCACGGCCAACAGCATTCTGCTGGTCACCTTTGCCCGCGAGCGATTTGCTTTTCATGGTAACTCGATTCAAGCGGCAATCGAGGCGGGTTTTACGCGCTTCCGTCCGGTGCTGATGACGGCTTGCGCCATGATCATTGGCATGATTCCCATGGCGCTTGGGCTGGGCGACGGCGGTGAGCAGAATGCGCCGCTGGGACGCGCCGTCATCGGCGGCCTGATGGTTGCCACCGTCGCGACACTCTTCCTGGTGCCGTCGCTCTTCGCGCTCTTCCACCACGGCCACGCTCCACTCGAAACTTCCGCAGCCGAGTAAAGCTCCTTCCACTTCATGGCCTTTAAGAAATGAGGATTGAGATGAATCAAACGGAAAGCAATTCGGACAAGAATCAACATCGCAAGAGCGGCGCGACGCACTCCATGAAGATAGCTGCGATGTGCGGCATCCTCTTGCTGCTGGCGGGTGTGGCCTTCGGAATGCTTCAACGCAGCGCGCAGAGCCGCACTCTCACTTCAGAAACAGAGCAGAATGCGGCAATGCCCGTGCATGTCCTGCTCGCGGCGCCCGATGGCAAAGCGCAAGAGATTTCGCTGCCAGGCAATACCCAGGCCTTCAACGACACACCGATCTATGCGCGCACCAACGGCTATCTCAAGCGTTGGTACGTGGACATCGGCACCCGGGTAAAGAGCGGTCAGCTTCTGGCCGAGATTGAGACGCCCGAAGTGGATCGTGAACTGGAGCAGTCTCGCGCGGATCTGAAGACCGCAAAGGTCAAAGCCGAGATGGCGCAGATCACGGCAACGCGCTGGCAGAGCATGCTGCAGAAGAATGCTGTGTCTCACCAGGATACCGATCAGGCGGTCAGCGACCTGAATGCCAGCCGCGCAACGGTTGAATCCATGCAGGCCAATGTTCACCGGCTGGAACAGTTGCAGGCATTCGAAAAAGTCTATGCGCCATTCAGTGGCGTCATCACGGTGCGCAATGTGGATGTAGGGGCCTTGGTCGCCTCCGGCCCTACTGGGGAACCCAAGGAACTGTTTCATCTCGCCGCGGCTGATCGCATCCGCGTTTATGTCTCAGTGCCAGAAGCGCAGGTGAATTCCATCCAGCCGAACACGCAGGTCTATCTCACCCTTGATGAATTCCCAGGGCAGCACATTGCGGGAACAATTACTCGCAACGCACACGCGATCGATCCGGCTTCGCGCACGTTGAACGTGGAAGTCGATGTGAATAACGCCGACAAGAAGTTGCGTCCTGGATCTTATGTCATCGCGCACTTCGTAAACCCCAAGCAGGAAGCGCCACGGCAGGCGTCGTTGCTGATTCCCGCCAACGCGCTCCTGTTCCGCTCAGAAGGGCCGGCCATCGGCGTTGTGCGCGATGGCAAGGCCGTCTTGCGGCCAGTGACAATCGGCCACGATTTTGGCAGCACGCTTGAGATCGTGCAGGGTATCGCGCCAAACGAACAGGTGATTCTGCATCCCTCGGATTCGCTTACGACTGGAACCGCAGTCAAGGTTGTCTCGGTGGAAGATGGGAGGACGAAATGAGAAGCTCAATCCTTGTAACTTCCATTGCTCTGGCCACGGCGTCGGCGCTCGGCGGGGCTCAGTCTGCCCAGCCCGTAAAACAGGACGTCAGCCCTGCCTACAAGGAGGCGCAGTGGCTTCCAGCACAAGAGCCTGGGCTGGCGTCTGAAACTAACTGGTGGAGTGTCTATCACGATGCGCGTCTGAATGAGTTGGAGCAGAATCTCGCGGCGTCGAATCTTGAGTTGAAAGTTGCGGAGAGCCGCTTTCAGCAGGCGCGTTCGCTGATCGCGATGAATCGTGCTGCGGAAGCTCCGACTGTATCTGTTTCGCCTTCAATCGACAACATGCGTTACTCGGCGAATCGCCCTTACTTCAGCCAGTCAATGGTAAATGGCGGAACCGGAGCATTCACCCTGCCCTTCGATCTCTCCTACGAAGTCGATCTTTGGGGGCGCATCCACAAGATGGTCGCCGCGGCGCGCGAGCAGGCGCAGGCCAGTGCTGCCGATCTGGCCAGCATCCGCCTTATCCTTGAAGCAGAGCTGGCCTTTGATTACTTCGACCTGAGAAGCGCCGACGCCGAGGCAAAGCTCTGGAAGGAGGCTGTCGCGAATCGCGCGCGGATCGCGGCGATCGAACAGGACCTTTTCGATGGCGGAGTGGTTTCGCAGGATGACTTGTCCGCGGCAAAAGAAGACCTCGACGCATCGCGCGCCCGGCTGGAGGAGATCCGCATCCAGCGTACTCAGGATGAGCATGCAATCGCCGTGCTGGGAGGCAAGGAGCCGGCTCAATTTACCCTGCCCGCGGATGCCGGTTTTCAGGAGCAGATTCCCCAAATCGCCGTTGGCGTGCCCAGCGTATTGCTGGAGCGCCGCCCTGACATTGCCGCGCAGCAGCGTCTCGTGGCAGCAGCCAACGAGCAGATCGGCATTGCGCACACGGCCTACTATCCTTCGTTCACTCTGAGTGCGGAAGCCGGATTGCAGGCAACAACACTGTGGAACTGGATGAATTGGCCTAGCCGCTTCTGGGCAATCGGAGGTCAACTTACCCAGACTCTCTTTGATGGTGGCCGCCGCAAGGCAAATACTGCCCTGGCGCAGGAACAGTATGACGGCGCCGTGGCCAACTACCGGCAAACCGTGCTTCGTGCTTTTCAAGAGGTAGAGGATCAGCTTTCTACCCTTCAAACACTCAATGCCGAAACCAGGCAGCAATCAGCAGCAGCGCAGGAAGCAGAACAGAGGCTTTCTCTGGTCTCTGCTCGCTATGAGGGCGGAATCAGCAACCAGCAGAGCGTTCTGATCTCTCATCTGCAGGTGTACTCCGATCAACTTGCGTTAGTGGATCTGGATCGGCGCAGACTGCAAGCCTCCGTGAGCTTGATCAAGGCAACAGGTGGAGGCTGGAGCAATGCGCAGCTTGCGGTGATTCAATAAGATTGCGCAGAATCTGATGGGCGATGCGCGGACCAGGATCACGCGCGGGGCCGTCGGCAAAGCCTGCCTGTCCGCCTCGTATAATGAGGGACGAAAGGGCGCGAATTCATGCGCGCGTGGGATTGAACAGAGATGGCCGACTTCGAGGGAAGAATTGCGCTGGTGACCGGCGCTTCACAGGGAATTGGGCGCGCTTGCGCGCTGGAGCTGGCCCGGGCCGGAGCCACCGTGGCGCTGGCCGCGCGCAACCAGGACAAGCTGGCCGCAGTGGCGGCGGAAATTGAGCTGGCGGGTGGTCGCGCGGCGGCTTTTCGCCTGGATGTGTCCAGCGAGGAGTCGATCCGCGACGGAGCCAAAGCCGTCCTTGATCGCTACGGCAAGGTCGAAATTCTGGTCAACAACGCCGGCATCACCCGCGACGGCCTCATGATGAGCATGAAGCGCACCGACTGGGACGACGTGCTCGGCACCAACCTGACCGGCGCCTTTCTGCTCACCCAGGCGCTGCTGCGGCCCATGATCAAGAACCGCTGGGGGCGGATTGTGAACATATCGAGCGTGGTGGGCCGCACCGGCCAGGCGGGACAAGTGAACTACGCCGCCTCCAAAGCCGGCCTTATCGGGCTCACCCGTTCCCTGGCCCGCGAGGTGGCTTCGCGCGGCATCACCGTGAATGCGGTTGCGCCGGGCTACATCGAGACCCCCATGACCGCTGTCCTGGACGACCGCCAGCGCGCGGCGATGATGGGCGCCATTCCCCTGGGCCGGGCCGGAACCGATCAGGAAATTGCGCAGTCGGTCAAGTTCCTGGCCTCCGAGGCCGCCGCTTACATCACCGGCCACGTGCTGGACGTGAACGGCGGAATGTTCATGGGTGGGTAGGTTCCCGTCAGCAACCGGGCGGCGGCAAAACCACTTCCGCCGCCTGTCTTTCAAGGTATTCCCGCTTCTGCCGATAGACTGAGTGGGAATCTGTCAATGAACACCCAAGTCGCAAGGGGAAATCTGCTCGAATGCCGTGCGCTGGAGCCGAGAATCGGCCTGCGCTATGTGGCGCGCCAGCCGATTCTGGATCTGCGCGGCAAGGTTCATGCCTACGAGTTGCTCTTCCGCGCCGGACCGGTCGAGAGCTTCAGCGGAGACGGCAACCTCGCCACTCACACCATGCTCGACAATGTCGTCCTCTTCGGCCTCGAATGGCTCACCAATGGCCTGCCGGCCTTTGTCAACTGCACCGCCGACTCCTTGACCGAGGATCTGCTGCATATCTTGCCGGCCGGGATGACGGTGCTGGAGATTCTCGAAACCGTTGAGCCGACGCCCGCTCTGATCGCCACCTGCCGCAAACTGAAAGCCGCGGGCTTCCGTCTGGCTCTGGACGACTTTGTCTGGAAGCCGGAGTTCGCGCCCCTGGTGAAGATCGTCGACTACATCAAAGTGGACTTTGCCCAGAGCGGTCCCCTTGAGCGGCGCAACCTGCTCAGACGTGTGCGTGGATCAGCCCTGGCCCTGATCGCCGAGAAAGTAGAGACGCAGGAGGAGTACAAAGCGGCCTGCGGCGAGGGCTTTACGCTCTTTCAGGGATACTATTTCTGCCGCCCGGTGCTGATGGAAAAGAGCAAGGTTCCCGCCAACCGGCTCTCCTACATCCAGATGATGCAGATGCTGCACAGCGATCCACTCGATCTCCGCAAAGTGGGCGATCTGGTCAAGCGCGACGCCTCGCTCACCTATCGGCTGCTGCGCCTGGTCAACTCACCGGTCTGCGCCATGCGTCAAGAGGTGCGCTCGATCGAAACCGCTTTGATGGTGGTGGGCGAAGAGACCTTCCGCCGCCTCGCCACCCTGGCCATCGCCAGCGAGATCAATGCCGATCAGCCAACCGAGATTCTGCGCATGGCTTTCGTGCGCGGGCGATTCTGCGAACTGGCCGCGGCCGACTGCTCGCTGGACCCCACCGAACAGTACCTGCTGGGCCTGCTCAGCCTCCTGCCCGCCATGCTGCGCCTGCCCATGTCCTCACTGCTTCCCTCCTTGCCGTTGCGCGAGGCGATTTGCCAGGCGCTCGACGGCGCGGACTGCCCCGAGCGCGGACTGCTGCAATGGCTCGAAAGCCACGAACGCGGCGACTGGAAGGCCTGCGACGCCGTGGACCTGGCTTACGGCCTGAACCAGCAAAAGCTCATCTTGCACTATACCGATGCCGTCGCCTGGGCCGAGGCTGCCCTGCAATCCATCCGCTGAGCTTTTCTCTCCGCCCAGCCTCATGAACGCAATGCGCCCCACCCTTTTCGCGCTCTAGAGCGAAACCAGAGTAATCGTGCCTTCGAAAAGTGTCTCCGAGGTGGCTTTTTCTTGAGGAAAAAGCCACTTTGCCGCATTGCCCTTGGGTACAGCTACTCTGGTTTCGCTATAGCCTCCCGCCGGCGTTGCCAGCCCGCCGCGGGCTGAAAATGTAGCGCCGGCCTCCCGGCCGGCTGTAGCGTGGACCTCCCGGTCCACGCTGGTTTTTTTCAAGGGAAAAACAGGGCGCGTGCAAGCCATGCTGAATTGAAGTGAATTATTTGGGCTGCGGCAAGGTCGCTCCGTCGCGAGGCAGGGTGGGCGCGCCGTTCGGCGGCAATCCCATCACCGAAATCGTCACCGCCACAAAGACCCCGCCCTTCAACGCGCCCTCGGCGCGCACCGTGTCGCCCACTTGAAGGTCGGCCAGCGTGATGGGCTCGTGGTGCTTGCGCAGGGTGGTGTTTTCGTCAGCCACAAAGCTGTGCGCGGCGTGGTCCACGTTGCTCAGCACCGTCACCTTCGTCCCATCGACAGCCGTCACCTTGCCCATCAGCCAGGTCTTGCCAAAGCTGGCCTGCATCTCGCGCATCTGTTTGGCCCGCTCCGGGTCAATCTGCACCACGGCCACGGCGCCCACCGACTTGGCCGACGCATCCACTTCGCCCACGACAGCGACCGCATCGCCCACCTTGATGTCGCCAGCTTTCAGCGCCTGTGGACCGCTGGGCGCATCGCCGCCCTCGCTGTGCCGTTGCATGGTCTGCTTCAGAATGTGGGTATTCGCGCTGAAGTGGACGGTGTAAACCTCGCCCGCGTCGGTCTTGACGATGTAGTGGTCGGCAGCCACTTCGGTCACCGTACCCATCAGACCGCGGCCATCGCCCATCCCGGCGCGCGGTCCGCCGGGGCCCTGGGGGGCAACGGGAGACGCGGCGGACGCATCCTGGGCAACCGCCGCAACAGTGAGGGCAAACCCGAAGACAACAGTCAAAAAGAAACACTTTTTCATATCAGCTCCCGGGAGGCGAGAAAAAAACAGCCTCACTCAGCATAGACGTTCCAAACCGCCCGTCAGACGACGGTGGCGCGATTTTACCGATCCGGCACGAAACGAATGATTTGCCGCAGCCCCACCCATTCCGCAACGAACGCGGAGTGGATGGGGTGCGGCGCCGGCGCCAAGGCTCCAGGTCAACAAGAAAAAAACGGCGCATCCGCAATTGTCTTTTCTGCGAATTTCTGCGATAGGACACGAGCGGACAAAAAACTAGCTTTTCTGAAAGGCCGCCGCTTCGGCCTCCAGCCGCGCATCCCAGTGCTTCGGCTCATAGATGCAGCAGGGTTCAGCCGCCAGGGGATTGCCGGTCAGGGCGTAAGCGCGGGCCCGCGAACCGCCGCAAATCTCCTTGTATTCGCAAACGCCGCACTTGCCCTCCAGCTTGCTGGTGTCGCGCAACGACTTGAAGATAGGCGAATTGCGGTAAATGTCGGCCAGCGGAGTCTGCTTCACGTTGCCCGCGTCAATGGGCAAAAAGCCGCTGGGATAGACGTTGCCCGTGTGGGAAACGAACAAAAATCCCTTGCCGTCGTTGACCCGCCGCGTAGTCCAGTTCATGGTGCGGGTGTGGGCGCTGGCGGTGGGAGCGCCGGGTTCATAGACTTGCGCCGCGCTAGGTGAATGGCCGCTGCCGTGGCCCATCTTGCGCTCCTCCAGATTGTGCTGGAGCAGGTAGCGCCGATAGTGCATTGCCTCGGTGGTCTTGATCTGGAAGTTGACCCGCTGCGAAAGCTCGTAGATCTTGCCAAAGACTTGCTCGAACTGCTCGCCGCTGAGCAGGTCGTCAAGCTGGCCGCGTCCCACCGGAATCAGGAAAAACACATTCCACATCACGATGGCCAGCCGCTCGAAGAGAGCGCAGAGGTTGTCCAGATCGCTGGCGTTGTGGCGGCTGATCGTGGTGTGAACCTGGATGGGAATGCCCGCCTCGTTGGCCCATTCGATGGCCTGAATGGTGCGCGCATAGGCGCCGTCCAGGCCGCGAAAGCTGTCGTTGATCGCGGCCGTCGAGCCGTCCAGCGAGATGCCCAGCCGCACCAGTCCGGCCTCCTTGAGCTTGAAGATGGCCTCGCGGGTCAGCAGCGGCGTGGCGCTGGGCGTCAGTGCCACATGCACACCCTTCGCGGCGGCGTAGCGGATCAACTCGAAGACATCCTGGCGCTTCATGGGGTCGCCGCCGGTAAAGACAAAGATGGGAATCTTCATCGCGGCGATTTGGTCAATCAGCGCCTTGCCCTCGGCGGTGGTCAGCTCGTCGGGGTGGGCCAGGGGCTGGGCGGCGGCGCGACAATGTTTGCAGGCCAGGTCGCAGGACTGCGTAACCTCCCAGATAGCCAGAAAGGGCGTTTCGTCAAAGTCCAGCCCGCCGCGGGCGGGAATGTTGAGCATCGGTTGCATGAAACCTCCAGAATGATCGCGTAAAGCCAAAACAAGCAAGCAGTTCCGGGGCGGGAAAGAGACGCGATTCCTGTTTAGGAGATCAGTCCCGCGGTAGGACAAGCTGTGATTCAGATCACATGGCATCCCTTCCGTAAAATAGCGTATTTCTTATGCTGGACAAATACTTCAAAAGGGCACACAATTCAATATCTCAGGGAGCATCCTCTCTGGAGCCCGCGCGTTTCAAGGGTTACGCTGGCTGTGCGGCTTTGAGGAAGCAAGTGGATTTTCCCTCATGCCCGGGATAATGGATTGCGCATTTCGCGCCCCGCCGACGTAGTCCCCCAAGCGAGCTTGCCAAAGGCTTGCTCACCTTCAGGAGGTTCCCATGGCCCCTGTTCTGAAACCCGGTTGGAGCAAACCCTCCGCCATTCTTTTTGCCTCCGAGATTCCAGCCAATGAAAAGGCATTTTCGTTTGCCCTGGCGCAAGCCGCCGAGTTTGGCGCGGAACTCATTCTGCTGCACACCTATGACACGCTGGTCGTAGCCGCCTCCGAGGCTTCTGGCATTCGCTACTACGACTATGCCGCCGTCGCGCACGCTGAGACCAAGCACCTTGAGCCGTTGGCCGAGCGGGTGCGCGAGGCTGGCGTTCGCTGTGAGGTGGTGGTGCGCCCGGGGCTGGCTGCTGACCAGGTGCTCACCTTCCTGCGCGAGCGGGAAATTGACCGCATCGTCATGGGGACGCATTCTCCCGGCCCCATTGGCAAACTGCTGGTGGGCTCGGTGGCCGAGGCCGTGCTGCGCACTGCCAAGGTTCCGGTCTACATTGTGGGGCCGGACGTGGTGGATGGCACGTATCGCAGCTTTGCCACGCGCACCATTCTCTGCGCCGTCAGCCTGCTCGAATCCAGCCATATCGTGGTCAACTTTGCCGCCGAGTTGGCTGAGCAGCACAATGCGCGCCTGGTTTTGCAGCATGTGATCCGCCCACAGGAGAGTCAGCAGGTGCTGGCCGGCCGCTCCATCGACGAGATTGAGAGTTACCTGCTCTCGATGGTGCCCGAGAAAATCAATCGCAAGATCGTGGCGCAATCCATCGTGGTGCCCGGCGATCCGACCGAGGAACTGCTTTATCAGGGGCGGGCTCAGCAGGCCGATTTGATTGTGCTGGGCGCGCAGGGCGCGTCGGCATTTGCCGCGGTGACTCGTCAGGGCGTGGTCTACAAGGTTCTGGCTCACTCGCATTGCCCGGTGATCACGCTCTCGCCGGTGGTGCTGGCCGACTGCGGCGCCAGGCACGAAATCGAGCACCAGGCCGAAGTCTTTCTGGCTGGCGTGTTTTAAGAATCAGCCGCCGGGGTGGAAGCCCCCTTCCTCCCCGGCGCTGCGCGGCCTTCACCCCGGCGCTGCGCGGCCTTCACCCCGGCGCGGGTCCGTTCGCTGATGAGGCTGCGCTCCAGCTCGGCCAGTACGCCAATCATCTGCCACATGGCCCGGCCTGTCGGCGTCTCGGTGTCGATCTGCTCCGTGAGGGAACGGAATTTTACGCCGCGCTCCTTGAGGTCGTCGAGCAGGTCGATCAGGTCGCGCAAGCTGCGGCCCGGGCGGTCAAGTTTCCAGGCAATGAGCGTGTCGCCGGCCTGCAATGCCTTGAGGCAACGGAGCTGGCCGCTTGGTCGTGGCTCCTGACAATCCCTCGTCCTTGAAAAGCGTCTTTCATCCGGCCCGCTTCAAGGCCGCAAGCTGCAAGGCTGTACTCTGGTCGTCAGTCGATACGCGGGCATAGCCGTATTTCATGGGTTAATTATGGCCTTGACATTTGACCCATGCAAGCCCTTGAAAACGCGGCGCGGCGGTCGTGGGTAAACTTACCCTTTGTGCAACATGGCAACGTAGCTTTACTATACACGTAGCTGGCAATCTCTTATTGTAAAGGAATGAAGAACATGCCCACACGGTCAAAACTTGGCACACTCGCCATCGCCGCTGTTTACGCGATTGTCATGGTATGCACAAACACTAGTTTTACCATTCTGGACGATGAGAGCACTATCATTACCGTTGCGAGCCACCCTATATTGCCGACACTTAAACTTTTTCTTTCAGGAAGCGGGCAGCACGAACACCCTCCATTTTCGGATATGCTATTGCATCTATGGTTGCTGGCAACTAACTACTCGTTCTTCTCGCTGCGCATATTTGCCAACATATTCTATATTGCCGCCATCCTACTTATCGCCTTCTCTGCGGCGCAACTAGCGGGAACTAAAGCATACTGGACAACCCTTGTTATGGGACTCGCCTGGCCATTTGCTTTTCAATATGGCCGCATCACGGGATGGTACTGTGTCACCATGTTCCTGGGGTCTTTGCTGACCTGGATTTATCTAAAGCTACTCGATAACAAGGGCTATGGACCATGGGTCTGTTTTACGTTCGCAAGCATTCTGCTGCTGTGGTGCAACTACTTCGGGGTCGCCATTCTTCTGCTGCTACTGCTCGATTTCATTCTCTTCCACCGGGCGCTGGCAATTAAGAGCATCAAGCCGCTCCTGTTATCGGCGGCTGTCATAGCAGTTAGTTTTATGCCGCTGATCATAATTGTGCTGAAAAATGTAAGCCAGCATGCTGAGCGTATTGCTTCCGCCGGGGGATGGAAAAGCGCAATCGCTGTTGTTGGATACCCTGTTTTCTCCGTCTTCGGTTCCGCTGCCGTCGCTCCGTGGTTTCTGCCCATGAGCATCCCCATCTTTGTGGCTACGATTGTTTTATTCGCGTCGATATGGTTTAGCCCTGGACGTCGTTGGTTTGTCTATTACATCCTATCGATGGCCCTGCTCTTGTTCAGTGGACACATGAACATTAAACGCGCCCTCTTCCTGATCCCCTGGTTGTTCATAGCCATGGGATTGGCCGCATGTGCCGAAAAATCAAGCTTCCCGAAGCTGGCATCGGGCGCCATTGCAGTGCTTGTCGTCACCGGCTGGATTGGAATCTTATCTGGAAGCCACTACGCGACATCTAACCTTTATGAGCCGTGGAGCCGGGTCGCACAAGTCGTAGCCGGCGATGCGAGGAGAGGAGCTACAATCATCAGCGGGAACCCGCCGTTCTTCTTTTATCTGAACTATCAACTTGGCCTCGGGTCCGATGGCCAGTCTGCGCAGTGGACTTATCTGGGCCAAAGTTTGTATCAGTCTCATGGGTACAAGATTCTGCTGCCAGACGATGGGCAGCAACTGGCTGATAGTCTTCGCGACAAGGTCGTGGTTGTCACTGGCTCGGGTGATATGGACCGGCTTCAGTGGACAAACGCTTTAGACGGCAGGTTGAGCCAGCGCTGCAAAGTATTAGGTGAATATAAAGCTGCTCCTGACCCATCTCTCCTGCTGAAAAAAAATTTCGCCGATAATGTTCCATCCATGACCTACCGGGTGCATGTACATTGGTTTGATTGTGCGAACCAAAGCAGGTAAAGGGTGACTGGAAAAAGCCGGGTGTTCGGCCGCGTTGTCAACCTCCCCATCGACTCTTGGACGGAATGCTGGGTGCCATCAGCGAAATGTGTTCTCCCACTCTTCGTTAAGCACACATGTTCGGAGCCGAAGCAGAAGATGTGCTCCGCGTTGGCTCGACCCCATTTGCTGGAGCTTTGCCATCCGTCGGTAAAGCTCCTCTACACCTAGTACCGTGACCGCATGATTTGGTAATGGCCGGAAGGTAGCGCTGGCCTCCTGGCCGGCTGTAGTGCGGACGTCCTCGTCCGCGCTTGTCCAGGATGGATTACCAATTCATGCGGTCTAACCACTAGAGCATTTTAGGAATTGGTGTAGACCAAAAGCACGATGCTAAGTAGATTTTTTCTCAAAATAAAGCCACATTGCACTCCGCTCAAAAAGTCTACGTGTATTCCTAAAATGCGCTAGGTCTCTGACTGTTTGAAGTAGTACCAACTGCGGGTGCCCCTGGTGCCTCGCTTTTGGGCACCTGGGAGTGAACCAGAAGCACAAATCAAAGTCTTCTCCTTGCTCCTGCTGCTGCGCGATCTCCTGCTGCGGCGTGACAGCCTGCTCCTGCTTCTGTTCTGGCTTCATCTCCGGCGCATGGGCGCTACTGTGCGAAACATCATGCCCCAGCGCGGCTCCCAGCTTCTCGCGGTCGTTGGTGAAGATTTGCGCGTCGTATGCGCCGCGCAAAACGGCAACGTAGGCCATGCGGCTGTTGAGCAGGGCTTTGCCCCCCCAACTCGGTATCGGCGTGGATCAGCACCCGGTCGGCGGGCTGCCCCTGGCTGGAATGACTCGTAACTGCGTAGCCGTGGTCAAGGTGCGGAATTGCATCACCTTTCGCGCGCGACTCAGGGTTTGCCGGCTTTGGCGGGTTGCGCTGCCGGCTCCGAAGCCAGCAAGGCTGGGCAGGGCTGGCCGCCGCAGAGTGCGCCGATAATTCCCTTGCCCTCTTCGACGGTGTAGATACGGTCCACGGCGGGCAGCTTGACGAACTCTTTCGCACCTGACGGCCAATGAATCTCGGCGGTTCCGGCGTCGGTCGCATCATTCAGGCCAAAGTGCGGCCGCCGGTCGTTGGCCGAGATGTAACTGCCGCTGGCCAGAACATCCTGACGCATTCTCGTGCCGTTGGCCTTCAGGTAAACGGTGGCGCAGGTGGCGTCGCGCGGGCTTTTCGGCCCGCCCACCAGCTTCATCTCGACCCAATGATGATGGTCCGGGTTCACATTGCGCAGCAGGGTCGGCGCGCCGTCGATGGGGTTGATGATCACGTCGATCTTGCCGTCGTTGAAGAGATCGCCGAAGGCCGCGCCCCGCGCCGGAGTCACTACGGCCAGCCCTGTCCCCTTCACCGGCGGAATGTATGCAAACTTTCGCCCCTTGCCGTCGGGAATGTTGTGGAAGAGCAGCGAGCGCTCGGCAAAGGTAGTGCCCCAGTCGTGCTGATCCACTTCCGGGTAGACGTGGCCGTTGACCATGAACAGGTCCAGCCAGCCGTCGTTGTCGTAATCCAAAAAACCGTCGCCCCAGCCTACAAACGGAATGGTGGTTTGGGCGATGCCCGCCTTGTAACTCACGTCGTTGAAGCTGGCGTCGCCGTCGTTGTGGTAAAGCACCTTGTAGTCGTCGCCAAAGTCGGTGACAAAAAAGCTTACCTGGCCGGAGTTGTCGTAGTCGCCGGCGGCAACGCCCATGCTGGCGATCTCGCGCCCGTCCTTGTTGAGCGCGAAGCCCGAAACGTAGCTTTGGTCGTCAAAGGTGCCGTCGCCTTTGTTGATGTAGAGAAAGTTGGGCTCCGAATCGTTGCCCACCACCAGATCGGGCTTGCCGTTGCCGCTGAGGCTCACAAAGATGGAGGTGAAGCCGTAGTATTTTTCCTTGTCCTCGACGCCAGCCTTGACCGTGGCATCGGTGAAGGTGCCGTCGCCGTTGTTGTGGAAGAGGTGGTCGGCCTCGCCCTGCAAGCCGCGCGGGCCGCAGTTGACGCCCGCCCCACGATATTGGCAAAAGGCGTAACCCACAGCCTTGGTGCCGGCGATGGGCAGGTTGTCGCGGTCAAAATGGACGTAGCCGGAGACGTACAGGTCGAGCCGGCCGTCGCCGTCGTAGTCGCCCCACGCCGATCCGGGCGACCAATTGCCCAGGGCGACGCCAGCTTTTTCGGCCACGTCGGTAAAGGTGCCGTCGTGGTTGTTGTGGTAGAGGCGATTCTTGCCGTAGTTGCCCACATAAAGGTCGGGCCAGCCGTCGTTGTCGTAGTCGGCCACGGAACAGCCATAACCCCAGCGGTCATTCTGCACCCCCGCCTTGGCGCTCACATCGGTAAAGGTGCCGTCGTGATTATTGTGGAAGAGCGCGGCGTGGGGCGTGGCTTCCTTGCCGTCGAGAGCATCGAAGGTTGAGCCGTTGACCAGATAAATATCGAGCCATCCGTCGTTGTCGTAGTCGATCAGGCAAACGCCAGAGCCGTTGGTTTCGACAATAAAGGCCTTTGCGGGCGTGCCCATCTTGTGCTGCCAGCCAGAGAGTCCCGCCTGCTTGGTAATGTCCTGGAAGACCACCGCGCCGGAATCGACAAAGCCGCCGGCGGTGATGGGCCGTTTCTGCTCGTCGTAGACCGCCGCCGCGCCCAGGCCGCCGGCAATGCCCCCGCCCATGCCCCCGCCTTGCGCCGGTTTGGCGGGCGTTTCCGGCTGCTGCGCCTTGGCCAGCAGTTGCGACGTTGTCTCCGCGTCGGGCCGGACAGTCCGCGTCAAAGTCTGGGTTTGGTTCTGGGCAGCGGCCGGCGTCGGCTGCCAGGCTTGCGCCAGACCGTTGCCGGGAAGGGAAAGCGCGACAACCATGGCGCTGAAAAGCAGTTCGCGAACGGGCAAAGACAAGACTCCTCCACGGCTTGCAGTGTATCGCAATCGGCACTACTGCCGTAGAGCAGGCCTTCTGCCCCTTTTGCGACAGACGAAGCCTTCCCCTTCCGCGCATCATCAAGCGAAGGCCGAAACACGGAGACAAAATCATGAATCAACAAGCAGACGAAGCGCCAGCTCGCACAGCGAACGATCATTTTGGGCGATTCTCCGCTCTGTCCTCCCACTGGTTGGGATCGAAGTGGGCGTTTCTGGGCGCGGGCCTGGTGGCTACCGCGTGGGTTGCCACCGGTCCAGTCTTCCACTTTTCTGAAAAGTGGGCGCTGGTGATCAGCACCGGGACCTCGATTGCGACGTTCCTGATGGTTTTTCTCATCCAGAACACGCAGAATCGGGATTCGCGCGCCATCAACCTGAAACTGGACGAACTGATTCGCGCCATGGATTCGGCGCGAAATCAGATGATCGATATTGAAAGACTCTCTGACCTGGAACTGGATGATATGCAGGTAACATATGAAAAAGTGAAAACCGCTTGGACGGAACGACAGGCGCGCAACCCGCGCGGCCAGCAAGAGGAGCAAGCCCAGCCGTGAGGCCCCGCCGCAAGAGAAACTCCGTTGGATGAAGTTACAAACATTTAGTGCCGCTCGTGTTCCATATTGCACTGCGCCCCGTGCGGCTTTCGTGAGCAGATAGACGCATGACACTGATTCCTCCATTGCTACTGGTGGCATACTTCGCGCTCAAGCTCAAGCTGATCGAAGGCCGCGTTTTGGTGCCTTCCAGGCCTCCATCAACAAGATGCGAGAGAGTGCGTTAGGGCATTTTCGGAATGCACGTAGACTTTTTGAGTGGTGTGCAAGGTGGCTTTTTGTCGAGCAAAAATCCACTTGGCATCCTGCTTTCGGTCTGCACCAATTCCAAAAATGCTATAGTCTGCCGACAACCGCTCAAGCAAGCAAACATTATTTGATCCACGGAGAGATAAGGATGAATAAGGACAGAGTTGCAGGCAAGATTGACGAAATCGCGGGAAGCGCCAAGCGCCACGTTGGAGCATGGACCGGCAATGCCAATACTCAGGCCGCTGGCGCCGTTCAGGAAATCAAGGGCAAGGCCGAGACGGCCGTCGGCAAGCTGGAAGACGCGGTGCACGACACTAAAAGCAACATCGAGGCATCGAACCAGAGCTACGCCGAGGCACAACGCAAGAAGCGCCAAGCGGAGCTTCCCAAGGACGAATTTCTGCTGTAAGCAAGATGAGGCGCAAGCCTCGAAAACTGGCAGATGCCTGGCGCGGAACTTTCTCGGTTTCGCGCCAGACCATTTCCCCAGAATGAATATCAATTTAGCTCCGGCAAACCTTTGATTCGCCTATCAGGCTCCTTGCTTTGTAACAGGGCACGGCTTCAGCCGGGCCCTGTTACAGTACCGTGTCGATGACTCCCATCAACTGAGCACCTGAGCTAGCTTGATATTCATCTTTCCCAGATGCGAAAACGGCATGAATGTCGAGGTTTCCTCGTCTCGACAAGGCGCAACGCCCTGGAATCGCGGGCCGATGAGCGGTATACTGGGCGCAAGGCGGTCGGTATTCAGTTTTGCTGCCCCAAGTGAGGTGCGTCTTCAGCAGGAACTCAGGTTCACTGACGAGCGACGTTCCACCCTCCGAGACTTCCCGTTGGCGCGCTGTCGCCCGCGTCCTCCGAAGTCCCGTTGACGCCTTGGCCTGTGTCTTGCTGCCCTCCTCCTGCACTCTCTGCGGCGCGCCTCTGCCTCATCTATCTTCCGCCCCCATTTGCAGGGTTTGCTGGACGCTGTTCGCCGTTCACAGTGAAAAGCGTTGCGTCTGCTGTGGCGATGCGCTGGGCTCCTCGGCGCTGGACCATCCCTCTGGCCAGTGCCGCGCCTGCCGTCTGGCTCCTCCGCCGTTTGCGCGCGCTGTCTCCTATGGGCCCTATGAGGAGCACATGAGGAGCGCGATTCACGCGCTCAAGTACCAACGGATTCATGCCGCGGCCAAGGGGCTGGGGCGGATGCTGGCTGAGGCTATTGCCCAACTGGCCAGTGAAGCGCCCACCGAAATGCTGGTCGTCCCGGTGCCCCTGCATCGCTCCAAATATGCCGAGCGCGGCTTCAACCAGGCTCGATTGCTGGCCACCCACGCCCTCCGGTCCTTGCGCAAGACGCATCCGCGGTGGCAACTCAAGCTGGCTTCGTCCACGCTGATGCGGCTGCGCCCCACCGAAAGCCAGGCCGGGCTGACCGCGCATCAGCGCCGCTTGAATCTGCGCGGGGCCTTTCAGGTTTCCGATTCGGCTGCCGTTGCCGCGCAACACATTCTGATCATCGACGATATTTTTACCACGGGCGCCACGGCGCGGGCAGCCGCCCTGGCGCTGCGCAGGGCGTGCGCGGCCTCGGTTTGGGTAGCCACCCTGGCCCGTGCGCAACGTCTGCACGACGCCCCGCGCGGCAGCTTCGCTGATGGGTACGAAGAAGAGAAAAACCGCGGAGCGGCCGCCAGTTTGCAAGCAGCGTTCACTTTTTCATCGCACGACCAATCATCTTTTTGACGAGGGGATAAAGGATGTCGCTGGGAAAAGCCATGATTCATGCACGCAAGCAGAAGTCCATCGCCCGGGCCGGGCTGATTGCCGGTGAGCCAGCCTCGGGTCAATACGGCATGGCCGCCGCGCATATTTTGCAGATGCCGGTGCTGGTGCTGAACGCATCCTATGAGCCCATCAACATCTGCGGCGCGCGGCGCGCCCTGGTACTGGTGCTCAAGGGCGTGGCGCGCACCGAGGAAGAGCATGGCATGGTTCTTCATGCCCAGCGCAGCCGCGTCGTGTTGCCCTCGGTGATTCGCCTCCTCGAGTACCGTCGCATTCCCTACCAGACCCGCGCCCTCTCGCGCAAAAACATCTTGCTGCGCGACCGCAACACCTGCCAATATTGCGGCGTGGTGCTGGCACCGGGCGATTTGACGCTCGACCATGTGATTCCCCGCTCGCGGGGCGGCGCTTCCACCTGGGAAAATCTGGTGGCCTGCTGCCACGAGTGCAATCACCGCAAGGGCAACCGCCTGTTGAGCGAGCTGGACGACATGGTGCTCATGCGCGAGCCGCGCCCCTTCTCGCTGCACACCAGCCGCCAGATCATGCGCATGCTGGGCCGCGGCGACGACCGCTGGCGCAAATATCTTTTTTATTAGTCTTCCACTAGCTTTGCGGACCCACGGTGGAATGAAACTGGGCACACATCCTCGCCTGTCATCCTGGGCGAACGGAGCCCCAAGCGTTCTTCAGCTTGGGGGGGAGTGAGTCGAAGGATCTGCGGGTTTTCTTCAAAGAACTTTGCACTCAGAGCTTTTGTTTCTTATTAGTCCCCCACCGGTGTTTCCGACCCTCCGTGTATGAAACCATGATTCTGGGTGCCCCCGGTCCCTAGCATTCGGGGACCGGGGAAAACACGAATCTCGGCTCCGCCGGGTGTAGTTTCTCTTTATAGCATTTTAGGAATTGGTGTAGTCCAAAAGCACGATGCTAAGTGGATTCTTTCTCAAGAAAAAGCCACATTGCACCCCGCTCAAAAAGTCTAAACGACCCAAGCTCGCGCGTTGATTCAATCATTTTTCGATCGACCCATTTGGGTCCACCAACCATGTATTCGGCCCGGTATCGCACCAGCCGCGCATCAATTGCCGCTCGCCGTACTCGCCTGTGTCCTGTTCCTAGGCGTTTCGTTCGAGCAGGGCGATGAAAAAGCCGTCAGTGTGGAAGGCGCCGGGGAGCAGACGCAAGTAGCCCTCCGGGGTCAGCGAGGCGCGCAGACGCTCGGAGCCCTGGTCCGTCAAAATCCCCGCGCGAAGCAGTTCATCGATGTGCGCTTCGAGCGGAAGCGCACGAGCGTTGGGCGTGGCGGCCAGCACGGCAGCCAACACCTGCTCGTTCTCTTCCGGCTCCAGCGAACAGGTGGAGTAAACGACACAGCCGCCAGGCTTGAGTGCGCGCAAAACCGCGGCCAGAATCGCCTGCTGGCGCGTTGCCTGACGGGCAAAATCCTCAAGGCGCAAGCGGTGGCGAATCTCAGGGTTGCGGCCTAGGGTTCCGGTTCCGCTACAGGGAACATCGGCCAGGGCAAGATCGAAGACGGCTTCTTCCGTCAGCGTGGCAGCGTCGGCCTGACTGCATTCCCCCCGGTCGCCGAGAAAAGCCAGCCGCTTTTCCAGCTCGGCGAGGCGGGCCGCGCTGGATTCCAGAGCGACAATGCGGGCTTGGGGGTGGCGCTCGGCGAGGATCAGGGTTTTGCCGCCCGGCGCGGCGCATGAATCGAGGATTTTCTGCTCGCTCTCGATGAAGTCCCCTCCACGGCAAGCGGCGATCTCAGCCACCAGTTGCGAGCCCTCGTCTTGCAGGCGTACACGGCCCGCCGCGAAGGCCTCGACTGTGGTCACATCGCCAGCGACCACGGTGCGGGCAGAAGTGAGCAACTCTCCGGCTTCAAGGGTGACGCCAGCAGCGGCCAGCTCTTCGGCGGCGGCAGGGTCCATGAGGCGAACGGCCTGCACCGGCTGGATTTGCCCATGGCCGCAGATGGCCTGGGTCGCTTCCGGCCCGAAAAATTTCTCCCAACGCTCGACCATCCAGGCGGGGTGGGCGGCGTTCTCCGCTGGGACTGAACGTGCTGCGGAAATATCTTCGGCCTTGAAAGGGCTGGGTGTCCCATCCATCCCGCGTTTTGTGCGGGATGGATGGAAAGGCAGCGGCACAGCCAAGCGCGCCCCGCCCAGCTTGCGCAGCACCGCGTTCACCATGGCCGAGGCAAAGCGCTGGCCAGCCTGTTTGGCCAGCTCGACGCTTTCGTCAATCGCGGCGCGGGCGGGAATGCGATCCATGTGCAGC
>Ga0224528_1000773_pt1 | contig 23704 bp, 22 predicted proteins | sample CBST25metaG_2_FD_179888 | JGI IMG/M metagenome (GOLD analysis project Ga0224528, IMG submission 179888) | Peat soil microbial communities from Stordalen Mire, Sweden - C.B.S.T25 | ecosystem: Environmental > Terrestrial > Soil > Wetlands > Peat | place: Sweden: Norrbotten County, Stordalen Mire...
CATCGCCCTCAATCTGCTCAAACAGGAAACCACTTTCAAGCGTGGGATCAAAGGCAAAAGGCTCAAGGCCGCCTGGAACCATCCCTACCTGCTGAAATTGCTGGGAATTTGATATGCGTCGGCCCTGTCGTTCGCAGCCGGCGAATCTCCATGGCGTCTTCGGCTGTCTTCAACCCAGGGGCGAACAGCGCCCACACATCGAGGCCAAAGTTGGGGTGTGTCGCCCCGCCAAGCCAATTACCGAGGTCCGCAGTGTACCGTTGATGAAAAGTCCCCTGTGAGCCGATAGGAGACGTTGGAGACTCCTCAAAAGTGACGTGCCAATCCCCAGAGTTCTGGCGGGCAGCGCTGGATTCGTTGACCGCACACGTCGCGCTGCTGGACGAGCACGGAACCATCCTTGCCGTAAACCAGTCCTGGAGGCGGTTTGCGACCCACAATGACCAGCCCCACCCGGATGCCTGCATTGGCGTGAACTATCTGAAAGTTTGCGAGCTGGCTACGGCGCAGGAGCCGCACGCAGCCGAGATCGTCGCCGGCATTCATGCCGTGCTTGAAGGACGTCGTAAGGAATTCTTTACCTCCTACCCCTGCCATAGCCCCAACAGAAAACGCTGGTTCATGCTTCGGGTCACCCCTTTTGCAGGACCGGGTCCCGCCCGCCTGGTAATGGCTCATGAGAACATTACCGCGCCGAAGGCCGCGCAACTCCGCGCGACGAGCTATGCCAAAGAGCTGCAAAAGGTCAACAGAACCCTGCAAGCGCAAGCGTATGCATTGGATCGAGCCGAAGAAATTGAAGCGGACCGGAACCGCATCCTCGAACTGGTGGTCCGCAACGAGATTCTGGAAAACGTTCTGCATGAGATCGCCCTGTTCGTGGAGCGCCATCATCGGAATCTTTGCTGTGCGGTTCTCGTGAGCCGGGGCGGTTCCCCGTGCGTCACTGTCACCGCAAAGATGCCGGAAGACAGAGTGTGCCGCCTCTCCGAGAACGAAGCCGTTCCCTGCAAGCCTTCTCACTGCAAGGCCGACTCCGCGCCGGGGCTTTCACCCCAGGTTGCGCCAGGCACAAGCCCATTCCTGATTGTCCCCATCCAAAAACAGTCAGAGCCGGTACTGGGGTATTTGGCCGTCACCGATCTCCACTCGGATCTACCGCCCACTCTGCAACCGGCATTTCAACGGGCTGCTTCGCTTGCTCTGCTCGCCATCGAACACACGGCACTCGACGAGAAACTCTCGTTCCAGGCACATCACGATTTGTTGGCTGGAATCCCCAACCGTGCAGGGTTTAGAGAATTCCTCGAGCAGACGGTTGCTGCGGCCAAGCGCCAGAGCACCTCTTTCGCCGTCCTGACGCTCAATTTGGATCGGTTCAGGAATGTCAACGATGCCTATGGCCATCGAGCGGGGGACGTGCTCCTGCGGCAAGTCGCGCGAAGGCTCGTGGATATTGCCTGGCCAGAGGATACGGTTGCCCGGTTGGGCGGAGACGAATTCGCGATCATTTTGAGGAGCTGCCAAACGGCCCAAGATGCAGAGGCGGCCGCACAACTGATCTGCGCCGCCTTCGACAAGCCATTCACCGTTCTGGATTACGATCTGCAAGCTTGCTGCAAAGTCGGCATCAGTCTCTTTCCGCAAGATGCCACTGAGGCAACCTTTCTGGTGCGCAACGCGGACGCGGCTCTCTCCGAGATAAAGCAGAGAGGACGCAGTTCCTGGCGTCGCTATAACTCCGACTTGGGATCTGCCATCAACGACACGATCGAAATCGAACGGCGCCTCCAAACTGCAATCGGAGACAACGAACTTCAGCTTAACTATCAGCCGCAACTGGATGCCCGCCGCCGCATCGTCGGAGTGGAATCGCTGATGCGGTGGAACAGCAAAACCTTGGGGCCTGTCTCGCCCGACCGTTTTATCCCCGTCGCCGAGCAATCGGGCATCATTTTGGCACTGGGAGCCTGGGCTCTTACGCGGGCCTGCCTGCAGTGGAAGCGTTGGCAAGCGGGCGGACTTGGGTCCATACAACTTGCAGTGAATGTTTCGACCGTCGAACTCTGTTCGGGCGATTATGCCTCGAAGGTCCGAAAGGTGATCGACCAGACCGGCATGGATCCCGCGTATCTCGAGTTGGAAGTGACGGAAAGCTCCATGATGGCCAGCATGAAAGAAGCCATCGTTGAAATGGAGAAGGTGCGGGCGCTGGGCGTGCGGATTTCCATTGACGATTTTGGAACGGGCTACTCCTCTTTGAGCTATCTCCGGGTGCTTCCAGTGAATTCCGTCAAGATTGATCAGTCCTTCATTCGGGATTTGAACGAGTCCTCGCAAAATGCAATTTCGGTGGTGCGAGCCATCATCTCGCTTGCGCACAGCCTGAATCTGACGGTGGTTGCCGAGGGCGTGGAAACAGAAGCGCAGATGCGGACTCTGATCAACCTCAATTGCGATCTGTTTCAGGGGTACCTGTTGCACCGGCCGCTGGATGTTGACACGGTTGGGAAGGTTCTGGAGCAAAATGCTCTCCAGCAAAACAGCCCGATAAAAGCAGCTTCCCGGATGATTGCCTGATCTGCACAAGGCGCATTTGCCAGGTTCGGGCGGGCGTTTACGGATGTTGCTCGATGGCGATGCTGGCGGTGCCGGCATTTCCCGTGACAGCCAGTCCGACCAGGTTGGTGGCGACGCCGGGAAGAACTGCCGGAGTGAAGGTGACAGTACCATCCAGCGCGGAGACGGCGTTAGCGACTTGCGCGGTCAGCAACTCGGTTTGTGCGCAGCGTCCGCGCGCCGGACAGGGCGGCGCCCAGGCGTAGAGCGCCTGGTAGAAGGTGACGTTGCCTCCAGCCATCGGATTTCCGTCCACGTCGAGCACGCGCAGGGTAATCTGCCCAGGCGTTCCACTCACTGCAAGGCTCTGCACAGTTCCGGAGACGGCTTCCAGGGTGGCAAGTTCCGGTCGCGCGCCGAAAGCGGAAAAGCTGACGCACTGGCTGGTACCGTTCAGACAGGCATTCGCGGCGGCCTGCTCGCCCTCGGTCAAGGGACCGACGGTGAGCGCCTTTTGCGCAATGCCGGCGCCGTCGCTGAGGGCGACGGCCGTGCCCTGGGGAACCATGCCGCTCGAGGACTGCCAGGCAACCGACTGGCCGCTCACGGGAACGCCGTTGTTGAGCACCAGGGCCTGGGTGGTCCAAACGACCGTGGCGCCGGCCGCCACCGAGAGAGTGGGCGATAGCGCGGACAGGACCGGGGGCGTGCCGCCCATGAACTCGCTCTTCAGCGTCGAGCCGTCGGTGAGCGAAGCCGTGACAGCCGACCAGGAACTGTTCGTCGCGGTCAGATTCAGGGTGGCGCGGCCGTCGCCCGTGGCCGTCACCCTGCAGGTGGGCTGGCCGCAACCCAGTGTGGCTGTCCCTTTCAGGACCGTGTAAGTTACCGTGACCCCGCCGGCGGGGCTCAGGTCCGGGCCCAGCGCGATCACCGTGAACGGCTCGGGTACGCCGATGGGAACCGTCCCCGAAGGCGCCGTGACCAGGGTCAGCGCGTCTCCGGTGCCGGAGTCGTAACTGACGCCGCCGCTGACGATGGCCGCGGCGTAGTAGATGGGCAGGTCGTCCACCTCGACATCGACCGATCCGGTGACGCCCTTGGCTGCCGGGGGCGCGATGGCCGTGATCTCGTTGGGCGAGACGCTGGTCACTACCGCCGCCTGGCCACCCACCAGCACCGTGTCGGAGGAGTGAAAGCCCATGCCCCGGATGACGATGGCCCCACCCGCCGCCGGCAGCCGCTGCGGCTGGACGCTGTCGGCGTAGAGCACCCACCCCTGGTAGGCGTAGTCAGGCCGTCCGTCACCCCGCTCGTCGGCAATGCCCAATCGCACCACGTCGTCGCCCAGGGAAGTGATCCGCAGCCAGCTTTCGCCGGTAGCCCAGCCGTTGAGGCCGGCCCCGGCGCCCACCGCCGTGGCGTCAACCGGGTCAAAGGCATCCCAAACACCGATCACCGGCATGGCCTTGAGATTGGAAGGAGCGCCGCTCTCATCCATGGCGATGGTGACCGCGGTAAAGGTGCGATTGCCGCGCACCGGGAAGGTAAACCAGTCGGTCTGGCCTACCTGGCTCAGGCGTCCGGACCACAGGCCACTGGAGGAGAGAACGCGCGGCGAAGCGGCGGTTCCGATGGCGTCCTGGTAGCCTCCCGCCGCCGAATCGGTGACATCGATCGCAAGGGTCTTAGCGCTGCCCGCTCGCAATCCTGGAACTGAAATGGCGCTGAGCGTTCCCGAGGGCTCTGGCGAGCCGTCGAGGTAGGGGCCGACCGAAGAGGTGAGCATGTAGGCGGGATTCACCGCTTCAAAGGTCACCGTGTAATCGGCTTTCGTGACGCCGGGAGGGAGGGGAATGTCGCTCAGATCGAAGAACCCCTGCATCTCCGCGCTGTTCGAGCCCCACCTGTCGAGCCGGCTGCCGTTGGCGTCGACATAGCCCGAGACCGGGTTGCCGTGGTTGCCGTTAAAGAGGGAGCCGGAGACAGAGGTGACCGTGTACTGGTAGAGCGGGTTGCCGCTGGCGTCGAGAGGCCGGGCCACCACGTTGACGCCCTGCATCCCGTAGCCGGATTTGAAGGTGATGGTGCCCTGGATGGAGACCGTATTGTCCGCGGTGATCTGCTTGCCGGGAAAACTGGCCAGGTTGGCGGCGGTGATGGGGTAGATACGGTTGAGCGCCGCAATATCGTCGTACCGCAGCACGGAAGGGTTGAGGATGCAGACGCCGCCGGAGGCGCTGCAAAAGCCGCTCTCGGGCTGCATCACCGGCCAGCCGAGTGTACCGCCCGCTTCGCCGTTCTGGAGCGCGCCGGGATTTACCTGCGCATAGTCCAGGCCGAGGATGCGCCCGAAGGCCCGCTCCAGTTCAAAGCTCATCATCTGGAGCAGGCTGTCGCTGGTGGCGCAGCGGCCATTGAGGAGGATGAGCCCGTGGGCGATGGTCGCGTCGGTGTTGAAATGGTCGATCCACACGAAAACGCCGTTGTTCTGGCAGGTATCGGGATCGCTGGAGGTGACGCCGAAGAGTGCGTCGATCACCGAGCCGTCGGCGTCGTAGAGAATGCCCAGCGGGAAACTGGTGGCCGCTGGGGTCACGTCGGCAGGCTGGGTGATCTGGCCGTTGACGGCCGCGATATTCGAGCTGCTCACATCCTCCTGTAATGCGCCCTGGTCGGTAAGTGTCACCCCGGCCGTGGGCACAGCGCTCCACAGGGCTGCCGCCGCATCCACCATGGCGGTGGCCTGCTGGTTGGTGACGGTGCTGCTGAGCGGCCCCCGATCGACCCAGTACTTCACCTGGCCGTTAGCCCAATGGATGGGCCGGCCCAGCACACCCGGATCGAAGAAGCTGACCCCGGCCACATACTTCGGCCCGCCGGCCACGGCCACCGCGGGAGCCAGCAGCAACAGGACCGCGCCGAGCAGACGAGTAGCCGCAGAACGCCAGAATGCGGAATCGGAGTCGAACATGGACGAGGCTCCCCACAAGGAACTGCGGCACGCTTGAGTCCAGTTTCCGGAAGGAACTCATGAGCTTTTTCCAAGTGAGCGTGAGACAGGTTGGGCCGGCCACTTCGCGTTCCGGCGCAGCTTCTTGCGGAGAGGCCGACGGAGTATTCTTCCTCTGCCGACACCTAGTGTGGTGAATCTGAAGTCGCAGCATAACCGGAGGCTTGGCGACTGTGCGGAAAGCGTTGAAAGTGCAGATCCTTCGCTATGCTCAGGATGACAATAGTTATGGAACGAACTTACGCGGTGGGACACTAGCTGCCTTCCCCCCAAGAGGATTGAAGATGAAGCGGATTGTTTCTGCTGTTGTTCTGGGCGCGCTGCTGGGCGGCGCACCTGCCTGCGATGCGCAAGCGCGCCTGCGTGTATTGCTGTTGGATGGGGAGAGCGGAGGCCCCTTTCACAACTGGCGGCTGACGACTCCGGTGTTGAAGGCGGAGTTGGAAGAGACAGGTCTCTTCGAGGTCGCGGTGCTGACTGCGCCGCCGTCGAATGGGGACTTCAGCAACTTCAAGCCGGATTTCAGCCGCTTTCAGGCCATCGTGTCGAACCTGGACTCACCCGACTGGCCGGTGGGCTTGCGGAGCGAATTCGAACGCTATATCGAGAACGGCGGGGGGCTGGTGGTGGTTCATGCCGCCGACAATGCCTTTCCCCTTTGGCCGGCCTATAACCGGATGATCGGCGTGGGCGGATGGAGAAACCGGAACGAGCAGGCGGGACCGCTCTGGTACTTCAAGGACGGCAAGCTGGTCGCGGACAATTCGGCGGGCCCGGCCGGAGAGCATGGCGCACGGCTGCCTTTCCAGGTGGTTGCGCGAGAGCCCGAGCACCCCATTCTGAAGGGACTGCCGCCAGTCTGGATGCATGCGCCCGACGAGCTTTACGCCAGATTGCGCGGCCCAGGCAGCAACATGACGGTGCTGGCCACGGCGCACTCCGACCCGGAAAACAAGGGAACTGGCCGCGACGAGCCGATGCTGATGGTGATGAGCTACGGAAAGGGAAGAGTGTTCCACACCACGCTGGGGCACGACGTGGCGGCGCTGAGCTGCGTGGGGTTTATCGCGACCTTTCAGCGCGGGACGGAGTGGGCCGCGACGGGAAAGGTGACGCAGCAAGCGCCGGCCGGCTTTCCGACGGCAAACACGGTCAGTTACCGCGTGGACATTGCGCGCGTGGACCCGGCCTTCCGGCAGGGTGTCCTGACCACCGCGGCACCTGTTCTGAAATAGCGACAGTACGCCGCATACCTCGAAAGGCCTTCAGATCTCCGGGTAGAAGTCGAAGAACGCGTCCAGGCTGCGCTTGAGTTGGGCTTCGATCTCCTGGCGCGAGCCTTCGATGACGTGCATTGAGACATGCGCCTGGCGGCCGTTAGCCAGCTTGAGCGTTGCGTCCTGGATTTCAGCGACCTCGCCCTCGGGGAGCAGCCGCAATCCGTAGATGAGAGTCAGATTGGCCATGACTCATTCTAGGATCTCCTCTCCCCGGACGGTAGTTCCCGCGGGAGCTTATTCGGCCGGGGCAATCAGGTATTGCTCGAGTTTGCCGTCGGGGTAAGTGTAGGTGGTCAGGCTCAGGCGCTTGTCAGGGTAAACAATGTTGAAGTTGCGGAAAGTCATGCCGCCGCGGAGTTGGTCGGCGGTCTGATGGAAGCTGAGCGGCTCGCCGAGGGGCGACAGGCTGGAGCGAAAATCGGCCAGGGCCTCGGCGGTGAAGTAATCGCTCAGGTTGGGGGCCAGGATAGAGCGGTCGATGCGGCCCTGCTGAAGGCCGCGGTAGATTTCGAGCGCCTGCTGTTCGGCAAGGGGGGCAGGCGCGGCGGCGGCCAGCGGTGCGACGAGGTTGGCGATGGTGGAGGCGGCGCCGACGGCGTCCTGGTTGGTGAGGACGGCCACGGCTGCGCCGTCGTCGATGAGGACCACGTTGTCGGAGACGAAGCCGGAGACCTCGCCGCTATGCACGATGGAGCGGTGGCCGTCACGCACACGGACACCGACGCCCAGACCGTACTGGGTTCCCTTGCCGTCTTTCAGCTTCACCTCGGTAAACATCTGGCGATAGCTTTCAGGTTTCAGAATGGATTGGGCGATCAGGCTCTGGTCCCAGAGGGCCAGGTCGTGGGCGGTCATGGCCAGTTCGCAGGCGGCAAACATCCAGCCGCGGCCCTCTTTGGGCGCCGGTCGCAGGGGGCCGAGAGCGTGGCGGTAGTAGGCAGTGGCGTCGGCCTGGGTCAGTTTGGTTTCGTCGGAGTTCCAGACGGACTTCATGCCCAGCGGGCGGAAGATGCGCTCGGTGAGCAGGTCCATGAGCGGCCTGCCGGTGATGGACTCGACGATGCGGCCAGCAATGACGTAGTTGGTGTTGGAGTATTGCCACTGGGTTCCGGGCTCGAAGTCCAGGGGCTTCTTGGCCCAGGTGTCCAGAATCTGCTGCGCGCTCACGGGTTGGAGCATGGGCGTCATCACGTAGTCCTCGGGCCAGTAGTCCTGGTAGCCGGAGGTGTGGGAGAGGATCTGGCGAATCGTCACCTCGCCGCCGCGGGTGAGGCCGGGGACGTACTTGCCCACCGCGTCGTCGAGGGAGAGCTTGCCGTCCTCCTGGAGGAGCAGGATGGCCGCGGCGGTGAACTGCTTGGAAATTGACCCGATGGAGTAGCGCATCTCCGGCGCAGCCGCCAGGGCCGGATCCAGCCGCGCCTGCCCGTAGGCATGGGTGTAGACCAGCTTGCCGCCTTTGACTACGGCTACCGATGCGGAAGGGACGCCGGTCTGCTCCAGTACCTGGGCGGCCACGCGGTCGATGCTGGAGCGAAGAGCGGAGTCGATGGAATCGATTGACTGAGCCTGTGCGCCTGCCACAAGCAACAGAACCGCGAGAATTGCCAAGCCGAAAAGTCTTTCAATCTTTCTCATCTTCCTCGAACTTCCCCCTTAAGTTGCGTGCTCATGAAACCAAGTTACGAACTCATGAAACCGACAGAAACCAAGGTATCAGTTTGGCCGAAGCTGCGATAGGCTGGTGCTTGGTGGCTGCACGGATTGACGCGAAAGACGGGCCAGTTGGAGGTTGCCATGGAACGGCTGATTGAAGGGTACGAGCATTTCAAGACCGAGGTGTTTCCGCGGCGGCGGGCGGAGTTTCATCTGCTGGCCGAGGGGCAGCAGCCGCAGTGGTTGTTCATCACCTGTTCGGATTCGCGCGTGGTGCCGGACCTGATTCTGGGAACCAGGCCGGGCGATCTGTTTATTGCCCGTAACGTCGGCAATGTTGTGCCGATCACCAGCCAGGATGTGGACGGCGTAGCGGCCACAATTGAATATGCGGTGGAAGTGATGAAAGTGAAGCAGGCCATTCTCTGCGGTCACTCGGACTGCGGGGCGCTCAAGGCCGCGCTGGACCACACGGGAATGGAGAAGATGCCCAAGGCCAGCCGCTGGCTGCACCATGTGGAGGCGGCCTTCAGCCATCGCCAGCCGGTGAACCCTGCCGACGGCCCTCAGGCGGAGCTGGCAGCGCTGATTCGCGGCAACGTGGTGGCTCAACTGCTGAATCTGAAGGCGCAGCCCTCGGTGTTGCGGGCGTTGATGGAAGGGCGGTTGACCGTGCACGGCTGGTACTACGACATTCTGCGCGGGCAGATCGAGCAGTACGACGAGGAGTTGCAAAGGTTTCTGCCGCTCGGTGTGTAAAAGGGAAACCCGGGAACGGCGGCGGGAATGCCGGTCCTGGGTCGGCATTCCCCGAAGTGCTGCCTTCGTTTAGTGCGCTCCCGGCGCCGGGGCGCTGTGCTTTACGGGCTTGTCGAAGAGCCACACCGCCGCGGCGCACGTAAAGGCCAGCAGCGCCGTCCAGCGAAAGACATCCACATAGGCTTTGAGGGCGGCTTGCTGCTCCATCATTTCGTAGAGCAGGCCCATGGCGCCCGGGCGTCCCTGCGCGGGCCCGAGGCGGTTGCCTATGTAGCCAGCCAGAGCGGCCGATTTCTGCTGGAAGACCCAGGTGGACGAGGTGATGTTTGCGCCGATCTGAACCTGGTGGAACGCGGCGCGGCGAACCAGCGCCGTGGTGGCCATGGCGATGCCAATAGAGCCGCCAATGTTGCGCAGCATGTTCGACAGGCCCGTGGCAGCGCCCATCTCCTTGTTGCTGATGGTGGCCATGCTCAGCGTGGCCATGGGCACAAAGACGAAACTCAGCGCAAAACCGGTCATGGTGATGGGAATCAGCAGAGTATAAGGGCCGATGCCCAAATCTACTGTGCCGAATATCAGCGCGCATACGCCAAAGGCGAGGAAGCCGCCGCACATCAGCTTGCGGTTGTCGAAGCGCGCGCCGAGGATGCCGATAATCGGCGACCCGATGAACGAGCCGATGCCGCGCGGACCCACCACCAGCCCGGCGGTGAAGGCCGTGTAGCCCAGAATCTCCTGGTAGTAGAGAGGCAGGATGGAGATGGTGATGTAGATGCACATGCCCAGCATGGCAATCAGGATGCACCCGGTGCGGAAGTTGCGGTTTTTCAGGACGTGCAGATCCACCAGGCCCTGGGGGTGGGTCCAGGAATGCCAGATCCAGCTCACCAGCGAAACCACCAGCGCCGCTACTGCCCAACGGACCCAGACCGCGCCGAACCAGTCGTCTTCCTGGCCCTTGTCGAGCACGATCTGTAAACAGCCGCTCCACACCACCAGCAGGCCGAAGCCGATGTTGTCGAAGCGGCCCACCTTGGCGTTCTTGATGTACGGCGGATCGTGGACAAAGCGGCTGACCATGATGACCGCCAGGATGCCGATGGGGATGTTGATGTAGAAGGCGTAGCGCCAACTGAAAGTATCGGTAAGCCAGCCGCCCAAGGTCGGCCCGAGCACCGGGGCCAGCACGATACCAAGGCCATAGGCGGCCATGGACATGGAGCGCTTTTGAATAGGAAAGCTCTCCAGCAGGATGGACTGCGACAGAGGCTGCAAGGCGCCGCCGCCCGCTCCCTGCATCACCCTGGCCAGCAGAAGCACGCCCAGCGAGGGAGCAGCGCCGCAGAAAAACGAGGCGACCGTGAAGATGCTTATGCAGGTGAGCAGGAAACGCTTGCGGCCAAAGCGCCGGGAAAACCAGTTGGAAGCCGGCAGAATCACGGCGTTCGCCACCAAGTAGCTGGTCAAAACCCAGGTAGCTTCGGAGTTGGAAGCCGAAACCGAGCCGGCGATGTAGGGCAGGGCGACCGAGGCAATCGCGGTGTCCAGCACCTCCATGAAGGTGGGCAACATCACGGAAAGCGTGACCAGCCAGGGATTCACACCCTGGGTGAGCGGATAGCGGGCTTGGGCGGCGGCGGTCGGCATCTTGCAGGAGGGAACCCTATGAGGGTAAACGATCAGGGTCCGTGCTGCCAGTGACAAGGCGCGGAGGCCGAGTGCGCTGCCAGAGCCGCCGAGGACATTGGAGGGGCCAGGTGCGCGAGTGGATTGAACCGGAAAAGGCCCGCATTTGACCGATGCGGGCCTCTCTATCGGGCGGGAAGCCTACTGAATGGAGCGCAGGTAAGCGACTACCTGCCATCGCTGCATCTCGGGCAGGCTGGACCACGAGGGCATTCCGCGGCCCAGGTCGCCTTGGCGCAGAAACCACTCGATGTCGCCGTCGCTGGCCGACTGCAGGCGCTCACTGCGCAGCGAGGGTCGTTTGCGCCCATCGCCGCGGGCATCCGCCTTGTGGCACTGGAGGCAGTGTTCGCGATAGACCTGCGCGCCAGCCGCGGCCGCCTCGGGCTGGCCGCCAAGAGGATTGGTGCGCAGATGTTCTTTGGCCGGAATCTGGGTCCATCGCGAACTGGTTGCGGCAAAGACAGTCAGCGTCACGCCCAACGCCAGGGAAAGAACCGCCAAAATACGCCGACTCATTGGGCACCGCCGTTCTCGCTGTGGAACCAGCCGCCAATCTGGTTGAATTCAAAGGCCAAGCCCACGCGGTAGACGCGGTCCAAGCTGCTCGAAGTCAGTCCGAAGCCCGGTGAAAGGCTCAGCCTCATGCCTTTGGGCAACTGCCAGCCAAGCAGGGGAGCCACGTAGTGCGAGGTATCGCGCATCGTCAGCGCCGCCACGTCTCCCAGGCCTCCGTAAGCCTCGACGCCGGCCATAAATTTCTCGCGGCAAAAGGTACAGTTCCGGCCGCTGGCTGCGCTTCGCAAGGGGTGCGCCACCCCGACCGCATAGCCAAACTCCCACGGCGCGTGACCCAGGTCTTTCTCGGCGATGAAGTTCTCGGAGACGTTCCAATCCTTCAGATTGGAGGAGAGGATCAGCTTGAGCTCTGCCTCGTGCTGATGCTCACGGCGGGCTTCGCCATTGGGCGAGGCCAGGTCGGACTGGCCATCGTGTCCCACGACCTCAAGAATGGTCTTGTCGGCGCCGGAGGTGTTCTCGTATTCAATGTAGAGCACCGGGTTGACAACGTGCTCCCTCATCAGCGGGCGAAAGCGATTCTCCCAGCGGAAGCCGGTATACAGCGTCGAGTCGTTGGCCGTAGCCTGCCCATCGAGATAAAGCTCGGTGGTCCACCAGGCGCGGAGTCCGTATTCCAACTCCATCGCCGTGGCTCCATAGCGGTTGCTGCCCTCGGGCCGGGCCAGGGCGGTTTTGGTTTCCACCTCCAGGTTGCCCGGCTCCTCCAGATCGTGCGAGTAGGTGACAAAATAGGGCTTCTCCTGCGCTCTGCCAGCAGGCGCAAGGCAGGCTGAAAGGCCGATGAGCAGCCAGAGGGTCGGCTGGAGAAGTCGTTTGTGGGGATAAAGGAACAAGTTGTGACCTCCGAGAGAAATGCGACCGAATCGGTCGTATATAAACAAGACTAAATTGGTCGTATTTGAAGCGCAAGAGACTTTTGGGACTAATCGAGTTCGACGGATGGGGGGCAGACGCCATGACGGGCAAATGGAGGCGCAGGGCGTGCAACCGCAGGGGGAATTCGGTAATCCTTATTGATCCTCTATCAATAAAACTTGACAACATCTCACTCAATCTGTCAGGCTGGAAGAGTCAACAATTTTACCCCGCAGGCAGGAAAACCAACTATGGCAAAAATTATCGGAATCGATCTGGGCACGACGAACTCGTGCGTAGCAGTCCTCGAAGGCGGCGAGCCTAAAGTGATTGCAAATGAAGAGGGTGCGCGCACTACGCCCTCGATCGTCGGCTTCTCGAAGAGTGGGGAGCGGCTGGTCGGCCAGGTAGCCAAGCGCCAGGCCATCACCAACCCGGAGAACACCATCTTCTCCATCAAGCGCTTCATGGGCCGTCGCTACAACGAGGTCAATGACGAGATGAAGATGGTGCCCTACAAGGTGATCCAGCAGGGCGACCATGTGGGCGTGATGGCGCAGGGCAAGGAGTACACCCCGCCCGAGATTTCGGCCATGATCCTGCAGAAACTGAAGAAGAGCGCCGAAGCCTATCTGGGCGAGACGGTCACCGAGGCGGTCATCACCGTACCGGCGTACTTCAACGACGCGCAGCGCCAGGCCACCAAGGATGCGGGTAAGATTGCCGGTCTGGATGTGAAGCGCATCGTGAACGAGCCGACCGCGGCCGCTTTGGCCTATGGGCTGGACAAGAAGAAGGACGAGACCATCGCCGTGTACGATTTCGGCGGCGGCACCTTCGATATTTCTATCCTGGAGGTTGGCGAGGGCGTTATCGAGGTCAAGTCGACCAACGGCGACACCCACCTGGGCGGCGACAATCTGGACCAGCGCATCGTCGAGTGGCTCATAGCCGAGTTCAAGCAGGAGCATGGCTTGGATCTTGGTTCCAAGGGCAACGAAATGGCCCTGCAGCGCCTCAAGGACGCGGCGGAAAAGGCCAAGATCGAGCTTTCGACGACCATCGAGACCGAAATCAACCTGCCCTTTGTCACGGCTGACGCCAGCGGACCGAAGCACTTGGTTCGCAAGCTGACCCGCGCCAAGCTGGAGCAGTTGGTCGGGGATCTGCTGGACCGTTCGCTGGAGCCCTGCAAGAAGGCCATCACCGACGCCGGCATCACCGTGGACAAGATCAACGAGGTTGTCCTGGTGGGCGGCCAGACGCGCATGCCCAAGATTCAGGAGATGGTGAAGGCGCTCTTCGGCCGCGAGCCGCACCGGGGCGTGAACCCCGATGAGGTTGTGGCGATCGGAGCCGCAGTGCAGGCGGGCGTTCTGGCCGGCGAGGTCAAGGACCTTCTGCTGCTGGACGTGACGCCGCTGACCCTCTCCATCGAGACCCTGGGCGGCGTGGCCACCACCATGATTCCGCGCAACACGACGATTCCGACCAAGAAGGCCGAGACCTTCTCGACGGCTGCCGATTCGCAGACCGAAGTCGAGGTGCATGTACTGCAAGGCGAGCGTCCGCTGGCCGCGCAGAACCGCACTTTGGGCAAGTTCAAGCTGGCCGGCATTCCTCCGGCGCCACGCGGTGTGCCGCAGATCGAGGTCACCTTCGACATCGACGCCAACGGTATTCTCAACGTGTTGGCCAAGGACGTGGCCACCGGCAAGGACACCCGCATCACGATTACATCGAGTTCGGGTCTTTCGAAGGAAGAAGTCGAAAGAATGGCCAAGGACGCTGAGGCGCACTCTGGCGAGGACAAGGAAAAACGCGATGAGATCGAAGCGCGCAATGCCCTCGACGGGCTGGCCTACAACATCGAAAAGATGCTGAAGGAGTCCGGCGACAAGATCCAGGGACCGGAGAAGGCGGAAGTCGAAACGATTCTTGCCGAGTCGAAGAAGGTTCTGGAAGGCACGCCGACCTCGACCGAGTTGAAGGCCCAGCACGAGAAGCTGACCCACGCCAGCCACAAGCTGGCCGAGGTGATGTACAAGGCCAAGGCCGACGAAGCCGCAGCCGGCCCCGCTAGCGCCCCCGGAGCACCGCCCGCAGATCCCGCCGCACCTGCCGCCGACCAGAAGAAGGAAGGCGAAGTGATCGACGCGGAGTATGTGGACGTAGACGAAAAGAAGTAGGACTGGCCGTCCAGGCAGCCCCGCCTTCGGCGGAAAAGCAGTAAGTCAGCGGGGTGGGCGACGGTATGTCGCCCACCCCGGCTTATTACTCCCCAATGCACTGTCATCCTGAGCGGAGCGCAGCGGAGTCGAAGGATCTGCAGTTCGTCGGCAGTTCTGGCCAATTCGAGGAAAGAGGCCGCAAAATGGGCCAATTTGATACTGAAACCGATGCCGCATTGAAACAGCTAAGCTACGAGGAGCTCTCCGGAGTTCCCGGTGGTGAATTTGCCGAGATCGTCGGAGACCTGCTCATGCTTTTAGGTACTGGCGGACTTTCGGCAGTTGCTGGAGGTCTTTCAAATCTCGTGCTGAAAGTGCGGAAACTGGCCGGTGCGAGCTATGCAAGCAACCTGATCTATGCGATCACAGCGGTCAGAAACGATTTGGTGACCCTTTACAAAGGACACGAAGAACTTCGCGAGCGTATAGATTCTCTTCCCAATGAGCCGAAGTTTGCTGAAGCGGTCTCGGCACTTGCTCTTCGCGCCATGCACACTTCAGTGAAGGACCGACTCAAGCGGCTTGCGCGTATCGTCGTGAACGGCGTGAAGGAAAACGATCTAGAGCCGGAGAGCCTTGACGACATGATGCGTGCTGCCGTTGAGTTAACGGATTGGGATGTTTTCGTACTTGGGAAGATGTACGAATCTCAGAAGCATCTCCTTTCAAACCGTAATTGGTCGTCTGATTGGAGTGTGGAAGTTGGCAACGTCTGGACCAACTGGAACCGAACTTTCGGCCTTAATGAGGACCAACATCTAAAACTTCGGTCGGCACTATCTCGTCTCCAGTCCGTTGGACTGGTTGCGGAAGCGCAAACAAACTTCGTGAAGGACGGCTCACTTGCGCGACAGGCTTTCGGATTACTCCCAGAGGGCAAAAAGTTCTACGAGCGTCTGCAGGAGATCGCGGCGTAGCTGGCCAGACTCATTTTCCTACCGCTAGAAACGACGCCTATACTGAACCCATTCCGGCCAACCGTGGAGAGCCCTCATGGATTACTCGAAGATCATCACCATCGATCCCGGCAAGCGCAGCGGCAAGGCTTGTATTCGCGACCTGCGCATTACCGTCTACGATGTCCTGGACTACATGGCCGCCGGGATGACCCAGGATGAGATTCTGGCTGACTTTCCCGACCTCACCGCGAACGACATCCGCGCCTGCCTGGCTTTTGCGGCAGATTCCGAACGCAGATTTGAGATCGTCTCGCTGTGAAACTCCTGTTCGATGAGAATCTGTCGCCCCGTCTGGCGGAGGCATTGGCCGATCTTTATCCCGGTTCGCTCCATCTCCGGGATTGTGGCCTTCGCGGAGTTTCCGACATTGAGGTTTGGAAATACGCTCAGGAAAACGGCTTTGCTATCGTCTCCAAGGACTCGGACTTTTCGCAACGAAGCTTTCTTCTCGGCAGCCCGCCCAAAGTCATCTGGCTGCGCATCGGCAACTGCACCACCACCCGGGTCGATTTTGTTCTGCGTAACGCCGCCGAGCGGATCCATACCTTCATGACCAGCGGTGAAGAAAGCTGTCTGGTGCTGACCTATCCGCGCGTGAGATGAACCAGCGGCACCTTCGCCCTTAACGCTTTCCGTGTTACGATAAGCGTTAAAGATGATACAGTCCTTCGCCGACGACGAAACGGAAGCGGTCTTTCTGACCGGAACCAGCCGGCGATGGGCAAATATCGCGCGGGTCGCGGCACGCCGATTGCAAGCTCTGGACTATGCGACTGCGGTGGAAGATTTGCAGATACCTTCCGGAAATCGCCTTGAGAAGCTGAAAGGCGACCGGGAAGGCTGGTGGAGCATCCGTATTAACGATCAATACAGGGTGTGCTTCCGCTGGGACGGCAACGACGCCTGGGATGTGGAGATTGTTGATTATCACTAAGGAGAACCGGCGATGAGTATTCCGCGGAATCACGAGCAGAGGGGCGTGCCGATTCACCCTGGCGAGTTCCTGCGTGAGGACTTCCTTATACCGCTGGGACTTTCGGCCAATGCTTTGGCCCTTGCCTTGCGGGTACCGGTCACGAGGATCTCGGAGATTGTGCGTGAGCGCCGGGGGATTACGGCCGATACGGCTCTGCGTTTGGCTCGGTATTTCGGCACCACGCCGGACTTCTGGATGAAGATGCAGATGTCCTACGATTTGGCATTGGCCAGCCGGGAAGCGACGGCTCGCATCGAGGTGGAGATTTTCCCCGCCCCGCGTACGGAGACGGGCGAATTGAAGGCACGGCAGATTGCATAGCCGGCCGGCGGTTTAGCGTAACAACGGAAACGAATTCAAAGGAACCATGGCCACGAATCAAAACAAAGATTATTACGCAATGCTTGGCGTAAAGAAGACGGCAACCCCCGAGGAGATCCGCAAGGCCTTTCGCAAGCTGGCGCGGCGCTATCACCCGGACGTGAACCCTGGGGACAAGCGGGCCGAGGAGAAGTTCAAGGAAATCTCCGAAGCCAACGACATTCTGAGCGACGTGAAGAAGCGCAAAGTCTATGACCAGGTGGGCTTCTACTCCGACCAGATCGACCCGGAGCAGGCCGCGGCGTATGGGCGGCAGCAGGCGGGCGGCCAGGGAACCCCGGTAGACTTCGGCGGCTTCGACTTTTCCGGCTTCCAGAGCGGGCCGGGGCAGCATCCGGGGCCGCAGGCGGGCGAGGGTTCCTCGTCGTGGGGCAGCTTCAAGGACATTTTCTCCGGCATCTTCTCCGGGGCGCAGCAGCAACAGCACCATCCGCGCGGGCCGCAGCCGGGAACCGATCTCGAATACCAGGCCACGGTGGACTTTTGGACGGCGATTCGCGGTGGCCAGGCGCGGCTCCAGGTACATCGGCAGGAGACCTGCCCCACCTGCCACGGGCAAGCCTCGGCGGGCGGGCCGATGCCATGTACGGAGTGCAACGGCTCGGGCCAGGTAACGCAGATGGGGGGGCGGATGAAGTTCAACATCCCCTGCCCGCGTTGCAACGGTACCGGGCGCACCTCGAGCGACTGCGGCACCTGCCACGGCGAAGGGGTGGTCAACCGCACCGAGGCGGTCGAGTTCCGCATCAAGGCCGGCACCCGCGACGGGCAGCGTATTCGCCTGCAGGGCAAGGGCAATGCCGGAGCGAACGGCGGCCCGGCCGGTGATCTGTTCCTGATTGTGCGCACCGGCACGCACCCGGTTTTTGCGCGCATGGGCGACGACATTCATCTGACGGTCCCAGTGACCATTGCCGAAGCCTCTCTGGGTGCCAAGGTGGAAGTGCCCACCATCGACGGGCGGACGCAGTTGAAGATTCCTCCCGGCACGCAGAGCGGGCAGAAGCTGCGCCTGCGGGAGCGCGGTGTGGAAAGCGCACAGCGGCCCGGCCAGCGCGGCGACCAGATTGTGACCATCGAGGTAGTAACGCCAACCTTGCAGGACGAGCGCAGCAAAGAGATCATGCGCGAGTTGGCCAAGCTGAACAATCAGGACCCGCGCGTGGAGTTATTCGACAAGATGTAAAGCATCTTCACACCGAAATAACGTAAGCTGGTGCTCAGAAAAAACATGGCTGCAAAACGAAAATCCAAAGGCGCGTACATGATCTCGGCGGTCGCCGAGATGTACGAGATTCATCCGCAGACGCTGCGGCTCTATGAGCGCGAGGGGCTGCTGAAGCCTTCGCGCACAGAGGGCAACACGCGCCTCTACACCGACGAGGACCTGGAGCGGCTGGAGTTCATCCTGAACCTGGCCCGCGACCTGGGAGTGAACATCGCCGGCATCGCCATCATCCTGCAGATGCGGGAGCGGATGGAGGAGATGAACCGGCAGATGCAGAGCTTTGTGGAGTACGTGCGCACGGAGATGCTGACCCGGATGCAGCAGGCCATGTCGCCCGATTCGCGTTCCGCCATGGTGCCGCTGCGCGCCAAGCCGGTCATTGTTCCGCGCGCCTCGCGGAAGTCCTCCCAATGAACAAAATCAGCAGGTTGGCTTCCGCTTTGCGGAAATCGCGAGTTAGCGAGTTAGCGGCAGTTCATTCCATCCTTATTGATCCGGCATGCAATCGCAGTGCTTTCGTGCCGGATCAATAACTCTTCGTGGCGAGTCGTTCTCTCCGCTACAATGCCCCTAGTCTCCAAAGAAGGAATGCCTGCAAAGCTGTGTCCATGATTCATATCCTGTTTGAAATTCTCCTCGGGATCGCCCTCGTGGGCACCCTGACTTCCACAATTTTTCTGGGACTGGTGCTGGTTGCCTGCTTCCGCTTCAAGAAAATAGCTAAGGCGCGCGCGCAGCAGGGGGAATCCGCCTATCTGCCCCCGGTGAGCCTGCTCAAGCCGCTCTATGGCGCGGAGCCTGGGCTGCGCGAGTACCTGGAGAGCTTTTTCGCGCTCGACTATCCCGACTTCGAGATGCTGTTTTGCGCGCGCACGGAAGCGGACGCCGGGTTGCAGTTGGCCCGCGAAGTGGCTGCCCTGCATCCCGAAGTTCCGGTGCGGTTTTTGCTCTCCGGCACGCCGCCTTGGCCCAATGCGCGCTGCTACTCACTCGCGGTCATGGCTCCCGAAGCCGCGTACGATCTGCTGGTGATTACCGACAGCGATGTGCGGGTGAAGCCCGAGTTTCTGCGCGAAGTGGTGGCGCCTTTCGTCGACGCCGGGCTGGGCGCATCCACCTGCCTTTACCGCGGAGACGCCACCGGCCGCGGCCTGTGGGCTCTGATGGAAGGCCTGGGCATGAGCGTGGAGATGACCGCCGGGGTGGTGACGGCGGACATGATGGAGGGGATGCGTTTTACCCTCGGCCCCTGCATGACCGTGCGCAAGGCGGATCTGGCACGCATTGGCGGCTTCGACAAGCTGGGCTACTACTACGCCGACGATTTCATGCTTGGCAACCTGGTCGCGTCCACGGGGGGCAAGGTACTGCTCTCCAGTCACATTATTGACCACTGCATCGTGAACAACTCCTTCTGGCGCAACTTCTCGCACCAGTGGAGTTGGATGAAGTCGACGCGCTTCAGCCGGCCGGCGGGGCATTTCGGCACCGGGGTCACCTTTGCCGCGCCCTTCGGCCTGCTGGGCTTGCTGGCCGGGCTGGCGTTGGGAATGCCGTTGGTGGGCTGGTCGCTGTTGGGTTGGGCGTGGCTTTCGCGGGTGCTGCTCTGCCTGCTGGCGGGCGGCTGGGTAGTGGGCGACCCGGATGCTTACCGCTATTGCTGGCTTTACCCGCTCCGCGACCTGATGGGCGCAGTGCTCTGGGCGGCCAGCTACACCAGCCGCAAGGTGGGCTGGCGCGACGACCAGTTTGTGCTGGAAAAGGGCGGGCTGATGCGGAAGATCAATTAGGCGCTGAACCAAGACGGTTTGGGCTACAATGTAGCACAGAGGCGCTCTTATGGCAGCCAATGCAGTGGTTCGTGCACGTATCGACCAAAAAGTGAAGGTGCGTGCCGCGGCGGTGCTGGAGACGATGGGACTGACTGTCTCCGATGCCTTCCGTTTGTTGCTGGTGAAGGTGGCTGCCGACCAGAAGCTGCCGTTTGAGATCCACACCCCCAACGCCGAGACGATAGCCGCCATGCGCGCGGCAGACCGTGGCGAAGGTAAGCGCTTCGATTCAGCAGAGGAGCTGTTCAAGGACTTGGGAGTCTGAGGTGCGAACGTCGATCCTGGGTTCTTCGTTCAAGCGGGACCTGAAGCGGATGCAGAAGCGCGGCAAGCAGATGGCCAAGCTGCGCCAGGCGATTGGTCTTCTCCTCGAAGGGGATTTGCTTCCACCGCAATATAAGGACCACCCGCTGAGTGGAGAGTGGAAGAACTTCCGCGACTGCCACATCGAGCCGGACTGGCTGCTGCTCTATAAAATCGAGGGAGAAAACCTGCACCTCGTTCGTACTGGAACCCATACTGATTTATTCGATTGAGGCCTCTGTCCCTGTACTTCGGAGCAGAGGCCTCAGTCGTTTATTAGAGCGGTCTGTCGGTCCACAGCGCCTTGTCGGCGATGGATTGGACGGGGTAGAGGCGTCCGGCCAGAAGCTGCTCGGCCTGGGACTGGTGGTAGTCCTGAGCGAAGAGCCATTTCCGTTCGCCGGTGCCCCAGCTTTTTGACAACTGCTCTTCGCTGATCAGCACTTTCGGTGCGTCCGTGTAGCAGGAGCCCCACAGCAGCGACGATGCATCGCCGTGCGGCGAGCAGGGTTCGGCCACCACCAGGGCAGGCTTGCCGATGAACTGGTGCGTGTAAAAGACCACCGATGAGGCATCGGACTGGTCGCCGTAGATGATGAAGGTGTCGGCAGGCGAGCCCTTCTGGAGGATGGTGTCGGCCAACTGCCTGGAGCTGAGCATGGGCTCAAAGCGGGCAAAGGCGATGTGCGCAGCCACCAGGAAGACGCCCAGGGTGAGGGCGACGGAGACGGTGGCGGCCATGTGCTTGCCTTTGAGACGGAGCAGCCAGCCCACAGCCGGGCCGATCAGCAGGGCCACGGCAGCCAGTGCGGCCGGCAGCCGAAGAGCGGCAAACGAGGGGCCGGTGAGGTCAAAGAAGTGGGACATGGAGAGCGTGTAGCCGCCCACGTCGCGGTGCGCCAGCAGGGTGCCGATGTCGGAGACGAAGGGCAGGTTGCGCGACTCCCACAGGCACCAGCCCAGCAGCGCCGCAATACCCACTCCGGCCACCGTAAAGAAGGCCTGCGCCCCGGTGAGCCAGGCGGTCGAGAGCGGCGAAGGCCCGTCCTCGGTCGCATTGCGGTTCTCTTCAATGCCGGCAATCACGCCGGCAATCAGGATCAGCAGTGGCGCCCAGGCCGGGAAGGTGTAGTACTCCTGATTGGTCGAGAGCGAAAAGAAGACCAGTGTGAAGCCGGCAAAGATGCCCAACAGCCAGGTGGTGCGGACGCGGAACTTGAGCCGCTGCACATAGCTGACCACGTCTTCGCGGGCGTTGTAGTCGAGGTAGAAATCGACCGTCTGTCCGGCGTCGCGTCCCATATGCTGCAGCCAGGTCTTGCGCGTCTTCCAGGCCAAGGCTAGCAGCGCAGGGAGGAAGAGGCTCCAGGGAAAGAGCCAGACCAGGTGGAGCAGCCAGTAGGCGGCAAAGGGCAGGCGGTTGTAGTCGTGCGGGAAGCGCTGGCCGAGGAAGCGGAGGTAATGCTCGTTGACGAAGTAGAAGTACCAGAAGCCGTGCACGTTGCCCATCGTGGGGTGATTGCCGAAGGGGTGGCCCTGGCCGGGGTTGGCGATGCCGGCCAGAATGTGCCAGGGCGCGGCGATGGCCAGAAACAGCAAAATGCCGGTGATCGGCTTCAGGTTTTTCCAGCGGCGCCACAAGCCGCTCAGCAGCAGCAGGGGAATGGCTGCGGCGGCAAAGAAGATGGGCGCAACCAGACCCTTGGTCAGCACGGCCAGAGCCAGCGCCGCCCACATGAAGTAGAAGCGAATCGGGCGGTCGGACTCAAAACCGGTGAGCAGGCAATAGAGCGCCCCCAGGAGGAAGAAGCTCAGCAGCGCCTCGGGAATGGCAAATCGAGTGAAGAGAAACGGCCCGATCGAGGTGAGTATGGCCAGGGCGGCATAGAAGCCCGCACGGCGTCCCCAGGCGCGGCCGGCCCACAGCCACGCCAGCCAGGCGCAGCCGAGCAGGGCCAGCGCGTTCGGCAGGTGAGTAGCGAAAGCGTTCTGCCCAAAGGCCTTATAGAGCGCCGCGTCGAGCCAGTAGGGCAGGGGCGGCTTCTCGAGGTAGCGGAGGCCGTCCACCTTGAGCGTGACCCAGTCGCCGCTCTCGGCCATGTGCTGCGCAGCCTGTGCGTGGCTGGCGTCGGCGTCGTCGAGCAGAGGAGGCGTGAACAGGGAAGCAAGCTGGACGGCGGCAAAAATCACCGCCAAGAGCACCCAGGCTGCCAATGCGGAAGGCGCTTGCTGCGTGCGGTTCTGCGTATTTTCTTGATTTGTCATCGCTGGATAGGCCGTAGAGACAAGGATAACAGCCGGGGTGAGCGGCCGTTTCATTGTGGGGACGGGTGTTTAGCGCACGGACGCGGAATGTGAGGCGCCTGGAGCAGACAGGCTCGCCCGAAAACCTTGAAGGCAAGCCTGGCCACCCCATCGTCAGTTGAGCAGCCGCGGCGCAGGCCGGACAGTTCGCACAGCTCCTGGCCAGGCTTAATGCACGACGACGGAGATATTGGCGACGGCCGGCGCCGCGCCAGAGACCGGGGTTGCGGTGATGGTGTAGCCCCAGTCGCCATGCGTCATGGCCAAACCTCCGTGGCCAATGCAACCGGTGACGCCGGCCAGACTGACCACTCCGGCGATGGCCAGCAGGGACAGGAGCAACCGACCTGGCCGTTTTCTGCGGATGCGAAAGCAGAACAGACCGGCAGCGGTCAAAACCCCTGCAATTGGCAGTGTTGAACCGGGTTGGCGAGGCGATCCGCGCAGCGACGCCGAGGCAGGAATATTGTCGGGCGGATAGAACGTCATGATCCCACTTATCGAGCCGTTGGCGGCTAGCTGGAATCTTTGAGTTGCGAAGGTACAGTCGGGCAATATCAGTTCGGGCACGACGTTGGAGTCGAGGCCTTTGCAGATGACTCCCACCTGACCGCTGAAGCCGTTGACCGAGGTCACAGTGAAATGGCTGACCGCGGTGCCCTTGTCGGAGATGCTGACGTTGGTGGCGGTGATCGTAATGCCAGGGGTGGTGGACGCGGCGGCTTCGCCGCCAGCCAGACAGAGATAGGAAGCTGCAGAGAGAACAAAGAACAGCAGGCGCGGTTTCACAAGAACTCGCTTTCTGGAAGTGTATCTTCCAAGCTTTTGATACTGCACATGTTAGACACGGATAACGCCGTTTTGTGAGCGCGTTCGGGGACGCGGGCAGGCCGGAAATGTGCGGTGAAACAGGCGGAGATTGTGGATCACGTGCAGGGTGCGGCGCTACGCGGGAGCGAAGCCGGCCCACGCAGGGCAATCGCATGAACGCGGGAGTGTCTTAGCAGATGCGGCATCTGGGTTGATACTCGTGCGGAGGAGCGAAAAGGGGTGTGCTGTTTCCAGGAGGTTGCGATGGAGGCAGCAGGCCGGTTGCG
>Ga0224528_1000774_pt1 | contig 23656 bp, 26 predicted proteins | sample CBST25metaG_2_FD_179888 | JGI IMG/M metagenome (GOLD analysis project Ga0224528, IMG submission 179888) | Peat soil microbial communities from Stordalen Mire, Sweden - C.B.S.T25 | ecosystem: Environmental > Terrestrial > Soil > Wetlands > Peat | place: Sweden: Norrbotten County, Stordalen Mire...
CGCCTTCTGGATGCCCCCGAAGCCTTTCGGGGGGGGGGGGGCATTATCCGAGGACTCTTAGCGCCTCCTTGGGGTCTTTCTGCTTGAACCAACACGGTTCTGATTATGGGTTCTAAGTCCCAACCGGCGGAATTTTCTGGGGTTTGGGCGTACTCCCTCTTGCTGGGAATGGTGGGCCCAACCTTTGCACCTAAGTGTAGAGTCGTGCGGGGTCGAACAGAAAAGCCCCAGGACGAACACGGAGCAATGCCGCCTGCCCCCGTCTATCCAAAATACGTCTGAGACCATTCTGCCACCGGACTACGGGTTATGAATCCGGCGCTCAATTTCATTTCCGGCCGGATTTTTCCGCGCCGCGTAAAGTGGATTTATGCGCGCCATTTTTGTTCGCCACGGAGAGAGTACCGGCAACGCCGGAAGTCCATGTCACGATCTGGGCAAGCTGGAGTTGACGGAGAAGGGAAGAGAACAGGCGCGGCAAATTGCAAATGAATGGGCCGAGGCTCCCGCGTTGATTGTCGTCTCTCCGTATCTGCGCACACACCAAACCGCGCAGCCGACGCGCGACCGATTCCCCGCCGTTCCCGTGCAACAGTGGCCCATCGAAGAATTCACATATCTGGAGCCGAGCCGATGGAATGGAACCGCCAGAAGTGAACGGCTCCCCTACATCGAGAACTACTGGAATACCGCCGACCCGATGCATTGTGACGGACCAGGTGCGGAGAGTTTTGTTTCGCTGCTCGGACGCGCCGAGATTGCTTTGGGAAGGTTGCGCAGTTTGCACGACCAGGCCGCAACAGTTGCGCTCTTCAGTCACGGTCAGTTCATGCAGGCCGTCAGAATGTCTGTGCTCTATCCCGGCGCTTCCAATCAGGACAAGATGCGCAGCTTTTGGCTCGACAACGGACTGCCAGCTTTTCACAACGCCGAGCGATTCAATCTGGAGTTGCGAGCAAACGGTTGGGCGATCCGGCCAGCTCACGAAACGGAAAAATCGTACGCTAACGCAGCAAGCCCAAACCGGCGGAATTGAGCGGCAACGATTCGGTACAAAATTGGCCATTTGTTCTTGCGGGTAGGTGTATCATTTTGCACAGTTGGGCTGGCGAGCTGAGAACCCCGGCTACCTCAAATCTGAAGCGTGCGCGTGCGCTTCAGAACTGTTCCCGTGTGGACCGCATCTGGGATGGGCCATTCAATTGGCCGAGGTGAGAAGCATGACCTTCGATCTCGCAGCCTTTCTGGCAACAGCAGGAGTGGGACGAAGAATCGTCCAATTGAAGCCCCAGCAGGTTTTTTTTTCGCAGGGAAGCCCGGCTGACTCCATCTTCTATCTTCGGTTGGGCCGCGCAAAACTGACCGTCGTTTCGCATGAGGGGAAGGAGGCCACCATCTCGCTTCTGACCGCCGGAGAGTTCATCGGAGAAGAGTCTCTGGCAGCGGGGGGGAGGGGACAGCATATGGCCACGGCCAGCGCCATTACCGCCTGCACAGCGCTGAGGATAGAGAGGGAAGCGATGATCCGCATGATGTACCAGGAACATTCTCTCTCCGAAATGTACTTGAAGTTCCTGCTGGTCCGCAGCATGAGAGCCCAGGCCGATCTTGTTGATCAGCTTTTCAACTCCAGCGAAAAGCGCCTGGCGAGGATTCTCCTGTTGATGGCCGAGTTTGGTGAGCCGGGTGAACCGGAGGGCTTCATTCCTCCCATCACGCAGGAGACTCTGGCAGAGATGGTCGGCACCACCCGTTCCCGCGTCAGCTTCTTCATGAATAGCTTTCGCAAGCTCGGCCTTATCGAATACAACTACCGCAACCGCATCCGGGTCCATAAGTCACTGCTTAATGTGGTTCTGCTCGACCAATTCACCGAGCGTAATCCAGAGGGACTTCCGGGTTCGGCCACTCCACGTGTTCGATCAAAACCAACCAGACGCATCGCCGCTTAACCCGGTTTTCCGTTCCTCTGTGCCGCAAACAACCGCCCGAAAACCTGCCTGTCTATGGTTTGAATGTCTTCGCGTTCGCTCGAATTCAAACCAGTCCCAATGGTGGATTCGCTCCGAGGCGTAAAGGCCGCTGCGCGCCGCTTTCAGCGGTGGCCTGCGGCCAGCCTTGACTCCTCTTCGCTCAAAAGAGGCCCCGGCAGCCATCGGGGGCATAGAGTCCCCATGCCTTGAAAAAACTCAGTCATCCAGTTGCCGCGTAGAGGCTTCAGCAGGTATAAAAGAACCACCCGCGCTGCTCCGCATCGGAAGAAGTGTTGACACATCACCCCCAAAGGGTTGCTGTGGAGTGCCCAATCGTTTACATGTGTAAACTCGCCTGTAATCATCTACTTAGATGATTCATGTTTACGCCTGTAAACGGCTGCTTCCAAGTGGAAGCACATTTTTCTACTTGGCGTAAACACGTTGATTCAAAATGCTTTGACTCTAAAAGTTAAGATTGCCCGCCTTGACGCCCGAATGCTCTAAGTCTAGGGTAGCGGAAAGGCGGGCTCCCCATGAGCAGCACTCGCACCGGCCAGAATCTCGATTCGCAGCCGCTCCCAAACGCCGAATCGCGTACCGTTCTCCGCGCCAAAACGGTAGCGACCCGGCTCTCCATCGAGGAGCTGGAGGAGGTCGAATCGGCGGCCAAACGGGACGGAAAAACGCTTGCCGAATGGCTCCGCGATACCGTCTTGCGGGAGGCGCGGCAGCGTCCTGCCGACCCGGTCGAGTTGATCTTAGCAGAGCTTTCGGCCACCCGTTCCATGCTTCTGAATTGCTTTCTTTCGACGGCCCAGGCAGGTGTCGAAGGCAGGCAATTGCTGCCCGAAACCGTGCTCAAAATCCGCGCTACCGCCGACGCCCAGAAGCTCCAGAAAGCCCGCAAAATGCTCCAGGAATTCTCGGCCCAGGAAGGGCAAAACGGGGGCAAATCTTGACCCGTCCGATGCAGTTTCCCAGCCGGTTTCCGTGGGTTATTTTGGTGCTTATTGGACTACCGATTCTGCCTTTGCCGCTGGCCGCAGTGTTCTGGTACGTGACGCCGCCGCTCCAGAATTATTACCTGATTTCGTACCTCGACAGCACCGAACGGCGGAGCCAGCCCGCCGCGACAAGCAAAATTGAGTGGCTGTACAAGACCGCGCCAGGGCGGAAACCGGAGCTGGTTTCAGAGGCCGATGTGGTCTCGGCAACCAGCGACAAGGGGAGCAAAATCCCCGTCAAACTTTCATCGAGCGCAGTAGCCGACGGCTGGCGCGGAGTGGTGAAAAGCCCCCAGCAGCGGGTCAATTCCGCGAAGCTGGAGCAGTACCTCGAAACCTATGTATACGACGGAAAAAGTCTCTGGCGGATGTTCCTGCAACCGCTGCTTTGGTTCGCGGCGGCAGTCTTTTTTCTGCTCGCGATTCGTACCGGGTGGAAGGGCAGATCGAGGCACGAGGAGCGGCATGGACGGAGGACGAAAGGGCCGGAACTGTTCCCCGCTTTTGGGTGGAACCGGGCCGGGAAGGCGGACGGAATCCGCTTTCAGTTGCGGTGGGGCGGTCAGTCTTCAAGCTGGATTACGCGGCTTCCATTCGGGCCGAGCTACAGCGTTCCGCGCCGCCTTGAGTCGAGCCACATCATGCTCATGGGCGACACCGGCAGCGGCAAGTCTTCCGCCATCCGGCAGCTCTTGCGCCAGGTCCAGGTGCGCAATGAAACCGCCATCGTCTACGACCCGGCGATGGATTTTGTAGGCGAGTTTTACTCGCCCGAGCGCGGCGACCTGATCTTGAATCCGCTTGACGCCAGGTGTCCCTATTGGGCGCTGGGAGATGAACTGGAGCGCCCGGAGACGGCCGCCACCATCGCCGCAGCATTCCTGCCAGACAAGGAGTATGAAAAGGCGTTCTTTACCGATGGACCGCGCCGTGTTCTGGCTCATCTGCTCAAGAAAAAGCCGCAGCCCAGGGACATTTTGAAGTGGATGGCCGACCCCTCGCAGATGGAATTCATGGTGAAGGGAACCCCGCTTGCCGCCCTGATCGACCCCGCCGCCCCGGCACAGCGGGCGGGGGTCATCTCCAGTCTAAACATGGTGGCCGATTGTCTGGAACTGCTGCCGGAATGGGAGCATAGGAGGCCGACATTCTCGACGGCAGAGTGGTACACCGAGCGCAAGCGGTGGGTTTTTCTGACCTCCAGCCCAGGCTATCGGGAGAAGATTTTGCCGCTCCATTCCGTGTGGCTGGACCTGTTCATCCTGCGCATGATGGGCTATTGCGAGGACCGCGCAGCCAAGCCGGTTTGGTTCGTGATCGACGAGCTGGCCAGCCTCAACAAGCTGCCCCAGCTTCATACCGCCCTCACCGAAAACCGAAAGTACGGGAACCCGGTTGTGGTGGGATTTCAGGGCCGCAGCCAGATGGAAAAACGCTACGGCCAGGACGCCGAGGCCATGCTCTCGCAACCGGCGACCAAGGTGTTTTTCAAAACCTCCGAGCCGCGCGCGGCCAAGTGGATTTCCGAAGCCATCGGCGAGATTGAGGTCGAGCGCCTAAAAGAGTCCCGCAGCATGGGCCTACTCAGGAGCAAGAAGTCATTTGCGCTGGAGATCGCCACCAAACCGCTCGTCATGGCCTCCGAAATCTCCGGACTGGAGCCTTTGTGCGGTTTCATCAAGCAGGAGAACCGGGTCGTGCCGGTGCGCTTCGCGCTGGCAAAGAAGCGCATGAAACAGGCCGAGTTTATCGAGCGGAAGAGGCCAGCAGCCGCGCCCAGGCCGGTCGAGCAAGCGCCGGCAATGCCGGCACTCTCGCCCGCCACCTCGCCACCACCGAAAAAGACAGCCGCGCCGACAGCGCCCCAGGCCGCGCCGCCGCTTTCGCCCGTGCCCGCCGCGAAGCCGAAGGAACCATACGTCTGGGATGAATCCAAGTGGATTGATTGAGAATGAAAAGAGGAAGTGCTGCGTATGAAACCATCGAACTCCGGCTTAGCTGTTCAAGATGAAGAGATCGTCGAGACGTTGATTCGGATGCTTATAGCTGGAGATCACTTGGAAGCTGCGAGCTTATTGAAGAGATGCCACGTTCGCTTCGAGCAGACCGACTATGACAACTGGAATGGTGGCACCCTCACGTACACGCTGTTTGTTCAGGTATCACCCGAGACATACATTTTGCTCGGAGAACGAGTCGAGACGGCTAAAGGGGAGATTACGGCGGCTTTGAAGGCTGCGGTGAAACAGCTTACAGATAACTGGTATGCAGTGGAGATCGTACCATTGATTGTTGGCCTTCCCGGTCGACCAGACCTAGAAGGTGGCCCAGTATCCAAGCGGACTAGACGCGCCGTAATTACTCTACTCAAACAAGGAAATATTTCATGGAGTGGACAACTTTCGGATACGGAATTTCTCGGGAAAATCTTCGAACTCGACAAGTTGCCGTCAACAGATCAGAGATTCAGTGATGCGGCGGGCGACATTTGGCAACATCGTGAGCGAAACTTAGATTGGGAAGATGATTGGCTCTTTCAGGACCCCCGTTTCGATCTGCTCGACGGAGAAGACGCCATTTTCTTAGCGTTTACGGAACGTCTCGTGGATTCAGCCGTGAGATCGGCAGAAGAGGCTTCTTCCCTAGTTCAAAAACTGAATCCTGAATTGCAACGTGATGGATGGAGCCTTGAGGAGACACAAAGCCTCGGAGACCAGAATCGTTTTCGAATCTCTCCGTGGAACCCGGCGTACGGTCGCGCAGCCAGTTCGTTGCATAAGACAGCCCTCATCCTAAGCAGCACTTGGATGTATCAAGAAATCAATCGAATAGAGGCGTCCATAGATAATGATCCGGCACTCGCCATCGGAACAGCCAAAGAGCTGATTGACACATGCTGCAAACACATCGCAGAGCGTCTTCACTTAAATTTGCCTGCTAATCCCGACATGCCAGTTCTCGTAAAAGCCGTTCTCAAAGAGCTTAAGCTCGTACCGGAAGGTATTTCAGAGGAAGCTAAAGGGTACGACATTATCAAGCGGACGCTCAGCAATCTTACTCATGTGACACAAGGCCTTGCCGAGCTGCGCAACCTCTACGGAAGCGGTCATGGCCGGAGTTCAAAACATCGCGGCCTACAGCCACGTCACGCCCGACTTGCTGTTGCAACCGCAGCGGCCTTTGCGGAATTTGTAGTGGAAACCTACCGTAAACACGTTGAAGACCAGAAAATGTTAGCTGGCCAATCCACTTCCAGCAGCACTGCCAAACACTAATCCATGCTATCTATCTCGCAACCACTCTCGGCAGGTCAGGCGCAGACATACCACGCGCGGGAGTTTGCATCGAGTGAGCAAAATTACTGGAGCCGCGACCAGCAGGGCCATAGCGAATGGCAGGGCAAGCTTGCCGGAGAGTGGGGCCTTGCGGGAGCCGTCGGCGCGGAGCACTTCGCCCGCCTGAGCGAAGGCCAGCACCCGCAGACGGAAGCGCAACTCGTCCGGCATCAGACGGCCAAAACCTACGACGGCAAGTTTGGCAGGGAAGTAACCAGCGTCGAGCACCGGGCCGGATGGGATGCGACCTTTTCCGCGCCGAAGTCGGTTTCATTGACCGCCCTGGTCGGAGGCGACGACCGGGTAAGAGTGGCGCACCGGGAGAGCGTCCGCTCGGCACTGTCCGAGCTGGAGCGGTATACCCAGGCGAGAATCGGCAACATCCGCGCACCGGAGACGACGGGGAAGTTTGCCGCCGCGACCTTCGAGCACGACACGGCCCGCCCCGTTGAAGGCTACGCCGCGCCCCAGCTCCATACCCATGCCGTGATTTTCAACGTGACCGAACGGGAGAGCGGCCCCGAAGGCCAGAAACAAACCCGCGCCCTCCAGCCCCAAGAGCTTTTCGCCTCCCAGAGCTATGCCACGAATGTTTACCGATCGGAGCTGGCCGTCCGGCTCAAGGATCTGGGATACACGATCGAGCGCGGCGAGTTTGGCCAGCCAGAAATCAAGGGATACACGAAAGAGTACATGGAGGCCAACAGCCTACGCCGGGAACAGGTGAAGGACCACCTACGCGCCAGCGGCCTTGACGGACCGGCAGCGGCGCAGATCGCCGCGCACCGGACGCGGGATTCCAAAGAACTGAAGACCCCGGAAGAAGTTTTGCGGCAGCATCGGGAGCTTGCGGCGCAGCACGGCCACCAAGCCGATAAAGTGGTTGCCGAGGCGCGGCAGCAGAGCCAGCGACACATACACAGTCCCGACAAAGCCGCCCAGGTGTCCGTGACCTATGCCCGCGATCACCTCTTCGAGCGTTCAGCGGTCGAGAGCGAACGCTCGATTATGACGGCGGCGCTCAGCAGGAGCATGGGCGAGGCGAACTTTGCCCAGGTCCGGCAGGAGTTCACCCGGCGAGTCCAGACGGGCGAGTTTCGCGCCGTCGAGTATGGACCCAAACACAAGGACCAGCAGTACACCACCGCGGCCATGCTGCGCATGGAGCGCGAGACCATCGGCCAGATGCAGGAAGGCAACCGCCGCGGCTACAGCGATCCGATGCTTGTTGAGGGAAGAGTTCGCATCGAGACCGAGGACCGGCACCCGGAATTGAACGCCGGACAGCGCCAGGCGGTAGATGAGGTTTTTCTCTCGCGGGAGAAGATCGTCGGCTTGGATGGAGTCGCGGGCGCGGGCAAGACCACGACGCTGGCCGTGGTGCGCGAGGGCGCGGAGCAGGCCGGGTACACGGTCGAGGGTTTTGCGCCCACGTCCCGCGCGGCGCAGAAGTTGGGCGAGGCCGGTATCGAGACCAAGACTTTGCAGGCCCATCTTGCCCAAGGCCAGCGGGCGGACACGGGCGAGCACCGGCTCTATGTGATGGACGAGAGTTCGCTTGCGTCCACCAAACAGATGCACGAGTTTGTAAGCCGCCTGCACCCGAACGACCGCGTTTTGCTGGTTGGCGATACCCGCCAGCATGAATCCGTCGAGGCGGGCCGCATCTTCGCCCAGCTCCAGGACGCGGGCATGAAGACGGTGAAGCTGGAGGAGATTGTCCGCCAGCGCGACCCGGAGCTGAAACAGACCGTCGAGCAGCTTGCGCGTGGCCAGGTGGGAGAAGCTATCGCCGGTATGGAGCGGCAGGGCCGCATCCATGAGGTGCCAGGTCATGAAGACCGCATCGCGGCTATTGCCAAGGAGTATGCGAAGTCGCCCGATAACACGCTGGTCGTCTCGCCCGACAACCGCTCTCGCGCGGAGATCAACCAGGCCATCCACGCCGAGCTACAGGCCAGGGGCGTTGTCGGCAGGGAGGAACACCGCGCCCAGGTGCTTGTACCGCGCCAAGACCTCACCGGAGCGGATCGCATCTGGGCGGCCCGGTACAACCCCGGCGACGTGCTGCGCTACTCGCGCGGCTCCAAAGAAACCGGCATCGGCAAAGGCGAGTACGCGCGGGTTAAAAGCGTCGATGCGCCCAATAACCGGCTCACCGTCGAGCGCAAGAGCGGCGAGGAAGTGAGCTACGATCCACGGCGCCAGCAGGGAGTCTCTGTCTACCGCGAACAGGAGCGGGCCTTCTCAGTGGGAGACCGTGTGCAGCTCACCGCGCCCTTGCCCGACTTGAAGCTGGCCAACCGCGAGCTTGGGACCGTCGAAGGCATCGGCCAGGATGGGCGGATGAGTTTGAAGATGGACGGAGGCCGCCCAGGAGACCGTTTAGTCGAACTCGATTCAGTGAAGAATCCGCACCTTGACCACGGCTACGCCGTGACCAGTCATTCCAGCCAGGGGCAGACCGCCGACCGTGTGCTGATCCACGCGGATACCGAACTGGGGGCCAAAGACCTGCTCAACAACCGCATGGCCTACGTTGCCGTTTCACGCGGCGCATACGACGCGCAAATCTTCACCAACGACCGCGAGAAGCTGGGCGCGGCGCTGGGGCACGATGTTTCGCACAGCAGTGCCCATGCGCCGGAGATGAAGCCAGAACAGAAGCAGGAGCAGGCTGTCACGCCGCAGCAGGAACAGAGCTTGGATATTGGCTTGGGTCTCTAAGGGGACAAGCCGCCGCCCTGTGGCCCCTGCACCCCGCCCGCGTTTCGTTGGCCGGAGCAACCAGCGGGGGGGGAATAGAGCACCGGCTTAGAAGGCCGGGGGCTACTGATGGTTATTGCGATACTGTCCTTGAATTGACTTCAATTCCGTCACCAAAGCCGCCAGGCATTCCGCGCGTTCAGCTTCGCATTCCCAGATCACAAAGACGCGCCACCCCGCAGCCTCCAGGAGAGATCGTACTTCGGCATCACGCGTCTTATTGCGGGCGAGCTTTGCCGTCCACCATTCAACACGAGTCTTTGGAGTGCGGTTGCGAGGACAGTTCTCATGACGATGCCAGAAACAACCATGAACAAACACCACGGCGCGTCTACTGACCAACACTAAATCGGGGTGTCCCGGCATTTGTTTGTGATGCAGCCTGTAGCGGATACCCGCTGCCCACAAGGCCCGGCGTACCAATAGCTCTGGACCAGTGTCCTTGCTTCGCACACGAGACATGACCTGAGAGCGCGTTAGTGGCGCGGCTTTAGGGAACTGGCCCTTCTTCGTGCGCGTCTTCTTCATGGGCATCAACGGAACCCATTTCAGCCGCCTCTTGGAAATCGGCTTCGGCCATCTCGCGAAGAGCAATGATGCAAGACGGTGAACTAGTGCCTTACTACTTGGATTGCATCAGTCCAGACACGAATGCGGCAAACACATCCTCGAAAGACTTATAAACAGTGGTCTTTCCGAAGTGAATGCCAAGCTCCTGCTCAATTTGAGCGGGCGTCTTCTTGTCGGTCTGCCCCTCTCCTCCTGCCCAGTTGCGGCCCTCATGAAGCGTATCCCACGGTGAACGTTTGTTTGCACGAGTGGTAATACTGTCCCCGTGCTTTCCGAACCCTTGAAGGATTTTTATTTCCTTGTTCCAGATTGGGCGAAACATACGAATGAGGTGCGTCTCAGCGGGGCCTTCCCATCCACTTTGCACAACCAACGCGCGATAGTCGAAGTCATCGATATTCAGAGTCTCGCTGGCGCGTTGAATGTTCTTTTTGTGTTCCCCAAGACGTGCAGCCAAGCTCGTTCCCATTGGTGAAATGTCTTGACGATCTTTGGACTCGTACACCGCCATGCCGACGTAAATAGGGGTCTCGGATTTCGATATAGGCTGGTATGGGGCGAAGTTGCCCTTGTAGTAGAGCGCATATACCCCTGTCCCATAGAACTCTTTTAACGCTGCTAACGGCCTACGGGGTTGCGCGCTCAATGCCAATGCAACGAAGAACCCCACAGTACGTGGGTTACCAGGATCGAAAACGGCTGAAGGTCGGTCAATCGGATCAAGCTCCGCCAACAAACCGTTGAGGGCGGTAGCGGATTTCTGAATTTCTACAGATAGAAGGGATCTTCCTTTGGGAGTGAATTCAAGGAGACGAGCGTCCTTCAGCAGCCGTTCAAGGTCATTGCGGAGCTTCAGTGCGAGCGTTTGTGGGGTGGCCTTGCTAGTTTCCGTCATTTACGCAGCCTTCCGCGAGCGGACAATGCGAGTCACGCTCCGTAGGGTATTGGCCATCCATCTGCCCACGGCTTCGGATAGCTGGACCGGCACAGCATTTCCGAGCTGACGCATACTTTCGGTCCAAGACGTTGCGAAACTCCATTCATCAGGCAACCCTTGAAGGCGGGCAGCTTCCCGAACGGAGAAATAACGGACGTCACCGTTATCAAGAACCATCATATTCTCGCCACCAGGAACACCATGATCGCCCGCTTTGAGGGCTTTTGCGGGTTCGTCCAGAATACTTCCGGTATGGCCAGCATAGACACGTGCGCCAGACTGAAACACATGCCAGTTCTTTCCGTTGGGTTTTCCGAGTCCGGCGATGGCGTCACGAACAGTGCGCCACGGTTCCGTGGTGGGCTGTTCACCATTTGCGCGTAGACGGGCGGCAAGGGCGCGATCCGCGTCGGAGATGGCGGGCGCGCGCATCTCATGACGACGCCAATAGTCTCCGGTGACCCATTTATCCCACACCAGCCGCTCATGACTATGGGTAGGCTGGAGTGGCACCAATTTCACGCCCAAATCCACATGTACACCAGCCACCACGACACGGTTACGCTTCTGCGCGGCACCAAAATCAGCGGCATTGACCTTGAGCACCAGAATGTCATATTCAGGCGCGGTCCTACGGCGCATAAGGCGCGCCAGGTGCTCCTCGTGTCCCTCGTCCTTGCGGCGAGCAGCGGAGGGGTCCATCAATGCGGCCTTGATCCAAGCGAGATAACTGGCGAAGGCTGGGCGCGCTAATCCTCTCACGTTTTCAAACAGAAATGCGCGCGGGCGCAGCTCGCGAACGGCGCGAATGGCTTCGGGCCACATATCCCGAGCGTCGTCATGGCCACGATGCTTGCCACAAATAGAAAACGGTTGGCATGGCGGGCCACCCGCCGCAAGGTCGATCTGTCCAGAGAAGGAGGACCAATCAACTTGCCGCACATCCTCGCGAATAAACGGCCAATCGCGCGCGTGCTCAACGCCATTCGCTTTGTTCAATGCCAATGTGGCGAAGGCGTCGGCGTTCCATTCGACCATAAGCTCGTGATTGAACCCGGCTCTGGCCGTACCGAGGGCCAGGCCGCCGCAACCACTGAATAATTCGATGCTGCGCATATACCCCCCTCATTTCCAATCAAGCGGCAAAAGAGGACCACCTTCCGCCTGCTCTATCAAGCGTTCAACAGCTCGACGAATCACCCATGCGACTTTGACGTGATTCTGCGCGGCGATGCGCTCAAGAGCGTCATGTCGCGCCGTCGTCAGCGTAGTAGTGACGCGAACCGAATCCTTGCCATCTTTGCCCATGAGCACCGTCCCGCTGCGTTCCGCGGCATTCCGCAGAGTCTTCTTATAGTCGTACCTGTATGGGCACGTGGTCAATGATTTTCGACACACACGTAGCGAAAGTATAGCGAATGTTCTCAGGGTGGTACAGGTGCCGATTTGAAATCTATGCGCATGGAATATGGCTTTTATAAATAAAAGGCTTTTCTGGAAAATAGGCTTGATTTTAATGAGCCTATTATGAGATACTCTGAAAGTCGTTGATTTCACGCCAGGTAAAAAGCCATGGAAGCGTTATTAATCACGCCCGACGCTGAAGTAATTGGCGCACAGGTTGTTAAAGAGGAGACAAAAATGCCACGAGGAAGACGCCCCAAAGCCGTATCGCCTCCGAAGAAGTTTGAACGCCAAGAAGCCCTCAAAAATCGGATTATGGGATTGGCTAATGAGTTGAAGTCTGGAGATTTTGCAGACGTTCTCCCTCCCTTGGCTCCAATTCAGCCCATTGCACCCGAGGTCACGGATGGGAAGACTGGGGCGAAGATCGGCCATGTTCAGGAGGTTCTCGCCACTTATTTGCAGCGTACGTCTATCAACGAAAACCTTTCCCAACGGCCTCCATTCGATCATGTTACCGATCCAATTTACCGCCGTCTCATGCGGGATTTCATACTCGGAGCGCAGATGCCGGAAGCGAAGATCGCTGCACTGCGTGATCGACACGGCAGAGTGAAATCTTTGTCAGAAGAAGGAATTCATTACAGCATCATCGACGGCCTCCAGCGCTCATGGTGCTATTCGACAACGGTACTGCTGGCATTACACAGGGAGGCGCTTGTTACGGAGCGCAGCATCACGGTGGAGGCTTGGGATTATTTTCGGCCGTTTATTGAGAAGCTAGGGGACCGTGACGAAGCTGTCCGTACACTTCTTGCCCACACCGTCAGGTATGAAATCTATTACGACATCGATCTTGAGGGATTGCTGCACTACATGGTGACGTTCAACACCGCGCAGCGGCGCATGAGTCTTCAGGTGCAACTTGAGATTATGCAAAAGCCCCTTATAGACGAGATCGAAGATGCTGCGAAAATTAAGGTATTTCGGGATATTCGTGACATCGAGGGCCAATCAAAGACGCAGAAACCAAAGGATCACTTCGCGGCGTCAGACCTTGCTGTAGCTGCGGAGGCTTTTATCACGAACAACCCCCAAGTTGCTCACAGAGCAATAGCGGAAGACTTACTGGAGAAGGACAGCGGGTACACTGCGTTGAGCGTCGATGTGGGGGACATTGCGGATGTGGTGGGCTTGCTGCGCAGAGTGGCTCAGGACATCCATCCTCTTATGCAGCTCGTCTACGCCGACGACCAAGGCAAGAAATACTATTTCTCAGGCGGCGGCACGTTTTTAACGGGCTTTTCGGCAGCCTGTGGCTACGTCCGAAACCGGAACGATATGAAGATGTTGGATGGATGTCTTGAAAAGCTTATCCGTCTGTTGAAGGAGCCTGCGGATGATCCCCTTAATCTTGCCGAGTACCAGGATTCGATTAAGGAAATTACGTCGTCACGCGGCAAAATGATGCGTCGGCTCGTATATGACACATTCCTCCGATTTTTTCTGGGAACCACTACTCGGCTTGAATGGACAGATGCAATGCGTTCGCTCAGTCTCAACTAGTGTTGGCGATGCTCTCTGGACCGTGCGGAAACACGGTCCAGAGCAAGCGGCTGGCATTCAACGCAACACCAGGACGGTATTCCACCGGACTGCTAACCGCTCCAAAGCCGCTCATGGAAGAGCAGCCCACACAATGCGATTCTTCCATGGTGCAGCTCGAAGAGCAATAGGGAGGCCAACATGGCAGACGTAGGAGATGTTTTCAAGCCGGGGGATAAGTGTGACGCATCCGGCATTTATACAGTCGTTCATGACTCGCAGCACCGGCAGACGCATGAAGTAACGTGCGTTTTCGGTAAGCACTTTCCACCGTGCAATCACTGTGGCAACAACGCCCGCTTCAAGCTGAAATACAAGGCCATTCACATCGAGAGCCACGAGAGCTTTAAGAAGTAAGCAATTGTGCCGCAGGGGCAACCCTGCGGCCATTTCTCAAGAAAGGAGGACCAATCCAAGATGGCAACATCGAAAAGAGACGCCAGCAAAGCCAGCAAATTGCTCAGAACAGGCGGGAGCAAAACTGTTCGGAGTGTCGCCGGTTCAGATTTAGCCCAGGCAAAACGCGGGACGCGCAAATCCACACGGGGGAAGTGACCGCTATGGTCACTTCCCTATGATGCTGTACGTTGAGAGTCGGCGATATTGGCTTTCAATAAAAATCTTTGGGAGGTGGTTGTGAGTAACGAATACTTCATCGAGCAACGACCGGATAGCCGGTACAACATATCGAAGCCCAATGCTGAGCGGCCAAGCGTCGTGACGGACACGCAGGCCGAAGGTATCGCGTGGGTAAAAGAAACTAACCAGGATGCCACCATCCATGTGGAGCGTGTGCGCGACATGGGACCAGGCAGGGACAAATGGCGTCATCTCTAGCGCCGCCACGTTCCGTACAAATCTAAACCAACGTTTAGGCGCTGTACGTGGCGGTTCCGCTCATCCATGCGGCTTTGGGCCACAAGGGGTAAGATCACGAAGCGAATGGGATTGAAGTAGAGGAGGCGATCATGAGCACTTTTAGCGAAGGCCAAATAGTAGAACTCAAGTCAGGTGGTCCGCAGATGACCATCCAATCTATCGATGGTTCAGATGCGGTCTGCATATGGTTCACAGGCGATAAGCTCATGGAAAAGAATTTCCCTTTCGCAACTTTGATCGCTACAGCCGCCGAGGCTCTGTCAGACAAGGTGCTGGAAGACACCATAAGGGGAATGCCGCAAGAGTCCCCTAAAGGGTAAGATCACGAAGCGAATGGAATTGAAGTAGAGGAGGCGATCATGAGCACTTTTAGCGAAGGCCAAATAGTAGAACTCAAGTCAGGTGGTCCGCAGATGACCATCCAATCTATCGATGGTTCAGATGCGGTCTGCATATGGTTCACAGGCGATAAGCTCATGGAAAAGAATTTCCCTTTCGCAACTTTGATCGCTACAGCCGCCGAGGCTCTGTCAGACAAGGTGCTGGAAGACACCATAAGGGGAATGCCGCAAGAGTCCCCTAAAGGGTAAGTTTTGACCCACGACCGCCGCCCCGCGTTTTCAAGGGCTTGCATGGGTCAAATGTCAAGGCCATAATTAAACCATGAAATACGGCTATGCCCGCGTATCGACTGACGACCAGAGTACAGCCTTGCAGCTCGCGGCCTTGAAGCGGGCCAGGTGCAAGACGATTTACAAAGACGAGGGCTTGTCAGGAGCCACGACCAAGCGCCCTGCCCTGCTCCGTTGCCTCAAGGCATTGCAGGACGGTGACACGCTCATCGTCTGGAAACTTGACCGTCTGGGCCGCAGCTTGCGCGACCTGATCGCCATGCTCGACGACCTCAAGGAGCGCGGCGTCAAATTCCGTTCCCTCACCGAGCAGATCGACACCGAGACGCCGACAGGCCGGGCCATGTGGCAGATGATCGGCGTACTGGCTGAGCTCGAGCGCAGCCTCATCAGCGAACGGACCCGCGCCGGGGTGAAGGCCGCGCAGCGCCGGGGAGTGAAATTCGGCCGTAAGCCGAAAATGACCCCGCAGCAGGTTGCCCACGCCCGCAAGCTGATAGACCAGGGCGAGGACCGGCAGAAGGTTGCCGCCCTTTTCAAAGTCGGGCGGAAGACCTTATACCGGGCGCTTGCGGCGTGAGACGGCCTTGGGCTTGTGGATGCCCTCGTCTTCTTCGCTGGCATCTTGGAGATAAAATTCCTGGAGCTTAGCTTGGAGCAGCTTTTTGTCCGGCAATTTGGTCTGGTACTCCGCGATCAGAGCTGGAGAGAGGCTGCGGCTGAGTGCGTATTCGACTATCTCATCGTTTTTGCTGGCACACAGTAAGACGCCTATCGAGGGCTGCTCGTGCTCTTTGCGTACATCGCGGTCCAGCGCCTCCAGGTAGAAATTTAACTTGCCAAGATACTCCGGCTCAAACTCATTTACCTTGAGTTCAAAGGCGACAAGAGCGTTAAGGCCGCGATGGAAGAAAAGCAAATCGAGTGCAAAATCCCGCCCGCCAACCTGCACGGGAAATTCAGAGCCGACATAGCAGAAGTCACGGCCCAGCTCCAGTAAAAAATCCTTCATGCGGTTGAGCAAGGCATGGTGGAGATCGTTTTCGGAGTGTTCTTGCGGCAAGCCAAGAAATTCGAGGGCGTAAGCATCCTTGAAAACGTTCTGGGCGTCTGGGTGGGATTGCGGTAGTGCAGGCGACATTTTGGGCGGGCTGAGAACAACCCGCTCGAAGAGCGCCGCCTTGAACTGGCGCTCCAGCTCACGCTTGGTCCACCGCTCCCTGACCGCCATGCGCAGGTAGAATTCGCGCTCTTCGGGCCGTTTGCTCTGCCCAAGAATGATGAGGTTGTGGCTCCACGGCAATTGGTGCGCCAGTGGCGCACTAATTGCCTCATTCTGGTATGTTTCGTAGAACTTCTTCATTCTAAAAATGTTACTTGCCGTAAAGCCTCGCATTCCCGGCTGTGTCCGGGCAATGTAGGCGGCCAGTCGCGGCACCACGCCATCGCCCCACTCGGCGGCCTCGATCTTGCGGCTGATGTACTCGCCTACCTGCCAGTAGAGATCGATCAACGTGGTATTGACGGCCTGGAATGCCCGCTGCCGAGCGGCAGCAATGAGGCCGACAACCTCGGCGAAGCCCGCCTCATCCGTTACGTTAGCCTTGGTTAGAACGTCCATTCTTCAATTCTCTCTGATTTAGGTGCTGGGCCGTCAATGGAGCGAAAACCCAGCTCTTGCAACTGTCTCGCAGTTCCAAGTATACTCGTATAACATTCGTAGTGTGTAGGTGTATACATGTATATCGTTGCCGTCATTGCAGAAAAGGGAGGGGTGGGTAAAACGACCCTTGCTCTTGACCTCGCGGTTACCGCCAGCCAAAAGGGGCACACTGTTGCCGTTTTGGATGTGGACCCACAGGCTACCGCGTCGAAGTGGACTGACCGGCGTGATAATGAGCACCCGTGGGTAGTTCCTACCCATGCGGCCAGACTTGCCGCCACTATTGAACAGGCAAACGGTCAAGGCGTCGATTTCATCGTGATTGATACGCCGCCTCATTCCGCCACGGATGCAGCCGAGGCAGCTCGCCGCGCCGACGTGGTTTTAACCCCAGTCGAGCCGCATTTATTTGCCCTGGAAACCGTGTCCAAGTTGGCCGATCTTTTGAAAGTGGCAGGGAATCCTCCCGCGTTTTTTGTCATCAATAAAGCGCCGACGCAGGGGAGCGAAGGAGCCAACGCCGCCGAATTCATCAAAAAACAGGGCTTTACTGTTTCCCCCGTCATTATCTATTTGCGGGCCGCACACCGCCATGCGAGCAATGTCGGGAAGGTTGCTGTCGAGTATGAGGCCGACAGCAAGGCCGCGCAGGAAACACTACAGCTATACACGTATACAATACAATTCATTAACGCACAGAGGAAAACACATGCCAAAGCCGAACCCGCTCACGCAAGGGCTTAAACTGCAAATCCCCGCCCACGTTGCTACGACAACTGCGCGGCCCCAGGCAACAGCTAAGACCGCCGTTGCTTCTTCTCGCTCCGGTCGTGTACTTGTAGCCGGACATTATGCCCCAGAGGTTCAAACCGCGCTAAAAGTTATAGCGGCGGAGGAGCGTACGACTGTACAGGCTCTATTGGCCGAGGGAATTAACACAGTGTTTGCCAAGCGCGGTAAGCCAGAAATTGCGGAATTCACCGCAGGCAACTGACCGTACCTGTAGCAGTGTATAGGTGTATACATGACAAAGAAGCGCGGCGACAGCGAGTTGGTTCAGGTGGGCGAATTGCCCATGGTGAAGCAGCTTGCCAAAAAATTAGCGCCGCCGACCAAGGCACAACAGGAATTTATAAATGCCGCCGTGGTCATTCGGACCGACCCGGATGCTGTAGAGCGGGCCTTCATGGCGCGTCAGTTGGTTCTTTGCACCCTTCCACACAGCGACCCCGGCGATGCAAACCCACGCTGGCTGAGACGGACCGGCAATAGTTCACTAATCATCCAGCCCGGTTGGGACGGGCAGGAGGACAAGTCTTTCGGTTATCCGTTTGGCAGTATTCCAAGGTTGCTTCTTTTCTGGATTACGACCGAGGTACAGCGAACGAAGAACCGCGAGAACATGACCGACCTTGAAAAGCGCACGTTGCAGCTTGGCCGCAGCCTCAACGATTTCATGCGGGCTGTAGGGCTTAATCCGTACACCGGGGGAGGGAAGCGGGGCGACGGGAAGCGCCTACACGGTCAGATGGACAGGCTTTTCAATTCTCGAATTACATTTCAGCAGACCGCCGAGGACGTGAACATCAAAGGGCGGCACAGCCTCAATATGGAAGTGGCTCCAGAAAGTGAGTTGTGGTGGGACGTGAGACAGCCCGCGCAAGGTTCGCTTTGGAATAGCTGGATTCGCTTGGGTGAAGACTTTTACAAGGCGCTTGTCCTTTTGCCCGTGCCGGTGGACATGCGGGCTTTACGAGCCTTGAAACGCTCACCGTTGGCGCTCGATCTTTATGCGTGGATTTGTTACCGCGCTTTTGTGATCGTGCAGAAACAGCAGCCGCCGCAGTTCACCGCTTGGGAAGTCCTGATGCGCCAGCTAGGGACGGATTACACAGACCCCGACAACTTCAAGAAGAAGGCGAGTAAGGCTCTGGCAAAGGTCAAGACGATCTATCCGGGCTTGAGCATAGGCAAAGCCAAGGGCGGGTTTACAGTCCACGCTACGCGCCTGGCTGTGCCTCAAAAAACCGTCACCACGATCAGCAGCTAATCGACTGGCTTTATGCACGGTGAAACGGTACTTTTCTGAAAATTGGAGTGTTGAAAACCCTGTGATCCCTGAAAGTTATCCACGGTGAAACGGTACCCCCTTGCACGGTGAAACGGTACCGGAATTCCCGCTTTTAAGACGGTGAAACGGTACCCCTATTAATAGTTAAGATAAATAGACTTTTTAGTAGTCGCTCACCCCGAAGCTGTGGAGAACTCCGAAGCGGCCCCGCTGCTCCACTGCGCTACGCAGAAAAAGGAGCGCCCTCACGGGCGGTCAGCGAGCTTTCGCTCGCATTCAGCGGGAGGGCGCTAGCGCCCCTCCCGCACCCACCCCGCGCAAGTACAAAAACAAAAACCTGGCTGTGGATGGTGGGGTTGGTCCAGCCTTTAAGCCTGAGTGTAGAGTCGTGCGAGATCAAACAGAAAAGCCCCAGGACGAACACGGAGCAATGCCGCTTGCCCCAAGGTATCCAAAATACGCCTGAAACCGTTTTGCCACCGGCCCACGGGTTTTGAATCCGGCGTTTCATTTCGCTTCTGACCTCGTGCCACCCGATTAACCTCAAACTGGTCAAAATTGACCATAATTTCGCATGAATTTTCGGTATAAAACTAAAAAACTGAGGCTAAAATGGCGAATCAGAATGACCCTTCGCTGGATTTCGAGTGTCCTATTTGCGGAGCGGTTCCAAAAGAAAAATGCACTTTGTACAGCGGTGGACCCCGTTTTGAATCTCATTTAGAACGTCACGATGTCGCCGAAGACCGTAATTTTAAGCCTACCGTCAGACTCACAATGACCTTGCCCCCGAAAAACGTCCCTCTTAGCTAGCTGTTCTAATAGCGAAAGGGAAGCGAAGATGACGAAGGCAACGCGGAAGCAGTACACGCTTGAGTTCAAGCAAGAGGCGGCCCGGCTAGTGGAGTCGGGCCAGAGTCCTACCTTGGCGGCACGCAGTCTGGGAGTTTCCGAGCAGACACTGTCGAACTGGGTCAAAGCGCATCGTAAGGGAACGCTCAAGGGTGCCGCGAGTAAGCCTCCTGTTACCGCCGAGCAGATGGAGATCAGTCGTCTCCGTGCAGAGCTAGCGCGAGTAACGATGGAGCGCGACATCCTGGGAAAAGCGACGGCGTTCTTCGCGAAGGGCCAGCGATGAGGTACGCCTTTATTCACCGCAACAAGCTGGTCTGGCCGATCTGTGTGCAATGCCGAGTGCTGATGGTAAGCGTCTCTGGCTACCATGAACACCTGGCGCGGCGTTTGCATCTTGCTCAGCGCCGTCACCTCAGTGATGAAGCGCTCTTGGTCCACATCAGCGCCGTCTATGCGGAGAATCGTGGCGCGTATGGTTGGCCACGCATCTGGAGGCAACTGCGAGCACAGGGCCTTCGCGTGGGTAAGCAGCGGGTGCAACGACTGATGCAGAAGCATGGCATTCAAGCTCGTGGCAAGCGAAAGTTTCGCGTCACCACCACCGATAGTCGGCATGACTTGCCGATAGCGCCCAACCTGCTTGATCGCAACTTCATCGTGGCCGAGCCCAATCTGGCGTGGGTTGGAGATTTCACCTACATCGCGACCAACGAAGGCTGGCTATTCCTTGCCGTGGTGATCGACCTGTTCAGTCGCAAGGTTGTGGGCTGGTCGATGCGGCCCGACATGCAGAGCAACCTGGTGATCGATGCACTGGAGATGGCCTGGTTCGGGCGCAATCCAGGCAAGAATGCAGGGCTGCTCTTCCATAGTGATCGCGGCAGCCAGTACGCTAGTGATGACTTCAACAAGGTGCTCAAAGGACATGGCATCACGCCGTCGATGAGCCGCAAGGGCGATTGTTGGGACAACGCCTGTTCGGAGACGTTGTTCGGTTCACTGAAGGTGGAGCGGCTGCATGGGCAACGCTTTGAAACGATCCGCGAGGCCAAAGATGAAGTCATCGCATGGCTGCTCTGGTATAACCGAACACGGATGCACTCGACACTGAACTACATCAGCCCGGTGCAGTTCGAGCAGAATTGGACCGAAGCGCTGGCAAAGATTGCTGCATGAATATTGGCGGCGACAGGATGAGGCCGTGGAAATGACGGTTTATGGAAAGCCCGGAAAACGATAGTGCTGTTTTCCGCCCTTCCCACAAACCTTGAAAATCGATGAACCCGATTTTCACATTCCCACCGCCGCGACTACGACGAGGATGAATAAAAATCCTCCAGAACCAGCCGGTTAAGAGGGACGGGTTCTGAGGGCAAGGTCAGTCATCAGCGAGGTGACGCGTGTGAAGTTCTTGGGCAACGGCATCCATATCCTGCATTATCCGAACAAGCCGCATCTGCATTTGAGCTATGGTCATCGGTGGCCCCTCCCCATTGGGCCGTGTCTCCGGGCAGCGGTGAAGATAAATTGGTTCGCCAATATGCCACGGATTTCTTTGTGGTTGAGTTGCTGTTGTGGTTACGCAATAGAGAAGGAACGCTTCTTTTTCCTCTTCTCCGCCGCAGACTTCTTGCTTTGTTTTGAGGCCTCCAGTTCGCTCCGCTTCTTTTCACGTGAGCGGGCCGTCCGATACGCAACACCGTGTGCAGGCTTGCAATACTCCACGTTGTCTTGTTTAGACACGAATGGGACTCCGCACTGTGGGCAGACACGCACACTCTTGATGAAGAGCGCCGTAGCAACCGCTGTGCTCATCTCGGGGCAGTACAGACCCGGCAACGCCTCATGCTCCCCACTGAAAGGCCACCACGCGACCCAACGGGCATTCTTGATTGCGTGGCTCATTGCCTCTGAGTAGAGCCACTGCGCCCCGCCCCAAATCTTCACTCCCGTCCAGTCCTCAGTCACTTTTCCGAATTGTGGTTTTGGAAGCAACGGGCGTGCTTGCTCAACAGCCCCCCGGAGCGCCCAAGCGTCTCTCGCTTCATAGGCACGGCGCAACAGCCCAAGCCCCCTGAGCGCACGTGTCAGACCCGAGCGCGTATCCCTACCAAGCCACAGCACAAGGCCGTCCGGGTCAATGATGCACACCTTTTGCAGCCTCATCCTGCCTTGGCTTGTAAACACGGCGCATTCGCCCTCAGCGTATACACTCTTCGCGTCATCCAGCGTGTCTGCGTCCACCAAGAGTGGGAGTGTAACGGTTTGTAATGAGTCACGTGACATGCAATACACAATAGCACTATTTTGTGGACAGTGCAAGAGCGCCCGTCAACGGCCAACAAGAGGCGCTCATGGCCGCCGTAACGGTTTGTAACTGCCAGTGTGCCTGCGAAAGCGTGACGTATTAAGGCTTGGAACTGAAGAGGGGAAGATGTCCACGCAAACGCTCAAGCCAACGCCCATTCACTTGCCGCTTAGTGCCGGGAGAGCATTGCGTAACGGCATGTAATGGGCTGCGTGCAAGCCGGTCTGCAAAACGATAAGGATGCAAATTAGAGGGAGATGAAACATTGGCGCACAGCACCGCCCGTCAACGCCAAGAGAAGTAACGGTCTGTAACGGCTCATGACGTGTTATGGCTTTGAAACAGTGATACTTGGGATTGAAGAGAAGAAACGTTGAGGCCCATCAACGCCCATAAGGAGTAAGCATGAGAACACTGAAAATTGCAACTGAGGACAAGCTACACAGCGCGGAATCCGCCGCTGAATTGCTCGGTGTGCGACCGTCCACAATCCGCTGGTGGTGGTCAATAGGGCGTCTACCAAGATTGAAAATCGGACGACTGTCACGCACCCGTGAATCTGCGCTTCTTGCCTTGATTGGGCGCGAACAAACAACCGAGCCAAAGATGAGGGAGGAATCAGATGCCCGTGCCTGATGCATATCACCGCCTTGTAGCCTCCGCAGACATTGCCGTGGGTGTGCTTTTGAATGCCACTGGAACAGACGCGGAATATATCCCGCTAGCTCCGCGCCCCTTCCCGAAGAGCACTGTTTGCGCTCTGGAGATTCAGTGGGCACCACGGCAGCTCCACTTCGCCGGAGTGATGACCTGGACGGAAGCACTCGGCATACAGACACAGCTTGAGCCGCTGCCCAATGCTGTTGTCGCACGCCTCAATAGAGGCTTTGAGGCTTATCTGACCGCATTCAGCAACGATTCACAAGTGAATTAGGAGACACAATGGCACAACCTGTATGGGTCTTGTCCGTCGACCTTCAGTGCAAAACTGCAACTTTTCAATCCGGCTTGAGTGACGCTGCCCGCACCGCCCGTGGCAGCTTCAATGACATTGGCAGTGGCGCGGAGGGCATGGGCCGCCGTATGGGTTCCGGGATGACGGAAGCCCGCCACAGCGTCATGATGTTGGGTGAAGAGTTTGGCGTCCACATCCCAAGGGCGCTTGCCTCTTTCATTGCAAGTCTTGGTCCTGTGGGTGCCGCGTTGGAGGCAGCTTTCCCCTTCTTAGCTGTCATTGTTGGGGCAACGCTGCTCATAGAGCACTTGGCAAAGATTCGTGAGGCCGGTGAGAAGCTGACAACAGACCAAGTGAAGTTTGGCACCGCCGTGGAAAATGCCTTCAACACGCTTGACCAAAAACTCATTCAGGCTCAAATCAAATCGGATGAGCTACGCAATGACCACCTTGGGGCGCTCAAGCTGCAATTGGAGCTGATTGACAAGCAGAGCATGGAGGAATTGGTAAAGTCCTTTGACTTAGTGGCAAAGGCCGCTGACGTGGTGATGAAGGACCTTGAGGGCAACTGGTACACGTGGGGCAAGGGCGCTGACGGGGCGGAGCACGCGCTTGAACAAGTCAAGACGCAGTACGCCTCATTGCTCTCACAGGGCAAGCAAGAGCAAGCAAGTGGGCTGCTAGGTGGCACACTGA
>Ga0224528_1000775_pt1 | contig 23652 bp, 26 predicted proteins | sample CBST25metaG_2_FD_179888 | JGI IMG/M metagenome (GOLD analysis project Ga0224528, IMG submission 179888) | Peat soil microbial communities from Stordalen Mire, Sweden - C.B.S.T25 | ecosystem: Environmental > Terrestrial > Soil > Wetlands > Peat | place: Sweden: Norrbotten County, Stordalen Mire...
GCTCAACTGCAAGAGTGCACGACGGCTAATGAAAGGCACGCGGCAAGCCTCCTCGCTACGATATGCAAGAAGGCTAAACCGGAATCAATCGCGTTGCAATATTATTTAGGAATCAATCTACTAGATAAGAAATTCGGAGCGCTCCGCACCTTGGGGCTTTCATTGAGGCTGTGTGCGCGGCGTGTCATTCGGACTGGCAAACGGCTGAGTGCGGCAACGACGATTCTGCTTAAGCCGGCCAAGAAGTCTTAAATATTTTACCTATCCACCTTGGTAGATGTGCGACGATGTTACTCACCCCTGACTAGTGTAAGAGGACAAGCTTCATGCCGCGTTTCCTCCTTCTCCTATGTGCTCTGGTCGCACTCCCCGTCAGTCTCAAGGCGCAGGGCTTGCCCGCGTTTTGCGAACAGGTTTCCCAGGACCAACTCCGATCAACCCCCCGGCCCTACGCGTTGCATCAGACGGCGGACCACTCGTCATATTGCGAAGGAATGCTCAGTAATCCGATTGCAGAGACGGTCGATGCGGCTTATGGCGACTTCTGCATTGCACAGGTACCCGACAAGTACTTTACTCCCGCACCCATCAAGAAGGGCTTGCACGGCGGTGGCTGGTTGACCCCACCGATATCGCCATCCGGCGCTACGTGAAGGTGAGGTCGGACGTCAACCCGTTCGACCCACTGTGGCGTGGCTACTTCGAGTCTCGAAAGATATTTAGGGGAGCCCACCCCCGTCGCTGACTCCTTGGGTAATGTGTTCTACCGGCTCCGTTCATGCGGGGCTTACACACGGCTTGAGCCGGATGACGGGAAACTGTCACGTCCGGTTCTTAGGGGAGGGAGCGGCAGCAATGCCGTTCCCTTACCCGACCTGCTGAGATTCTCTCTCCCTTGCCCAGGCTTTTCTTTTCTCTTTAGGGGCGTCCAGAGGGGATATTTCTCTTTCCAGAGGGTTCTCTAGCGGTAATTTGGCATGAATTGAGGTCGAATCAGGCCAACTTCCAGATTGCCGACCCTTTTTCCAGAAGATGGGTATCTGCTTGACGAACCCTACCCCAAGATGTCGTGTTTCAGACCGGTAGAAGAGCCCGACTTTGAAGAAAAGCAGAATCCGTCTCGCTGAGTCCCTATCGTTCCCGATCCTAGCCGCTTCGCCGATGATTAATTGACCCTAGTACCCTGAAAGCTCAAGCCTCCGCTGTCAACACATTGTGCCCCAGCGATCGACCAGGAGTACGCAACGACCGGCAGTGATTGAAAGCAAGTTCTTCATTCCTACCGCATCAGCAGCTCCGGGTTGACAGCAAGTGCCCTTTGCGCTGCAATCTAAGCCGCGATCAGCCCCAGCCCAGCATTATCAAAACCACACCGGCTAAACCAACGGATCTTTCGGCGCCGCCTCGTACACGATGTATGCCGGCACCTTGGAGGCCAGAATGCCCAGTGCCATGAGTTGGATCTCGACCGGCGTCTGCAATGCCGAGAAAGTATAGAGATCCCGATCCTTCAACAATATGACCAGCAACACGGATGACGACGCGGAACCGCCTCAGCGAAGAGACTCATATGTCGGTATTTCTCAAGCGAAACGGCTCCCCACTACTGCGAGCGGATCGCCGTAACAGGATCGGTGCGCATAGCCTTCAAGGCGGGAACATAAGTTGCCGCAACGCCAACTAGCAATAACAGAGCGGTCACTGACGAAACGGTCAACGGGTCGGTTGCAGAGACTCCGAAAAGTAGGCCATGTAGCATGCGGGTGAGCAGGAACGACATGGAGAGACCTAGCACCAGGCCGACACCAGTCAGCCGCAAACCTTGCAACAGAATCATGCGCAATAGATCGGTGCGCGAGGCACCCAGCGCAACACGGATTCCAATTTCGTGCGTGCGCAAGTGTGTTCGGTAAGCCATGACACCGTAGATGCCGGAAGCCGAAAGAATCAGGGCGAGAATTGCAAATATACTGGCAAATGTACTCTCGATTAATTCAAACATGTTTCCCGTGCGCGTGCTTTCCTCCAATGAGCGCACATCGAACACCGGCAGCTTTCCATTGATTTCGTGGACTGCCTTTTCGACCGCGGGCGCGATCTGTACCGGATCGCCCTGGGTGCGTAGATGATAGTTCGCCTGCGGTCCTGCCCACTGGAAATAGGAAAGATAAACAAGCGGTTCCGGCGCTTCATTTATGCGTTGATGGCTGCAGTTCTTTGCTATTCCGACCACTGTAACCCAGTTTCCATAGAGGCGCATTCGCTTGCCGATGGCGCGTTGCCCCGGCCAGAAGTGGTTGGCCATGGTTTGATCCACAATCGCGACCATAGGAGCATCATGGTCATCCTGCGCAGTGAATCCCCTCCCCTCGAGCAGGGGAATCTTCATGGTTTGAAAATACCCGGCGGTCACCGACGCGTTTCGCACTTCCATGGACTCACGCGGCTTAGGCACATAGCCCTCCGGAAAAGCGTTCACCGAGCCGCGGTTCATGCTCAGCGGTACCCAGTCAGATAGCGTCACGGAGATTACACCCGGAAGCAGTTCAAGCTTCGAGAGCAGCCGACGATGGAAAGCTTGCATATCGGCATAGGAATATCCCGCGGCTTGAAGATCGACTGAGGCCAGCAGTACATGGGTGCGGTCGAAGCCCAGGTCCGCTTCGGCAGTCTTCTTGAGCGTTTGCATGAACAGGCCTGCCGTAACAAGTAGAGCCAAAGACAACGCTATCTGCGCAACCACAAGCCCACTCAGGAGGTATTGATTGTGAGCACTCGAAGAGACGCTACCTGCTTCTTCCTTGAGCACTTCGGCGGTAGAAACTCCAGACGATCTCCATGCCGGCATGGCGCCGCAAAGCACGCTGGACAGAATCGCGAGGACCATGATTACAACGGTCACACGCAGATCGAGAATCCCGTTAATGACGATGGGATTGCTATTCGGTGGAATGAAAATGGCCAGCGTTTTTGCCGTCCATGAAGTCAACAACACGGCTACCGTGCCGCCGGCGAGCGAAAGCAGCAGACCTTCCAGAATCATCTGGCGCATCAATTGAATGCGGTTGGCTCCTAACGATTGGCGGATCGCAACTTCGCGCCGCCTGGAGATGAATCGAACCAGCATCAGCGTCGCGATATTGGCGCATGTTAGCAACAGCACCACTCCGGCAATGGCCATCAGAATTGGCAAGGACGAAGCCATGTATCCGTTGGCGCCAAACGGAGAACGCCATAGTGGGTCAAGGAAGATGGTGTTCATGCCGCGGTGGTCATTCGGATAAGCGGCCACCAACTGCCGCATCTGCAATTCCAAATCCTGGGAGGCGCTGGAGCGGCTCACACCGGGACGCAAGCGGCCCATCACGTTGAGCCAGGGACTTCCGCGTCCCTCGAGCTGCCAACGGAAGCCCTCCTGGCGGATGGGCGAAAGCGGAGCCCACACATCGTCGCGGATACCAGGCATGGCGCCGATAAACTCCTTGGGCGCCACGCCGATTACGGTGAGCGATCTCTGATTGATCTCGACAGGCTTTCCCACGATGTCGCGGTCCGCGCCAAAGCGGGTCTGCCACAGGTCGTAGCCTAGAACCAGGTACGGAGCGCCGCCGGGGTTCGCCTCTTCGTCCATGCGGAAGAAGCGGCCGAGGTAAGGCTTAATTCCCAGCACATCGAAATAATTCCCGGAGACGTTGGCCGCGAAAACGCGCTGTGGCGTATCGCCGCCGGTCAGGGCAGCCCAGTCGGCGTGATAGCCCAGCATGCCGCTGAAGCTATAGTTCATCGCCCGCAGGTCGCGATAGTCCGGATAGGAAAGCGGCGGCGATGGCGAATTATTCCACTCGCCGCGCAGAAGGGTGACCAGGTTGCCCGTGTTTGTGGCGCCAGGGATGGGGTTCAGAAGAGTGGAATTGATCCAACTGAAAACCGTGCCGTTGGCGCAGATGCCCAGGGCAAGCATCGCTACGGTCGCAAAAGTGAATCCAGCGCTCTTTATGAGTTGCCGCAGCGCGAATCGTACATCCCGGAGCAATCCAGCCATACACTTGCCTTCTTTCAGACTATGCGCTTCTCAGGAAAGTCTGCAATAGACACTGCAAATTCTGTTCCAAACGGATAAAGCCATAAGTCATTTATTTAGAAGACCTATGTCGAAGCCACCGATTCATTTGTCGCCATTTATGTGGGCGCTTATATGTCGAATTGACCGGAATCGGACACTTTCTCCGAGCCTTGAACTGCCTAGGTCTGCGTTGTTCGTCTTGTGGTCGATGCATCCAGTCGAAGCAGAACCTGAAGAGCAGAAATGCCTTCTGCAGGTTACAGCTCCTCTCCAGGATTACTCCCCGAATGTCGGCATCGCGCAAACTTTCCGAAAGCAAACGCCAACCATGCTTGTCCGGATGCAAGGGGCGTTTACCGTTCCCTATCTCGTCTTCCAAGTACAACTCTTAATAAACGAGCATCTTCTTTCTCTCGGCCCGGATCGTTTTGCGAGAGGTTCTACGATGTTCATTTGTGAAGACTTTTGTTTCCAGCGGGGATTTGTGTTCTGGGGAGCGCGCTTCTACGAACTTCGCCGCTAAAGGTAAGTAAATAATCATGCTAAGCAGTCTAAGGGTATCGCTTCGTTAATACCGCCGTCCGCCAAGCCGGGTGACTGGGCAAGCCACCCGGCCTTGCAATCCGACCTAGAAGATCAAGCGGACTGCGAACTGCAACTGCCGCGAGGGGTCGGTATTGGCCACCCCGGTTTCGGGCGCCTTAAAGCTCGTCGATGGCGTCGCGCTTTCGCCGTAGGTGCTGTTCACAGAGAGAAAGTTTTTGCTGTTCATCAGATTGAGAGCCTCTACACGAGTTTCGGCCTGGAACCTCTCGTGGAGAAGGATCCGCTTGGCCACCGCCAAGTTGACAGTTTTCTCGGCAAGGGTCCGGAACGAGTTCCTTCCTAAACCTACCGGGCGGTCAGAAGTGTAGCCGTCCCCGTTGTCGTCCTTTCCGGTCAATGGATTCACCGGCAGACCGGAGCCGAAATCGCCGCTCAGCGCGAGCATGGTTTTGTAGGGCCCATTCAGAATCGCATCTCCCACTATCCGGTGACGCTGATAGAAATCGCTCGGGCTACGCTCCAGTTCGTTCCAATCCGTCCACCACTCGCTGGGGATACCCGAATTGTAATCGGCATAAAACATCGCCGTCGCGTAAGAGCCCGCGTAGACGTAATGGGCGTTGAACTGTCCCCACCGCTGGAAATGTCCCTTGATCGCGGCGTCGAAGGATTGATAGACGCTGGAGGCTGTGTTCTCGATCCGATCGATCAAGCAAGCGCCCTTGACGCCCTGGTAGACGCAAGTTCCCGCGCTCGCATCCCAGAAGGGCCGGGTTGCGTTGGCTGTGGCCGTCGACCGGACTGCAGAGCCGATGGTGCGGTCGTACGGCGTCGGGTGATCGATGTCGTTGACCCGCATCTGCTTCATTGTGTGAATCTGCAGCCCGCTCAGGGTCACAATCAGGTTGTGGTTCAGTTCGTGCTCCGCCACGGCGGAGACCTGAATGCTATAGGGATTCAGCAGCTTGCTGGCCGGGATGTAAATGTAGCTGACAAAGCGACTCTGCGAGCCGCCAGTCGGATCGGCGCCCGGGTTCGGGTAAGTGGGGCAGACGCCGGCGACGAAGTTGCTTTTCGCGTCGACGCAGCTCCATGTGTAGTTGTATTGCGGCGGGTTGAGGCCGAGAGTGATAAAACGCCGGGACAGGTACATGTAGTACTGGTCGTAGAAGACGCCGGCCCCGGCTCGGAGTGTCGTCTTGCCGTCGCCGATCGGATCCCAGGCCAGGCCCACGCGCGGTCCAAGGTTGTGTAGCGCGTCGGTGATCGACTGGAATTCGTAGCGAACGCCGAAATCGCCCTTGAGCCCGGGTGTCAGACGCACCTCATCCTGCGCGAAGGCGCTCATCTCTTGCTGGCCGTACTGTATATCCGCGGCGCCGAAGGTTTGGGCAAACTGGTAGGGCTGATTGGCCTCGAAGGCCGCCTCGGTATGGAAGGAATAGGTGCCGTCGGGAGTAAGCGAATAATCCCGTACATGCAGGTGCACGAATTCGCCGCCGAACTTCCAACTGTTCCGGCCTTCGGGCAGGGCCAATGTGTCTCCAGCGGTCTCGGTCTGATCGTGCACCCAACTGTAAGTCGAGTTGCCTGCCTGGTACGCCGTCGTGTTGTTTGAGCTCCAATGGTCGATGGAGACGCCGACCGAGGGATCAAGCGGTGTAGCGCTGTCGGGAAAATAGTCGGTATAGGCGAAGCGGGCCACATTGACCATGTTGCCAATGGCGGCCTGGTCGCTCACCTGTCCGCCCCAGGATTGCACTCGCTGCAAACGTCCATAGCTGGGCTGGTTGCCGTTCGAGATCCTGTCCTGCGTGTTGTTTGCCGCATAGTGATCGCCGTTGAACCGAACCGTTAGCCTGTTGTCCGGTTTCAGGCTGTGATCGAGGCGAGCGAGGCTCGAATATTCATTGGCACTGCCGTTGAAGATCGAGCTCGTGGGAAGCGTTATCACTGCTCCGCGATCCTGCTGCATGCGCTCGTAGCTGGCAAAGAAAAAGGTCCGGTCTCGGACCACCGGACCGCCCAGATTTCCGCCCCAGTCAAGCCGCTGATTGGGAACGTGGAAAGGAGCGGCGGTCGCCGCTAGCGCTTCCTCGGGCGTGGCCTGAATCCCGCTTGGCCGGATGAAGGAGAAAAAATCCCCGTGAAGTTCGTTCGATCCCGAGGGGGTCGTGATGGCGATGATGCCGGTTGTCGACGAGCCGTACTGCGCCGTGGCATCGCCGGTAATCACCTTGACTTCGCTGATCGCCGACGGCATTACCACCGCCTGCGGCGTCACGGCATAGACCCAATCGTAATTCGTCGCGCCGTCGAGCATGTAGCTGGTGTGCCGGTACGATCCACCGTTGATCGATAGGCGCATCGAATCCTGGTAATCGGCGCCCAGACCGAGAGTCTGACGCACGTGCGGATCGAGAAGCGCGTACTTCGCAGTAGTCCGGTTTGCGACGGGTAGTTCCTCGACCTCGGTTTTGTCGATGGTCTGGGCAATCTCGGCACTGGCCGATTCCAGATTCACGAGGCCCGCGTCGACCAGCACCGAGGTGTGCGGGCCGGCCAGTTGCAAATTCACATCAAGCCGCGCTGTCTGGCCGTCGCCGATTTCAATCCCGTTCTTGCTATAGGGCATCATGCCCTCGACCTCAATCGAGATCGAGTAGTTAGCGCCAGGTTCAGCGGCGGGGAACTCGAAGACTCCTTCAGCGTTTGAGCTCGTCGTGAATTCGTGATCCGAGCCGCGCAAAACAACACGTGCGTTCGCCACTGGCGCGGCGTTGGGGCCGGCCGTAAGGTTTCCGCGCAGCGTTCCCGCCGCGGCCTGGGCGACTGGGCAGAGCGCGAGGTAGAGAGTCAGGAGTACAAGTATGCAGTTTTGTCTCATTGGACCGAAAACTCCTTATAAGCCGCACCGATGTCAGTGCCGTTGGGATGAATGATGACCCGGTAACGAAGACACAGTTCGTCGCCCGGTTGCAGGCTCATGGCGCCGTCTGTCCGCGTCTTGTCGTAGAAACGTTGCGCGAAGGGGTTGGCAAAAAGCAGACCGAATGATTTCAACCGCCAGGCCGTTGGGGCCCGGTGATTGGTCGGATGATTGAGGACGGCGATGCCCACCTGCTCCCCATCCAGATCGGTTTGCCAGTCGACCCAGTTCGAGTGCGTGCCTTCAATGTTGTCGGCTCCGCGGACGCCGTCGGCGTTGACCACCTTGCTGCCCTGGCTCTCGTCGAACGCCGGAGCCAGGCGGAAGCCGAGCAACCCGTCGCGCGCGTCCTCAAATGTCGATAACTTGATCGCCTTCAGCCTGACATCCACATCGTAGACGCGGCTGTCGCTCGGTTGTGCGTAGAACACCAGGGTCAGCGTCTCATCGATCACCGGCTTGCCATCTTCGTTGCGCCACTGTGCCGCGATGGTAAAGCCGCCGCTCTTGTCGCCATCATGGGTTTCGATCACTTTCTGGAATTGAATCGATCCCGCATGGGGCTGAGGATCTGCAGGGTCCAGCTCCCAGATATTCGACCCGCTTAGATGTTCGTAGCCCAGCCACATCCCTCGTTGATGTGGATGATCGGTTGGCTCGCCGGCAAACTTCTCATCGGGAAAACCGCGGGTGACGTGCTTGCCCGACGCCGTCAACAGCGGCATCAAGTATGGTTTTCTTGCTTCCGCGCCGGTGTGCAAGACGGTAAACGGTTTTCCGTTCACGCTTACAGAGATATCGTTGGTCTCCGCGCGAACCTGGACTTGGCTATGTGCGAGCTGGCCACAAAATAGAAAAGAAAGAGAGATGGAAAGGATTCCAAGACTGCGTTTCATGTGCTGTGATTTCCTCGTGCGAGAATCGCGAATGCAATGGAAAGTGCGTGAAGGGCCCGTGAACGCACGGGCATGCGAGATCGAAACGCGGCCGGAGACGCACTTCAAATCATTCTGTCAGCGAAACGGTTAGCAGCAGTGTGCCTTGAGTTCAGAAGATGACCAAAATGTAATCTTAGAAATTGTAGATGAGATTTCTCTACTGTGAATCTTTCGTAAATCGCAGTGACATTCTCCTCCTGAGTTCGCCACCGGGACGGTGATTTGAGAATTGGCAGAGAACAGCGATCCTCGCTTTCCTTGAATCAACGCCATTGGACTCTGGATTCGTAGCTCCAGGGCGCCGGTGAGCGTAGAACTGCCATCACGGATCGTCTGCCGATTACTACTGGAAAGCCGGCATGGCAACTGGAATCTCATGCGCTGACCGGTCCGCGAGAATCGGCATTGCCATCGGCGTATTTGGGGATCTATCTGGATTTATGCTCTGGCGTATCGAGGCCGGTGGAATCCCCGGTCCCCAAGTGCGAGGGACCGGGGGCACCCTCAATTGATCTCGGACGTATAGGGTAGCCACCTTGTTGTCAAGGAGACACTTCAGCGCATCGGACAGCTCGAAACCTTCGACGAAGGAGGCTAACATCTCATTCACCCGCCCCGCCTCTTGCATCTGCGAATGGATCGTTGCCGTGTCGTCGTCACTGTCGCGCATCGCGATGAGGTTCTCTCGATAGATGCGCAGACGGTTACGCTGTGTGAAGCCGCGCCCGGTTAACCAGGCTTCGATCTTGTCCAGATCATCAAAGAGGTTCGACTCATCAAATCGTGTCACCTTCATGTCTTGAGCCTACTCCCGCCAGTTTTCCGGTTAGCATGGGTACTCACAAGCCGGCTTTGCGCGAGTTTTCCGGTAGTGAGGAATTTGGAAAGCAAGCAGTGCATTTGCGTCGCGTGGCTCACTGACCGCACACCGAAAGATAACCCCAAAAGCAATAAAACAAGCCCACCAAAACCAACACTACCTGTAAGACGCGCTCACGTTTCATACCGTCCTCCGTTTTGTGCGATGCAAGATTATTACCACCCTTTTTACTTCAGATTGTGCGATTGTCAGATGCGATGCGTTCGATACTGGAACCCTGCGAGCATCCGCAGTGTGAGCAGAATGCATCTCCTCCGCGAATAGGCTTGCCACAGGCGCTGCAAGGGCCAAGGAGAGGTCCTCGGAACAGAAAATAAAGGATAAATCCAATGAAATTGGGTATGAGGAAAGCGGCAATCACCCAGGCCCAGGCAGGCCTTTGACGCCTCTTCGCGTCCCCATAGATATATCCGAGGGCAAGGAAAAAAGCCGCGGTGAAAACGCCAAACGTTAGGCCAAACCAAAGCGTTTCCGGCATCGCAATGAGAAATCCTTTGGTGGCAAGTAGGGAACGGCCCTGGCCAGAAGCAAAATAGAGCACCCAAATCGGGATCGCCAATGCCGCGATGCCCATTGCAGATCGGGGTAGAATCTTCCGCGTTGCCGTTCCCAATAAGACAGCCGCAACTACAATTCCGGCCAAAAACGCTATCAAAAGCACCGCCGATTGCTGTGTCATGCAATACCTCTATTCTCACTGGGCGCCGCGAGCAGACATAAGGCCGCGCAAAGAGATGGCAGCAGCCAAAAGACGAGCACGCCTGCCTGGACTTGAGCAGAGACAAAATGCATTGGGACCGCCAAGCGCTCGACTATCTGGTACACGAGTCCCGATCCGACAAATGACATCGAGAGTGCTACAGCAAATGCAGCCCAGTTCTTGAATGGCACGCTGTGCTGTCGCATTGTCCTGGTGCCACGCGCAAGAATCCCACGGCCCTCTTCCGCCTGCAGCCTGAGGGCTGCCAGAACCCTGGCATTGAGGGTTGGATTTACCTCGAAGGAAAAACCGCTGAGGCCCGCGATAACCCGGTTGCTGGCGCTGAGATACTCCCTGCAGGTAGTGCAACTGGAGAGATGCTCGCGAAGAGATTGTTCCTTCTCCGCTGAGAGGACGCCCGCCAGACTCTCGTCGATCATGCCTTGGAAAGTGTCGTGTTGGTCAATATTCATGCTGTGTCTCCCTCAAACTGCGGCCGCAGCGTTGCCAGTCCTCGATAAATTCTGGAAGCTACGGTAGAGACCGGCGCTCCCACAATCACGGATATCTCCTGTAGAGATAAATCTTCTTGAAAACGCAGTACGAGGGCTTCGCGATAGACGGGCTCCAGCGTTTGCAGCGAGTGGGCTAGCCTCTCGGCATCTTGTGTGCGCGCCGCAAGCGTGTATGGCGAAGGCTCACCGAAAGCAGGCGATGAGCGAATACCATCCGCCTCATTTGAGTCCAGACTGAACATCGGTCGCTTACGCATGGCATCGAGAGCAATATTGCGCGCCACCGTGAAGAGCCAGGGTTCAAAGCGGGAGTGCCCGTCGTAGGACCGACCTCGCTCCAGCACTCGGAGCCACGTCTCCTGCACGAAATCATCAACTCCATCGCGTCTGCCCAACAGGGAGACGAGGTAACGAACAAGCCGGTATTGGTATTGCTCGACCAGCGTCTCGAGGACAACGACGTCCCCCTGGCGCAACCCAAGCGCGATTCGTTGCGTTTCGCTTTCCATCGACGCCCTCGAAGTCAGCTCACAATCGAACATACGACGGGTATACGGACCACGCCCCCGAAATTACGAAAAGTAGAACCAGTGGCTATGGGAAACCCGAAACTTGCTTCTGGCGTTCGATACATTTTCTGGAGAAATGGTCGGCAATCTGGAAGTTGGCCTGATCGGACCTCAATCAAGCCAAATTATCGCTAGAGAACCCTCTGGAAAGAGAAATATCCCCTCTGGACGCCCCCAAAGAGAAAAGAAAAGCCTAGGCAAGGGAGAGAGAATCTCAGCGGACCTGTACCTGCCCGCAACGCCCCCCAGCGCCATGCGCCGCGTTCGCCAAGAGCAGCTTATCGTTCTGGGTTTTCGATGAGTGCATTGGCGGAGATAACCGGCCAATAAGCTGGACTACGCGATTGCGGCTGGCAGGAAGAAGTTATATTTTCTTTCAGTTGGATTTTCTTCAGGAGGCGGGGCCCCGCTTCCTGCCAGCATCTTGGCGGATCGCAGCAGGAAGCGGGATCCGTGTGAGGTAACGATCCTCTTTGTCCCAGTGTCGGTCGCGCTGGAGCGGCTTGCTGCCGGCTGGGCCGAAGACTCGGACGAGATCATCTTACGCCGCTGCCCGGTCTGTGAAAAGGATTCGATCATTGGCCACGGGCGGCGCCGCAAACAGGCGCACGACGAGCATCACGATTGGATCAGGATTCGCCGCGGCCGTTGCGGAAGCTGCGGGACGACCTTCACCTTCCTGCCAGTATTTTCTCTGCCCTACACGCATTACAGCCTGCTGGCGCGCTGCCAGGTATTGGTGCGGCGCTTTGTGGAGCACTGCTCGTGGGAGAAGGCGTTGCCCAAGCTCCAAGACCCTGATCGATTGCCGGATCCGTCCACTGTCCGGCGATGGTCGAGCGGCCTGGACTGTTCTCATCCGGCGTCTTCTTTTCTCAGCCAGACTATTTCCCGCCTAGCTCATTGGCTGATGCGCAGTCATCAGGCCGATGGTGAAGCGGGGCCATTGCGCTGGATCACACCGGTTCTCAAAAACCTCTGGCCGTTGCGTCTCTGAGAAAAATCCTTTCGCCCACCATCCTTGCCTGGAAACGCCGGCGTGGTTCTCCTACGCTGGGCTCCGGAGGCGAAAAAGCGCTGTGGGCGAAGACGTCGAAACACTCAAGCGGCGAACGCCGCTGCTGGACTATCTGCGGCAGCATAACTGGACGGGCCATCCTGCGTGTCGATGCGAGTTCGTCGGACTCTGCCCGCTGCACGAGGAGAGCCAGCCGTCGTTCTATGTCAACACACGCAAAGATGTCTTCTACTGTCACGGCTGCGGGCGAGGCGGCGATCTGATTCGCTTCGTCCAGTTATCGCGCGGACTAACCTTCCGCCAGAGCCTGGCTTGTCTCGATCCGGAGATCACTTCGGAAGCTGATTCCAGCACTGTGCTCGATGATGCCGCTGAGTTCTATCAGCAGCAACTGGATCACAGCCCCGATGCGATCAGCTATCTCCAACGGCGCGGCGTGCATGATCTGGCTCTGCTTCGGGAACTCGGCATCGGCTATGCACACGGTGGAACCCTGCGGCGATATCTGACGGCGCAAGGTTATTCGTTCGATGTGTTGCGAAGGCTCGGCCTCATTAACGCTCGCGGTGCAGACGCTCTCTATCAGCGCATCGTGTTTCCGTTGCAGCAGGGCGAGCACATCGTCAACCTCTATGGCCGCAGCATCGGCTCTGCGTTCGCCCATCGCTTCCTGCCCGGAAGCAAGGGCGGCCTGTATGCATGGGAGAAGGTTCGCAACTGCTCTGAGGTGATCCTGGTCGAAGGGCTGTTCGACTATGCGGTGTTGCTTCAGGCCGGCTTTTCGAATGTGACCTGCTCGCTGGGCACGCATCTGAATGACACCCAGTTCGGCCAACTCTGTGAAGGTCGGCGCATCGTCTATCTTACCTTCGATGTCGATCAGAACCAGAGCGGCCAGCGAGCCGCAGAGCAACTGGCTCAGCGTCTTGTCGTGCAAGGTATCTCGGCGCGTCGCGTTCTCCTGCCTGAGGGGCATGATCCCAACTCTTTCTTCGTTCAAGGAGGAAACGCACACCAGTTCCAGTCGCTGCTGGAGGCTGCTCAGCCATGAAGTTCCGCGTGATCTGCCAGAAGACTTCTTCAGGCGCACATAGTCCGATTCAAGTGGTCGAGCAATCCACTGGCAACGGCGTTGCATGGATCAATCGGTACCTCGACCGTGAGTATGTCCGCCGCCTCGCAGACAAGTCCCTCTACAGCTACGCGCACAGCCTGTTGCACTTCGTACGCTGGTGGGAGAGCGTCCATCACACAGGCGAAATCTCTGCCGCGGACCTCACGGAGTCGACTCTGTTCGATTACGTACGCTTCCAGTCCAGCCTGCGGCCTCCGCCTTCTGCCACCACTATCAACGACCGCACCGCCACTGCCGATCGCGCTATCCGTAATCAGTTCCCCGACGCTCCCTGTCAGGTTGCGCACGGCTTCCATCAGCCCTTCCTGCACCGCAGGCCGATGGGCCTGGGACGGCCCAGGGTTGAGCTGAGCAGACTCCGAGTGCGGGAACCCAGGCTCAACATCGTTCCTCTCTCGGTCGATGAAGTGGCGCGCTTCTGGTCCAGCTTTCGAAACGCTCGCGATCTGGCCATCGTCGGCCTGATGCTGATGCAGGGGCTCCGCTCCGCCGAAGTGATGGCCTTGAACCGTGATGATGTGCTGTTGTCCGAAGGGCAGCTTCGGGTGCGTGGCAAGGGCAACAAGATGCGCTTGTTGCCCCTGGCGCCGGAAACCACGCAACTGCTCGATCACTATCTGCGGGTGGAGCGCCCCGATCCCTGCTCGGCGGCACTGTTCGTGGTGTTGAAAGGGCCTGCTCGCGGCCAACGCATGACACCTGCGGGATTACGTTCCCTGTTCCGCCATCATCGCCGCACCACCGGCGTAGAGATCGCCAACCCGCACCGTTTCCGACACTATGCCGGGTTCCGGACTATTCCGGGTGAGTGCATATTCTGGGCATCTAGACCTCGGTCGGGGTAAAGTTTCCCGACATAGTCTTGCGGTGTTTTCTGAGAGGCTTGCCTCGAAGGAGAACACCGATGGAGCAGGTTTTTAAGCAACACCAACTTTGCGAACTGCATGGCCCATTGGGCCCGTATTTCGATTCCTACGCCGCCGAAATGCAAAGCGAAGGCTATGCACAGCAAACAAGAGAGACGCAAACTCGCGTCGTTGCCGATTTCGACCGATGGTTGGCAAGACATCGGCTTGGCGCTCAAGAAGTCACTGCAGATCAGTTTGAACCGTTTCTTCGCGCGCGAGCGCGACGTCGACTGTCGCATTAATTGCCGACCGCCTCTCCTATTACAGTTGGGTGGGCTTCTACATGCTCGACCCCAGCGAGTCCATACCGCGGCGCTGCCACGGATCACGTTCGTATCGCAGTCACTGAAGGAATTTGCGGAGCCGCGATTGCTCAAGGTGAAACGGTAATGGTTGCAGAACGCTGGCAGAGCAGCGCTCGGGTTGTCGCCCCGATTTACAACCGCCGGAGTTGGTACTGTCGTGCGGCCAAGTCGCAAGCCAGAACGGAAGCCATTGCCAGCCGGGCCTTGCTGCCGGCCGCCGTGGGTCGAGCCACGAAACATGCGGGACGGACGACGCTCTATCTGACCGCAATGCACGCTTCTCGGCCACCTTTTATACTGTCAATCACCAATATCCGTGCGGCTCTAAGCCATGTCAGGAAAGTTGCGGAGCAGTCGAACGCGGCAGAACGATGAAAGACCCTACTGGACTTGATCGTAGGCAGAATCATTCCGTATCGACCCAATATCTCCTCACACCATGTCCGAACCTAGGTGAGTGACTGCAGTCTTTAGGTTGATAGATATCACTAGTGATAACCCAATGTTCTCATCACCCATAGGTCAAGCGCCCGAATCGTCCCGCTGCTTCCCGTGATTCCCTCCACTCAAAGTAATTCCGGATCTCGCTAGAAGATTGCCAGTCGTTCCAGTCACAACCGCTTTTCACTGGCCTGCCGTTACCTGCGATAAGGTCCTTTATCGCCAACGATTCTTGCGCGTTTTTGCCGCTTCCCATGCTGAAAATGAAACAACAAGACAGATCGACAAAGTCCACTGCGAACCTCACTGTAGCGGCATAGACCCGTTGGTCATGGCTGTCCTGCTACCCTCTAGTAACTCAACCGAACGCCTCGGGTTCATCAGGTGACGACGGCCGTCCTCGCTGGTATCGGATCCATCGCGGATAAGAACAATGAGCTGCGAAGGGGAAAGCGTCGGGTTAACTGCAAGCATTTTGGCCGCCAGATTTGTGACTTGCGGCGCAGCCATCGAGGTACCGCTCATTTTTACCTTTGCGCCGCCCGGCACGACACTTTCCACAGCCTGGCCGTCCGCATGGACAAGTACGTTGTCTCCGTAGCTGGTGAAATTGGTCTCGTCGCCTGCCTGGTCGACGGCTCCGGCAACGATCAGGTTGGGTAAGCGAAAAGACGATGGAATGACTTCTTGAAATGCGTTGTCGGCGTTGTTGTTCCCGGCGATGGTAACGAAGAGAATCTCCGGCGCGCTCTTGAGTGCCGCGTATAGGCCGTCCCGCTCCATTTCGAAGTAATGCCGGGCGAGTTGCTTGCGCTCAGCATTGTCCTTGCCGATCCCATTGTCCGCTAGATCCTTCTCGAAGTTGGAAGGCGTATCCCACCAGCTCATATTTACAACGCGAATGTGGTGGTCCTTAAACCACTGTACTGACGCTGCGTAAGAGATTGCCGTACCCTTCAGCAGTTGGTCGGTCGGCGGCATATGTGGGTTACCGGTGTCGTAGGTGGTGCGGACATAAGCGAGACGAACAGCAGGGTTCCCTCGCGCCGCGATTCCCGCCACGTGAGTGCCGTGGGCGTAACCATCCACAATGCCGATTTCGTCATAGAGGCTACGCATCTGCTGCGGCGTCATGGCAGCGATTCTCTGCTTAAGGGCGGTGGAGGCCGGCGTGTCGATGCCACTCTGCAGGTCGCCGATGGCCTGCATCATGATTACGTACTCGGGGTAGTTCTTCGACTCTTGGGGCGGCAGAGGAATGAGTTCGCCATGGGTGCGATGGCAAAAGACGTCGAAGGCGATGCCATGACGGTCGCTTGGATCGGCCGCCGTGTCGGTGAAGAGCTGGCCTGAAAATAACGTCGTGTCAAAGCCGGAATCCCAGATGCCGACGTTCACAGGAGTCAGTTTCTCAGTCGGCGGCAAAACTGCTTCTCGTGCCGTCCAGATGTTCGGCTTAGAGACGTCATGCATTTTAACGTAGGCCGTAGCCGCCGTCGACGGAAATTGACTGGCCGGTGACGTAGCTCGCTTTGTCGCTGCAGAGCCACAGAACGGCGTCTGCGATCTCTTCAGGCCCGCCCAGGCGCTTCATGGGCACGAAGGTCTGGAGCATTTTGTCCAACTCGGGCCCCTGTCCCTCGGCGATCATTTTGTCGGACATCGGCGTCTGGATCATGCCAGGGCAAACATCATTCACCCGGATGCCGCGCGTCGCATACTCAAGCGCGGCGCTCTTGGTGAAGCCGATCACGCCATGCTTGGCGGCGTGATACGTTCCACGCTGATTACCACCGATCAGCCCCCCGAGCGATGAGCAGTTTACGATGGCGCCACTGCCTTGTTCGCGCATGACCCGGAGTTCGAACTTCATGCAGCTCCAGACACCTCGCAGATTGACGCCCATTACACGATCGTAGTCATCGCGTGGAGAGTCGGCGGTTTCTGCGAGAACATTCTGGATTCCTGCGTTGTTATGAGCGGCATCCAGTCGTCCGAACGCGGCAACGGTCTGTTTCACCATCGCTTCGACCTGCGCATCGTCCGACACGTCACAGGTAACAGCCAGCGTCTTGTGCCCCTTGTCGGCGGCACTAGAGATCTGCCACCAATCCAACCCATCCCTGACGGGAAGCGGGTTTTAAGTAACGAACGAGTGTCCGAGGCGAGACTGTGCTCATCAGAAGACACCGAATGATAACCAAGCAAATTAGTAACCGCTGGCCGCAATGTGCGACGAATCGCGAGCCTGGCAATCGACGAATGATTGTTCAATCTCGCACTTGAGCTAAACCTCAGCGACACAGCCGATAGGAGTGACCTCGTTACAGGTCCGAGACATGCCTCATCAGAGAGACGCCAAGAAATTCGGCTGCCCGTTCGATGCACTCAAACCGCCATCGACAGGCAAAATAGCCCCGTTAATAAAGGCCGCATCAGCACTGGCGAGAAATGCGATCACGCTGGCGATTTCATCTGGTGATGCTGCTCTGCCGATAGGGAGCCGGGTGGAGAAGTCGCTCATAACATGCTCCATCTTCTCCAGGTCTGCCGTAGCCTCGGTCGAAGTAAGACTCGGCGCGACAGCGTTGATGCGAACGCCTCGTGCCCCGTACTCAAGGGCAAGCGCACGTGTGAAGTTCGTTACAGCGCCCTTCGCTGCATTGTAGGCACTAAGACCCCAGTCTCCACGAATACCCGACGCAGAGGAGAGATTGATGATTGAGCCCTTGGTTTGAAGCAAGTGCGGCAGGGCCTCACGTGAAGCGAAGTAAACGCTGTCGAGGTCGACCGCCATGGTCTTTCGCCAGATTTCGGTCGTGACCTGCTCGAAAGGACCGAAGGCCGCCATGCCCGCATTATTCACCAGCACATCGAGCTTGCCAAACCTGCTTACTGTGTCCGCCACAAGGGATTGCACATATGCCTCGTTCGATACGTCGCCAGGATGTACGAGTCCCTTCGTTTTATCGAAGCCTTGGAGCGTTTCGTGCAGCTTGTGTTCCCGCCTGCCGTTAAGTACAACTAAGGCTCCCTCTTGGAGAAATCTGCGAGCGGTGCTCGCACCAATGCCTGAACCTGCGCCTGTAACGATTACGACCTTGCCTGCGAATCTATTCATCTTGTCCCCATTCCGTGGTGCTAGAACGATGTTGCGGCCTTTCGCCACACATCGCGTCTAGAGCATTCCGTTTGAGTTCTTCCATTCCGACTGTAGATTATTGACCGACTGTCCCGGATGCTGCTGCTTCCGCGGCCCGCTTCAAGCCCTCCACCCAGTCCTGGTGATAGCTGTAGAGTCCACCCGGGTATGCCGCCACTCAGGGCAAGCTTATGCCGCCACCCGTTACAGCGTTATTCCGCCGGTGCAAACGCATCATCCGCGCCGAAGGTGTGCTCTGGAAATCGAAGTTGGTCAAAACGCCGTTTCTCAGTATCTATCTCCTGTAGTGTCGAAGCTGCCTCGATGGAGTACCAGCTAAGGCAGCCTCCGCCCACTTTTTTAGAATCGTTGAGAGAGTCCTCCATCGGCGTAAAGATCAATTCCGGTGCAGTAGGAACTCTCGTCAGAAGCTAAGAAGAAGGCGGCATTTGCCATCTCTTCAACGGTTCCCAGACGCCCAAGAACCGGAAGGCTAGCCATCTGTTCGCGCCCTGCCGCAGCTTCCTCCGCCGTCTTGAATTGTCCGTCGATGATGGGGGTATCGATCGGTCCGGGACTCAAAGTGTTCACTCGGATCTTCCGTCCCTTCAAGTCCGCCGCAAACGTTCTCGCGAAGGACCGCACCGCCGCTTTGGTCGCGGTGTATACGCTGGTAGCCGGTATTCCCATGCCCGAGACTGACGAACCGACCAGCACGATTGAGCCTCCGTCCTTCAGAAGCGGCAGCGACTTCTGAACCGTGAAGAAGAGCCCTCTGGTGTTGATAGCGAACATGCGGTCATAGACCTCAGTTGTGACAGATTCGAGGGGCAGATTCTCAACAATGCCGGCATTTGCAACAACAATGTCCAGCGTTCCCTTCGCATCCTGCACTGTTTTGTACAGTCGGTCCAGGTCTTCCACCTTGCTCACATCGCCCTGAACGGCGATGCCGTTACTTCCAAGCACTGCTTTGGCCCGATCAAGCTCCGCCTGCCTGCGGCCTGTGATAAAGACGAAGGCACCCTCTGCGACGAACCGCTCGGCAATCGCGAGACCAATACCCGTTGTACCTCCGGTGATCACAGCGACTTTTCCTTTCAATTTCAACATCTGATCTTCCTCTGCTTCCATCGAAGCCTTTCTTACCCATGAGAGATCTCATGCCTCTCTCCCACATTCAGGGCTGCTCCCTACTATACGATATGTATCGACACGTCGTATCGATAAAGACACTGCTCGGCCTTCGCAAAGGGGATCGTGCGCGTATGGGACTTCGGCATTATCATGGAAAGCAGAGTCGAACGAAACGAGAGTCCGTTGACCACAAGAAAATTCGCGCCCTCAACTCGTTTACCACCGAAGCAATTCGAGCGTGTAGCCCGCGCCCTGGCCGAACCCCGCCGAACCCTGATCCTGAAGCAGATTTCTGAGGCGGGAGGTGAGATCAACTGTGGCGATCTCGCGGCCCAGCATGAGATCGGTCATCAGACGATGTCGCACCACACGAAAGAACTTGAGAATGCAGGGTTGATCGACATTCGACGTGAAGGCCGATTTGGGTATGTCTCTCTGAATCGTGACGTTCTGCGTGCGTTTCTGGCTGAACTCTCAGAAATCTAAATGACAAGGGCAACTGCATCCGCCGTGTCCAGAGCCTTGGGATCCACATAAATTTGCTGTCGGTAGGTCCTCATAAACGTCACATTTTGAGCAACTTCGAATTCCGCTAGTCGCTGGCGGGTAAGATTTCGGCGAAACGGGTGGCGGGATAACTATGCAATGCCTGGTCGCCGATGGCGACATAACAGTGCAGCCAGCATTATGAGCGAGCAAAGGCTAACAAGTGTTGCATGTCATTCTTATCGGCAGCGCGAAGAGCGTCGATGTAACTGCGTCGGAAGTCACCGGCCTTCACGATGTCTGCGCTACCCCATGTAAATGCCGGCCTACCTAATCGCTGCACGACGACATCCGCCATGAGCCGGGCGTGACGGCCGTTCCCATTGGCGAACGGGTGAATCCAGACGAGCTTATGGTGAAATCGAACCGCAAGTTCGTCTGCTTCGAAAGTCCGATGTTCTGCCCAATAGCGCCCGTCTCCCAGCAGAGCCGGCAGCGCTTCGCGGATCTGGTAGTGAGGTATGCCAATGTTCTTTTCCGTGGCGCGGTAGACCCCTGCCCACTTCCACGTCTGGTCAAACATGCGCAGGTGCAGCTCTCTCACGTAGGTTTCGGAGAATGGGTCTTGTCGATTCAAGTTGCGCGGATCGAATGCCCATGCAGCCGCTTCGAGGATGTTCTGGCGTTCCCACTCATTCAATTCTTCCTTTGTAGTAAGGTCGGGAATGAGTTCGGCCCGCTCGTCAGGAAATAGCGGTGTATTGCCGTCTCCCGTAGTAAATAGAGTCATCGGGACGTGCGCTTTCTGACGAGGCGCTGGGTCTCTGTTTCGACCGCTTCGTCGATTCGCCCAACCGCCTGATTCTCAAGCGCCATCGAATGTTCAACTCCAAGAACGCGATTTTTCGCTTCGGAACGCGCACGGTTCTCGATGAGCTCCTGCATACTGTCAGCCCGCGGAACGAGGGCATAGACTAAATCGCAGTCGAGAGCGTTGGCTGCAGCGCGCAAGCTCTTCAAGGTGACGCGGTCCTCGGCCTCTCCCTTTTCCAATTGCAGGGGCAATTGACGGCTCGTCCCGAGCCTTCGTGCCAGCTCCCCCGCAGAGATTCCAAGTGCCTGGCGAATGGCGTGTATCCATCCCTTCGACGGACGCGGTTCCTTCCGTACCTCGCGGAAAGACTCCAAGGCACGATCCAGTTGTTTCAGACGAAGATTTCTGAACTCAGTGCGCATGACAAGTTAACTATAGGCGATCGCTATCATTATGACAACTTTTATATTGTCTATATCTGAATGTTTGAGTATTTATAGGTTGTCACGCAACGAGACTACGTTCAGAAGCAATGACACATGAAAGAAGAAAATCGGGCTGCTCTCCACGGGACAGCCCTTCCCTGCTCGGTTAGGATTTTGGTAGCAAATTGGTAGCATTGAGCGCCGATTGGGCCGTTTTAGCCGACCGTTCCGAACCGTAAGTCCTTTATCGTCAACAAAACTCCTATCTCGTCGTTCCATTGCATAGACCCAACCTTAAGCATTTCAACAACTTACAAGACCCCGGTGGCACCCTAAGTCCTTGTAAGCGAATACCACCCCGAGAACCAGCGTATTGCAAAACGTATCGCGTTTCCAGTTCGCCACCCGCCCAACTGGAGCCATCCAACCGTGCCGAAAAAGGCATTGTAGACGGTGCCAAGGTAATGCGCGCCTGCGCTGACTCCAGGCGCGCGAGAGGGAACTTCCGCCTGCCCGCTACGTCCACGCCGTGTGTACTCTGCCGCGGCAACTGGCCCCGCTCGCCTTACAGAACAAGCGGCTGATCTGTAATCTGCTCTTACATGCCAGTGCGGAGACCTTGCTAGAAGTCGCTCGCGATCCTCGGCATCTTGGCGCCGAGATCGGCTTCTTCAGCGTGCTCCAAGGCTGGAATCAGTGCTTGCAGTTTCATCCACATGTCCACTGCGTACTGGCCGCCTGCGGCCTCGCTCCCGATCAGTCAAGATGGATCTCCGCCCGGCACTCCTTCTCTCTGCCCATCGGCGTGCTCAGCCGTGTCTTCCGCCGCAAGTTCGTCGCCGGGCTTCGCAACGCCTTCCAGCGTGGGGAGCTTCAGTTCCGCGGCGACCTACTGCCTCTGGCCCAGTCGTGCGCCTTCGCTGCCTGGCTGCGGGTGCTGTTCTGGCACGACTGGGTCGCGTACTCCCAGCGTCCCTTTATCCTCTGTTCTTGGAAGAAGACGGGGCACAAGAAGGGCTTGTTTCGGAATACGGGTCGATGCAGCGATCCATCGCATGGCATTTGGAAAGAGAGAGAGACCGAAAAGAGCCAGACTTCTACCCGCTTTGGTGACCATGGAACGTGAAAGACAGGTTGCGAGACTCATACCTCGGCTAAGCTGGGCATGAAGCCTATGGTTGTATTGTTCAGCGCTATCGCCGGCCAGATACATTTCAGAGGCAAGGGCAGCACTGTGCAAGGCGATCGACATCCCGTCTCCTGTAAACGATGGAATTACCGCAGCTTGATCGCCCACACACCAAAGACCGGAGGGTAGCCCGGCAAGGTGTCCATACGGAATGGAAGAGATGGCCAACGGGCGATCCCACAAGGTCTTCGCTCCCTGCAGGCGCTGCTTCAAATGCCGGTTATCATCTAGTAAAGATGCAAGGAGTTTTTGCCACCCGCCAATTCTGCGCAATTCAACTTGTCGAACTACCAAACACAGATTGGCTATATTCCTCTCTACAAGAGAAAGACCAGCGTATCCTGAGGGGAATAGAAATAGCTCAATGAAATCTCTCAGTTTTTCGGTCTGGGCCGGATCGAGTTGCCAGTGCAGCTTGAAAGCGACCAAGTCGCCTTGACCGGTGTGTGCTCGCTCCCATCCTCTAAGATCGTGTTTGCCATTGGCGAGAAATACAGAATGAGCGCACACTGATTCGCCGCCTCGGAGTTGTGCAAGCCATAGATCGTTCTGAATGCTCAGTTGTTCCACGAACGAGCCACGCTGTACTTTGCATCCGTATTCTTCAGCTCGTGAGAGCAAGGCTTCATCCAGAGCGAATCTTGAAAGCGAGAGCGCAGTGAAGGGCAAGGCTGTTTCAGCCACTCTCTGCTTTGAGGATAGACGCACAAAGCGAATCGTCGCCGCACCCAGATCCAGAGGGTTGATCTTCAACTGATTGAGATACCCAACGGCTTCTGGGCTTAAGAACTCACCGCATACTTTGTGGTTTGCCGCGCTCTCCTTCTCAAGAAGAGTCACCTGTCGTCCCGCAGTCGCCAGTCGGATTGCCACCATTGAGCCCGCAAGCCCTCCTCCAATGACAAGATTGTCAACAGTTGGGCCTGCCGTTCTCATTGATGCATTCCCCATGATCATGGCTTTCTTCGGGACACACAAAGACGTGCAGGTGCGAAGCGTTCGATATCGATGTCCTGATCTTTGAGGCCTACGACGGCGCACATCCGTTGCCAGTCTTCCATCACAAAAGACCGCGCGATTGAGATGGGGCCGTCATGCTGCACAAAGGGATGGAGTCTCGCCAGCTTTGAGAAGAGTTTGAAGGAATAGTAAGGAATCGCAGCGCGAGATAGATCGTTGATAAACCATCCCAGGTTGGCATACTGCTCCATCCATTGCACGAATCTGACAATATTGTCTTCAGAAAGATGGTGTGTGAAGAGCGAACTGACTACGAGATGAACCGGATGCGGCGGCACGTATTTAAATACATCCGCGGTAACCCACTGAATTTTGCTTGATGCGGGAGTTGCCTCCGCGGCAATCACCGTAGCGTCTGGATTCAGCTCAAGCCCGATCAGTTCCACGGCGATGCCGCGCTTGTGTGCCCATTGCTCAATCCTCCGCAACCCATCTCCATAGCCGCAAGCAACATCGAGTATGCGGACCGGATCGGCTAGCGCCGATAGTTCA
>Ga0224528_1000776_pt1 | contig 23629 bp, 22 predicted proteins | sample CBST25metaG_2_FD_179888 | JGI IMG/M metagenome (GOLD analysis project Ga0224528, IMG submission 179888) | Peat soil microbial communities from Stordalen Mire, Sweden - C.B.S.T25 | ecosystem: Environmental > Terrestrial > Soil > Wetlands > Peat | place: Sweden: Norrbotten County, Stordalen Mire...
ACTGCCCGTCGATCGATTCGATCACGTCGCCGTCTTTGAAGTGCTCAGCATCGGCGGGCGAGCCGGGCAACACATTGACCACCACCGCATAGCCATAGCGCTTGGAGACCGTCATGCCCACCTGCGCGGCAGAGGCCGCCGGCCGCTCGCTATAGATTTTGTACTCGGTCGGCGTCAGATAGCTGGAGTCGGCATCGAGCGCTTCCAGAAGCCCGTGCAGCGCCCCGTTGGTCACGTTGCCGATATTCGGCTCGGTCACATAGTCGGTCTGAATCTTCTTGAGCACATCGGCGTAGATGCTCATCTGCTTGTAGGCGCCGTCCTGGCTGCTGCCAGCGTGAACGCCGAACCAACCAAACTCGCCGAAGACAAACCCCAGACCCAGCGTGGAAAAAATCACCACGGAGAGCACAAAGACAAATCGCTGAAAGAATCGAGACACTCGCACCACCGGGGGAGCGCCTGCAATCGGTGCAACAGGCCTCCATCTTATAGACGCAATCATAGCGCACAGGGTGCATCGGGGCAGAGCGACAGCCGCCGCACCCTCAGGGCAATCACATTTGAACCGTTCCATGACCAGACCTTGTCCTTTCGGGATTGGGTCAGGAGGGAGCAGGGGCATTCATGCCTCTGGAATAGGCAATGAAAATACCGCCTTCAGGCGCGGGCATTTCTTCGTTTGCAAGAAAAGGCCCGCGGCTGAAGCCGTTTCTCGTTCAACAGAATTTCAGGGGCATGAATGCCCCTGCTCCCTCCCAAAGACGGCTTGGAGGTTGCTTGGCCAAGGGAGTTGCCGGAAGGCAATTTCAAATGCGATTGCCCTGGCCGCACCCTTTCAAGCAGCCGACTCTTCCGGGAAAAGGGCGCGCGGCCAGCTAGAGCATTTTTCCAATTGGTGTAGAGCGAAAGCAGGATGCCGAGTGGCTTTTTTCTTAAGAAAAAGCCACCTTGCACGCCACTCAACACTGCACGTGTATTGGAAAAATGCTCTACCGCACGCGCATTACTTCCGCCGGGGGCCTTTCGTTACTGGCGGCGTTTCCACATTTCCGCTAAGGTAGGGAGCAAATGACACGCACAGGCCCTATCGAAAAATTATCTCTAAAAAGATCTCTGTCGCTGTGTTGCCGCAAACCCTTTGCGGACCGCTGTCCTGCCACCTTTTGTGCCGCCCGGTAATTTGCCCAGGCATATGGATTTCTGAACAACGCGTCTTCCTCGATTCCGCGGGTCAACGTGTCGCGTCGAATCGCCGCAGTGTCGGCGTTTCAGTCCTATGCAGTTCAAGCACGGAAAACGCACTCGCCAGCCGCTACGGCTGGCCTGAGAGCCTTTTTCGCCTCAAAAAGGAGATTTCATGCATCGTCGCGTGAGTTTGTTCCTGCTGCTTGCACTCGGTCTGAGTACGACCGTGGCGCAAAACCTGAAAACGCGCCATATTCCCGAGGCCGTGTCCTCCCGGAGCACGACAGCTACCGGCTCCCTGAGTGCCAAGGCCACTCTGCAACTGGACGTGGTTCTGCCGCTGCGGGACTCGCAGGGGCTGGACCTCTTCCTCGAAGACTTGTACAACCCCGACAGCACCAGCTACCGCCATTTCGTCACGCCGAGCGAGTTCACCGAGCGCTTCGGGCCGAGCCAGGCCAACTACGACGCCACCGTCAGCTATCTGAAGTCCAAGGGACTCACGGTCATTGGCGGCACACGCGACGGCCTGGATGTTCAGGTCAAAGGTTCGGTGGCCAACATCGAACAGGCCTTCAACGTGAAGTTGAAGACCTACAAGCATCCGACCGAGAACCGCAGCTTCTACGCTCCCGACCGCGAACCGACGACCGGGCTGGGCATCGAGTTGTGGCGCATCTCGGGTCTGGATAACTACTCAAAACCGAAGCCACGCTTCCGCACCCGCACCGAAGCGGCCAAAGCTCTGGGCGTCAGCGAGGATGAGGTGGTTGCGCACGCCACCACCGGCAGCGGCCCCTCCTCCTCCTTCCTTGGCAGCGATATCCGCGCGGCCTATTACAGCGGCACGCTGACCGGTACCGGGCAGAATCTGGGCCTGATCGAGTACTACGGCGCGGATCTGGCCGACCTGACAACCTATTACAGCAACGCCAGCCAAACGCTGAACGTGACACCGACGCTGCTTTCGGTCGACGGCACCAGCACCACTTGCCTCTACGCCTCCGACTGCGACGATACCGAGCAGATTCTCGACATTACGCAAGCACTGGGCGCGGCGCCGAATCTGAATAGCCTGGTGGTCTACATCGGCTCGACCGATACGGCGATCTTCAGCGCGCTGTCAACGCACAGCCCGCTGCCCACCACCATCGGCTGCTCGTGGGGCTGGACGCCGGTCGACGTAACGACGCTTGACCCCTACTTCAAGAAGTTCGCCGCTCAGGGCCAAAGCTTCTTCGCCGCCTCGGGCGACTACGCCACCTGGTCATCGAGTGTCGAGGCCTGGCCGGCCGACGATCCGTACGCCACTGCCGTCGGGGGCACCGATCTGGTGACGGCCAGCGCCGGCGGAGCCTGGAAATCGGAGACGGCCTGGAGCGAAAGTGGCGGCGGCATCAACACCGACAGCATCTACATCCCCAGTTGGCAGGCGCTTTCGGGCGTCATCACCTCGACCAACAAGGGGTCGAGCGTCCTCCGCAACGGGCCGGACGTGGCCGCCAACGCCAATTACACCTATTATGTCTGCGCCGACCAGACCACCTGCACGGCCAACTCCTATGGCGGCACCAGCTTTGCCGCGCCCTTCTGGGCCGGCTACATCGCGCTGGTCAATCAGGCGCTGGCCTCGGCCGGCGAGTCGCCGATCGGCTTCCTGAACCCGCTGCTCTATCAGGAAAATCTGACCGCGGCCACCTATGCCGCCAACTTCCACGACATCGCCAGCGGCACGGCGGGCAGCTACTCGGCCGTCACCGGCTACGACCTGGTCACCGGCTGGGGAAGCCCCATCGGCGCCAGCCTGCTCTCCACGCTGGTCTCGGCCGGCTCCTCGTCAACCTACACGCTCACGGCAACACCCTCCTATCTGGCCATCAAGAAGGGCAAATCAAGCAGCACGACACTATTGAGTCAGGTCTATGGCGGCTTCAGCTACGCCGTCTCGCTCACCGCCGCCAGCTCGGCAACGGGCATTACGGCAACGCTGGGCTCGTCGAGCATCGCCGCGCCGGGCTCGGGCACCGTGACGCTGACCGTCGCCGTCGGCTCCTCGGTCACGGCCGGAACCTACACGGTGACGGTGACCGGAACCGGAAACAGCATCTCCAAGAGCGTCACGATCAAGGTCGTGGTCTCCTAGAGCAAACACACACACCAAAACGCGTAGCGGCCCGGAAATATTTCCGGGCCGCTGCGCATTTGGAAGCAAAAAGATTCTGAAGCACGGAAGCATTCCGCGCATAAAGCCTGCAAGTTTAGGATTTTAAAAATAAAAGTGGTGGCGGGAGGCAGACTTGAACTGCCGACCTACGGGTTATGAATCCGTCGCTCTAACCAGCTGAGCTACCCCGCCACGGGGCGTCCCGGCAAACTTCACGGGACCGGCGGAGGACCACGCAGGGCTTTCCTGCTCGCCACTCCTGTACTCATGATAAGTGCGGCTTGGTTTCCGGTCAAACCCTGTTTCACTTTTCCGTGCGCAACCACTCATTTTGGTGGTTGTGCGCCGAAAAGATTTTTGAAGCCTTTTGGGGCAGGGCTCATCCAAAGAGTAAAAGGCTGTTTCAACAACTAATCTTTAGAGGAAAGGTTTTTGCATGCCCACCATTTTGCAGATCGATTCCAGTCCCCGCGCGGCCTCGGTTTCCAGCAGTCTCGCCGCAAAGTTTGTCGAAGGATTGAAGAAGAAGGATTCCGCCGCCGTCGTCTACCACCGCAACACCACGCTTGAAAAGCTGCCCTACATCGACGAGCCGACTCTGGCGGCCTTCTTTGGCCAGCCCGCCGAAACCCTCTCGACCGAACAGAAGCAGGTGCTGGCCTTGAGCGACAATCTGATCGACGAACTTCTGGCCGCCGACACCATCGTGCTGGGCGTTCCCATGTGGAATCTGGGCATTCCGGCCTCGCTCAAGTCCTGGGTCGATCTGATCTCCCGCGCTGGACGCACCTTCAAATACACAGCGGGTGGCGGCATCGAGTCGCTGGTGCCGGCCGGCAAAAAGGTCATCGTGGTGGCCTCGCGCGGCGGCGCTTATTCCGAGGGCAGTCCGTGGGCAGCCTACAATCAGGTCGATCCCTACCTGCGCACGATCTTCGGTTTCTTCGCCATCACCGATGTGACCTTTGTTTATGTGGACAACCAGAACCGCTCGGGCGATGCTCCGGCCGAGGCGCTGGCCGAAGCCGAAAAGCAGATCGCCGCGCTGCTGGCCTAAGTTTTGGAGCGATTGGCGCAGGCGGCCAACCAGCCACTGCGCTTCTTCGTTCCAGAAAAGCTCGCGCCCGCCACGGCTTCCTCTCTCCAAGAGGAAACAAGAGAAAACACCGAGACGGGCAAGGTCGTCCACGGCAGCCCTGCTGCACTAAACTTTTCACCATGAGCTCGTTGAAAATTGCCGGTGTCATTCCGGCCCGTCTGGCTTCCACCCGCCTTCCCCGAAAAGTTCTGCGCCCCATCGCCGGTCGGCCCATGATCGAGTGGGTTTGGCGCGCCGCACAGGCGAGTGGCCTGATGGACCCGGTCGTGGTCGCCACCGACTCCGACGAGGTGGCTGCGGTCTGCCGCGAACGCGGAATTCCGGTGGCGATGACCTCGCCCGATTGCCCCTCCGGCTCAGACCGCGTGCGCCAGGTGGCCCGCACCATCGCCGCCGATATTTACGTGAACATTCAGGGCGATGAGCCTACGCTGACGCCGGATTTTTTTATTCCTCTTCTAAAACTTTTTGACCGGCCGGAGGTCGAGGTCGCGACGCTTTCGGTGCGCTGCCCGGAGCACGAGTTCGCCGACCCGAACGCCGTGAAGGTAGTGACTGCGCTCGACGGCCGCGCGCTCTATTTTTCGCGCTGCACGATTCCCTTCGACCGCGACCAGACGGGCTTTGCTGGCTACCGCAAGCATCTGGGCATCTACGCCTACCGGGCCACCGCGCTCGAACGCTTCGCCGCGCTTGCCCCCACACCGCTGGAAAAGCTGGAGAGGCTTGAGCAGTTGCGGCTGCTGGAAAACGGCATTCCTCTCTACGTGGCCGAGGCGCCGCGCGACACCATCGGCGTCGACACCGAAGAGGACCTGGCGCGGGCCGAAGCGTTTCTCTCACACCTGGAAAAATAATTCACTCGCCTTCGCACGCGGTCATCGGCGAGGATAGTTTGCATGAGCCCGAAGTCCGCTTCCTCCACCGCCGCACGATTTGTCCGCGGCGAAAAAATCGACTACACCACGGCACGCAGCGCCTTCGGTTGGATCATCGTCGGCGCCACCACGCGCGGGCTGTGCTGGCTCTCTCTGGCCTCGTCAAAAAAGGAGGCCGTTGCCACGCTGCGCGAAGAGTTTTCTCTGGCCGACCTGCACGAAGATCCCGCGCTGACAATCTGGATCGAGCGCGCGGTGGAGTTTGTCACATGCGGCGCGGAATCCGTCCAAAGGCAGAGCCCCGCGCAGCGACGAGAGAAAAGCACCACGCAGTGGGTGGATCTGCGGGGAACCGAGTTTCAGCAGCGCGTCTGGCTGGCGCTCCAAAAAATTCCGCGCGGCCAGACACGCTGTTATTCCGAACTGGCCCGGGCGCTCGGCAAGCCCAACGCCGTGCGCGCCGTGGCCCATGCCTGCGCAATGAATCGCGTGGCGCTGCTGGTGCCCTGCCATCGCGTGATTGGCGCGACGGGCGCGCTCACCGGCTACCGCTGGGGCATCGAGCGCAAGCGGCAACTGCTTGAAGCAGAAGGGGCGCGCCTCAGCATGTAATACGCGCAGAGCTAAGAGGCCGTGCACGGTGAACGCCGAACCGGGAACGGTGCTTCCGCGCTACAATCGGAGCCATGAGTTTTCCTATCCAACGGATGCGTCGTCTGCGGCGCACCGCATCGCTGCGCGCCCTGGTGCGCGAGACCGCGCTCGACGCGGGCGACCTGATCTATCCACTCTTTCTTTGTCCCGGCTCGGGCGTGCGCAAAGAAATCAGCTCCATGCCCGGTGTCTTCAACCTCTCGGTCGATGAGGCCGTGCACGAGGCCGAAGAGGCCGCCGAACTCGGCATCGCTGGACTGCTGCTCTTCGGCCTGCCCGATGCCAAGGATGAACAGGCCACCGGCGCCTGGTCCGACGAGGGCATCGTGCAGCAAGGCCTGCGCGCGCTGAAGGCCCTGCCCGCCGCGAAAAACCTCGTGCTCATCGCCGACACCTGTCTGTGCGAATACACCGCCAACGGCCACTGCGGCGTGGTAATCGAAAGCCGCGACGGCTGGGAGATCGACAACGATCCCTCGCTTGAACTGCTGGCGAAGACCGCCGTCAGCCAGGCCAGAGCCGGTGCCGACATCATCGCGCCGAGCGACATGATGGACGGCCGCGTCGAGGCCATCCGCGACGCGCTCGATGCGGCTGGATTTGCGAATACACCGATCCTGAGCTATGCCTCGAAGTTCGCCTCGGCCTTCTACGGTCCCTTCCGCGAGGCCGCCGATTCTGCGCCACAGTTCGGCGACCGGCGCAGCTACCAGATGGACCCGGCCAATCTGCGCGAAGCATTGCGCGAGATCGAACTCGACCTGGAAGAGGGCGCCGACATGCTGCTGATGAAGCCGGCCATGCCGTACCTCGACGTGGTGCGCGCCGCACGCGACAACTTCGATGTGCCGATGGGCGCCTATCAGGTTTCGGGCGAATACGCGATGCTGGTGGCGGCCTTCGAAAAGGGCTGGCTCGACCGCGACCGCACGATTCTCGAATCGCTGCTCGGCATGAAGCGCGCCGGCGCGGAATTCATTGTGACCTACTTTGCGAAGGAAGCGGCGAAGCTGCTGAAGTAATAGTAAGCAGTGAACAGCCAAAAGAGCGTTGCTCGTGCAAGGGATGACTATTCCCGGGAAGCGCACTTGGATTTCGCGGAGACTGCTCCTCGATTTTTCGGTTTTCACCGGGAGGGAGCAGGGACATTTATGTCCCTGAAGAAAGCAGCAGAGACTCTCGCCTTTAGGCGCGGGTAGTTCTTTGAGGGAAGTGAAAGGTCCGTGGCTAAAGCCTTCTCGCTTCCAGCACGGTCTCAGGGGCATAAATGCCCCTGCTCCCTCCCGGAAAAATCTCTAGTGCGATTCCACTGATAACCATTCAGTCTGTGCACTGACCACTGTCCGCTATTCTAAAAACAACCATGCTGCAGCGCATCGAACGCTTCTTTGAATTTGAACGCCTGAACGCCAACTGGCGCACCGAGATTCTGGCCGGACTCACCACTTTTTTGACGATGGCCTACATCGTGCTGGTGAACCCGGCGATTCTCACCGTAACCGGGATGCCGCTCGCAGCGGTCACTGCCGCCACCTGCCTATCGGCTGGCTTCGCCTCGATTCTGATGGGCGTGGTCGCTCGCTACCCGATCGCGCTCGCGCCAGGCATGGGGCTGAACGCCTACTTCGCCTATGTGGTCTGCATGAGGATGCACATTCCCTGGCAGACGGCGCTCGGCGCGGTCTTTCTCTCGGGCGTGCTCTTTCTACTGCTGACCGCGGCCGGCATTCGTCAGATGATTCTGCGCGCCATTCCCCGCGAACTCTACGCCTCGGTGGCTGGCGGCATCGGCCTGTTCATCGCGCTGATTGGCTTTCGCAACGCGGGCCTGGTGGTGGGCGACGCGCAGACGCTGGTCGGCCTCGGCAACCTGCGCAACCCCACAACCTTCCTCGCGCTGATCGGCCTGGCGCTGATGGTCACGCTTGAAGTCCGCAAGATTCGCGGTTCGATTCTGATCGGCATTCTGGCCGTCACCGCGCTCGCCCTGCCCTTCGGCCTGATCCACCCGGCGCACAACGGCGGCGGCTTTTCCGCGCTCACGCAGACCGCATTCCAACTCGACATTCGAGGCGCGCTCAACAAGGGTCTCGTCGAAATTGTCTTCGTCTTCTTCTTCGTCGATCTCTTCGACAACCTTGGCACGCTGATGGCCGTGACCAAGCGCGCCGGACTCATCGACGAAAACGGCTCGATTCCACGGCTCAATCGCATCCTGTTCGCCGACGCAACGGCCACCGTCTTCGGCTCGCTAACCGGCACATCGACCGTGACCAGCTACGTCGAATCGACGGCGGGCGTGGCCGCGGGCGGACGTACCGGCGTCACGGCCATCACCACCGGCCTGCTGTTTCTAGCCACCATCGCCGTCGCTCCTTTCGCCAGCATCATTCCCTCTGCGGCCACCGCGCCGGCGCTGATGCTGGTCGGTTCGATGATGATGGGCGGACTCGCCGAGATTCGCTGGCGTGAGCCGCTGGTGGCCGTGCCCGCCTTTCTGACGCTGGTGCTGATCCCCTTTACCTGCTCGATCGCCAACGGCCTCGGCTTCGGCCTGATCGCCTGGGCCGTGCTGCACGCGGCCACCGGCAAACTGCGCCGCCAGGACTGGTTCCTCAGCCTGCTGGCCGCGCTCTTTCTGGTGCGTTTTCTCTATCTGAGCGCGAACTGATCCAGCCGTCGCATCCGCATGCGGACAAAAGCGACATTTTCCTTTCACTTCGCGCCGAAACTTGAGCGCTCCATCCGCGCCAATCCCTGTACTATAGTGACAACTTCGACAACGACTACGATGCGTACATCAAAGATGACGGACAAAAAACTCACGAAGAACCTTGCCCCGCTCAAGCTGACGCTGGCGACCATCTCCGCGCTGGCGCTGGCCTTCCTGCTTTCGGCCTGCCAGAACGTGGCCTCCTACACGCAGTCCAGTCTGGCGCGGGTCATCGACGCCTCGGCGGGCTCGACCGCGCTCAGCGTCACCGTCGAAGGCACGCCGCTGGCTGTCAATCTGGGCCAGGGCACCATCAGCGACTACGGCACCTTTGCCGCCAGTCAGGCCGCTGCTATCAAGCTGTTGGCGACGAACGACACGACCAGCACCACGCTGCTCTCAGCCTCGGCCGCACTGACCGCCGGCACGCATCACTCCATTCTGATCACCGACAGCACGAGTTCATCGAGCGGCTATGCCATCAGCATTCTCGCAGATCAGCACACCTCGGCCGCCACCGGCCACTCCACCTTCCGGTTCATCAACCAGGCCTCGACCACCGGCGCCGTCGACATCTATGTGGTTCCCTCCAGTTCCACGCTGGCCAAAAGCACGGCTCTGGTCAGCGATCTTGCCGTGGGTGCCACGCCGACTTATGTCAGCTTCACCTCAGAAACCGTCACCATCGTCGTCGTCGCCACCGGCACCGACGTCACCACCACAACAACAACGACAACGACAACGGACTCCTCGCTCTACACCTCCGACTCGCTGGCGCTGACCGGCGGCGAGGTACGCACTGTTCTGCTGGTCAATTCCAAATTGACCTCCGGTGCCATAGACGGCTACATCGCCGACGACATGAACTGATCCGGAGCTTGGCCGCCTCCGCTCGCGCGTATACTGGCGGCAAGGATCACGCTCGCAATGGACTCTTCGTTCGTCACCTTCCTGTTGCCCGGCAATCTGCAAAATGCTGCCGTGCTGACCATTTTTCTGGTCTTTGCCGGCTACCTGCTCACCTTTCTGACCACACGCATCATGGCCCGTCACGCCGACCGGCTGCAGATGGTCAACGAGCGGCTCAACGAGTTCTATGGCCCGCTCTACGTCGCCAGTCAGGCCGGCAACATCGCCTATCACTCGCTGCTTGCCCGCCTGGGAAAAACGCAGAGCTATCCGATTCTCGACAGCGAATTGAAGGAGTGGACGCTGTGGATGACAACGATCTTCATGCCGCTGAACGACGTTCGCGAGAAGATCATCATCGAAAAAGCGCACCTCATTGTCGAAGAGGAGATGCCGCGCTGCCTGCTGAACTTCGTGACGCACGTGGTCGGCTACAAGGCAGTGATGGCCCGCTGGGCCGAGGGCGATTACTCCGAGCGCCGCTCGACGATTGGTTGGCCGCCGGAGTTCGACGACTACGTCGAGCGCTCCTACAAGAAGCTCAAGGCGCAGCAAATGATTCTGCTGCACAGCAGCCTCTGGCGTTTCTACCATCATCTGTTTGGCCGCGGATAATCAGCGTATGGGAGGGGCGGATGCCTTCTCCGCAAGCAGAGATATGAGACCAGCAGGCGGTTGCAGCGCAACCTGCGCACGTACGGAGTCACTCTTCTTCGACTGCACAATCGGCAGCACAATATTCGACGCCACGATTTGCCTCGCCACCGGCACATAGATCGCGCCATCCTCATTGCGCAGCACCGGCCGGTACTCGGCGCGAATCGCTTCGAGCATGGCTGGCACAAAGTGGCTGGCGCGCTCCGGGCTGTCGAGTGGACCATCGAGTTGAATCGCGCTGAACCTGCGGCCGCGAATCGCCGCCGTCGCCGCCACCGGATCGAGCTTGCCAAGTTCGATAAAGCGCGTGGCATTGAAGGGATCGTAGACATACGGTTTACCCGCAGAAGCACAGCGCAACAGGCTTTCACATAGCGCCGGTCCGGGTTTGGAACGCAGCAGCGCGACCTCGGCGTTGAACTGCTTCTGCTCGGCCTTCATCTGTGCAAGATAGCGCGCCGGATTCCAGACAGCAAGTACCGGCCGGCCCTCGCACAGGGGCGGCACGATCAACCAGGGAATCAGCAGCCAGACGAACAACGCGGCCGCAACGGCGGGTTCGCGCCGCGCCAGCGAACGCGGCAACGCATTCAACGCAAGCCCGAGCAACACACTCACGGCCAGCAGCACGCTGAACAATGCATTGACCGAGACCCCGTCGCCACCGATGAAATAAAAGCCCAGCAGCAGCGCGCAGGCCAACCACAGCGCGGCGATGCGCTGCGCCGGATTGCGCCGCACGCGCCATGCCATCCAGATTGCCGCAGCAACCGGCAGGGCCAGCGGCCCCAGATTCACGCTCGTCAGTTGCAATGATTTGCTCACCGAATAGGCACGCGGCGTCAACAGATCGACCACGAAGAACGGACCGCCCCAGCGGATATTCATCCAAAATGAAAGTGCGACAAAAGCCGCTCCGCAAGCGGCGAAACCCACCGCGCGACGCCGCGAAACCAGAAGCAGATCGAGCAGAACGGCCAGCGGAAAATCAATCAGGTTATGTTTGATCGATCCGCCGACAACAAACAGCAACGCGGCCGCGACCAACCCCGCCCAGCTTCGCTTCGTACACAGATACACATAGAGTCCCGCGAGGAAAAAGCTCTGCGCCAGAAGCTGCGGATCGTCGACGCCGATATAGGACGGATAGTCCGCCGCCGCGCAAAACATCGCCAGACAAAACAGGCCCGAGAAGACCACAGTGAAACGCGTGCCACCAAGCCTGCGCACGATGGCGCCCACCAGCACGCAACTGGCGAACAGCCCGAGCAAGGACAACATCCGCGCCGTGAACAGATAATCGTGCGTCACCCGATGAAGGCCAGCCTCGACGGCAAACGACAGCATCGGATAGTTGACCGCCGTCCATCCATAAACCGCGCGATAGAGAGGCTGGTGCGCAGCAACCATCTCCGCGTTATAGACATTCCAGCCCTCGTTGTAGCTGGCCTCAACGTGAAAGAATGCGCGCGCCACCGGAGCAAAGGCCACCAGCAGAGCGAAGAGCGCACCGAGCAATGCGACACCGCGACGCATCCGCTTCCTGCACGCCATGTCGCCGCCCAAGGCCTGAACCGAAAGAGAGTCTCTCTTCAAAATCTCACATCCTCATCCGCATTTCGCCGCGCGAGCTGCGTGATTGAAAGAGTCATGGCCGCAACAGAAACAGCATTGCTGCTCCTACGCGTTATGAGTTGACCAGTTCGTGTCTCATGCCGTGCACCTGCGATGCATCGCGCGCGGGAACCACTGCGCTTTGCCTGCGTAATTGCCAGCATCCGCCTGCAAAACATACGACCAACACCGAACACTCACTCATGCGCCAGACAAGGCCGTTGCCGTACTCAATGATAGCGACGTTGGCCGCTGACACCAGGCCGAGCCAAAGCGTGCAACAAACCACGCGCCGCGTGGCCCAACCCAACAGGCGCATTCCGACCAGGGCAATCGGCAACGTCAGCGGCGCCAGATCATATTCGATATGGCGCGGATTGAGTAGGATCACGCCAATCAACAACACGGGCAGATATTGCGGCGCGCTCAGTTCCCCGCGCAGATAGCGCCGGGAGAGCGTACCCAGAGCCAGCAAAATCAATGCGGCATAGCCAAAATAAAACAACGCCGGCACAAACTCGAACGCGCCCTGCGTGTTCTGCAAAAAATAGCCGAGAACGCCGGCTGGACTTGCGCCGAAATCATGATTGAGGGAGAACTGCTTTTCGACTGCCAGTAGATAATGCGCAAACTCCGATGGCCAAAACAGCGATTGCCCCGCGAACAGCGCCACCCCCGCTCCGGCAGCCATGCCCGCCGGCAGCCACTGCCGCCGTGCGGAAAAAACCGGAATCGCCAACAGGCACAGATACGGTGCCTTGAAGCACGAGGCAATGAGAACCGCCGCATAAAACCATAACCACTGCCCGCGCCGCCAACCGAACAGCGCCGTCGTCAGCACCAATCCATAAAGCAAATATGCAATGTTGCCGCTCAGAATCACGCCGCAATGCAACATGCCGGGGAAATAGATGGCTGCTGGTGCCAGCAGTGCGATCCACTTCTTTTCCGAGTCCGCGGCCATCCGCATCGTCACTAGGATTTGCGCCAGAGCACCCAGCGCATACAAGAACCACAACTCCACATGGCGCAGCCCATCGGGCACCAACGCCAGGACGCGCAACAGCCGGAGCGTCATCGGCGAATACACATAGGCAAAGGGCTCGGTTGCACCATCAGGATGCACAACGGCCTTTTCATAGGCCTCCTCCTGCGCGATCCCTTCCGCATAGGGATCCCGCCCGGCGGCGGTCCAGTGCAATGCGCGATCATAGACCCGCGCATCCCAACCTGACGACATCGTGCGCATCCACACAGGCAATGTCAGTAGGGAAAATCCCCAGAACATTACAACAGTAAAACGCCAAGCCACAGTTCGGCTCATGAGCACTCCTATCGACACAACCATCAGGAAAAACTCAGGGGCCCCAGCCTCCCATGCACCATTGGACGCAGAGCATCACAAAACTGTTTACATTGCGAACACACCCGCGCCAACGCTGCCCAGAGTTCCAAAGCAGCGTTGCACAAAAAAGCAGCACTCTCTCGCAAAAGAGAGTGCTGCTTGGGGGAGGTGAAATAACGCGCGGAATAAGCCACGCGTCTACGCGTTAGAGCATCTCTCCTGATGCTGTAAAGTGGCGAGAGTCTTGCCAAGTTGCCGCTCCCTGATGGTCGCGTCAACGAAGCGGCATCGACTCGCTCTATACCTTCAGGGGAGATGCTCTAGTAGCGATAGAGATCCGACTTGTACGGACCTTCGACCGGCACGCCAATGTAGTCGGCCTGCTTCTGCGAAAGCGTGCTCAGCTTCACGCCGATCTTTTCCAGATGCAACCGCGCCACTTCCTCGTCGAGCTTCTTCGGCAGAACATATACACCCACCTTGTAAGTGTCCTTGTTCTTCCACAGGTCGAGTTGCGCCAGCGTCTGGTTGGCAAAGCTGTTCGACATGACGAAGCTCGGATGGCCCGTCGCGCAGCCCAGATTGACCAGACGGCCCTCGGCCAGCACGAAGATCTGATGACCGTCGGGGAAGATGTACTTATCCACCTGCGGCTTGATGTTCAGCTTGGTCGCGCCCGACTCCGTGTTCAAACGATCCACCTGAATCTCGCTGTCGAAGTGGCCGATGTTGCAGACGATGGCCTGATCCTTCATCTTCTGCATGTGCTCAAGGGTGAGGATGTCGACGTTGCCGGTGCAGGTCACATAGATGTCGCCGCGACCGAGCGTCGCTTCGACCGTGGTCACCTCATAGCCTTCCATAGCCGCCTGCAGCGCGTTGATCGGATCGACTTCAGTCACGAGAACGCGCGCGCCAAGACCACGCAGCGACTGCGCGCAGCCCTTGCCCACGTCGCCATAACCGCAGACCACGGCCACTTTGCCCGCAACCATCACATCGGTGGCGCGCTTGATGCCGTCCACCAGCGACTCGCGGCAACCGTAGAGGTTGTCGAACTTCGACTTGGTCACCGAGTCGTTGACGTTGATCGCCGGCACCAGCAGCGTGCCCTGCTCCATCATCTTGTACAAGCGATGCACGCCGGTGGTCGTCTCTTCGCTGACGCCACGCCACTGCTTGACCACGTCGTGCCAGTGCTGCGGATCTTCGGCGTGAACCTTCTTCAGCAGATCCTTGACGACGGCCTCTTCGTGGTTGTCGGCGGGCGTGTTCACCCAGCCGTCGCCGTTCTCCAGTTCGTAGCCCTTGTGGATCAGCAGCGTCGCATCGCCGCCGTCATCGACGATCAACTGCGGGCCCAGACCGCCCTTGTGACTGAGCGCCTGGAAGGTGCACCACCAATATTCTTCGAGCGACTCACCCTTCCACGCGAAGACGGGAACGCCGGTGGCGGCAATGGCCGCAGCGGCGTGATCCTGCGTCGAAAAGATGTTGCAGCTTGCCCAGCGAACCTCGGCGCCGAGAGAGACCAGCGTCTCGATCAACACCGCCGTCTGAATCGTCATGTGCAGCGAACCGGTGATGCGCACGCCGGTCAGCGGCTTCGACGGCGCGTATTTGCGGCGGATGGCCATCAGGCCCGGCATCTCCTGCTCGGCAACGTCGAGTTCCTTGCGGCCCCAATCGGCCAGCTTCATATCGGCGACCTTATAGGCCAAACCCGTTGCTTCCAGCGAAGTACTCGCCATGTTTTCTTGCCTCCTTCCGCGATTCGGTCGCGGCACTACTCTTTCGCAAACATCCAACTGCGCTAGAATAGCATTCGCTTTTTTCCCTTCGCGCCCCACAAAACCAGCTTCCGCACCGCGGTACTCAGTTCCGGCCCATCTTTTCGCCATTCATCATGCAGGATTTACCGTTCGCTGCGCGAGATTTTTTATTCCTCCCGGCCGCGCATGGTTGTCAGCTCCGCGCGCAGACTGTAGCCTGCATCACAGCATGTGCCGCATTCGGAACCGAGAATGCTGTACGGCTCGCGGACACTCTTCGCCTCTCCTCCCAATCTCCGCGCTGCCCCTCGGAGGGATTCCCGCATGTCGGCGCGCATTGACCTGTTGCTGCTGTTGCCCTTCGCCCTGGTTCCCGGCGCGCGCAACGTGCTGGCTCCGATTTCTGCGCCCGCGCCACCGCCAGAATCCTTCGGCTACACCGACTTTGCCCACGAACTGAACCTCGAAGACAGATTCATGGCCGTGCCCGACGCCAAGCTCGCCGGCGAGCACATGAAGCTGCTCTCCGCAGAGCCGCACATCGCCGGCAGTCCCGAGGACCGCAAGACCGCTGAGTATGTCGCCCGCAAATTCCGTGCCGCCGGACTCGAAACCGAGATCGTTCCCTACCGCGTGCTACTCGACGAACCGGTCGCCGAGCGTGTCGAGGCCTGGAACGACAAGGGCCGTCTGCTGATGAGTGGCCCCGCCCGCGAGCACATTGCCAGCGATCCGGCCCAGGACGACCCGCGCGTGGTCATGCCCTTCAGCAGCGGCTCGGCCTCCGGCGAGGTCTCCGGCGAGGTCGTCTACGCCAACTACGGCAACCCGGAGGACTTCGACCACCTGGCCGCCGAGCACGTCGATCTGCGCGGCAAGATCCTGCTCTGCCGCTACGGCGCGAACTTCCGTGGCGTCAAAGCCTTTCAGGCCGAGCAGCACGGCGCCGCAGGCGTTCTGCTCTATTCCGACCCGGACGACGACGGCGCGGGCCGTGGCGAGGTGTGGCCCTACGGTCCCTGGCGACCCGAAACCAGCGTACAGCGCGGCGCGGTGCAATACCTCTTCCGCGCCCCCGGCGACCCGGAGACACCCGGCTTTGCCTCGACGCCCACGCTGCCCGATACCGCGCGCAGCACCCACTACACCGGCCCCGGCGGTTCGCAGCCCGGCATCGTGGTTCTGCCCTTGAGCGCCCACGACGCCGCGCCGATTCTCGCCGCGCTCACCGGGCCCATCGCGCCCGAGGACTGGCAGGGCGGGCTCGTCACCCGCTACCGGCTCGGCGGCGGCGTCCACGTCCATCTGCTCTCCCGGCAGAGCTACCGGCGGCGCATCATCTGGAACGTGCTGGGCCGGGTGCGCGGCTCCGAGGCACCCGACGAGTGGATCGTCGCCGGGAACCATCGCGATGCCTGGGTCTACGGCGCCTCCGACCCGGTCTCGGGCACCGCGGCCATGCTCGAAGCCGTGCACGGCATCGGCGCGCTCCTCCGCCAGGGCTGGCGACCGCGCCGCTCCCTGCTCTTCTGTAGTTGGGACGCCGAGGAGCAGGGGCTGATCGGCTCGACCGAGTGGGTCGAGGATCATCCCGACCTTGACGCCCACGCCGTCGCCTACTTCAACATGGACGTGGCCGTCTCCGGCTCGGATTTCTCCGCCTCGGCCACCCCCTCGCTCAAGGAGTTTCTCCGCTCGATTGCGCGCCGCGTGCCCAGCCCCCAGGGCGGCACCGTCTATCAGCAATGGCGCACCGCCCAGGCCGGTGCCGTACCCCATCCGCCCAGGGACGAGCCCGAGGTCCGCATCGCCGCACTCGGCTCCGGCTCCGACTACACACCCTTTTTCGAGCACGCAGGCATCCCCTCTTCCGATATCTCCTCTGACGGGGCCTACGGCGTGTACCACTCGGTCTTCGACAACTACGCCTGGTACACGCAGAATGCCGACCCGCACTTCGCCTATCTGCGTCAGATGGCGCAGTTCTTCGGGTTGGAGGTTCTGCGCATGGACGGCGCGGCCGTGCTGCCCTACGACGATGCCGCCTACGCCCACGAGATTCTCACCGCGCTCGACGCCTCCCGCCGCCGCGCCGGCGACGCCGAACTCGACACGCTCGACTTTGCCCGCGCCCGCGCTTCGGCCAGCCGCTTTCTGGCCGCGGCCAGCGCCCTGCGCGCCGTGCAATTCTCTCCGCCGCGCGATCCGGCCCAGTGCAGAAAGATCGACTTGGCCCTGCGTCAGGCCGAGTCGGCGCTGCTTTCGCCCTCCGGGCTGCCCGGCAGGCCCTGGTATCGCCACCTGATCTTTGCCCCTGGCGAGACGACCGGCTACGCCGCCCTGGTGCTGCCCGGCGTCAACGAGGCCATTGCAGCGCGCGATCCACAGCGGGCCGCGGCCCAGCTCGACCAGCTAGATCTGTCACTGGCTCACGCGGCGCGCCTGATCGAAGAAGCGCGGTAGGAAAAACCTCCCGCACAGGCCCGATTCGAAAATAGAACAAGAAACATTCCACAGAAAATCGCTGATTTTTTAAAAAACGCTCATAATTCACATAGAGTCTTGTGGCGATTTGCCGATCAAACCGGTATAAGCTTAATTTTCTCTTGGGGGTTCTCATGCTGGACTTCGTCCTTGGGCTGCTCTTTGTCGTTCTGATCGTCACTCCGGCCATTGCCGCGCCGTTGCAGCGCCGACGTTGGCACGACAGCGATTTGTAGCACCATGGGCCGCCGCTGACCGGGCGGACACGTGCTCTTTTCCAGGTCCTCCCGCATGGTTTCGATTGACCCTGTTCCCTGGCTCCCGTATGGTTAAAAACTGAGATGAGGCTTTCCCCTAATCAGCTTCGCATCGGTGGCGCTGTTGTCGTCATCCTTGGCACCATCGTCTGGCTTGCCTACTCCGGTTACGGAGCGGGCAAAAGCTATTACGTCACCATCCCCGAACTGGCCACGATGGGCGACAAGGCCTACCACAGCCATCTGCGCGTGGATGGCTTCGTGGTTCCCGGCTCGATTGAGCGCTCCGGCCCGCACGTCGTTTTTGTGATCAACGAGTTCGAGAGCCACACGCCGCAGGCCGCGCAGGGCCACCTACTCAAGGTCGAATACAAGGGCTCCGAGCCGCCGCCAGACACCTTCAAGGACAATGCGCAGGCGCTTGCCGAAGGCACCTACGGCAAGGACGGCGTCTTCCACGCAACCGTGCTGCAGGCCAAGTGCGCCAGCAAGTACGCGCCCACACAGCCCGGACAAACGCCAGCCGCACCACCCGCCCAGGCAGCCCGCTAGGCCATGACTGACCAGGACTTACCTTCGCAGCCAACGCGGATTTGCGTCCGGCTTGAGCTTGTCTCGAAGCTCTTCGGCAGCTTTGCCGCGTTGCGGCAGGTTTCGGGAGAATTTCTGCCCGGCCGCTGCTATGTGCTGCTCGGTGAAAACGGCGCGGGCAAATCGACATTGCTGCGCATTCTGGCCGGTCTGCTGCGCCCGAGCCACGGCAAGGTCACGGTCTTCGACGCGCAGGCCCCGCACGAGGCCCGCGCCCGCATCGGCTACATGAGCCACGCACCCATGCTCTACGACGAGTTGACCGCCGAAGAAAATCTGGCCTACTTTGCCAGCCTTTATTCCGGTCGCGATTGCCTTGAGCCCGCCGAGGCGCTGCGTCAGGTGGGCCTCGATCCCGCATTGACGCGGCTCTTCGGCCAGTACTCGCAGGGGATGCGCCAACGGGTTTCCCTCGCCCGCGTGCTACTGCCCAACCCCGACCTGCTGCTGCTCGACGAACCGTTTTCCAACATGGACGTGGAAAGCGCCCGACAGATGGTCGCGCTGCTGGCCGGCTTCCGCCAGTCCGACCGCACCATCGTGCTCACCACCCACCAGCGCGAACTGGCCGTCCCCATCGCCGACGATGTGCTTACCCTGCACGCCGGCCGGGTGGCATCCTGGGAGTCAGGAAGCTCACTGCGATGAAGACCAACGGCGCGCGTTTTCTGGAAACCCTCGGCATCTCTTTTGAACTCGGCGAGTACGAAGTGGACCTCGACGACCTGTCGGCGGTCAACGTCGCCAAAAAGGTAGGTATGCCGCCCGAGCAGGTTTTTAAAACACTTCTGACCACCAGCGGCCCGGGCGAATATCTGTTTGCCATCATCCCCGGCGATGCCGAAATCGACTTCAAGAAGTTGGCCAAGGCGGCAGGCGTGCGCAGCACGGAGATGGTTCACTTGAAAGAGGTTCAGCCGCTCACCGGCTACGTGCGCGGCGGCGTCACCGTCTTCGGCGCCAAGAAGAACTACCCGGTCTTCGTCGACGAGACCATCATCCTCTTCGACCGGGTCGCGGTTTCGGCCGGAGCTCGCGGCACGCAACTGATTCTTGCGCCAGAGGACTATCTGCGCGCCGCCGAGGCACAGACCGCCGACCTCGTCAAAGACGCGCAACCGGCAGAAGCGAATGATGCCTCCGCCGCCTGGGCCAAGTTCGGCAAAGGCCGCCGAAAGGCCCAATGATGCCCGTCTTCTGGATACATCTCGTCAAGGATCTGCGCATTGAGTGGCGCTCGCGCGAGGCCATCAACTCGATGCTCTTCTTCGCATTGCTGGTGGTTGTGCTCTTCTCGCTGGCCTTCGACCCGCGCGGCTCGTTTGCGCGCGAGATTGCCGGTGGCGTGCTCTCGGTAGCCACCCTGTTCGCTTCGGTTTCGGTGCTCAATCAGGCCTGGGCGCGGGAGATCCGCCATCAGGTGCTCGACGCGCAGCGCATGGCGCCCACGGACAGCTCCGCGCTGTTTCTGGCCAAGGTGCTGACCAATTTTTTCTTCGTCTCCGTGGTGCAACTGCTGCTGGCCCCGGTGTTTCTGATCTTTTATAACCTGCAGGTGCTCGGCAACGGCTGGCTGCTGCTGCTGGTGCTGCCGCTGGGCACCTGGGCGCTGGTGGCCAACGGCACCTTCTTTGCGGCGCTGTCGATCCGCAGCCGCAACCGCGAACTGCTGCTGCCGCTGATCCTGTTTCCGATCTTCATGCCGGCTCTGCTGGCCATGGTGCAGGCGACGACCTCGATTCTGACCGGGGAAAGCGACCCGACGCTGTGGATCAAGCTGCTGGTCGGCTACGACATCATCTTCACCACCGTCAGCCTGCTGCTGTTCGACGTGGTCTTTCAGGCGGAATAGGCCGATATGGTTTTCCTTGACACAGCTCGTTGAGCGCGATACTTTTTGTCCAATCAGGCGGCGTCACCTAGAGCATTTTTCCAATTGGTGTAGAGCGAAAGCAGGATGCCGAGTGGCTTTTTCCTTAAGAAAAAGCCACCTTGCACGCCACTCAACACTGCACGTGTATTGGAAAAATGCTCTATCTGGCGTAATCAGTCAAAGGGAAAAGCTCGGGGTGACTACCCGGAGCTTTTTTGTGCGCCCTGCCGAATTCAAAGCATGACAGAGTGCACGACTTTCGTGTACACTATTTTCGTGAAGAACATCACCTTCAGTGCCGAGGACGATCTCATCCAGCAAGCACGTCTGGTGGCCCGCGGGCAGAGCACGACACTCAATCTGGCTTTCCGCCAATGGCTCGCCGACTACACGGCCAGCTCCGGCGATGCGCAGGGTTACGACGCGTTGATGCGGCGACTGCAAAGAGTCCGTGCCGATCAGAGCTTTTCCCGGGACGAGATGAATGAGCGCTAAATTCTTTCTCGATACCAACATCTTTGTTTATACCTTCGACAGTTCCGCCCCCGCCAAAGCCGACATCGCCACAGGACTCGTCCACGCAGCGTTGCAGTCGCACCAGGGCGCAATCAGCTATCAGGTGGTCCAGGAGTTCTTCAATGTTGCCCTGCGCCGCTTCGCTGAGCCAATGAACGCCACCGATGCAGGACAGTATCTGAATACCGTCTTCCGCCCTCTGCTGCGCATCCACTCCTCGCCAGCGCTTTTCGTTGAAGCTCTCGACATTCAGATGAAACACGGCCTCTCCTGGTACGATTCGCTGATCGTCGCGGCCGCTCTGGAAGCCGGTTGCACCCGCCTTCTCTCCGAAGATATGCAGCACGGCCGCGCATTCGGCGCGCTGCGCATTGAGAACCCTTTTCTTTCGTGACCCCGCCACTCCAAAAGTCACCTCGACCGCGTAAACTATTTTGTGTCCCTTCAGGATTCCCCGATGAAAAAAATTCTCTTTGGTTTGTATGCCGGCATTACGGTGCTACTGATGATCTGGGGCTTTTATCAGGCGATCTACGTCGCGCCCGACGAGCAGACGATGCACGAGATTCAGCGCATCTTCTACTATCACGTGCCCTCGGCCATGGTGGCCTTTCTGTTCTTCGCCATCTCGCTGGCCGGCTCAATCGGTTTCCTAAGCTTCCGCGGTTCGCGGCAGAGCTGGGCGCAGATTGCCGACGCCTGGGCGCTGGCCGCCGCCGAGGTTGGCGTCGTCTTCTGCACCGTCGTGCTGATTACCGGCCCCATGTGGGGCCGCCGCGCCTGGGGCATCTGGTGGACCTGGGACGCGCGGCTGACGACGACCCTCGTCCTCTGGCTCATCTACGTCAGCTATCTGCTGCTGCGCCGCTTCGCCGCCGGACCGCAGGTGCAGACGCTGGCCGCCGTGCTGGGCATCTTCGGCGCGCTCGACGTGCCCATCGTCTACATGTCGAACCGCTGGTGGCGCACCCAGCACCCTTCACCGGTCTTCGGCGGCGGACAGGACTCGGGCCTCGCGCCGGCCATGCTGCACGCCTTTGGCTGGAACGTGCTGGCCTGGCTGGCCTGGGGCTTGCTGATCCTCATCCTCCGCTTCTTCGTCGAACGCCGTCAGCAGAAGATCGCCGAAGACGAGGCGCAGGCTGCGCTCAACGCGTAACAGCTCCCAACCAAGACCAAGGGAAGAGAAAAAACATGGATACGGTTGCACAACTCGATCACCGCTTCACCGTTGCCGCTTACGCCATCACCTGGGCCATCCAATTGGGCTACGTGGCCTGGCTGGCCCTGCGCTGGCGCGCGCAACGCCGCGCCACCAAGCGGTAAGCAAAGATTTTTCATTGCACCATCCCACTTTTCGGGCATCGGCTCTAACACCCGCCCCGTGCGCAGCACTTCTTTGTGGGATTTTCCTTTTCAGTCATTTCTTTGATAATGAAGTTGTAGGTATTTCGGCAATGCACCGAATGCCTCGAAAGGAGAGTACTCCATGCATGATCTGTTGATTGCCCTCGCCTTTATCTGCTTGGTGGTAATCCCGGCGGTTGTAGCCTCCAGCTCTTCCGCCAAGCCCGACGAAAAAAATTAGATCCGTTTTCCCTCCCCCAGACTTCCCCTAGATCTGAGTTCATTTTTACCCTTCTCATAGCGGCCGGAGAGACAGCATCGACTCGATGTGTACCCGGCCCTTTCACCTTTCAGTACGACCTTCCGCTTTTCCTCGCCCGCCAGCCGCGCCATCCCCGCACCGGCCATGTATCATTTTTCTAGAGCATTTCTCCAATACACGTGCCGTGTTGAGTTGCGTGCGAGGGGTCTTTTTCTTAAGGAATAAAGACCCTCGGCATCCTGCTTTCGCTCTACAGCAATTGGAGAAATGCTATAGGAAGTTACCCTTGAATAGCGGCTCGATCTTCAAGAACTCGACGATTTTTCTCTGTGGCCTGTTGGGCCTAGCACTCTGCGGATGCCGCCCCCACGACTTCCCCCAGTACCCGGCCAACTACCGTGAGTTTGCCTATGTGGCCAACGCCGGCAGCGGCACCGTCAGCATCTACGACGTGGTGAACGTGCGGCTGGACCGCGAACTCGCCGTCGGTACGAACCCGACCGCCGTGGTCGCCTCGCCCTCCCGCAATGAGGTCTACGTGCTCAACGCGGGCGATGGACGCGGTCCCGGCTCGCTCGCCGTGCTCGACACGGTGAAGAACGCCGTCGCCGCGCTGATCCCGCTTGACCGCCATCCGGTCTCGCTCGAGGTCTCCGCCGACGGTGCGACGGCCTACGTGGCCAACGCCGGAGCAAACTCGGTCTCGGTCATCGACCTGGCCGCGCGGCGCGAAACGGCGCGCATCGGCGCGGGCGATCAGCCAGCCGTGGCCCGCATCTCCGCTGACGGCAAAACCCTCGTCGTCGCCAATCGCGGCGGCAACTCGGTCTCCGTCATCGACACCCCCAGCAAGCAGCCGCGCGCCAGCTTCACCGGCTGCCCCGGAGCCTCCGACGCCATTCTTCTGCCCGACTCGACCAAGGCCTTCGTGGCCTGCTCGGGCGGCCACCAGCTGATGGTGCTGGCCCTGGCTCGCTCTGCCCGCCCCGCCACCGCGCAGGCCTCGGCCTCACCCGCCGTGCCCGACCGCCTGGAAACGCTGCTCGACGTGGGCCACGCCCCTGTGCACTTGGCTATCAAGCCCGACGGCGGCGAAGTCTTCTCCTCGAATCAGTTGGCCAACACCGTCTCCGAGATCTATAACTCGACCGACGAGGTGGGCGACACCTTCACCATCGGCGACGGCCCGGTGCGCAGCATCGTTTCCGCCGACAACAGCCGGCTCTACGTGGCCAACGGCAACTCGCAGTACGTGACCATCTACTCGATCGACGACGGTAAACGGCAGGGCTCTGTACATGTAGGT
>Ga0224528_1000777_pt1 | contig 23626 bp, 22 predicted proteins | sample CBST25metaG_2_FD_179888 | JGI IMG/M metagenome (GOLD analysis project Ga0224528, IMG submission 179888) | Peat soil microbial communities from Stordalen Mire, Sweden - C.B.S.T25 | ecosystem: Environmental > Terrestrial > Soil > Wetlands > Peat | place: Sweden: Norrbotten County, Stordalen Mire...
GGAATGGATGCCCTGGAACTACCTCAGCGCCGTCGGCATCATCTCCTGTCAGGATTAATTACACCCACCCAGCCGCCTTGCACAGGCTTGCCGGAAGGACACACACAGTCCGACGAAGTCCATGAAATCAAGAAAAGCCGCTGACAAATCAGCGGCTTCTGTCTTTTATGGTCCGGAGGAGGTATAGAGACGGGGGTATATTTGCCAAAGGTGAGGGTGTTCCCGCTCTTGAGAGTATTTTGGCAGGAAACCCGACGGCGCTCACCGATACTGAAATCCGGCAATCGAGGCCGGGCGACAAACCCTGCAAGCTCTCTGACAATGGTGGCCTCCACCTTTCGGTCACGCTGACCGGCGCCAAAATCCGGCGCTGGAAATATCGCTTCGAGGGGACCGAGAAGCTGATCGCGCTTGGCTGCTAACCCGGCGTTTCACTTGTCGATGCCCGTGAGCGTTGAGATGCCGCCCGGAAGCAGCTGGCGAATGGCATTGACCCAATGGCCAAGCGCAAAGCAGAAAAGACGGCCATTGTCGTCGCCAAGCACATCTAATTCATCGCGGAGACGAAGGGCACGATGTCGTCGCTGGAACTGCGGGATATCGTGGCCCGAACTTCGGCAAGTCGGTTCGTCTGCAGGTAGCGTTTCGTTCCCCAAAGATCCTATCACCGAAGTGAGTCCAGAGCGCGGCGCAGCGCATTCTGAGGGGCGACCTTAGACGTGAGACGCTTGAGGTTCGGCCACTTTTACATGAACTTGCGCAGCGATCCACTTGTAAGTCTTTTCCATTCCGTAACGCAGCCTACTGGAAGGTGCCCACCCAAGCTTCTCCTGAATAAGATGGTTATCCGAGTTGCGTCCGCGCACGCCCGTGGGGCCAGGAATGTGCTTTACCGTGAGTGTCTTTCCGGCGATGTCCATCACCATTTGGATTAGACCGTTGATCGAGATCATTTCCTCGGAGCCAATATTCACAGGACCCGAAAACCCGGATTCCATCAGTCGACGCACACCCTCGACACACTCGTCGACGTAGAGAAAAGAGCGCGTTTGCTGCCCATCTCCCCAAATCTCGATTTCGCATCCTGAGGGGGTCTCCGCGACTTTTCTGCTCATTGCTGCAGGCGCCTTCTCTCTCCCCCCTGTCCAGGTGCCTTCCGGCCCAAAAATGTTGTGGAAACGCGCCACGTGAACTTCGATGCCGTAGTTGCGAGCATAGGCGAAGTATAGCCGCTCGCTGAAGAGTTTCTCCCACCCGTATTCGCTATCGGGGGATGCAGGATAGGCCGATTCCTCGCTGCAGACTGGGGTGTTGGGGTCGAGTTGGTTGCGTTCAGGGTAAATACAGGCAGAGGATGAATAAAAGAGCCTCTTTACACCGGCAAGGCGCCCTGCTTCGGCAACGTTCAGGTTAATTGTGGCGGAGTTGTGCATAACACAGGCATCATGCTCCCCGGTAAAGATATAGCCGGCGCCGCCCATGTCCGCCGCCAGCTGATAGACATCCTCGACACCCTCAACTACCTGCTCGCAGATATGTCGGTCTCGCAAGTCACCCAGTATGAAGTCATTGCACGCTGTCTCGCCGAATTCTGGCCTTTTCAAATCCACACCGCGAACCCAAAGTCCTTCTGCGCGCAACCGCCGCGCAAGATGACTTCCGATGAAGCCACCCGCTCCTGCAACCAAAATGCGTTTCATAGTTGTCTCCTGTCGATCGAGGTCTTGCCTCAAAACTGAATTGACTAAGATTGCAATCACATATCGATTTTCGTGAGCGCCGCCCTTACCCGAGCGCGATTCTTTCGGAGTGGAACCACAAACCTATTCGGATTTGACATCACCACGCATGCGCTTCGGCAGAAGAGGATTGCATGCGAGCGCCACCGCGACATCTTCCGTTCTTCAAAGGGAGAGTGTTCGCCTTGGGTAGCCCTCGATCCAGTCCCCGATTCTGGCGATGGGTTCGCCGAGGCGAAGGGGCTCCGACCTCAAATCCAGCAATCGAAAGTCGCCAGTGATAATGTCGGTGTTTGTCGGATACCCCGGGCGAGTGCTGGAGAGAAACAATCTCATGTTCGATCTCATGTTCGATCGCGGGAGATTTCCGAGCGCACGGATAATGTCTCTATTTGAAAGGTGGAATAGACAATCGCGGCACATCCAGAGGTCTACGTCGGTTCATGGATCTTTGGTGACGTCCAACTGGAGGAAAAGCGTGGCTGGAGTCGTGTATAGAGCGCGGTTTCTCTCCACAAGCTCAGTTACGATGTCTCCGCCCAAGTATGAAGAACCGGCTCTTTGGTAGGTGAAGAAGACGGAAGTGGTGTTCCATGCCAGAGAACACTAGTGCGGACACGAGAAGCACCGTCGAGGGCCCGACCTGCGAGCAGCTGATAATCGAGACCTACGTAACGGCGAGGCCACAATCCGCAAACTGAAAACAAGCAGCATTCATGGTTATCTACTTTCCTTAGATTCAACCTGCGGCTGGGCGGCAACTGTGAGCGCAGGCACCGAGCCGCTGGTAAGCCTCTCGGCCAACAACGTTGCAAAGATCGCATGCCCACGAGCATTGGGATGGCCCTCTACCGCATAGTAATCGGCTTGAAGATCGTGCACATTGCGAAAACTTGGCAAAACGTCGAGATAGATTCCACCATAGCTCGTGATGATTGAGCGTAGTTCATGGTCAAGTTCGTAGGGATCATAGCCCGTCGGCCATTCATTCATTGAGATCATCGTAGCCTGCCCTCGCGACGGTAGGTAAGTTGCGACCAAAGGAACCCCTGCAGCTCTAGTTCGACTCGTAATTTGTGCGACATCGCGATCAAAGTGGAGTAGGTTGTCCCGCCATTTGTCGCTCGGATCCATCTTGAGAAATCCACTCTCTCCGTCAGAACTCATGAGGAATGATTTCATATACTGTCTTTGACTCGCATACAAAAGATGGTTAAGTAAGATGCCTGAAGGGGTCTTCCACAGCCGAGTAACCCATTGATCGCGGTGCAGATCCCAGGCAGTAATGATTGCTTGCTGCACATTGCTTGCAGCAAGCAAGCGCGTTACGCGATACTGCATCCTTGCTGAAATCCCTAACTTCGCGATAGAAGGCGGCGCTGTATACGAGTCATCCACTGAAGAGTGGCCGATGTCGGGGCTGGTCAATGCCCAAAGAATCATGTCAGGTTGTGCGGCAAATGCCTCATCCAAATGTAAGGCCACACTACACGGAAACCCGTTTATCATCGCTACATTGTAAATTTCAATTCTTCGTCCAACCCGCGATGAGAGTTCTGCGGGCAACAGTCCGGCAAAGGACTTTTCTCTTGGCACCGACATTCCAAAGGCGACGGAAGAACCAATCACAACAATTCGGAAGGTGCCAGGAGGCTTTGGCCCACACTCCATCCCTGCACGGTGGCCGCAACTATTAAATCGATATTCCGACAATTCGGTTTCGAAATCCTTCTGCATGCATATAGTATTTGGAATACCCCAAGCAGCCACTAATTGGTCGTTCTCTGTCAGACAACTATATACAGTTGACTGTGACGCGCTGTACATTCGACTAGCGATCGAATTGACGGAAAGCGCAACGAGGCAGATGGTGAGCAGGCCTAGCATTGGCATGAGAATCCAGTCTCGTCGTGGAAGCTTCGCCCCCTCTCCATTATCGATATTGTTAACACTTGAGTGCGGCATGTTAGCTATTTCTCCAGTGACTTCGACAATCCGCATAGGTTTCCTTTCACTGGCGAGTTCTCTGGGGCTGTGCCGTCGACCAGCAACCCGCAGCGCGTCAGCTCGGGCGCTTAGTCTCCCACTTTGGTGAAGCCGAGTCTAAGCGCAATGGCCTGCGACCGGTTTGTTGCGCTCTGTAGGCCGGTATATTCCAGTCAACTTGTGGATTTCCGAGGCCTGTGCGTAGTTCAGGATCTCGCGAAAAGCCATTTGTTTCACATTGATTGCGGCCACAGCAACTCATTAGCCAGATGTAGACCTCCCCTATCCTCCGGTTGAGGTGCAGCGCTCGCGGTACCAAAGGGCCGTAGCCTGGAGACCTTCCGCCAATGTGACAGGGGGGATCCATTGCAGCGAGCCACGAGCCTTGGCCGAGTCGATGCACAGCGAATCAAGAAGGCGGCTAGCTTCCTTCTCACGGTGAATCAACCTTGCCGCGATCCGCGTGAGCGACGCGGGAATCGGGATGAATCGAACCTCGTGCCCCAGGGCCACAGCCAGCCGCGAAACCAACTCGCGGGTCGATACGTCCTCGCCGTCACTCACCATGTACGTCTGGTTCGCAGCCTCATGGCGACAAACGCACTGAACGATGAGGTCCGAAAGGTTGTCGACCCCAACCAAGCTCCTTCGGTTTTGCGTATTGGGGATGGGAATGAACAAGGCATGATCGGCGAGTTTCAGAAGGCGGAGAAAGTTTGCGCGGACACCTGGGCCGTAGACCAGCGGTGGCCGGATGATTACCACCTCCATTGCCGTTTCGGCCGCCACCCGTCGAAGCATCTCCTCCGCCTCCCACTTCGACACAGCGTATGCATCCTGGGGATCAGCCGCGTCATTCTCGCCGAACGGCTTGCCCGTGGTTAACTCGCCGTTCACCTTGGCCGTGCTGATGAAGATCATGCGGCGTACGCCCTGTTTTGCCGCGGTAAGCGCCACGTTCCGCGTGCCCCCAACGTTGGTGCTCCGGAACTCCTTCAACGGATCGGATGCCAAGTCGCGCATCACGTGCACTCGGGCGGCTAAATGCACTACGGCATCGATATCCCTCCACGCACCGGCCGCGTCCGGAATGGTGCTCACATCGCCCAGTACTTTCACCTCGTCCAGTCCGGGCACTGCCACGCGGAGTCGCCGCCATCCATCGTCGCTGCGCACACCTGCCACCGGCGCGTATCCGGCCTCTAGCAATTTGGCGCAGACGACTCTTCCCACAAATCCATCGGCGCCGGTCACTAACACTCTACGCATTGCCGTTAACGACTATCGGCGAGGTGTTTGAGCACGCCGCCTTCATTTCGCGAACCCCAATTGGTTGCGCACTGCTCAATGACCGAGATCAGCCTGGGAATCAGGACAGCCCCTGAGAATTGTTCGGCGATCCGGGTATGTGCCGAGTCTCTTGCAAATCCGCGCGCAGCGGCTTGACGGACATGCGATATCACCGCCTCTGTCTCGCCGTGGTTGGCGAAATGGGCTGATGTGGAGCCCGAAGCGACTAGGTCGGTAATGTGGTTGGGACACGGTCCTACATAGAGGAACGGACTTCCAGTGGCCAGGATGTTATAGATTTTGCAGGGGTGAACTGTCCCTACAAATCCGTCGCCCATCAACACTACGTGTAGGTCAGCGGCGGAAAGCGACCCTGCCAAGGCATCCAGCGGCTGATATGGCAAGCAAAGGACGTTCTTCAGGGAATGGCGCGCGGTGAACTCCTGCACTCGAGGAAACTGGCTTCCTCCGCCAACGAATGCGAAATGGATATCGGAATCTGTGGCCAGGCTGCGTGCCGCTTCCAGAAGTGTATCGAGCGGATGGCACGGACTGTGATTGCCAGAGTACATGACAACGAACTTTCCACCCAGACCGTGCTGCCGCCGGAATTGCTCGCGGGCATGAAGGTCGTAATGAACCACCGAATCGTGGGACCAGGGAGGAATTACAAAGAGCGCGTCCAATGGCACTCCTCTCGCCACCACCCGATCTCGCATAAATCGGTCCAGGACTACGATCGCAGCGGATGAAGAGAGACTGAAGCGGAGCAAGCGTGAGAGGGTTCTCTCCGCGATGGATCCAGTTCGCAATGCGCCGGCGGCGATTGCCTCATCCGGGTTCAGATCCATGACCCACGATACAAGCGATCCGCCTCGAACGCGCACGAACGCAGCCGCAAGAACGGAGATCAATGGAGGAACTGTCATCCCAACCACGACGTCGAAACGCCCCAGCGTCGCCAGACGGGCCATGCAGGAGACATAGAACGAAGCGAAGTCAATTGCGCGCCGCCAAAGTGCCTTCTTTCCAAAGGCCGTTGACCGGACACGATAAATCGTCACGCCCGCCCAACTCTCTACCGGCGGGAATGTCTTGCTGGGCGAGTCATAGGCCCGCCGCGACGCAATCGCCGTGACCTGATGGCCCCTTTCCGCGAGCGCAGCTCCCAGATCGGCGGCATGCTGCGCCACGGAAACCACGTCCGGATAGAACGCCTGGTTGAGAATGAGTATTTTCATTGTGACATTAAGCCGTCTGCTCGCGAAGCCATGCAACCGTTTTGCGAACGCCCTCAGCGACTGAACATCTCAAGGGACCGCACACACGCGCTGTATTGTCAAAGGGGAGCGAGTTGTCGAGCAGCATATTCGAGAGGCGAAAGCTTGTCAGGGGAGCCCGATTCCACCCCAGCCGAACCAGTAGATCGCCAACGGCCGCCACAGGCCTGAGAACAGATAGCGGCATCGTTCGAATGCCGCTCGCTCCCAGCTCTCTCTGAATCAGATCCGCCCAGTCTCGCACTACATACGCTGAGTAGTCGCCAACATAGAACACTCTCTCTGAGATTTCCGATTGCTGTGCCGTCATCAATGTTAGGATCTGGTCCACCACATTGCCTACATATCCAAACTGCTTTTTCACGGGAGCAATGCCGGGATGAAAATACACCCCACGAACAATTGCTTCGAAGAACTGTCTATAGGGCTCGGCAAACCACGGTCCCCAAATCGAAGTTGGGCGCACGATCACAAAATCCAGCAGCCCGGATCCCATCCGCTTCCGCACCATCTCTTCCATCTGAACCTTGCTCGCTCCATAAAGCGTATTGGCGCAATACTCCGTTTCGCTATGAGGGCTATACCCATTCCGGCAGACCAGCATGGTAGAAATGATCAGAGTTCGCTTGACTGAGTCGGCGTATTTCAAGGAGTCGATCAGGTTCGATGTTCCGACCGTGTTCAACGCATAGTCGCTCAGAGAGTGGCCCCTGAGATCGGCTCTCGCAGCGGCATGAATCACATAGTCGGGTTGAAACTCCTCAACCAGTCGTCGCGTGGCGTCCCGATCGAGTAACGAGACTTCCTTCCAGAAGCCCGCATGGGCAAGTAATCTGGGGGGCCGAATGTCAAGATTCGCAACGTTGTCCTTGCGTTCAGCTAGCTCCTCGACAATGTTGGTACCTATGAATCCAGATCCCCCTGTTATCAGCACCCGCATCAGCATTCACCCCGTTACCGCGGCTGTGGCGCAGCTGTGTATAACGCTGTCGACGAGACTCGAGAGTCTGCTGCAAAACGTCTCGAAAGAGGCGTGTGTTCTCGCCCAGGCCCGGGCTCTTGTTCTCATGGCGGCCAGGTCTTTCTCGCCCAGGCGACTCGACATGCGCAGCACGTCTTCGAGGTCACTATCGTCGTACCCTGTGCAACAAAACGCACATCCATCTGCAACTAACGTCTCTGCCAGGTCGTTGCCTGGAGTGAGAATTGCCGGTGCCCCATACGACAGTCCTTCCACAACCGAATAGCAGTAATTCTCTTTGTGCGAAACGTTGACAGAGTAGTCCGCCGCACCCAGCAAGTCGTCCTTGTCGTTGTCGTACGCGGGTCCGATCGCCCGCACTTGGCTAGCGCCGATCCGTTGAGCGAAGGACGTGATCTCCTGCGCGCTGTAATCGTCGTCGGCGCCCGCAATCAACAACGCGGAATCGGGCAATTGCGCCGCTTGAAATGCGCGAACGGCCTCGGGTATGCGCTTGATCGAGTGAAGACGACCCAGCATCAGGTAGACTCTTGTTCCGGGCTTCAGGCCGTACCTGCGCCATATACGCGCCTTACACAGGTCCCGAGAAGATTGTTGCGGTTCCTGAACATACCAGTTGATCACGTGTCCGCGGGCAAAGGGGACTCGCGACGCGGCCTTGACCATCTCCCGTTCTGAGGCGTAAATGACTCCGCTGGCGTGGCGGAAGAAGCGATTTCCAACCAGTGCAAACCACGCCGTCTTTTGCAGTCTTCTGTACGTAAACACGTAAGGATCCAAGCCTCCATGAGGCACAACCATATATGGAATGCCCGCGGCGATGCATTCCTCCATAACCACCTGAGCATGGTATCTGAACAGCTTATGGCATATCACCAGATGCGCCTCTCGGATGAGCGCTCGCAGCCGGTCACCATTCGCTTTTGAAAGGTAGCTATAGGCAGCACCAAGATAATCATCTCGGACAGGGATGTGAACGCAGGTCCCAGAATAGGAGTTGGAATCTGAGAGGTCGCCTAAACGCGTAAGGCTCACCACCCCCGCGGGAATGGCACGAGTAAACTGGCCGACCGATATAGCTGACCCGCCAGAGGACTTTGTGAAGTCGACCGTGACGTTTAGGACTTTAGACATTTCTTCTCCACCTGCCCAGATGTATTTTGCGCATTGATATGGACTTCTTGAATCATCAGCTTCCCTCACCCCCGTGATCGAGTCGACGCTCCACAACGTCGACGCCTGGTGGTTGAAGTAGGGTGTACATCAGGCGGCTCCTCTAATGCCCGTAAATAGTGAATCGTAGAAGCGCAGGAACTCGGCCCCTATGACATTGAAACTAAACCTCTGTTTGTAATACGATGCAAATCTTTCCGCGGGATACCGCGCGCCAGCTAATGCCAAGATGCGCTGGAGAATCTCCGCCGGGTCATTGTCAACGAGAAACTCTCTGGAAATGATCACTTCTGGCACAGCGCATCGATTCGAGGCGATGACCGGCTTTCCGAACAAATACCCTTCGATGACCGGAAGTCCGAACCCCTCGCCGTCTTCGCACGTTAACAGGACCATAGTGCAATTCGCATACAGGTATGCCAGCGTTGAATCGCCCACATAACCTAGCAGCTGAACGCTTTCGAGATGCCGATCGCGAACGGCATCGCGAAAGCTTCCGAGCAGGGGCCCTTTGCCAGCAACGACAAACGTGAATGGCAATCCCCGATCACGAGTTCGCTCGGCAACGTCTAAAATCAGGTCGACGCGTGCGCGCGGTTCCATGCTGCGTACCGACAGAATGGTGACCGCAGACGGGGAAGGACTTACCCCTGGCGCCAAGGCAGAGTTGTCCGGCGCGATTCTCTCAAAGGGAGTCGAACAATATATGATCTCCGCGCGCCGCCCTCTCAAAGGCAATAGCGAATTGTCATAGGTGAATTGAGAATTGCAGTGAATTGCCGTTGAGCGCAGATAGACTATGTGCTCGATAAGCCAGAATAGAGGCAGCAGCCGGGAACCGACAGTCCGCTTTTGATACCACAAGCCGTCATGCACGGAGAAGGCGTCCGAGTTCTTCCAGAGAAACAGCGACATCAGGTAGTGGTGAGAGTGAATGATCACCGTGTAGCCGCGTGCATGAAGCCTGTGATACAGGAGACAGATTAAAAGGTTCAGGACAATGAAGCGACCCCGTCCGAATCGTAGCCCGATGGCCGCGATATCGCCCCAGCGGTTCACCGAACAGGCCTGGTCGAAGAAGACGTAATATTTGCGACAACCCTTTAAGGCTGCGGCTTGAACATCGATAACATTCTCTACCCCGCGCTTGTGTCCGCGCGGATTATTCTGGCCGAAATAGATTACGGCACGCTTCATCTTCCAGATGCCCACATGCTGAGGAACTCGGCTGTTGTAAGAGAGACGACAACTATCGCAGCGAACGTTCGTGCGGCTGCGGTCCTTCAGAATCGCAACGCAGTTAGAACGTCTCTATAGGGAATGAACTCACTGGGATAAGGAGCGATGGACTGAAAGAAGAAAACGACGGAAGCGACACACAGAGCAGTTGCCAGTGCCATCCGGTTCGCTTTACGCGTTAGAAGCATCACATGAGAGGTAAGAAGGATCGGCTCCAGAATATCAAAGTACAGACTCCCGCGATTCACGACAATCAGCAGAGAACGCGCACAGGCGAAGTAGAATACCAGTCCCACGACGTACCCGTTGAACATGAGATTGTAGTAGCGGAGTCTGGAGGAGAGGTAGGCTCGGTTATGAAGGAATAGGGCAAGGAACACAATCCGTTTCACAAGACCGATAACGGTGAGGCCGGACTCGCCGATAGAGGTCTGACCGGCAGCGAGGTAGTATGCCGCCTTCGCGACAAGCGCGCCGCCTAGCAGGTTTCCAGCTTCCGAGAAGAGCATTTCAGGCAACGGGGATAAGCCGAAAACAATCGCACCCGCGAGAGCCAGGAAGATAGTGGAACTCCGGAACGATGCGCGGAGAAAAAGGAAGAGCAAGAGGAGGAGTGCGCTGCTGTGGAACATGAACGCCAGACCAACCAGCAATAGGAACCGGGTTCTTTGCCCGCTCTCGATATAGCGTAGCGCGAACAAGCCGATCGCAACGGCAATTAGCTGTCGGTTCGATCCCATCACCCCCATCGTCTCGGCATAAAACACCATGAGCGGAAGGTATAGCATTCCTGTGTACCGCTGGATGCTGTTGAATATCAGCAAATAATATATAACGGCATGCAGAACAAGAAAGACCGAATAGTTGGGAACAAGCAGCTTCGTAAGCCACACACAGACGTTATATCCGTACTCCGGGCTGGTCAGCGACGGAGCCGCAGATGAGAAGTCCGAAACAGCTTCGAAGTGTTCAAAGTAGGCGTCCCAGTCGGTCCCTATCTCCCAGCGGAGTCCTATCTGAAGTACAAGGACGGCGTAGGCAAGGATCAACAACGTCCTCTTCAGCGCGGAGGACATCGTCACATTTACTTCCACGTAATAAAGAAACAACAGCAGCACAATGGTCAGGATGTAGACCGTCATCGAACGCTTCTCATTCCGCCATATGGCTCCAAACAGTCTGACTTCATTGTGCTTCTACCGGATGATGCAGAGCTGACACTGCCGCGTCGTCCTGGCTGCCGTGAGCCGAATGCCAGTGCAAGATCTGCTCCATGCGGTTGTCATAGGAGTAGGCCGGAACGCATCGTGTATGGCCAGCCTTGGCGATTCGTTCGCGCTCGATGGGATGCGCCAGGTAGTATTCAATCTTCTCCGCAAGTTCCTCCGGCGAGGAGAAGCATGCGATCTCCACGTCCTCTTTATAGAGTCCCAGGACCTCCGCATTTCGCTCGTGGAGCATGAATGCTCCGGTAGCTGGAATTGCGTAGGTCCTGGCGGTTGTAAGGTCTCCCGACGAAGACCCGAAAACCACACCGCTCATAATGGCCAGATTGATGCGCACCGCCTGAATGGCCCGGATGTACGATTCACCCCACAGCCCAAATCCTTGGATCCACTTTCGTAGAGCGGCCGATTTACAGTGAGTATCCCATCGAAGGCCCCAGATCCGCAGATTTAGGTCCGGTCGGAGCGAGTACAGCTGCTCCAACATTCCCTCCTTGTAGCCAGTGTGATTCGCAATAAGTGCAACATCGCAGCCGTAGTCTGCCAGGTCTCGCGGTTCAAGCGCAAGCGGACGATCCAGGTCTGCGCAATATCCGTGCGGAAGAAACACTGCGTTCCGCAACGATATTCGACTGGTCACGTCGCGGTACCAAAAGGGCTTGGTGTAAAACACGCAATCGTATTCCGGAAGTGATTTCGCCAGCCACGGTCCATGCGCGAACGCCGAGGTGTCGGGAAAGTAATTGTAGAGCCGAACCCCCATAGCTCTAAGTGCCTCCAACGTTGAAGCCAGGATGTAGTTGCCTTTGAAGGCAAGCAAAATGTCCGGGCGAAACGATTCAGCGACCTCCAGGATGGCGCGATTGAATTCAGCAACGAGCCGAAACCAGAGTAGCCGGCGAATCACGCGAGAGCTGAACATTGAGACCTGCGGAATAAATCGCTGCTCATCGATGTCCACTACATTGGCTCCGTGCCGCCTCAGGGCGAAGGCACATGCAGCTGAATTACTGCCATACCAGCTTTCGCCTATAAACAGAATTCGCGTCGTCACAGTGTCTCCCGTAAATCTGCGTGATCGATTGTGCTGTAAAGCAATCGAACCATAGCTCGCAGCAGACGCAGCGGCCACAAGTCATACTCTGTAACGGAGTCCGTGCTATACGGCAGGATCTCCCGCCGTCGCTTTTCCCTTAGGAGCCCGTAGATGAGCCACTTGGCTGTCTCACAACTCAGCCTGATACGGAACAGCAGCCACTGTGCTCGTCCATGCAGGGTCTTCAAGGGTAGATATGTCAGCCGGTTGGAGGCGTGAATCCGGTACAGGAGCACAATTCGGCGCCAGTGGAATGTTTTCAGCGTATAAATATCGGGATAGTAGTCGGGCCGAAGTTCCCTGACGTAAATCACGGGCTCTCGCACATACCCAACCTGCGACACCATCGCTAGGCGCATCCAGAGGTCGACATCAGCGATCAGGTTGAATTCCTCTCGCATTCCGCCCACCCGATTCCATGCCGATCTGCGAATCATCGCTGTGCCTCGCACCGGGCATCCCCAGCCGCGAAACAGGAACTTCTGCAAGAACCAGTCTCCGTCGAGACATTCCTCAGCAAAGACTGGGCCGTCGTGCTTCTCGGGAATGTTGGAGTCGTACCGATTAAATACAAATCCCGCCTGACTATGACGTTCAAGGACCCCGCCCCAACTCTCGAGAAGGTCGCGTCGATACAGATCGTCGTGGTGCAAGAGAGCGATGTATGGACGGTCAGATTGGGCGATGGCGAAGTTGGCGTTGCCCGGCATGCTCAGGTTCCGGGGCGTGCGCACGGGCCTTATCCTGGAGTCAATGTCCGCCAGGGCGAGAATCTGTTCCCATGTGCCATCGGTCGAGCAATCGTCGCTCACGATCACTTCGTAGCCAGCAATAGTCTGGTCGAGGATCGATCGCACTGTCGACTCGATGGCATCGGCATGGTTATATGTCAACAGCACAACGGAAATCCGTTCGCCGATACGCGCGTCAACCCCTGCGGCGTCTGGCGTTTGATGCGTGCCGAGGACGAAGGCTGCGGTCATCGTCGAAGCCCGAAGCCGCTTGGCATCATCTCGGTCTGGGAGGGTAGGAGATTGCATATCGGTGTCACATTGGAAGCGCGCTTGAACTCAATGGTCCCAAGAGACAATGGACAGTGTTATAACACTACGGCTGCGACGAATAGGGAACCCATCCAGGCGATACGCTTCTAAAGAAACGACCCCATTCCGGAACACATGCGATATAGTTAGCTTCGCAATTTGTTTCCAATTCAACGTGCCAGTCGGGATAGAATTGGATGACATTGCCAGAAATCTTGCCAATCTCATAGCCGAGAGGTTTTAAGTAATCAAATGCATCTCTTAGAAGTCGTCGCTCCTCTATCCAACAGTGATTATATTCAAACTGAATAACATCCACAGAGCCCGATCGTAGCATCTTGTTGGCTCCGAGCATCACTGCCATATCATGACCTTCCGCATCCACCTTCAATAGATTGATTCGTTGAATGTCGTTTTCATCGCAGTACACGTCGATCGTCGTCAGGGCGACCGCTTCGGTAGTCACACCGCCACCAAGCCGGGACTCTTTCGGCGCTAGTGAGTTTGTGCCCCAAGTCGGACCATGCACAATGAGGCACGAGTCGCCTACGTGATCTGAACATGCCTTTCGCACCAGAGTAACCGAGGTCGATTCGATATTTCGTTGATGAAGAACGGAGAATGTCTCAGAAGATGGCTCAAAGGCGTGCACAGACACTGAATTGTGCTTCCCCAATATCGATGCCGTCCAATCGCCAATATTTGCCCCTACATCGAATACAACCGGCATAGGCGCGTGCTTCAAGACGACATTCTGCACATAATCCTCACCGTTTGTGCTGGGCTCATTCAAAACATCAAAGCGGGCCTCATACATCAAAAACCGAGCCACCCGGTAAAAGTTCTTCTGCCCCACGAGAAAGCGAATAAGACGTGCCGCCTTCCGGACTGGTGATTGGGAGTGCATGCAGATAACATCTCCTTGTAGGTCTCTAACTACGTTCTTCCGCAGTAAACGCACGGGACAGGTGCCGACCGAAGCGAGTAGCTGTGAGCCGAGTGGCCTCTCATCCGCAGGCGCTAAATTAAGGAGATATCACTTGGTACCCGGAGTTGGCCTCGCCGCGGGTCCATTGCTGATTCGCTCCAATGGCGTCGACATGGCTATAAGTCAACAGCACAGCGGCAAGCGTGTCGCCGATGCTCGCGTTAACCACATGGTGTCGCAGGCCCGGTACATGTCGTGGACACGGCTGCGGATGACCGTTGAAACCCGAGTCCTCTGAGGATCATCTCGCTGTGGGCGCTCGGGATGCTATTTGAGGGCAGGGCTAGGCCTGGGTAGGATGTGGCGAGCAGCCCCACTCGACCATGCCTGTTCCAGACCAGTGGCCAAAGGACGTGAGGTCGATTTTTGAGCGTCTGATATCGTTCCATATTCTCAGCATATTCCAGAGGCGAATATCATCGAAGACGAGAATAGGCGCGCGGCGGAAGGCGACCGTCTCGAAATTATCGAGGAAGAGTTGTTCTTGAACCCCATCCTTAGCGGCATCGATAAAGATCAGGTCTGCCTCGGTAAGAAGGGGCTTATGCCTGGCGAAGACATCGCGCTGGGAAATATCGTCGACATACTGCTGGAGAGAACCGTCCGCAAAGTCCGTGTCTGCCAGTATCGTTCCCGGATAACCCGCCCATGGCGTGATATCAAAGGTTACCAGTCGGCCATCGTTGGGCAGGAACTTCTTGAGAGTCAGGGCGCTGCTGCCGGTAGCGGTTCCGATTTCTACGATGAGCTTGGGCTTGAGCACCGAAACCAGGCCAGCGAGGAGTTTGTAATGTTCGCCGGGCCATATATTGACGAGATCGATTCCGTTCCCGATCCGGGCGCCGACGTCGGACAAGTCGATTTTCAGAGCCGCTTGCGCAGCTGCTAACGCGATCTCAATCAGGCCAGGCGAAGGATTGGAAGGCGCGTCCGGCTCAACGAAGAAGAGCATGCTGGGTTCTGCATGACGAGAGCGGACGGGGGGACGTGACAGAAGAAGCCTAAGTGCAAGACGCTCAATGACACTTGCCATTATGTCCCACTCCTCTCATGACTTGTCATTGTCTCCGCACCGCCGCTCTGACGATTGATTTCCTCGCACGACAGCATTCGTTTGTATAGGACTGTATGTGCCGTCTTCGCAACACTTGAATAATGACGTTCTGAAAGAAACTGAGTCACTATATTCGATCCCACACTGTCCAGCGTCAGTATGTCCAAACATTCTACAAGTACAAAGGCTGGAGAATAACGATCCCAATCGTTAGACCTAAGTACATCGTAATCGAGTCCTTCCACATCAATCGTCAGCAAGTCGATCTGAGTATTGTGTGGTACATACTGATCAAGCAGCTCCACGAGCGGCACTGTTGCAATTACAAGCGTTTTAACAAGTAACCGCCCATTATCCATGTGTTGCGCGGCTAGATGTTCGTCGAATGTATTCAGTCCCTGTTCCTTGAAAACATGGAACGTGAGCTCTTGAGGCGCAAATGTGACCCCCGCTTCAATATTTGTATCGCGCGGCCGGAGCCGCCGGAACTGATCCATACTACCAGGAGTCGCATCAATATTAAGCCCACACCAGCCTCGGCAATATAGACGATATGTGTTGGAGAACCTCATCGGATGGTGCGCTCCAAGGTCAACATAATATCCAGCCTGTTTGTCTCCAATGAACCAGTCTAAAATAAGGTCTTCGCCGTTCTGTGCATATGAGTCCTTCGAATACCGCTCAAACCATCTGTGACCGATATAGCTGAGGACCTGCCATGCTGGTCTTGGGATGAATTGTCTGTTCCTCTTAATCCAGCCTCTCATGTTCCTCCCTGTAACACTGGATCAACGTTCTGTGCCGATTCCATCAGACGTCCTGGTCCATAAAAGGGGACTATGCTTTTCATAGTCTGCTACCAGCTCGTTGGCAGCACTGTGGTAAATCTCGACTATTCTCTTCTCGCCGCCTGTGGAGTAAAGCTCCTGTAGTTTCGCGCAGGTTGCCCATCGATACGCAGCCATGAGTCCGGAGAGATAAAATCCACGCCAGCCGTCCCGATAGCCCCCGTGTCGGAAGTATCGATTCTTGAACTCTGCGGCGGCTTGGCGCAGAGCTTTGCCCCGGCTCACTGGTTCACCGCGTTCAAATGCTTGCTGAGCTTCGATGGTCGTGTAGCGATTCAGTTTCTCGAGAAAGTGTGCGCAATCCAAATAGTTGAAGTGATGAAGGGCTAGTTTTTCACCGTAGGCTAACTTTAGGATTCTTGCCGCTGGCGATGGACGAATGAATCCGTGAATCCGTGGACTCAAATCAATCTTGCCTCTTTTGAAGAAGCGCGGATGGCCATCTTGGTCCGGACCCCATCCAGTGTGCCAGAGCGGGCCTCCAAGTAAATAGTTCAGCCGAGGGATGAGGACAACATCTGCGGCATCCTTCGAAGCAATCTCCCTTAGCTTCTCGCTCAACGGCTGGGGAATCATCTCGTCCGCATCCAACATCAACACCCAATCGCCCGTGGAGTGGCTCACCGCAAAGCTGCGAGCTCCGTCGAAGGCCAGGATTCGCGGATGAAGAAACACCTTTGCGCCGAATTCGCGGGCAATTTCGATCGTGCGATCTTCGCTGTGCATGTCGACGACCACAATCTCGTCAACCCACGCGCGAACCGAGCGCAGGGAGTAGGCCAGGTTCTTCTCTTCGTTGAGGGTGTTTATCACTGCCGAGATGCGCGGTGTCATGCTGCTCCCTTAAGGGCTGACCATACTGCGTGGATCCTCTTTGTGTGGAAACGATAAATGCCCAATCCGTATAGAAGCAGACCGCACGTTCCATATGCTCCGATGGTAACAATGTGAGAGGGTGCGCGCAACCGGCATAGAATGTAGACAACAATCCCGCTGGCGGCCGCGATTGCCCAGACGGGAGCGATAACCGAATACAGACGGAATGGCACTTGTCGCTGTGCGGCTCTATATAACCAGAGGGCACTGAACATCACGGCTAAGTTTCCAATCGCGAATCCGATGGCGCCGTAAAGCAGGATGAGGGGCGCTCCGATGAGCCATGTGGCCGCCATCCAAATTGCCGCGAACAGTAGCGCAATCCGAGACTTACCAAGCGCATTCAGCAGGCCGAGTGCGGGAGTGGCCGAGGGGACGAAGAGATTCGCGCCCCAAAATAGATAGAAAAAGGGCAAAGCCACCAGCCACTTGGGACCGTATACCACAGTTGTTATGGGAACGACCATCGCCAAGGTTAACACCGAGAGGGGCGCGGCGATAGCATTGGTTGCCCACATAATATTCTCTACGAGCGAGGAGAGGCGAAGCCGGTCGTTTTGCAGCCGCGCAAACGCTGGCATATATAGGCGCTGGAGAATGAATAGAACCTGCGCCGGATAAGCCGCAAGCATGATCGCCCAGCTAATGTAGCCAACTTTGGCGGTGCCCAAGAGAAGGCCGATGAATATAGGCGATATGCTGTCCTTGAGCAACGAGGTGATCGCAATCCCCTGGTAAGGAATGCCGAACGACAGATGCGCGCGCACCAATTGCCAGTTCCAGTGCCATCCGATCGGCCATGGGCTGATCCAATTGGCCAACGCGGCACCCACACAGGAGCGCAGAAGCAGGGCCCAGGCGAATGCGTATGCTCCATATCCGCGCCACGCAAAGAACACCGCAACAACATTAAAGGCGAGGGCCTGCGTTGATTCGACCACCGCAATCTTGTGGAAAGCAAGGCGCCGGTCGAGGCGGACAAAGGGGACCGTGATGAATGAAGTAACAACAAATGACAGGCCAACGAGGCGGAAGAGCCAAGCGTCGTTTGACTGAAGGTGATACTTCGATGCTATCAGCGGAGCGGCCAGCCACAAGAGTACGCTGACGATCAGGACGACGATCTGCTGGACCGTGAAAATAGCCCTGTATTCAGCAACGCCCGGGTCATCGTGCTGTCTGACCAGGCTGGCAGCCAGGCCCGCATCGCCGAAGGAAATGAGGAAGTTCTGAAAGTAAAGGACAATGGCATAGATTCCAAATTGACTCGGGGTGAGCAACCGGGCCAGGATGATGCCGCATAGGAATCCTATCCCCTGAATGAAGACTTGGCGGATCCCCAGTGCAAAGGCGCCGCGAACTGTCTTGGCAGCGACGCCGTGCACCGCGGTGGGCCCGACTGCGGCTTCGCTCATCGAAAGTCTTCCAGGTCAGAGTTCTGAGCAGAAACCAAAGTTGGCGGGCGTGCAACTTGCGTGCCACGGGACACCACCCGCGGTGCTACAGGCAAGAAGCCGGTCATAACTTCGGAGGCTCCATCGGCGCCATTATTGTCTGAGAGTGACAATCGCTCTCCTGAGATCCTCAAGGCGTTTGCCGCTATATGTATCAGATTGAACGTTCTCCATCCACCAAAGGACGACAACCCAAAGGCCGCCGGCCAATAGTCCGGCAGCCGCGAAGCCCAGTACGATCCGGGTCCGCTTGGGGGATGATCTTTCTTCGGGTGCGATCGCCGGTTCCAGCACCTCGACAATCGCAGCTTCCTTGGATTCGTCCAACTTCGCGACATCGTATTGTCGAATGAGAAGGTCGAACATGGTTTGCCTATACTTCAGCTCATGTTCAGCGCGAAGGAAGTCCATTCCGGCCCCCTGCACATCTCCCAATCCGATATCGAATCTGCTAGACGAATGGTCACGCTGCCCCATTCGATACTCCTCCGCCTGCAAAGATGAGAGTTCGCGCTCGGCCAATTGGACATCAGGATTGTTCTCAGTCGAGTAAGATTGTAGCGCTTGCAACTCGACCTGCTTGGCGGCAACGTGGGCCCGAAGGTCCGCGAGACCCTCAATCAACGCCTTCCCTTGCGTCTCAAGTTGAACCAGCCCCTTACTCTTCTGCACCTCCTGAAAGGAAAGCTCGGCGGCGATCAAAGTTTCTTTCGCTTGCTTTAATTGGTCCTCGTAGAACGCTCTCCGCAGCGAGGCCTCGGTTACCGCTATGGACTTGCTGAGCTTGCGGAGCTCGTCGGCATACGCATTCGCTAAGTCCGCCGCACGCTTCCCATCCTTATCGACTACCGACACAACGATGAATCCCTTTTTGTCTGAGCTGATCATGGTGTTGCTCGTCAGTGCCCTGCGCGCCTGGGTCATGGTCCTGGCATGGTACGACTGCTGCAGATTGAATCTTTGAATCAGCGCGTCCGCGATCGGTCGCGACATGAGCATCCCGATGTAGATATCGTTGGGATTCTTGAGGCCCAGTCCCGCACCGGTAAGTGCCATCATTGTGCCTCCCCCGCTGCTTGCAAGTTGGTTCATGAATAAGGAGGCCGAAGATGGCGTCTGCTGCGGAGGCATGAGCTTGGTCGTGGCGGTGAATCGAGTCGGTTGAAGCAGAGCAAAGGCCACGCCCGCGACCACGGCCAGTCCGGTTATTTTCACCACCAGCCACTTGCGTTGAGCAAGGTGGATAAGGACATCGATGATACCCACTTCCGACCGCCGGCGGTCATCCCCCGGCCGAGGAAGGCCTCCTGGTGAAAGCTCGGACTCGATCACGCAGGAGTCGTCTTCAATCATTATTGAAACCTTCTCTCGCCCGCACTCCCCGCGGCCGTCCGTAGGACGCAACGCAGGTCGTCGTCTCGATTGAACGCCAAATATGCGAATGCCCGCATTGGCTAACAATTTGTTCCGATTGCAGCCATTGTCACGCGGTTCGTGACACAACTTGCGCCCTGTACTGGAGTTGCTTTACAAAGTTGCTAGTCGACTTCAATTCTGTTTATCCAGTGATGGCTGTGAAGCCGTGGTATGTCCTAGAAGCCGGGGCGCATCGGGCGCGTGGGGCGCCGACATCCTTTACGGGACATCCGTATAGGTCGTCGTATTGAAAGGGCACGACTTTAGTCGTGCCGTAAATTGCACAAAAGAAAGGCGGGCCTTAGCCCCTGGGGGAAAGCAATTCGGAAATAGGCCACCTAATCAGAGGCTCCTTAGGCAAGCCGAGAGGCATTGGCTCATTTGGGAGTGCTGGCGCTCGATGGCCGAAGTCAGGGACACGGGTGCAAACGCTCAACCTTCGGCACTAAATCTCGTTGAGCCGTTCATCTCCTTTGCATGGTTTGCTTCTCAATGTACCCAGCGGCTTCATCGTAGTCAGACTCCCTCAGTGGGAGACCCCCTCGTGACGAGCGACCTTCTTTAAAGTCAGCAGCAGGATCTTAAAATCGAAAGCGAGAGATCGTGTTATTAAATACTCGCGATCGAAGTTGACCTTGATCGGGATAGGAAGTTCGTCTCGCCCATTGACCTGAGCCCAGCCAGTTATTCCGGGAACTAAGCTCTGAATTCCATGCTTGGTGCGAAGTGCTACCAAATCGTTTTGATTAAACAGTGCTGGACGAGGCCCAACCAGACTGAGATCCCCGGCAACGACGCTGAACAGTTGGGGCAACTCGTCAAGGCTGGTCTTACGCAAAAAACCACCTATCGGAGTCAGATATTGCAAAGGATCCTTGATAAGGTGAGTGGCCAGTTGCGGAGTGTTCGTCCGCATGCTTCGGAATTTGGGCATTCGAAACAAGCAATTGTGTTTCCCCACACGAGTGGACCAATGAAGGATTGGGCCCTTTGAGGTAATTGTTACCGCCAAGGCTATGGCCATCAGAAAAGGCAAAAGAACTATAATCAGGCCGATTGAACCAACGATATCAAACATGCGCTTGTACCAGGGCATCTGAAGGTTCTCCGAGGGGCCAGTCAGTCTTTAGTTCATAGACCCGGCCCGAAAGGATGATTCCTTGCTTTCCCACCCAGGCCGCAAGATGCGCGATTTGGATGGGGCACCTCTGGTCTTACCCGACTGGGCTGCGTCAATAGCTTCGGAGATACGTGCTGCTTCCTGCTAATCAGGTAACCACTTAAATTAATTCAGCAAAGCTATCACGCTTTCGACCGGGCAAAGACCTAATAGCCTCTTGCGATGCGTTCGAATCATCTGCGGGCCTGGTTACCCCTAGCGTTGTTGGGCCCATGCCGGCCACGGGCCCATCCGTCTTTCGATCCGCGGTCTTAAGCCGCCCTCATCACTCATCGAGCCGGAGGCTTGGCCGTGGTCGCGGTTCACTTCGTTGAGCACTACTCGCACGGCACCGCGAGACAGATCCGGCATCACTCTTAATTTACTGTTCTTCGTGGCGCGGAGCAGTGAAGACAGCGAGCCAATTCGACGCGAAGTACGTGCTCTGCTTCGTATCTGACAGAAGTTCGCTCCCGCGGGGCGCCCCTCCCAATAGGCTTTCTCGGGCATGGCTTCGCCCATCTCACTTAGATTAGGTTTCCCACCGTGCTCCATTCGAAGACAACAGAACGTACTTCAACAAGCATTTGGAAGTTTGCATGAATGCAGATGGCCTCGTGCATCCTTGCATCGAACTATCGTGCAGAGCGACTGGGCACACACTAGCACTAATCCCTCGCACGATTGTGAGCAATTCGATACATTTTTCGAGTCGCCACACTATGAGAGTCACAAGTGTTCATAGGGCAACGCTCTGAATGGATATGCGCGAGGAGCATCTTGGAGGGGACATCCGATCAGGATAGGAGCCTGGATTATCCGGCATTGGAGCGGGAGTTGCTCGTGCGCTATAACAGCACCAGAGTTGGTGTATCCCAAAAAGCAGTGCACCCAAGTCGACGCGCCCATCAGGAAGGGCGACACCGCATTCACCGATCAGGACCGCGGGACTCTGCTTCAGTTCTTGTCCTGCTTCGGAGCAGAGGCGCTTTCTTTGGAAATATGGCGTAATTTCCCCACTTTTCGCCGTGCGGCCTCCAGTTGCTTTGACTCCACATCGAGGTCATCCTTGAATTGGTGATTACTGGGGTCGGCAGCGGACAACTGGCGCGATGTGTCCACCGCTTGTTGATAACTTGCAATCGCCAGGGACAAATCCCCCATGGCTTCCTGCACGCTGCCTATGCCCGCATAGCTACGGGATAACTCTCGGCGAGCGGTGGCGTTCTGCGGATGTTTTGGTACGAAGGCGTCGCGCACTGCCAAGGCCTCGCGCTGCTCTTGAAGAGCACTCGCCATATCGTGACGGCTGGCGAACACCCGCCCGATTTTCATGTGGGCCAGTGCTACATCACTCTCCGACGCAACGCTGTAGGGCTCGACCGCAAGCAATTTAAGCGCCGCGTCCAGGCTTTGGCGAAAATACCGTTCGGCGCAAGAATAGTCGTCCTTTTCAATGCAAAGGTCGCCCAGGTCGTCCTCGCTCGAAGCCCACATGTGCAGAACATCCGGATCTTTCGCGTGCGTCGACGCCAGACCGGTGACGATCTTTTCACCGGCTTGATAGTATGCGAGATTACCCGGGTCGTCATCCGCCCAGAGAATGTCTGCAATCCGGCTGTAGTTGCGGGCAAGAGCGAGATCCTGCTTCCAATCAGCATCGCCGGAGGCCTTGAGCTTCAGACGAATCTCGAGCGCCCTGCGATAACTGGCAAGCGCGGCCGCAGAGTCTCCCAGGTTCGGGCCTCTTGGATTTCCCTGGATGTCGCCAACCTTCTCGTATGCCAATGCCAGATCGCGCTGAAGGCTGGGGTCTGCCGCCGAGTCACGCTCAAGGAGCGTCAGATAGCGCAGCGCCACTTCTACGATGTGTTTTCTTGCGGGCGTGGATCCCGGCAAATCGCGAATCTGGTCGTGTACATCGAACAACAACGTATTGGCCAGCCGATGCACGTCCGCGAGGCGATCCTCCGCGCGTGCTCTTTGTACTTGTTCGCGGTGCATCTGGTAGACAGTTGCACCGATGCCGGTGGACACCGACAGGGCAAGCGCCACACCTGCAATTACGGCAAGCCTGTTGCGGCGCACAAATTTGCCGGTTCGGTAAGCCCATGTGTCTGGCTGTGCATGGACCGGCAGCCCACCAAGGAACTGTGCAATGTCTTCGCTGAATCGTTCAACCGACGAATAGCGCCGTTCAGGTTCCTTGCGCAGAGCCATCAGAACAGTGGTGTCGAGATCGCCCTTGAGCTTGCGCAGCCAGGAGGCAGTTGCTAGTGCATTGCTGCTTGGTTCAGCTTTCTGTTTGGAGATGTGCTTCGCGATGGCAGTGCTCGGACGTTCGGGTTCCTCCTCGCAAATGATGCGCGCCATTTCTTGAAATGCCCTGTCAGGCAGACAATACGGGCGGAGGCCGGTCAGGAGTTCATAGAGAATCACGCCCAACGAATAGATATCGGTGGCGGTCGATATGGGTTCTCCGCGCACTTGTTCGGGGCTCGCAAATTCCGGAGTAATTGCCAGGACTGTGGTTTTGGCGCTGCTTTGCTGGTCTGGACGCAACTGTTTTGCAATGCCGAAGTCAAGCAGTTTCAAAATGCCATCGGGCGTCACCAGAACGTTGCTCGGCTTCAGGTCGCGGTGAACGACCGTGTCCTTCCGGCAAGCCTGTGCAAGGCGGCTGGGTGGGTGTAATTAATCCTGACAGGAGATGATGCCGACGGCGCTGAGGTAGTTCCAGGGCATCCATTCCTTTGGGCGGTGCGCCACGGCATCCG
>Ga0224528_1000784_pt1 | contig 23600 bp, 12 predicted proteins | sample CBST25metaG_2_FD_179888 | JGI IMG/M metagenome (GOLD analysis project Ga0224528, IMG submission 179888) | Peat soil microbial communities from Stordalen Mire, Sweden - C.B.S.T25 | ecosystem: Environmental > Terrestrial > Soil > Wetlands > Peat | place: Sweden: Norrbotten County, Stordalen Mire...
TGCTCCAGCTTCCGCCGGTCCTCTTCGTTCAATTCAATGGGCTGAGCTACGCGCATTTCAAGGTCTCCCGCTTATGAGATGACCCTCGCCACTTAAGCGACTCTATTAATGAGACACACCACTAGGTTCCACCTTGGAAGATAGGCCATCTTACAACTCTGCAACAACCTTTGAGACATTCCCATTCCCCTGGCCGCCGGGCCATGAACCGCAAGGCTCCCCGCTGGTGGAGGCCATCGCAGAGGCCGCCCGCGAACTGGTAGCGAAGCGGGACGCCTGGCTCAATCCGCCGAACGCCAGCGCGGAGGAATTGAAGAAACGCACCCTCACGAATCTCTACAACGCCCGCCCTAGCTGGCTGGCGGAGGCGCATGGGAAGCTGGACGCGGCGGTGTTTGCGGCCTATGGCTGGCCGGTAACGTTGACCGATGCGGAACTCTTGGAGTGCTTGCTCACCTTGAACCATGAGCGCGCCGCCGCGCGGCGCTAGTTTTGAAAAGGGCCGTGAGTTCAAAATCCGGTTGACCAGTAAAGTGCCAAGCAAGATTTCTTTGTGTTATCTCGCGCTTGGCGTATTACCATTGGGGGGATTTCGAGTCCAAAGAATGCGCCTTTCAAAGTTTCTGAAGAACTGGTGGCGGCGCGTAACCAAAGCGTCCAAAACCGATGCGGTGCTTGTAATCCTTGCCTACGCTGCAAAGATATACACGGTTGCATTCGCGGTATGGACGGGTGGCGCGAAATTTTCCTCGTGGATTGCGCCGGAGGCGTTCGGGCTCTGGGGATTTGTCGTCGCACTTGCATACGCTACCGCACAGCCCTATTTCCCCAACCATGTATCGAAGAAGTGGCTTGTTGAAGATCTTCGCCGGACAAAGGTGCTGGCGGTGGCGATTTCCGAAATCAGTTCAGCCGTTTGGAACCACGCACTGAAGCCAGAGGAGAAGCACGAACTCTTCATTAAACTCCTTGCGGCGATCAAATCCGAGGTAGAGAGCATCACTGGTGACCACGAAAGCATCTACTCGAATGTGGCGCTCTTACTTGATGACAATGGTGACCGGCTGAAGGTAGTATGCAGAGCAAACCACGACAGGCCGCTTACTTCCTACCGGAAAACCGACTTGTTGATTTCCAAAACGCTGAACACCGGAGAAGTTTTTTATGAACCGGACTGCAAGATGGCCGATAAGCCGTACAAGGCTATACTTGGCATTCCCCTTATTTCAGGTCCAGAGAACAGTCGGATGTTCGTGTCCGGTGTCGTCAGCATCGATAGCTCAGAGGCCCACGGCTTTGACGGATTGGAAGACGAAATCGAAGCTAAGACGTTGCCGTACATCAGTTTGCTGAAGCTGGTCATTACCACTGACGAGACGCTCAAACTCGGGAAATGGAGGCAAGATGTCCGCAAGCGCTAGTCTCAAAAATTCCAGAAGCCCCCAGGTCATAATCGAGAAGCTCGCCCGCAAACGGATAACTGACGAAGAAGCGGAGAAGATTCTAGAGCAAAAATGGGGGAGGGCGTACGACACCCCTACCGTTATTCGCTTCTTCCGTGAGATGTTTAGGCCCCGCATCGTGAACAAACGCGTACCCAGGTAGGTCCTCAAAAGCTGAACTCCGCTCTGGGTTTGCAGCGCTGTGCGGACTGTGGGGACTTTTGTGGGGAGTGCCTGCCTGTTGGGGCTTGTTCCCCCTTGTTGACTCCCCACCGTTTAGTTATTGTTTCCAATCACTTACATGAATCGACAAAACCCCACAAATGGCCTTGGCAGGTCTGCAAAACCTTTATGCGCCGATTCGATCCCGGCCCGCGCCTCCAAATTTTTCCCCTAAAATCAATAGTCTCTGTAGTATTACCCATTCTTCTTACATCCTGCCCAGTGTGCCTTTTTTGTCCTCAATCGGCGAAAACGGAGCTGAATCGTCCCGGGAGGTCAGACAAAGAATCGGACAACAAACTGTTGGGGTTGGACAGAAAATTGAAGTGATGGCACTACCCTGTCCCCCAATGCCCTTTGTAAGACCAAATAAAAAGCCGATCTGGACGGTGGCATGGCGACTCGTCCGGACTCATCACCATCGGCGCAAACGAGAGTGATTACTGCCACAGATTCTTGCGGTTAATGTGCGCCATTCCCCTGGGGTCAACCGACACCGACGAGTCGCCGACTGTGGCTGCCAGCGAGCAAGAAAACTCGTGGGGAAAGTCACTGAAGCGTGCGATGTCGAACGCCTGCCGCGACCATTGCACCAATGCCATCTATCTGGTTAATTGTCTGGATTGCGGTGCGGGCTCGGGTCGCAAACGTGTGGCGCAGATCGTAAGGGGCGAATCCGATCGTGATTTCCTCTCTGGCGGCCTCCGCTACAATGCTGTCGTGGGCGGAGTTGATCCGGCCATCGGGCTTTCCCTGCCCGCCTTTTGGAAGGAAACATCCACGGAGATGCGCCTTCCATCCGGCGCCGGCCTAAGGATTGCACGCGATCCAGTCGTCATATCGAATACTCGTTTCGCCACCGTCGACTTGCCCTCGCGAATATGGATCAGGGCACGGTCCAAATCTATGTCTGCTTTAGCAAGCGCCGTGATTTCCTCCGGGCGCATCCCCTGGTTCACCATCAGTCGCACTACGTCGTGCAAGGTTGGATACTTCTGCGCTCGCTTGAAGTAGTCCATCTCTTCGGTGTGCGTTAGGACATGCATCCTGACTGCGTCCGCATCCGAAGGAATATCGGCTTCGTCGATAGAACTCGTTTTCGTCCAATGCTTGCTGATCACGTACTGAAAGAACGAACTCAGTGCATGCAAATCCTGACGAACTGTGATCCCCAAATGGGCACACAGGAAAGAACTTATACGCTCCCCTGCAGCTTCCACCAATAATTCATGCAGTTACTTGATGTTTGGAGTTGCATACAGGTTTTCATGCAAATCGTCTTCAAGGGCCAGTTTGGTTAGGTTGAGAACTTTCCTGCCCTCTTAAGCAGTCACCTTTACCTGCACTTTCTACTTCCGGCCCATATCCGTCAACTCGGTCTGAGTCTTTCCTGCTTCCGCTATCTGGTTGACATCAACAGCGTAAGAAGCCTTATCGGCCCTTTCCAGGGCCGAGCTATAGGCCGTAGCATTCCTCTCCATCCATCATTCCTGCCTTTCGTGAGGGAGTCGTGTCGTAAATGTCAAGGGCACTTCAAATTGAGACTGGTCACTGATTCGATCCTGAAGTCACATTGTTGAATGCGTCAGCTAGACTCCTGACCTGCATTTCTGCCCTCAGGGCGGACAGACTAGCTTCGCTGGTGACGTGGATCGTTATGGGTCCTCCGGGAAGCAGATCCACGTAATTGTCGCTGTACGTAGCATTTTGCTCTCCGAATGAGAGATAGACACTTCGCGCCAGCACCGGTGAGTACAGCGTGACATCGTATCCTGTTTTGGCCGCTGTGATTTTTGCGCTGATGGAAGCAGCAGAAAGGTGAATCTCCTTGGATTGCGCAAAATAAACAATGTTGGATGAAACCTTCTCACCGCCAATGGTCAGATCGACAGCGCCAAAGGTACGTGTAAGATCCTGGGAGCCGGAATCCGATAACTCGGAGAGTGGCAATTGCTGATACACCTTGGATGCGAGTGGGTCGATGATGACGGCTTTGGTCGTCTCGCGAAGGATTTTCCCTTCCATATTCATGATCCGCAAACGAAGAGTGCCCTGTTGAGGAGTCGTCTTGTCCGACACAACATAGACGGCAAGCGAGCCATCCTCGACATGGGGAGAAACCAACACCGGCGCATAGAACCTGCGCGCGTAATATTGCAGTGCCTTCCATCTGCCATAGTAGTCAATGCTCGACCAGGAGGCCACAGGCCAGCAATCATTCAACTGCCAGAAGATCGATCCCATGGTTTTTGGCATTGCGCGGCGAAAGCCTTCAGCACCCACTCTGACGCCCTCTGCCTGAAGCACCTGGCTGGCATAGAGGAAGGCAGGAAAGTCCTTGGGCTCCCCGAAATAGCGCAACATGTAATCGTGGATGACCTTGTTGCCGTCCCAGTTCTTCTGGTGGGCAAGCATCACTGGCGTGAAGATGCTGGTGCGATCCTCGGGAAGAGTGAAGGATTCGATGGTTTTCATTTCCGGAAAGGACTGAAATCCGTACTCCGATACGAACCGCCAGGGGCGTTTCTCATATTCACTGAAATCGGCGTTTCCGTGCCAGACGCTCCAATCGTGGTTGTCCCCGGATTGGTAGGTGTCGCTTACATCCTCATAGTCCGCGCTTGGTGAACTGGGCCAGTACGGAATCTCGGGATCGAGCCGCGCCGCCGTGCGCGCCAGGATACCGCTGAACTCCGTCAGGTAGTTCTCCCACAGGCGCAAGCGGGCCTCCGCGGAGTCATTCGCGCGACCGTTCCAATCGCGAACCAGTTCCGTCTCGTTGTTCCCCGACCATAGCGTCAAGCTGGCATGATTCCGCAGCCGCTTCATCTGGTACTCTGCCTCGCGCTCGATCTGCTGCTTGAAATCGTAGGTGCCCGGCTGCCAGTCGTTGCCGAACATCATGTCCTGCCACACCATCAGGCCGAGTTCATCGCAGATATCGTAGAACTCCTGCGATTCGTAGTATCCACCGCCCCAATGGCGGACCATGTTCATGTTGGCATCCTTCGCCGATTGCAGAATGTGGCGATACTGTGCCGTGGTCACACGATTTGGAAAGCTGTCGAAAGGAATGACGTCGGCGCCTTTGGCGAAGACCGGAATGCCATTCACAACAAACTCAAAAGACCGGCCCCATTTATCAGGATCCCGTCTCAATACAATCGACCGCAGGCCGGTTTTTGCGTCTTTCTGATCCTCAGCGCTTCCGTTCACATCGATCTGAACATGAAAGTGATAGATTGGCTGCGCGCCGTACCCGGCCGGAAACCAGAGACTGGGATGGTCGATATCGACCGGCAGATCAAGATGGTTGATGCCGGCATTCAGCGTAATCCTTCGCTCCGCTTTCACCGTCGCGCTTCCCATTTCGTAGGTGAGCATCACATTCGCCGCGCCCGGATGCGTGGCAAGCACCTCTGTCTGCACATCCAGGTGGGCAACGGTCGCTGAAACATCCTTCTGCTCGACAAACACATCCGCAATGCGCGCCTCGTTCCACAAATCCAGATGCACGGGTTGCCAGATGCCGCTGGTGACAAAGCGCGGCCCCCAATCCCAGCCGTATTCGTACGCTGCCTTGCGAATGTAGGACTTCGCGTCGGCATGAATGCGGGTGTGCCAGGGATCCTTGTCGGCCACCTCCTGCGCGGCCTTGATAGGAGAGGGAAAACTGACCAGAATCTCGTTGGAACCGGCCTTGAGTCTTCCTTTTACATCCAGCCGCCACTCGCGAAACATATTGTCGGGAGTGGCAATCTTCTCGCCGTTCAGGTAGACGCTGCAAGCCGCATCGAGCCCTTCAAACACCAGTTCGACGTGCTCATGGGAAAGCATCGTCGCGTCCGCGTGCACCGCCGTGCGATAGTCCCAGGCGGCGTTCTCGATCCACTGCAACTGGGACTCGTTCTTGCGGAAGTAGGGGTCTTCGATGAGTTTGTTGCGCAGCAGATCAAGGTGTACGTCGCCCGGCACAACAGCTTCATGCCACTCGGATACGTTCTTGCCGCTACCATCCACCGAGTGCTGACGAAACTGCCATCCACTATCGATGGAAACCTGTTGCAAATGTGCGGCAATCGCTGCGCCATTTGCCGCCAGGACAAAAAGAGAAACAGCCACAGACCGCAATAGAAACCGGGGGACACTCACCATAAACACTCCCAACGAGAAATCAAATTCGCGGCAAGTCAGTTCGACTTGGCCGCGCGCTTGGCTCCGCACGACCTGGCTAAGGTATGGCCCGGTCCGGCGAAGGGTCCAGTAAAGTTGAAGGCATGGCCAGCGCCAGACTGACCGGCGCTGACCATGCCTTGAGGAAATGCTGCAGCGACTACTGCAGTTTTAGAATGGTGCTCTCGGCCGCCCCCAGGCTGATCTGAAGGCTGCCGGTGGCTGAAGACGTAGCGCCCGACCAAAGATCCGTCACACTGTAGGCTGTGCCGCTGTTGAGACCGGCGCGGCCGAGGTCAATTGTCTGGCTCAATGGATTGCTGCCATCATAATTGAAAACGGCGATGTAATACGTGCTTCCGCTTTGCGCAACAAGCACGTTCACCGGCGATGTTCCCGTATTGCCTTCTACTGGGCGGAAGTTCAGGTTCAAAGCAGGGAGACCGTTGATGCTGCTGTTGGTCAGCCATTTCTGTACGAGCGCGGGCGAGGCCGCGTCGGTTACATCGTCGCCATTGAGCATGAAGCCGGCCACTGCGCCCGACGTGACTCGACTCTTGTTCTCGTTCGCGGTGAGAGGGACGGCGGTCGTTGAGCCAGAAGGAGTCTCAGTGCCTTCCAGAAGCATCTCGTCCGGATCGTTCCAGTTATAGATCCGTCCAGCCATCCACCAGCCATAACTGGCAGAAGCCATTTCGCGCTTTGTGTCTTCGATGGAGCCATACGTGTCGCCGGCAACCCGGCGCGCGTGTGCGTACTGATAAGGGAATAGAGGAGCGATCGATTCATCGATAAACATCGACGTGCCAATATCCGCGTAGAGGTATTTCATGCCTGCGTTGTAGGCCTGAATTCCTGTTTGAACAGTGGGGTCGTAGTGAATGCCGTTGTTTGACCCGCCTTCCAGCGTGCCGTGGCTGAGGAAGTCCAGCTTGATGTAATCAAAGCCGGCGGTCTTGAATTTGTCGATGTAGTAGTCCATCCTCTGCTTCGATCCCGGATGTGTCGGGTCGATACCGTAGGCCGAATCGAGCGCTGCAATCGGCTCACCGCTCGTATTCTTCAATACGATATCGTTGAACGTATAGCTTGATGCGCCGTCAACCGCTCCCGTCAAGGCCGTCCAATTCCAGATGATCCAGGGTGCCCAATAGATGCCGGCCTTCTGTCCCTGGCTGTGTGCGTGGTCGACGAACTCCTGCAACTGCGTGTCGCTGAGATTGTTCCAGTAGTTGTCGAGAGTGATGTAAACGGTGCCCTGGTTGTTGAAGTTGGGCAGTTGCGTGTGGAAGTAATCCTCTACCGCCGTCGCATTTGTGTAGCTGAGGTTGTTCTGGATTTTACCCCAGCTGTTCCAGCCCATCGGAGCAGGGCCGCTCCAACTAAGCATGGGAGCATATTGCGCATTGGTGCTGGCAAAGTCTTCCATGCCAGTGCGCCAGTCGGCATAGTAGCCGACCAATATCGTAGGCGAAGTGATCTTGTTCCCGGTCACGGAACCGTGAGGCCACTGATCCGACGTGGTGTTAGCGCCGCCATAAACCCACAGGGAATCCAGCTTGTTGCTGTCACCCGTAATCTCGATCCCTGTCTTCCAGGTATCGTGCGTCACGGATCCTACAACCAGACCGGCGCGGCTTGTGTTGTCGTAAAATGCACCGACCTCGAAGCTGGTGTCGGTCGTTCCGTTGGACGATTCGGCGTTGTAGTTGTAGTAAGCGTCATTGTCAAAAGGAACATGCAGAAAGCGCGTATCCGTGTAATTCCCCAGGTCAACCGCACCGGTTTGATTGACTACGATGGGCGACATCTCGTTGCTGTTCAGACTGACGCCATCCAGTTCAACCTGCACCAGGAAATGGTTGTCTCTGAGAATGAACCGCTGAATCATGATCGGCGAGCCGTCCGACGGCGTCAGCGTGATATCGGTCTCTCCGTTGGAGCCGGTGGTTGCCTGGCGCGAATAGACCGACGACGTGCTTTGGTACAGCGTTGGGCCGTTATAAGCCTTGCTGTAGAAGTTGGTGATGACGTTGGTGCCGCTATAGGCGAAGCTCGCCAATCCAGTGCTCAGGTCATACGTCACCTGGGTGGGACCGCTGGCCATCACGATCGGCTGCGGCGAGGGCGGGGTTGCCACCGTGTTGGCCGGGCTGACGATGGCATAGACGAAATCGGGCGACCACGTTGAGGCGTTCCCGACGGTGATCGTGTTTGCGCTTCCAGCCTTGAGTGAAATCGTGGTCGAAACGGGAGGCGTTGCAACGTACCAGTTGTTTCCGAAGAGTGGAACCGTGATTGGCGTGCCACCGTTGGCCACAACCTGATATTGCTGCGTACCGCCGCCTTCGCAGCCAACGAGCGTCAGCAGGTAGTTGCCGTCGGCGGGCGCATAGACATTATTGAGTGTCACGCCATTGCCGTAGCCCATGCTTCCGACTTTTTCGCCGTATGGACATCCGGCGCACGAAGCAACTTTCGCACCGCCATTCAGGGTGTTCTGCGGATCCCACGCCTGGTACACGCAGGTAGAGCTTGTGCATGCAGCCTGCTCGAGGTACGTCAAGCCTTTGGTAACAGTATCCGCCCCGTTGCTGGGTGAATTGACGACGACGTCCACGGCGCCAACAGTCGAGCTGGCAGGTGCGAGGACAGTAAACTGGGTCGCGCTCACGAAAGAGATTGGAGCTGCGGCCACACTGCCAAATGTGACAGTGGTGTCTGCCGTGAAGTTGGTTCCGACAAACGTAACCTGTCCGCCGGTGATTGGAAGCTGATTCGGGCTGATGGAAGTGACGGTGGGCGTCGTTGATGCGGACGACGGCGCACTCACTTCGATGGAGACAACGTCAGGAGCCCAATCCGTATCGTTGCCCAGTTGCACTGTATTCGTGCTCCCTGCCTTGAGTGGAATTGTGAGCGACACCGGGGACGCGTTCGCATCCCAGTTATTCCCGGAAAGTGGCTGGCTCACAGCGGTGCCACCATTCACAATCACTTTGTAGGTCTGCGTTCCAGCACCCTCGACTCCGACGATGGTGAGCGTGTAGTTGCCATCAGTTGGAGCGTAGACATCATTAAATATGACCCAACCGCCGAAACCGAGGCTACCAACCTTTTGGCCGCCTGTGCAGCCGGAGCAAGCCTTGGGAACCGCAGTGCCCAGCAGGGTATTGTTGGGGTCCACTGCCTGGTACGTGCAGGGCAGGGTTGTGCATGTTGTTGCAACAGGGGGCGGCGGAGTCGCATAGGTCAAAGCCTTGGGAAGCGTGAGCGTCCCACCGGTCGGCGAGCTGACCACCACGTCGACTGTGCCTGGCGTTGGGTTGGCCGGCACGACGGCCGTCACCAGCGTGGAGCTTTGAAAGTAGATCTTCTGAGCGGCGACCCCGCCAAATGTGACGGTAACGTCGGATGTAAAGTTCGTTCCAGCAAACACAACCTGCCCGCCGGTGGTGTACACCTGGGCAGGCGTCATGGCAGATATGGTCATCGGCGGCGTCCCAACACGACCACTGCCCCCGCAACCGCAAATCGTCGCGAACACAACCACGGTAATCAGGCAAATGCCAGCAAATATGCAGCGCTGCCATGCACTCCCTGCCGTGTGAGTTCGGTGTTCTAGTGTGCGTATCATGGCTCTCCTTGTTCGAATGCAGATCCCCGATCTGCATATCTGAGGCAGGGCTGCGCTGGGCCTGTCAGCTGCAACCCTGCAATGCAATTACGGCTGCCTCACGAGCGGATGCTCGCCATTGAGGCGACATGAAGTGGACACCTGTCCTACCAAATCACCTTGACTGACAACTGCCCATTGCGAGGCAAGTTGCTTTGACCTGTGGATGACTTGACGATGGTGCCAAAGTTTCCGTCTGTCGGGCCGTTGTCGTAGTTCGATGCCCACGCGGGATGGTTCGGAAGGTTGAAGGCATCGATTCTGAACTGCGCGTGGAGACGCTCCATGATCTGGAAGCTCTTCGACAGACTGGCATCCAGGTCAGTCCATCCCGGATTGCGGACACCCGTATAGTCAACGTTCGGGGAGATACCGTAGGTCGGGACCACCACAAAGTTATAGGTTCCGTTGCAAGTGGAACTGGAACCGGAGCCGACGGGTGTGAGATTCCAATCGCCGGTTTTATTGTCCTGTTTCCATTGCGCTGCGCACGATGTGTTGACACCGCTAATCGTCGATGCGCTTTCCCGTTTCGAGATGGCGGTGTGCCCGGAGTAGTCCGTGCTTCCATTGAGAGTCCAGGGCGATCCCGTCTGCCAGCTAAAGAGGCCGGACAATTCCCATCCGCCCACGGCTGCATCGAAGTACCGATTGGCATGACCGAGGTAAGTCTTGCCGCGTCCCACGGGAAGATCCCAGAGGCCGGAAACCGTGACTCGATGGGCCATGTCGCCGTTGTCGATATGGCGCGAGAGTACACGGTAAATGGTGTCGGTATATCCGCCAGCGTCCATGGTTTTCGACCATGTCCAGGTGCCGTGCATCGTGAGGGACTCGCTCATGCGGTGCGATGCCGTCAACTGCAATGCGTTGTACCAGGTCTTCGCATCGTTGATATCGTACTCGGTGATGTCTCCGAACTCAGGGAACGGCCGGGTAAAGTTCAAGGACTGAATCGTCGGCTGCGTATAGTAGTTCGAACCCAGGAATGCAGGAACATTCTGGAACGGATTTGTGACGTAGGCTCCCGTCAAGATGTTACAGACAGAAGGGTCGCCCCCTAGCTCAACGTCGCACGCTGCGTGCGATGCCGCTGAAGGATGGTTGATGTTGTCACTGGAATCCAGGTGATGCGTCCGAGTGCCAACATAGTTGACCTCCAGGATGTCGTGTTTGAAGAACCGCTGCTCCACTCCAACCGAATAGGTGTAGGTTTTTGGTACCCTGAAGAACGGATTCAGGTAATACATACCCTGCCCCATTCCGGTCAAATATCCCAGCTTGGAACCCGACGGCTTAACAACTGCCGGGTAGGGATTGGGGGCTACCTCACCTACACCGAGATTCTGGGTCGGAGTCTGGCCGCCGTCATTCGATGCGTTATATTGCGTGGTAGACGAAAAGCCGAGCTGGTTGGGGCCCGGATTCGGGTTCTTGAAGATCACGCCGAACCCGCCATGAAGAACGGTCATCGGACGAACCGAGTAGGAGAAGCCGAGACGGGGCTGAATGTTCGTCTTGGCGACCGCGTTGTAGGCGCGCGGGTTGCCGTTGACGCCCACAAACTCCAGGCCGCCCATCAAAGGGCCGCTCAAATACTGTGAGCTGACCTGGTACGAGACGGGATTGACAATCGAGGTGTTGAACTCGTAGTCCACACGATTGTGGCGCTCCTGAACCGCTCCGTTCAAATCGTAGCGGAATCCAAGGTTGAGGGTGAGGTTGGGCAGAATCTTCCAGTCGTCCTGAACGTACGGTGCATAGTAGTGCTGCGAATAGAAGGCAAGCGGGTTGATCTGCACCGAGCCCGAGGAGGCGGTACCGAGCAGGAACGAAGCAATACTGTTGCCACTGACGGAGTCTCCCGACTGCCAGTTCGCCTGGGTCCAGGTGCGGTCGGTGTTAAAGCTCGCGCCGCCCCTGATATTTCTCCAGCTAGACTGCAGCATGCGCCAGTCAAGACCGGCGTGGATGGTGTGCTTTCCTTTTGAATACGTCACGCCCGGCACCATTGAAAGAGAATTTCCAACCGTGAATTCGCCGCCGCTATTTCCAATGGAAGTGAATTCCTGGGGAGTCAAATTCGGGAGTGAATGGCCGAATACGCCCAGGGAGGAGATAAAGTCGCTGGACAGTCCTAACTGGGACAGATCGTAGCCCAACGGCCCCGAGTTGAGAATGTTGCCACGCACAATCACGGATGCCTTGAAATCAAACAGCAGGTTCGGGGAGATCGTGTGAATCCATTCCGGGGCGAAGGTGTGGACTCGCTCACCGTGCGGATACTCGCCGTTGGCCCCGATGCCCTGGATGCCGTTTTGGTCCTGGAACTCTGCGCGCTCCCAATAGCCGTACCGCAGGGTGGCTCGGTCGCGGCTGGAAATGTTCTGGTCGATTTTCATCAACGCATTTCTGTAGGTGTCCGTAACCGGGTCTTGAGAAACATAATTGTCGGCGTAAGAGGTTTGCGTGGGGCTTGACTTCGCGTTCGGAGTGGTTGGAAAGTAAGAAAGGAACTTGACCGCGAATGGGCTGAGGCGGTCCTGGGGAATGATGTTGCCCGGAAATGCGGTACGCTCCAGCGTTCCGGCCGCGTTCGGTTTCAGACTCATCGGGTCATAGATGGTGATCGGTTGCCGCGTCCCGGTGGACTTGTCGTAGTAGCTCAGGTCACTGAAATTGCCGGTGAGCCATTGCGGCTCAGGAATCGTATCAAGTACGACACTGGGGTAGATCTCGTTCCAGTTTTCAAATTGCATCAGGAAGAAGGTCTTGTCCCGGCCGTTGTAGATCTTGGGAAGAGCAACCGGCCCGTCCAGTTCGAATCCATACTGGTCGCGTTTATGCTGCGGCTTCGCATCGCCATGGGAATTGTTGATCCACGAGTTGGAGTCCAACCAGGTTCTTCTTGCAAATTCATACGCGCTCCCGTGAAGGAGATTCGTGCCCGACTTCAGCGTCATGTCAATCACGCCACCCTGGGCGCGACCGTAGGCAGCGTCATACGGGTTCGTAACAACCTTGAATTCCTGTACGGCCTCGACTGGCGCGATATAGCCCATCTGCGAGTTTGTTCCGTTGTAGGCGTCCCCATGCGCCGCCTCGTTGGAGACACCATCCAGCAAAACGGCGTTATTCGCCGTGCCGCCACCATTGATGGAGAGCACGGCGAGTGTATTGTCGAAGGGGCGAACCCATTGCAGGCTGCCAGACCAAGTGGTGCCGGCACTCAACTGGGCCAACTGTGCGGTGTCGCCGCCATTGAGAGGCAGTTGCGAAACGCGCTCGTTTTCAACCACCTCGCCGACATCGGCCTTGCTCCTGTCGAGTTCCGCCGCGTTGACCGTCACAGTCTCCGCAACACTACCGACCTTGATGACGAAGTCGACGGTTACCGTCTGGCTAACCTGCAAGGTGATATCGGTTTTCGTCTGCGTCTCAAAACCGGCAGATGTAGCGCTGACCTTGTACACTCCAGGCCGCAGGTACGGGACGGTGTAATTTCCGCTGGTAGTAGTCACCGTTGTGGTGGCGACATTCGTGTCCTGGTTCACCACCGTGATTTTTGCCTTGGGCAACACAGCGCCGCTGGAGTCCGTGACTCTTCCTGTAAACTCCTGGGCATGCGCGATGCCTGCGAGGAGTACCACCCCACCAAGGCACTGCAAGATTGACTTGACGATTCTCATAAACACCCCTTTGCGTAGCTGACCGTTCCTCACTAGTTTTCAGCGCGATGCGACGCTACCTCAGATGGGTATGCGGCTCCATCGCGCATCTTGTTTCCAGGTGAGCGGCAGCGCATCGACAGGGCGGGCTCCTGGCAAGGCCAAAGCGGTCTTGGGATTGGGTCCAAAGGTCGAAGAGCTTTTAGCCGCTCACCGCAGAACAAATGTCCGTTCATGTCGACTCTGCCGATTCCAGGCAAGGGGCGAAATCGCGTCCAATTCGCCTTGAATACAGAGCCGGTAACGATGCTGTCCACGCTATATCGTGGACGTTACCGCTGTCAAGAATGTTTTTTGGTTTTGTTAACGGTATCTTCTTGGGTTTCAGAGCCGTTATCGATGCGCAGTCATAAGATATTGATTGCACCCGGCATATACGCCAATCCGGATTGGAAACCCGGGCTGGCCGAGGTGCTTTTGAGCCTCCCAGGACGACGAGTCCGCATCCGCAACGGTAGGAAGCTAGATCGATGCCGTCCGCAAGCGTTGTGCGGAATCGGGCTCGTGGTGCTTTGGGATGCTCGCAGACGTCAGAATTCGCTGTTTTTACCCGTATTCACGGAGAATTGAGCGCTATGGCGGAGATTCGCGGAGTTTAAGTCAGGAATGAAATCGCGGCTGGGGGCCCACCTTGACAACCACAATCGTGCCCGTCTACGGTCTAATAAATCGGTAACGTGCACAATAAACATTTTCGCTCCAGGCCGGATGTCGTGCCGGCCGCTTGCTGTCGTATCAACGTAGTGTCCCAGGCTCCGGTTTTGAATCCTGAGATGCAGCCGTATTGAAATCACTGCGCACATGCTCGCGCAGTCAGAAACGCCACCCTGTGATTCTTCCGGGACATCCCGAATTGATCTCACCGATCTGCCGTAAAGCCACTACCCAAGCCAGATGACAGGTGGCGCTCGACAGGTTTCACCCGTCGAGCACAATCGGTCCGCAAATCTGACTTCGCCTAAAGCCAAGGAGCTTTGAACACGCTATGACGAGGACTCTTTCATCCATCGCCGCCTCAATATTCAGCAAGTGCGCGCCCGCGTTTCGGCGCGGACTGCCCGAATGCGCAGCAGCCCTTGCCCTTCTCTGTTGCCTCTCCGGCGCGCGCGGAGCAGCGGCGCCAAGCCAGAGTGCTCAGGTTGCGTATGACGCAGCCGCGCGGGTCTTTCGTATCGATGCCGCAAAGACGAGCTACATACTTGGCATCAATGAACAAGGGCAGGTACAGACTCTTTACTGGGGTTCGCGCTTGCCGGCGAGCGACCACTTTGCGGCAGCGAAGGCCATGCCCGGCATGGCATCCTTTGATCCGCCAATCACCACGACACCCGAAGAGTTCGTCGGTTGGGGTGGCGGACTCGCCGTCGAGCCCAGCTTGAAGATCACCTTCCCCGACAGCGCACGCGATCTCACGCTCAAGTATGTTTCGTATGCCATCCGCGGTAACCAACTTTCCATCCAGATGAAAGACATCGCGCGCGAAGTGTATGTAACGCTCGCGTATGAGGCCGATGGAGAGACCGGCATCCTGCGGCGCTCGGCCGAGGTGGAGAACCGGACCGACGCCCCATTCACGATTGAACAGGTGTCCGCCGCGACGTGGAATCTCCCCAGCGGTACGGACTATCGGCTCCGCTACCTGACGGGGCGATGGGCCGGAGAATGGAATGTGCAGGAACAGCCCGTCAATCCAGGCAAGACGGTGCTGGAGAGCAGGCGCGGCACCACAGGCGCGCAGAACAACCCGTGGTTCGCAATTGATCACCAGGAAGATGGCGATCCAGAGCACGGTGGCGTGTGGTTCGGGGCATTGGCCTGGAGCGGTTCGTGGCAGATTTCCATCGAACAGGATATGCTGCGCCAGGTGCGCGTCAACGGTGGTCCAAACAGTTTTGATTTTGCATACAGATTGCAGAAGGGCGAGCGCTTTCAAACGCCCTATTTCTACGCCGGCTACTCGAGCGAGGGCATCGGCGGCGCATCGCGCCTGCTGCACCGGTTCGAGATCGACTCGCTGCTCCCTCATGCACCGAAGCCCAAGTTGCGGCCGGTGCTTTACAACTCCTGGGAGGCGACGGAGTTTCGGGTCGATGAGGCCGGGCAGATGGAACTTGCCGAGAAGGCTGCCACCATTGGCGCGGAGCGCTTTGTGATGGACGACGGATGGTTCGGCCAGCGCAACAACGACCACGCCGGGTTGGGCGACTGGTATGTGAATCCGCAAAAGTTTCCGCATGGACTGAAACCGCTGATCGACAAAGTGCACGCCCTCGGCATGGATTTTGGCTTATGGGTTGAGCCGGAGATGGTCAATCCGGATAGCGATCTCTATCGTAAGCATCCCGACTGGGTGCTCAACTTCCCTGGCCGTCCGCGCACCGAGGGCCGCAATCAGTTGGTGCTGAACTTGGCGCGCGCCGACGTCCGCGCATACGTCTCCGCTTTTCTCGACAAGCTGTTGTCGGAAAACGACATCGCCTTTCTCAAATGGGACTACAACCGCAACTGGTCGGAACCCGGCTGGCCGGACGTTGCGGCCGAAGATCAAAAGAAGGTCTATGTCGATTTTATCCGCAATTACTACGCGATCCTCGCAGATTTGCGCTCAATGCATCCGGCAGTTGAGATTGAGAGTTGCTCCGGTGGCGGCAGCCGTGTCGACTTGGGCGTGATGCGCCTGACCGACGAAGTCTGGCCGTCGGATAATACCGATGCATATGATCGGCTGCTGATCCAAAACGGGTTTACGTATGCCTATGCGCCGGGAGTCATGATGGCCTGGGTCACCGATTCTCCCACGTGGGTAAATCAACGCACGCTCTCACTGGAATATCGCTTTCTGTCAGCGATGCAGGGTTCGCTCGGCATCGGGGCAGACCTGAGCAAGTGGACACCGGAGGAACTGGCAAGGGCCAGCAAGATGATTGCGCAGTACAAGGCCGTTCGCGAGACCGTGCAGCGCGGCGCACTCTACAGGATCATCTCGCCCGAGTATGAGAGGGAGCAGTCGGTCACCGAGTCGGTGGCGCGCGACGGGCACGAAGCCGTCGTCTTCGCCTTCTTGCATTCGAGCCGTGAGCTGTATCCGTTCCCGCGTGTGCACCCGCGCGGACTGGATGCTGGATCCACCTACCGAATCGCAGCGCTCGACGGACATTTGGCAGCAGACACTCCCGTTGAGGCGAGTGGGGCCTACTGGATGGAGCACGGAGCCGACTTGGAACTTCGCGGCGATTTTCAGGCCGCAGCATTTATCCTGACGCGCACCGCAGCGGAGCCAGCAAGGCCCTGATCTGGCCATATTCAACGCGATGCGGCGACTCTATAGCTGCTTGTGGATATACACAATGTTATGCTCCAGGTCTCGCGTTGGAGATCTGGAGCGCCGCCGGGCGCGCGTGCTGAATACGCAGCAGCCTGATGATTGGCTTGAATGGATCAAGTGGGCTATCACATCACGCTGTCAGTCAGGCCAAAATAGATGCACGAGAGCAAAGCTGTCAGGCTGGACGCGGAGAATTCAATGCGTGCCCGCAACCGCATTTTCCCTATAAGTCTTTTCTGCTGTCAATCTATCCGGTCACATCAATGGTCCTGGCTGTGCACCAAAGCGCGCTCCAGAACGCTGGACTCGATCTCTTCGAGCGATTGCCCTTTGGTCTCTCTCACGCTCGACAGTACGAACACTCCACCCAGCAGGCAGATCGCGCCATACGCGAAGAAAATGCCGGAGCTGCCCAGCACCCTGTTGAGCAGCGGAAACGTATAGGTGAGCAGAAAGGAGGCAATCCACAAACCACTGACGGCCACCGAAACTCCCATCGATCGGATTCGATTGGGAAAGACCTCCGCGATGAGAACCCAGGTGACAGGCGCAAGCGTCATTGCGTAACACGCGATGGCGCACAGAGTGAGGAGAAGGATCGGAGTCCCGTGCCAACCCGCTCGATACGCAAAGCCTGAGAGCAGGTGCGAGATACCGATGCCTGCGCAGCCCGCGATCATCATGCGCCGGCGGCCTATTCGATCCACGATCGCCATGGCTAGCACGGTGAACACAAGATTGATGGTCCCGGTAATCACGATATTCAGGAAGATGTCGTTGGCGCCATAGCCTGCGCTGCGATAAATTTCGGCTGCGTAGTTGAAGAGAATATTGATGCCGGTCCATTGTTGAAGAAAGGCCAATGCGACGGCCACCACCAGGACCTTGCGGATGCCGGGTCGCAGAAGATCGCTCCACCTGTGGCGATTCCCTGCTTCCCGCGCCAGCGCCGTGGAAATGCCGCGGATCTCGCTTTCCGCGTACGCCACACCACCGATGCGTACAAGAATATTGCGCGCGCTGGTTTCTCTTCCTTTTGCCATCAGCCAGCGCGGACTCTCTGGAATAAAAATCGAAGTGAACGTAAATACGATGGCGGGAAGAGCGACCGCCGTGAACATCCAGCGCCATCCGTATTGAACGTTCCACGATTGCAGGAAGAGGGTAGAGGATAAGGCTTCGGGAATGGGCCGGGCAATTCTCCAATTGGCAATCTGAGCAAGAAGGATACCCGCCACGATTGCGAACTGGTTCAAGCTCACCAATCTTCCGCGAATGGCTGCAGGGCTGATCTCGGCAATATAGAGGGGGGAAATATTCGAACTGAGCCCGATGGCTGTGCCGCCCACGATGCGCCAAAAGATGAAAGTCGAAAACACATTGGCCCATCCCGTCAGCACAGAAGAAACCGCAAACAGAATGGCGGACGCAAGCAGAATGCGCCTGCGGCCAAAGCGGTCTCCCAGAAATCCAGCAGCGAGCGAGCCAACGAAGCATCCCACCAAGGCGCAACTGTTTGCCCAGCCGACGAGTTGCTCAGTGGCCAGTCCGAAATAGACCTCATAGAACTGGCGCGCACCGCCGATCACGACCCAGTCGTATCCGAAGAGCAGGCCGCCCATGGCAGCGACGATCGCGATGCCCCAGACGTAACCGGTGCGCTCTGCCTGTACCGGAAGGCCTGCCAAGGGGGTCGTGTTATGCACGTTCCCCTACTCTCTCAGCGAGACCAGCGATGAGGTCCGCGGCTCCAGTGTGGTTGCGATCGAGTTGCTGAACCTTCTGCAAAAGCGCCGAAGCGGGTTCCGTCTCTCCCATGCCGACGAGAGCCTGCGCCTCGAGGAAACTGGCCTGAATCTCCTGACGCTGCTTCAGGTCTTCATCGAACAGGAGCATCGTGGGCAACGAGGTTGCGAAATAGTCGATCTTCGGCTCCTGTTGCCGTAGTTGCACCGAGTAGTCGTATATCTCCTTGAACAGCGCAGCAGACTCCTCCGCCTTGCCCATTCTCCTGAGCGCCATCGCGCACCAGAATGTTGTTTCGGAGATTGCGTGGACCTGCATCTGTTGAAAGTCGCCTTGCTGCGCAGCCGCCCGTTCCCACAATGCCATCGCGGTGTCTGTATTCCCGAGAGCCTGATACGCCGCGCCCATCCAATAGTCGATGACGCTATGGCTGGCGAGCAGATGTTCCACTTCGCCCAGGCTGTGCTGCGGATTCAGAGCGGCCCTGAAATGGTCGATCGCGGCCGCGGCCCGGTGCTGCTCCAGTGCCGCCTGACCGAGAAGGCAATGCGCCCGAACGTACTGCGCAAGCACCAATCCCTCGCCGCCTTCCCAAGGTTGAAACTTGCGCGAGAGCAAGAGTTTCAACGCGTCTTCAGGCCGGTCCATCTGGTTGTACAGCGTGGCCAGTTCCACGATCAAATCGTCGCGGGTCTCAACCTGTGCACGAACACTCTCAAGTGCGGCAAGCCGCCGCCCCGGCAACTCTCCGGTGCGCTTCAACAGCTGATCCTGCTCATAGAGGATGCGCGCATCTTCTGGACAAAGCATTCTGGCGCGTTCGAATGCTCGACGCGCCAATTGCTCCTCGTGCCGAATGTTGTAATAGGCAAAGCCGAGGTTTCGCCACGTTGTCGGAAACTCAGGGTCCAAGTCCGCAGCGCGCTCCCAGGACACAATCGCCTCGTCGTGCCGGCGCCGATTATACAATAGATTCCCCAAGTAGAAATGCGCGTGGGCGTCTTGCGGATTCACCCCAATCGCCTCCTCGAGCAGGACCATTTCTTCCAGCCGATTGGGAAATACGTAGGCTGGATCAACAGTTGCAGCCTCTCTATAAGCCGCTGCGCACTCTTCTTGCAGGCCAAGCCGGGCGCAAACCGAGCCAAGCGCATGCAGAAGGATGGCCCGGCTTCCATCCGTGTTGTGCTCGCATGGCGCCGACAGGACGCGGAACGCGTCATTCAACAGGCCGGCACGCATCAGATCGAAGCCAAGATCAAGCCGCCGCTGGCCGTCCTGGGGCACCTCGCCGCTTTCGAGATACCGGCTCCAGATATCAAGCGGATCGAGAGCGCGCGTGGCCTGCAACAAACGTGCCGACTCGTCTTCGCGTCCCAGCTTCCGCAGAATCATCGTCTGCAAATTCCGCGCGTTCAGATTGTCTGCGCCCGACCGCAACGATCGTTCGATGTGATCGAGGGCGCGCTCCCACGCATGGTTTGCGCAGTCAATCTCCGCGAGCCGATGATATGCTGGGCCGCTCCACGCCGCGTTCCACGTGGACTTGTAGAACGCATCGTAGGCTTCTTCCATCCGCCGCTGCATCAGCAACGCAAGACCGAGATTATAGTGCGGCTCTCCATCGTATGGATTCGGATTGCGCCGCGTGAGCCGGCCAATGGCTGTACTAAGCAATTGCTCCGCCGCCGCAAATTCGCCCCGTCTGAGATGCCACCGGCCCAGCGCGCAATTGGCCCGGCTATCCTCGGGATCGCGACGAATGGCTTCGCGCCAGTAGGGCTCGGGACTGCGAGTTGCATGGCGATACTGCTCCAGATGCAAACCGATGAGGTAAAGCTCGTCATTGGACGCGACCTCATCCGGCAGTGGGGGCTCGGTGGCCGTATCAGGCAGGTCTGTAGGAACCACCTCCGCCGGGGCATAGCGCAAAATGGTTTTGCCCGCACACTCCAGAACGACCTCCAGGTCGTGAATCGCTTCGGAAACAGGCAACTCGATGCGGACCGGAGACTCGGGCGCCAGGTCGGCGCGGTGCGCCCCAATTTCCTGTCCGTTCGACTTGAGCAGAATTGCGCTTCCGGGCATGGCGCGCGTCACCAGCAGGTTAACGAGTACGCGATCTGCGCGCCTTTCCATATGCAGGGCGGCATCGATATTTGCAAAGTCTGGCACGCCAATCTTGCGAATCGGATACCAGAACTGGCTGAAGGTTTTGGTTTCTCCCGGCGCAAGAAACGAAAAGTCCGGCTGGTTGTCCGTATAGGCCCCGGCCATCAACTCGATATAAGGCCCGTCGGAGTCCGTCAGGTTGCGGTCCCAGGAATATCCGAACTCATGATTCCCCCATGTCCACTGCTTCCTGCCGGGGGCGATATGGTGGTTCGATACATGCACCACTCCAGCCTGGAGGGCGTGGTCGTACCCGCCTGCAAAGTCTCCGCGAGTGCCCACGATCATGTAACTGGTCGGCACCGGAATATTCGCATACCAACTCAGATCATTGGGCGGATAGGATCCATCCGGCACGAAATGCGCCGGTCTCTCCTGCTCCGGAATGCCTCGTTCGGCGCGCTCTCCATAATCGACGCCATAATAGGTTCCCTGACTCAACGGAAACTCGGTCACGGCTCGTTTTGCATGATCCGCCACAAAGCGAACATCCTTCGGGAAAAAGGACTGATATTTCTCGTGAACGCGCGTTGCCACGTTTGCCCACCACAGAAATGTCTGCGTATCCGTCGTCCGGTTATACAGGCGGACCCTCAATTCCAGATAAGCCTTTCCTGGATGCAGGCAGACACCGTGCATCCCCTTCAGCCGCGACATGGGGTCATGGTCGCTGCACCAAACAGTGATGGAACCATCCGAATCGCGCTCGATCGACACCTCAACAGGCATGAAGGTCGCTGGCCGGTGGTGCTGCGGCCAATTGAACTCCACGCCGCCGGAGATCCATGGCCCGGCAAGCCCCACCAGAGCAGGCTTGATCACATTCTGTCGATAGAAGAAGTCGTAATCGCCGATTTTGTCGTAGCCTACATGAATGCGTCCGCCGATTTCAGGAAGCACCATCAGCCGAATGAATTCATTCTCCAGGTGAACGGCTTTCCAGCTATGGTTCTGCGACTCGGTATCCACCCGGTCGATAACCGGCAAGGGATAGACGCGCCCGCTGCTACCCTGGTAAACGCGCTTTTCAAGAAAGAGCGGATTCGGATCTGGCGCGGCAGGCATATAAGACCGCATCACCACCGGCTCTTCCCAGGCTTTCACGACGCCCGTCTCAGTAGCCGGTGCGGGAGGCAGCTTTAATTTTGAGACACACTCTATGGTGCATGCTGCTTCGGCACCGACAATGGATTTCTTTTGCTCGGACATGGACTTCCTCTGAAAGTCTGACCGCACGGCTTCCCGGCCGGCCCAAAGATGGCAATCGCCTCGGAAGCGCTTAGCCGCCACAACGTATCGTGAACGTTACCGCTACAGCCACTCTAGGCAGATAACGCCCCCCTGTCAAGGCTGTTCGCAGAGAAATGAGCCCGGCGGCGAAAGGGCAGCGGCTTTTCGCCGGGCCGCTGAATTCAATGCACTTTCATGACTCCAAACGATTACCTTCGCCGAATCGGATCGGGGGATTCGACTTTGAGCTGCTCACTAATTCCGGACCGGGCGTTGTCACGTCATTCGCGCGCGCCATCCCGCGATTTCGCATTGTTTCTGTCGATTTCGCCTTTCCAAAGGCGGAGCAGCACGAAAGCCGGACAGGCAGTACCGCGAAGGACAGTTCTGCTCCATCGACTACAATCTGAGACTCCAATGAATGACACCGTATCCAACTCCGCTGGTATCAAAGAAATCGCAAGGGCCCTTGGCATCTCGATAGGGACAGTCGATCGTGCCCTTCACTCCAGGCCTGGAGTCAGCCCGAAGACCTGTGCCAAAGTTCTGAAAATGGCAGAAGCGCTGAACTACAAGCCGAACGTAGCCGCAAGAAATCTCAAGCTGAACCGCCGCTTGAAGATTGCAGTCCACCTTCCGGTTCAAATTGAGTCGTTTTTCGATCCACTGCGGGCAGGTGTGCGGGCTGCAGCAACTGCGACTCTTGGCGCCACAATCGATCTGGATTTCAGGGAGTATCCCCGCATTGGCGAGGGCGATGTGGAATTGCTGGAAGCGGATGTTTCTGGACAATATGACGGCATCATCGTCGTGCCAGGCAACCCGGCCAAGCTCAACCCCATATTGGAACGCCTTGCCCGTCAGGGCACTTCAGTCGTCTGCGTAGCCAGTGATGCTCCGCGCAGCCAACGTCTCACCTCAATCTGTGCAGATGCCTCGGTGAGCGGAGGAATAGCAGCAGAATTGCTGTCCAGGTGCATTCAAAGGGAAGGCGCCGTCGTGGCAATGACGGGCGACCTGAAAACCCAGGACCACGCTGAAAAACTGCGCGGCTTCGCAGCGACTTTGGCTACCCTCGCACCCCATTTGACTCTGCTCCCGGCGATCGAGTCGCACGAGTCTCAGAAAGACGCCTATAACGCCACCGTCAATATGCTAACGCGCAAGCCCCTTCCACTGGGGATATACATTGGCACCGCGAACAGCATGCCCGTCTTGCAGGCTCTCGAGGAACGTCATCTGCTGGAGGACATCCGCGTCGTAACTACCGATCTGTTCCCCGAACTTGCGGCGATGATCGAGTCCGGCGGTGTCCTTGCAACGCTTTACCAGCGCCCCTTCACCCAGGGCAAGTTGGCACTTGAAACCCTCATTCGCTTTCTCCTTGAGGGAGTCAGGCCGCATTCCGCAACGAGACTGGCTCCTTACATTGTTCTGCGGAGCAATTTGGGCCTCTTTCTCAACCAGCAGTCCGACCTGTCAAAAACGAAGTGACTGGGAACAGGCAGGGCGGACAATCCGGCATAGCTTCTGCAGGCAATTCGAGGGCGTGACCATGAGGGTGCCATTGGTGGAGGACCACTTTTTCGTCGGTGCACGGTACCCTGCATGGAGTCCCGACGCGATGGCGCCACCCATCTGAAGTGGAAGCTCGTAGACAACTACGCCACGCACAAGCATGCCAAGGTACGGACATGGTTGGCATCACGGCCTCGCTTTCATCTCCACTTCACGCCCACTTACTCCTCTTGGCTCAATCAGGTCGAGCGATGGTTCGGCCTCATCACCCAACAGGCCATCCGGCGCGGATCTTTCAGGAGCGTCAAAGAACTCATTACCAGAATCAACCAATTCGTCCAACACTACAACAGCCAATCCAAACCCTT
>Ga0224528_1000788_pt1 | contig 23549 bp, 29 predicted proteins | sample CBST25metaG_2_FD_179888 | JGI IMG/M metagenome (GOLD analysis project Ga0224528, IMG submission 179888) | Peat soil microbial communities from Stordalen Mire, Sweden - C.B.S.T25 | ecosystem: Environmental > Terrestrial > Soil > Wetlands > Peat | place: Sweden: Norrbotten County, Stordalen Mire...
CCTGAAAAACGGGGGGCAGGGATTTGCGGACTAGGGACGTTGGGACTTGGGACTACGCGAATAAGGACCATGAAAGCTGCTCTCCTGACTGCTTCCATTGTGCGCCGGGAAGGGAGAATTTTCTGCAACGGACTAGCCGTCCTGGCGGAGGCCTTCAACGGAGCCAGACCCAGGCGCGCACAGCCATTGTTTCAGTCCTCGGCGGTAAGGTGATTCTGTGCCAACCGGGAATCCGTCGTGACGGCATGAGAGTTCTTCCTTCCCGATCCTGCTCGCGGAGCTGAACTTTAGAGATCCCTTATTGCGGCTATTCCCCGCCTAGCGCCACTCCAAAAAGGCGGGCCGCGCCTTGTGAAGGCAAAGCTGTTGCTCCGCCGTGGCCGTTCGTCAGGCGTTCGCGTGGCTCTAGAGAGAGAAGCCTTGTCTGCCGATAGGCACGTTGGAGAATCTTCAACATGACAGCCCCATACCCAGAGTTCTGGCGGGAAGCGCTAGATTCATTGACGGCCCATGTCGCTCTCTTGGATGGCGAAGGAACGATTCTCGCGGTAAACCTGGCGTGGAGGAAGTTCGCGACACATAACGACTTGCCTGATCCAGACGCATGTATTGGCGTGAATTATCTGGCTGTCTGCGAGAAGGCCACAGCCCAGGAGCCGAATGCGGGGGCGATTGTCGCCGGCATTCACGCAGTTCTTGACGGACAAAGAAAAAAGTTCTCCACCCCCTATCCCTGCCACAGTCCCCTAAAGCAACGCTGGTTCATGCTCCGGGTGACACGCTTTGACGGGCCTGGCCCGGCCCGCCTCGTAATCGCTCACGAGAACATTACAGCGCCAAGGGCCGCTCAGATGCGAGCCATGCGCTATGCCAATGAGTTGAAAAAGGCCAACCTGACTCTGGAAGCGCAAGCGCATGAACTGGCCCAAGCTGAACAGTTCGAAGAGGAGATGAATCGAATTCTTGAGCTAATCGCGCGCAACGAACTGCTGGAATCTGTCCTGCATGAAATAGTCCTGTTAATAGAGCACCAACACAAAAGTCTCTGCTGTGCAATCGTATTGAACCGACGCGGATCCCTGGGCGTAGCGGCAATGGGAGACGTCCCCGGCGTCGAAGAGCGGGTTTTCCTTGAGGAGGCCGCTTTCGCGCTTGGCCTCCCTCACTCCAAAGCAGATTCCGAGTCGATGCTGCCGGCTGATAATGCGCAGGGCATAAACTCACCAAGTGAAAGCCGCTTTCTGGTTATCCCAATCAATAAGAACTCTGAGCCGCCTGTAGGGTATCTGGCGATCACGGATCTGCACTCGCATATGCCTCCAGTCGCGGCGCCAGCGTTTGAGCGGGCGGCCGCGCTAACTGCCATTGCTATTGGTCACGCGGCGATCTATGAGAAGCTTTCGTACCAAGCCCATCATGATTCATTGGCAGACCTTCCCAACCGCGCGAGGTTCCGAGAACTCCTTGAGCAGGCTGTAGTGGCCGGCAAACGGCAGAATGATTCCTTTGCGGTGCTTACGCTAAACCTGGATAGATTCCGAAACGTGAACGACAGTTATGGCCATCGAACCGGAGACGTACTTCTGCGGCAGGTTGCCCGAAGGCTCGTGCAGGTTGCGAACTCTGAAGATACAGTCGCACGTCTCGGAAGCGACGAATTTGCGATTCTTCTGAATAGTTGTCAAACGCCTGAAGCTGCGGAGTTAGTCTGCCAACGGATCTGTGCGTCCTTCGAGAAGCCATTTACTGCGCTGGACTATAAGCTACATATAACCTGCAAAGTTGGCATTAGCTTGTTTCCCCAAGATGCTACGGAAGCCACCGCGCTGGTGCGGAACGCAGATGCAGCCCTGGCTGAGATAAAGCGTAAGGGGCGCAACAACTGGCGATTTTACCATTCTGACCTAGGCTCGGCGATCGAAGATATGATCGAAATCGAACGCCACCTTCAAAACTCTATTCGAGATGGTGAGGTTCAACTCCACTACCAGCCGCAATTAGATATGTGCGGGCGAATCGTTGGCCTGGAAGCGCTGATGCGATGGAATAGCAAGGCCCTGGGGTCTGTTTCGCCGGTAAAGTTCATCCCGATCGCCGAGCAAACAGGATTTATCCTGGATCTCGGAAGGTGGGCTTTGATCGAGGCGTGCACGCAGTGGGCGCGCTGGCGAGCTATGGGATTTCCGCCCTTTACGTTGGCTGTGAATGTTTCTGCCGTTGAGCTCTGTAATCAAGGCTTTGCCTCACGAGTCAAGGCTGTCATCGATCAGACGGGAATGGATGCCGCCAGTCTTGAACTGGAAATAACGGAGAGCTCGATGATGGACAATATGAATGACGCCGTCAGAGAGTTTGAGAAGCTGCGCGCACTGGGCATAAAGATATCCATTGATGATTTTGGAACGGGATACTCGTCCTTGAGTTACCTCAAGATGCTTCCCGTCGATTCTGTCAAGATTGATCGCTCTTTCATCCGGGACCTTGGCGAGTCCTCGCAAGGCGCAATCTCTCTCGTGCGAGCGGTCATCGCGCTCGCTCACGGTCTGAATCTGAAGGTGGTTGCGGAAGGAGTGGAGACAGAAGAACAAATGAGCATCCTCACTCACCTGAATTGCGATTTGATTCAGGGTTTTCTGTTCTACAAGCCGCTCAATGCCGAACTTGCCGGTGAAATTCTCGGGCAAAATGCGCTTGATCGAATTTACGCGAGAGTGTAGAACTTTCCTCGTGAAAGCATCGGCTGGTGAGATCGTGATAATTTCCAGCGATTTGTCAGCATCCTTGGCCGGAAATTATTCACTATATCTCGACTCGCTACTCCCGTATACCAGCTATCCGGACATCGGGCGGTGTTGGAAAGCGCACCGTTCGCTTCTACCGAGGACCTGCAGGAGCACAAAACTACCGAAGAGACGAACCTGGTTGTTTACATTTGGAGACTCATGAATCTCGACGAGGAATCACTCCCCCGAAGTCGGCAGGGGATTCCTGTAATGCAGACATCGCGTCATCCCGGGCTCAGCCTAGCGCGATCACCACGGCTCCGGCTGTGATGAGCAGGCCGCCGACCAAGGCCGAGGCGGTGAGTTTTTCGCCCAGCAACAGCCATGCGAAGACGATGACGAGCGGGACGCTGAGCTTGTCAATCGGCGCCACGCGCGAGGCTGGGCCAAGTTGCAACGCGCGGAAGTAGCAGATCCACGAGAGGCCGGTGGCGAGGCCGGAGAGCGTGAGAAAGAGGATGGCGCGGTGGTCGAGCGTGCGGATCTCGCCGTGTTTGCCCAGCGCGAATACGATGGCCCAGGCGAAGACCAGCACCACGGTGGTGCGCAAGGCCATGGCCAGGTTCGAATCCACATGCGCCACACCCACCTTGGCCAGTAGCGCTGTGGCGGCGGCAAAGACGGCGGAGAGTATTGCCCATGTAATCCAGTTCATGGAAAATATGGTACGCCAAAGGAGGGTTTCCCTCAGGGGCTAAAGCCCGCCATTCTTTTTCTTGCGATAACGGCACGACTGAAGTCCCACCCCATCGACGAAGACCTGTCGATGGGGACCCCGGTGAAGTCGTGCCCTGACACAAAGCGGCAAAGGAATAAATGCAGGTCCTTCGACTTCCTTCGCTGCGCTTCGGTTGTTCAGGATGACAACAAACGAGGGGAACCCGAATTTGTTTGGGCGGTTCGGGAGCGAATCGGTGCTCTAAACTCGAATTCATGGAGACGGGCAAAGCCAGCAAGACAGCACTCGGTGTGGCCATACGGCGCGCGGCGCACCAACTGATGGACCAGCCGCCGGTGCTGGACGATCCCATCGCGGTGCGGCTGATTGGGTCGGGCTATCGAGGAAAGATGGGGCGCGCCTCGCATCCGGTGGGGCGAGATTTTCGCGCCTTCATGGCGGTGCGCAGCCGCTATACCGAAGATCAACTGGCCGCCGCCGTCCGTGAGGGTGTGGCGCAGTACGTGGTTCTTGGCGCGGGGTTGGATACGTTTGCTTATCGCAATCCCTTCGCTTCGCTGCGCGTTTTCGAGGTGGATTTTCCCGCCACGCAAGAGTGGAAGCGGGCGATGCTGGCCGAGGCCGATATCGCGCTGCCCGCCGGGCTGACCTTTGTTCCTCTGGACTTTGAGCATCACACGCTGGCGGAAGGGCTCGCAGAGGCGGGATTCGACACGGGCGCGGCCGCATTCTTCGGCTGGCTGGGAGTGGCGCCATATTTGACGCTCGCGGCCTTTCGCGCCACGCTCAGCGTCATTGCGGAATTGCCTGCCGGAACCGCATTGAGCTTCGACTACGCGCTAGCGCCGGAGACGCTGAGCAAAGTTGGCCGCACGGCATTCGCCGCGTTGAGTGGCCGCGTGGCCGCCGCTGGTGAGCCATTTCAACTCTTCTTTACGCCGCAGACCATGGAATCGGAGCTGCGCCGAGCAGGGTTTCAGCGCATCGAGCAGTTGGATTCCGACAGGCTCAATGAACGCTACTTCAAGGATCGCGCTGACGGGCTGAAACTCTCCGCCGTAAAGCTGGCAATGTTGACGACTGCGTGGGTGTAATGGATCGAACCGCCAGACGTGCGCTTTGAGGGCTCCCATCCATTTCGCAAAGTGCGCGAAATGGATGGGGCACCCGAGCTGAAACTCTCTGCCGTAAAGCTGGCGATGTTGGCGACGGCGTGGGTATAGGTGCGCCCGGGCAGGCGGGGCCGCGATAAGATAAGTCATGCGTTCGATTGCTTTTTTTGCGCTCGCTCTTGCACTGTTACCGCTCTCCGGCTGCGGATATCACACCGTGGGCGCGGCCACACACTTGCCGCCCGGCGTGCAGACGCTCGCGGTGCCGCTCTTTGCCACGCGGACCGAGGCGTACCACACAGAGACAGTGATGACCCAGGCAGTGATCCGCGAATTTGCCACGCGCACACGGATGCGAGTGACGCCTGAGGCGAGTGGAGATCCCGACGCCGTATTGCATGGGACGATACTCAAAGAGACGGTCGCGCCGCTCACCTACAACTCCTCAACGCAGCAGTCGTCCAGCTACCTGATCACCGTGGTCGTTTCGGTCACGCTCACCGGCCGCGACGGAAAAATTCTCTACGAGAACAAGAACTACGTCTACCGCCAGCAGTATCAATCCACCACGAATCTCTCCAGCTTCTTCGAGGAAGACCCGGCGGCCGTCGAGCGGCTTTCGCGCGACTTTGCGCGGCAACTGGTGGCTGATGTGCTGGAAGGGTTCTGAGCGGCGAAGGACTTTTGGCGAAATGAGAAGTGGCGCGGAGGATTGACTCTCCGCACCGCTTCACGTTTCAAGCGAAATACTGTTACCACCACCAGGGGCTGCGCACCAGGTTATAGGCATTCACGGTGCCGATGCCGGTGGCAAAGTCCCAACCGGTTCCCGCCGCGAATGCCGGCTTGTAACTGAAGTTCGACGTGGAAAGCACGCCGTTGGTGGCACCGTCCAGATAGCAGTTGAAGGAAGCGGTATAAGTCTTCTTCCCTGACTGAACCTGAACAGCAGTGCAGTTCACAGCCATGTCGCCAAAGGTTACATCGTGAAAAACGCAGCCTGAACCAACAGCGTTGCCGTTGCTGGAATTGCAGGCAGCGCTCCCTTTCCATCCGTACTCCGCGTTTGCAATCGCGTAATAAGTCGGATTGGGATTGCCCTGGCGACCGTGCCGTTGGTTAACCAGAGCCTGGATGCCGGCCATGATGGGCGCGGCAAAGCTGGTGCCGCCAAAGCCGGGCCACGTGTCAGGTGCGCCGGTGCAAGGCACTCCTCCGCCGGCCGGATCGGAGTAGCAGATGGGGTAATAGTGGCCCCAGAGGCCGTTTGCGGCAAACAGAGAAACGTCGGGAATGTCGCGCACGCCGTCATGCGGCACACCGACCAGCGACTGCCAGTAAGGCTTCGGGTAGCCCGCGCAGTTGCCGCTCACCACGCCGGAGAGTGAGGGATTGCCGTATGCGCAGCCGCTTGGCCCGCCGCTGCCCGAGCCGGTGGTGAGAAATTCCTCGCCGAGCGTAGTGTTGCAAAAGCCGCTCGGCCCATAGCCTGCGGGCGAGCCGGTAACGTAATCAGACAGCAGTGCGCCGGCGCAGGAGTCATTCCATGGAATCTCCGGCATATACGAGATGGCCGACTCATAAGTCGCCGTGTTGGTCGCATTCCAGTAAGTGGAGTTCTCGTTCAGATAAGAGTCGCCAAAATCGGTCCCGCCCACTGCCACGTTATACGCCGTGGATGCGAGCCCGCTTACGCCGATGCCGTGCACGGCGATGGCCTCGTCGGCATCGCAACTGGCAGCGCCCTCGTCTCCCGAGGAGACGAATACGGATACGCCTTCGAGGGCGGCTATTTCATAGGTGATCGCGTAGGAGAAATTTGCCGCGGCGCCGTTCTCGGCTTCGCACTCTCCATAACTGATGCTGACCAAAGGAGGTGGGTCGGGCTGAATCAGCAGATTTTGCAGCGCGATCAATCCGCCGAAGGTGGTTGTGGTGTCAGCGCATGAGGCAAGCATGATTGCCGCATTAGGCGCGGATGCCGAGGCATACTCCGCGTCGATGATCGCTTCCACGTCATCGCTATTCACGCCGGGATCGGAGCAGTTGCCCGGCCAGTTAGCGCCCGGATGGACCTGAGTGAACGAGCCGGAGGTGTATTTTGAAAGGCCGAAGGTGTTGCGGAAAGTGGTCCAGTCGCTTGTGGAATAAACATTGGTGTCTTCAATGACCACAATGGTTTGTCCCTTGCCGGTAATGCCGGCCGCGAAGGCGGGGTTGAGGTTGTAGATGGTGGCCAGATCCGGCGGAGTTACAGCGTAATAAGGAAACCCGCCCGAGGTGAAGGTGTAGTTGGGCTTGGGCTTGGCCTCATGCAAGGGCCGGGGCCTGAAGTCGTTCAGCGAGACAATGCCTGCAACCACAGGGCTGAGAGCCGCGGGAATCTTTGGGTCAGTTGAGTTTGCTATGTGGCGTGCGCCCTTGGCCTGGTAGTTGTGAATCTCAGCGCCGAAAGCCTCGCGAACCTGCGCTGCCGTGCCGGAGAAATCAATGAGCACTTTGTTCGGATACACTCCGTTGACCGTGAACCCGTGCGCCGTCAGCCAGCCGGTCACCTGGTCAATGTCAGCCTGTGCCACGCCGTATTTCGCGCCAATCTGCTCGGCGGTAAGCCACTGGTGAAAGTTGGGCGAGCTTTTGTCGTTGAGGCTGGCGGCGTAGGCGTCCAGAGCAGCCTGCTGCGCGGGAGCGCGATTGAGAAGCAGTTGCATGTGGCCGAGCGTCAGCCCGTCGTTTACCGGGCCGAGGTCGTTGGCGGGGATGGCCTCCGGGCGGGTGTTGCCCGCCAGTGTCACCTGCGCTGCGTCGTTGATGGTCCCGACAATACGGGCATTGGTGGAGGCGGTCTGGGCCGCGGCTGAGAGAGCAAGACTAGGGACAAGAATCATCATCGAAGCCAGGCTCAAACACCGGAGTGGAGTTTTCATCGCACTTCTCCTTGGCAATGGGGAATTCACAGAGACGGGGAACCGTGCTTTCCAGCGGCGTTTGGGGAGTACCAGGTTTGCCAGCGAGGGGAATCGCGCGGTCGGAGCCCTGAGTTGCCCCACAGTCTAGCAGGAACAGAATGAAACGAGAAAGAAAAATCAGAGGCGGCGACAACTAAATTGCTGAGTGACGCCGGGAAGGTCCGCAGCCTGTTCGGAATAGTTCTGTTAAGGCGGAAATGCACTGCAGGCATAGCGCCATATGCTATGTCTTTATCTTCATCGTTCAATCCTCTTGGAGGCTCGCTACTGAACACTTCCGAAGCTGTCGGGCAAATCTTCGCTTTGTTCACCTTGGACTTCCAAAGATTGTTGTGGCGTTTCCACTAGCGCAAAAATGTTTGGACCTGTCTTTTTGAAAATCGTTCTTTTGCGTACATATGCTGCCAATGATCCGCTGAGCGATATGCGACCACTTTTATCTACGCTCTTGCCCATCTTTTTCAGAATCTCATTGACGTGCATAGGCTTACCTTCGGCTTGCAAAATACTTCTGGCCTGCGCCAGCATCGTCCCTGGTCGCAATTCCTGCCCAGATCTGGCATCAGGGGACTCTTTAGGCAAGACCTTCATCGAATCCTGAATCGCCTGCAAATAGGCTTCGGCTTGCGCCAGTTGGAGCCTTAAATCTATGATTTCACTATCCTTTTTGTCTGCCAGTTTCTGCAAACTTTCCCGAACGCCCATTGTCTCGCCCTCCTCAAGTGCTTAGTATATCGTGAAATGAAAAGATGTTAAAAATATAAAAGTGGTATAGAAAAGGCGAAATGCAGTACACTCATTTCCATAAGGAGCGATGGGGCTATGGAAACCAATCTCACATATGTCAAGGATCAACTGGCTAAAATTCAACAACTTGCCCATAATGGCCAGCCTTACTGGGATGCGCGCAAGTTGATGGAGGTTTTAGATTACAAGGATTGGAGAGTTTTCCAAGAGGTGATCGAAAGAGCCAGGCAAGCTTGTGAGATGTCGGGCAACTTTAGCACGGACCATTTTGTGTCATTCCCCGAATTGGTTGAGATTGGAAGCGGAGCGAAGCGAGAAAGAGACAACTGGAAGTTGAGCCAGTATGCCTGCTACCTCGTCGCAATGAACGGCGATCCCTCGAAACCGGAGATTGCTAGTGCACAGACATACTTTACTGTGCAGACATACCGCCAGGAAAAGCAAGACACACTTTCCGAAGAAGAACGGCGTTTGCTTCTTCGCGCACGGGTGAAAGATGCCAACCGTAAATTGAGCGGCGCCGCCAAAGACGCAGGCGTTCGCAGCGTTATGTTTGGTGTCTTTCAGGATGCAGGATATAAGGGCCTCTACAATGGCATTGGGGTACGAGCGATAAAAGAAAAGAAAGGCATCAGTGATAAAGAGGATCTTCTCGATTGCGTTGGCCGAGCTGAACTTGCAGCAAATGAATTTCGCATCACGCAGACAGAAGAAAAACTTCGGATAGATAAAGTCAAAGGCGAACAACGCGCGATTGATACACATCTCGCTGTCGGAAAGCGGGTTCGTCAGGCAATCAGAGAAATTGGTGGCACAATGCCGGAGCATTTGCCGGCAGAACCGTCGATAAAGAAGCTTGCAACGAAGAAAGCTAAGGCTCTCAGGGATTGAGTTGGTTCATTCTGGCGGCGCGGGGCTGGCTTTGGCGCGCTGGGGAAGGTATTCTGGAGCCGGATGATCCCTGCATCAATCAGCCGCGCCGTGCCGAGAATGGCCCCTGAAAGACCGCTCCCGCGGAGACTTGCCCGATGACCGCCGCGCGCTGGGGCGCGGGTTTTGCCGCCACAGGCCGCTTTGTGGCGGAGATAGAAGCCGCTGCCGCCGGCAAAGGCACGCTGAAACCTGGCTATGTGCTGGCCGGAGACGAGACATTTCTCCTCGACCGCTGCCGAGCCGCCGTACTCAAAGCCTTTGTGCCTCCGGATCTGCGGGACTTTTGCCTATCTGACCTCGATCTTTCCAACACCTCCATCTTCGAGGTGCTTGACCGTGCGCAGACCCCTTCGTTAATGGCTCCGTTCCAGGCGATTTTTGTGCGCAACGTGCGCCAGCTTTATACCCGCGGCGCGAAAAAGGATGAGTTTGCCGCTCTGGAGCGTTATTTCCGCTCGCCCAATCCACAGGCGCTCATCATCTTTGTTGCCGACTTCGTGCGCATCCCTTCGGACGTGCGGCGCATGGAGATGGACGACAAGAACCGCTTCGAGCGGCTCACAGAAACCCTGGGAAGCTACTGCGGCATGGTGGAGCTGGCGCGGGTCACAGAGGAAGACGCCATGCGCTGGGTTGCGGCCACCGCGCAGGAGCAGGACGCTCATGTGGAGGCTGACGCGGCCCGCGAGCTGGTGGACGCGCTGGGCGCGGATATGATGCTGATTTCTTCAGAACTGGAGAAGCTGCTGCTCTTTACCCTGGGCCGTGGGCGCATCACGCTGGGCGACGTGGAAACCATGGTGCTGGCCGCCAAGCAGCGTTCGCTTTACGAGCTGACCGATGCCATCAGCGCTCGCGACCGTGTGCGCGCGCTGGCGCTGCTGCAAGGGCTTCTGAATAGTTCCGACGCCGGAGAGGACGCGGCCATCGGCCACCTTTATATGCTGGCCCGGACTTTCCGCCAGATGCTGGTGATTTTGGAGAAGAATGTCCGCGACTCGCGCGCCATCTGGCAGGCCTTGTGGCAGGGCTTCCGCTTGCCGCCCTTTGCCGCCGATGACCTCATCCGCCAGGCACGCCGGTACAAAAGCCGCCGCGATCTGACCCGCGCTCTGCGCCTGATTGCCCGCGCCGATCTTGAATTGCGCTCCTCGCCGCCCGACAAGCGCCTGGTGCTGGAGCGGCTGGTCTATGAACTGGCCTCCGAGCCGAAGCCCGTTTCGCCCATTTTTGCGCCCAATCAGCTCTCCATCGAGGCATAGCCAATCGTGCGCGGCTTCGTTGACCAGAACCCGCTTAATCCACACCCCGCCCATTGAGCCACGGGCCATACTCCCGATCCATGCCCTCGATGTGCTCGGTGAACGATTCCCTCAGCATGCAGAGCAGCGGCCGCATCTTCATCTGCTCGCCGTGTTGCACGCGATGGGAGGACTGGAGAATCTGAGCCATAATGCGCTGGTGCTCGGTGCGGTGCACGGCCAGGCCTGGAAACATATTTCGCTCCAGCAATTGCTCTTCGCTTGAAAAATGCATCCGCGTGAACTCGATCAGCCGGTCCAGTACCTCGTTGATCTGTTCCCTGCACTCGCCATGCACCACGACCAGGCGAAGCTCGTTCATCGTATCCATCAGGATGCCGTGCTGGTCGTCCATGGCTCTCACGCCAACGCTTCCGGCGTGATTCAAAGATAAAAGGGTCACAGGGCCTCCGCGATTCACCTTAGGGAATATCGGCCTCAATGAGCCAAGTTTTCAAGTAATCTGCGCGGGCTCGGTGACAAAGGTTTGGCCTGGTGCACTTGCGAGGGCATCTTTCGCTGGAGCTGGTATGCGTTGTATTTGTTGCTGCCGGTGGCCGTAGCTGGAGTTTTCTATGGCCGCGCATGGCGCAGCCAGCGCCGCGTGGGAGCCTCGGCCATCACCCACGTTTCGGTGGATGCGATCTGATCCTTATGGCTTCGCCGATGAAACTGTTCTGTGGGTATGCGCGTAAGTCAGGTAGCCTAGCCCCACGCGCATATTATGGTCCACTGGTCCGGGAACGGTGAGGCCAATGGTGATTCCCAGGATGGCGTGCGTCACGGCCAAAGTATAGAGGTTGCGGTACTTGACAAAGAGCAGGCAAGCGGCAAAACCCCAAAACAGAGTAACCGCACCAAGAATGGGGTTGGGCAGATGCGCCACCGCAAAGATGGCCGCTGCCACAACCGCCGCGAGTTTTGCGCTGGGAAGCAAGCGCAGGAATCGCGGCAGGAAGAAACACTGCAGCAGGAACTGTTGCCCGAACGCCCAGAGGGCATAGCCCACATAGGATTCAAAAAACACAACAGGGCTGCCGGGCAACTGCAACGTGTGCTGCGTGTAAGCAAAGGCGAAAGCGGCGACGGTCCCGAGCAGCGCCAATCCTACCACCCAAAGCGAGCGAAAGAAGTTATCCCCGCTCAGCCCCATCGCCTTCAGGCCAATGAACGACCTGGAAACCATGGCCGCGATCGCGATGACCGCAACCCACCAAAGCAGCTTTTGCCAAGGGAGCGGCGTCCATAGGACAAGCAAAATCAGCCCATAGGCGGCGATAAGCTCCGCTAAATCGCGCCGCCGGCTCCGCGCCGAGATCGGCTCGCTTTTCTCCGGAATGGAAACCGTGTCGCCTGCCATGTCACCGATGTTAGACGAGTGTCGAATGTTTATTCGAGCAGAATTGCCGGGTCCGTAACAGAACCGGGTGGTTGGCCGCGGGTGGTCAAGGTCACAGCCGCCAGCAGAATGAGGCCGCCGCCTGCCCAGGCGAAGGGGCCCAGGTGTTCGCCGAGCAGCTTGATGCCCAGAAAGGAGCCAAGCGCCGGCTCGATATTCAGAAAGACTCCGGCGCGCGAGGCCGGCACGTGGTTAATGCCCCAATTCCACAAGAGCGTGGTGGTGGCCGTGCACAGCACGCCGCTGATGGCCAGCGCCGTCCACGCGGTAAGGCTCACGTGGGCAATGGGCAGCGGCGCGACTTTGGCATGAGTCAGAGGGCTCAACGCCCACGGCCCCAGCACCCAAACAGCCAGCATCATGGTTCCTGAAAAAATGGTGTATGCCGTCACCACAATCGGGCTGTGCGTCTCCATCAGTTTTCTGCTGAGCAGAATCCATGCGAGCGCGGTGAAGAGCGAAGCCACAATCAGCAGGTCTCCGGCGAGTGTCGGTTCTCCGCGCGTTACCGAGCCCTTGCTGCCGCCCAAGGTGATGAGCGCCGCGCCCACAGTGGAACCGAAGAGGGCCAGCCATGCGATGCGGTCAAGCCGCTCTTCTGCTGCTCTGGCGCCGGCAAAGAGCGGGGCCGCCGCGGCCAGCAACACCGGCATCGCGCCCACCATCAACGATGCGTGGCTGACCGTCGTCAGCGCCAGGCCGTGAAACTGGATCAGAAACTGAACGGGCACGCCGAGAAACGCGCAGATCAGCAGCAGGCGCACCTCGCTGCCGGTAAGCCGCACCCGCCTGCGATGCAGCAGCGCCACCGGCAACATGCCCAGGCAGGCAAACAGAAAGCGATAGAGCACCATGTGCTCCACGCTCATCTCGTTCAGCGCGAGCCTGCCAAAGTAGAAGCCCGTGCCCCACAGGCACCCGGCCACAAGGCATGCGCCGTAACCGAGAAAACTGATGCGCCGGCTTGTTGCTGCGTTCTCTATCATTCCTCTTCTACTGTCGCACACGCGCGGGCCTTGACGTATCGATGCCAGAAACCGATAGTGGCGCGGCTCCCGAGCAACCGGACAACGGGCGTAATTGCGCAAAGAAAGACCGCGAGAACTCTTCATTGAGCGCTACGGGCTGTTGTCGGCACGGGACTTTCACCACAATATCTTTGGCTGGATTTGGCAACTGTGCCCCATTTAACCCGATCAACGCGCAGTACACGTACCCCTAGCCTTCGGAATCGTTGATAATTTTACCGAGGTGTGGAGATGAAAACCTCCAAGGTCGAAGCGGCTGCGTTGCGCTCGATGATGATGTCACGCATCCGGTCGAAAGACACTAAGCCTGAGATGCTGGTCAGGAAGGCGCTTCACCGGCTGGGCTTTCGCTTTCGCCTGCATGTTCGTGACCTACCGGGACGCCCGGACATCGTCCTCCCAAAATACGGGGTCGTTATTCAGGTCAAGGGATGCTTCTGGCATGGTCACACCTGCCGCGATGGGAGGCTTCCAAAATCAAATCGGGGATACTGGGTGCCAAAATTGCTTGGGAACAAGGAGCGGGACATCTACAATGAGCGCAAACTTCGGCGCATGGGCTGGTCCGTTCGCATCCTCTGAGAATGCCGTATATGCGCCCTGAAACAGGGAGGCCTTGAAAAATTGCTAGCCAGCCTGTTGCACAACAAGTTTCCCCAACCCGAGAAATAGGCCAGCAGTCATTGCGCGGGTGGTACATTCGCATTACTAAATGCCAATGGCCACGAATCGATCAAGCAGTCTCGAAAAGGAACCTAACCGTCGCGAACAGGGAGATCCGGACTCGCTACTCATTGAGCAGCTTGAGAAGGCAATCCTCAGAAATGCTGGTGGAATTGGGAAATTCAAGAAGGAGATTCCTCTTCTGCTGCGTAAAGCCATAGATGAGGTCATCGATTCGGCCCGCACAAACCGCTTCACTCTCGACGAGACGAAGATTAACGAGAGAATCTACCTCGGAACCAAGATTAGGGTTCAACTGAGGAACCGTCTGCAACTGGGACGGTTGAAAATGCTTGGTCGCAGCTTTGGTGAAACCGAGGTCGGAATCCAAAGCACAATTAATCAAGCGTGGTCCCTTCCCTCCGAGGCCATTGGGAATCTGTGCCTTTTGGTCAAATCCGATGAAAAACGTGCGATTTGTTCAGTTGGTGCGATGGTGATTCGGGATGAAGTCTTGAATGCAGCCGGGAAATCTTCAGGAAGGCGAGTGATTTCCAAGAAAGGCATTGCGAGTATTCACTGGATGCTCATCAATGAACCGCTTCCCGTTACCTCCTTATAGTTGTCTGCCGGACATAAGAAGGCGCTTCTTCACGCGCCTGCTGGGAAAGAGCTTCAATCGTATTCGGTGACTGCGCATGACCTTGGCTGAACGCGATGTTTTTATGAACTTCTACCAATAGCGAATCGATCTCGGTCCTCGCGAAGATCTGACAGTCCGAGTACAAATCGATGAGCCTTGACGGCAAAGTTGCCATCAGTGATGACAGATCATAAGAAATCTCTGTGAACCGGTTCCGGAATGATTTAATTTGCGTAAGATTGTCAGCAAGTTTGGTTTTCCGTAGCGAATCATCGGGCCAAATGCGCGCCCAATATTCGCAAGTCATGCACTTTGAGCCGCAACTGGTGCCGTCATGGGAGAGAAATGACTCCCAGCCGGAGCGTGCCAGCAGCGATGAGGCTGGCCGAGAATCATCTGTGCGCTTTCTGTTGTTGCATTCTTTGCATGCCACCAGCACATTTCCTGGCACATGAAGACCTGCACGGAGCCGGTTCATCCCGTCGAGGTGCTCAACAATAGAATTTTCCCAAGTCAACTCGCGTGAGCAATAAGGGCATTGATTATTGAAACTTTCTCGAACCATTTGGACATATTCTTTGCCTTTAACTTTAATCGCGCAGCTTCTTGAGACAGACCTGCTCAACTCGTGGAGAAACATGCTGATAAGCTTATTGGCCACATCCGATTTGGCGTTCGTGTTCCCGCTGAGTAGTTTCGAGGCCGGATCTTTCAATCTTTGCCTCCAAGCAGCCAATCAACCTTAACGTCTAGAACCTTGGCAATCGCCCGGAGTTCGAAATCGAGGACACGACGAAGATTGTTTTCGATCTTTGCAACCGCAGCGCGATCCATCTGCACTCCAATAAGGGCAAGTTTCGCGGAGAGATCGTCTTGTGTGAGCGAAGGTTTAGATGCGGCACGAGCCTCGGCGATCCGTCGGCCGGAGATATTCCTTTTGATGGGAGCCTTGCTCACATCGAAAGGCTAAACTTTATGGATGCAATAGATGTTCTATAATAGAACAAAGGCGAAAGTTTCGGTATTTATTCGATTTGGGCATTCGAATATAGACCGGACACGGCTCTGACTAACTAATTCGGGTAGTCTTCAAAAACAGCATCGAGTATGCCGCGAACATTCTCGATAATCACAGCACGTGGCTGAACCTCTTCAATAATCCGCAGCGCGGCAGGAAAGAGATTGCGCTCGTCGAGTTTTCCCAACTGCTTTCCGGCCTTCGAGAATGGCGGGCAAGGAAGCCCTGCCGCCACTACATCAACCCGTCCTCGGAACGGCTTGGCATCAAAGGTGTTCAGGTTTTCTTCGATAACATTCCACTTCGGACGGTTGAAACGCAGTGTCTTGCACGCATGGCTATCGAGTTCAACCAATCCAACGTGGGCAAAACCGGCCTGTTCAAAGCCGAGCGCCTGGCCGCCCGCACCTGCACATAATTCGAGGACTGAAATTGCGCTCATGAATTTCATTGTGCATCGAAATGGTTGTCTTTGTCTCCATTTGCGCACGTGAATTTGAACTGATTTTCCCAATTGTTTGAATATGAATGGCTTAATTCCGCTCTGGGAAAGATGAAGAAGTGGACTGAATTCGGGAACTGTCCGAATTCAGTGCATCCTACGCGCAAAGCAATCACACGAACGAAACGATTTCACATGCTCTCAGTTGCCGCAAAATCGCCTTCCCTCTCAAGAAGCGGCTTGGGAGGGCCTTGCGGTTGAATGACAGGCAAGCCGGAGAGTCGCGTCACTGCCGAATACCAGCCGCATCGGCGAGAATGAATGTCGATGGCGAAACGGCTTTTGGGATCGGAATGGGATTTGCGCGGGAGCCTTTTGCGCACGGCGCTAATTCTGGCGGTGGCCGGAATGGCGCTCGTCGCGCTCCCGTTGGCCCAGGCGCAAGGGAGCCTGCTCGACGCTCCAAAGCCCTCCCGCGAGATTCGCGCGCCTGAGTTGCCCGACCGGCTTCCCAACAAACCCTCTCAGCCTCCTGCGTTCAAGGTTCCCGTCGAGCCGCTTGGCTTTTCCGCGCCGGGACCGCTTTACCTGGGCCAGCGCAACAGTCTCGTTTCGCTCGACTTCCTCGATGAAGACCGGCTTCTGTTCACCTTTCGCGTGCCGGGGTTGATCCGCCGCGAACCCGGCGAAGAAGATGTGCGCCAGATTCGCGCCGTGGTGCTGGCGTTGCCTTCAGGCGCGGCCCAGGCCGAGGCACTTTGGACAGTTCACGACCGGCAGCGTTACCTGTGGATGCTCACCGGCGGCCGCTTTCTGTTGCGTGACCGCGACAACCTTGAGATGGGCGACGCCACGCTGCAACTCAAGCCCTTCCTGCGTTTTCCGGGGCCCTTGCTTTCGCTCGATATGGACCCCGCGCAAAAGTTTCTGGTGACCAATTCGCGCGAGCCCGCGGCGTCGGGCAGCAAGGAGTCGGATGGACAAAAGCTCGCCGACACCGATCTTGCCGTGCGTGTCCTGCGCCGCGACTCCGGCCAAGTGGTGTTGGTCAGCCGCGCCCCCTCCACCGTTCATTTGCCCATCAACTCCGACGGCTACCTGGGAAGTCTGCGCGAGAGTGGCGACGCATGGATGCTGGACCTGAACTACTTCAGCGGCGGCAGCAATGTTCTTGGCCGGATCGACTCCACCTGTTCGCCGCTCTTCGATTTTCTTTCCGAGCGGGAGGTGCTGGTGACCACTTGCACTGACACGGGCGCTGGCAAGTTGGTGGCCATGACGACCGATGGCCGTCGGCTGTGGGAGGCGCAGACCTCCGACGAGTCGATGTGGCCTCTGGTGGTCAGGTCGCCGGATGGTTCGCGGCTGGCGCGCGAGGCTCTGGCCATTACTCATCCGGTCAGCGCTCGTTCGCCCGTCAGCCAGGACGACATCAAAGGGCAACTGGTCGAAGTTCTGGATGCGGCGGACGGCAAAGTTGCGCTGCAAGCGTCAGCCTCTCCAGTCCTCGATGCGGGGGGTAATGTGGCCATCTCGCCCTCTGGGCGTCGCGTGGCCGTGCTCAATGGCGGCGCAATTCAGGTTTTTGAGCTTCCGCCGCCTCCGCCGCTCGCGGCCACCACCGCCCACCCGCCTGCCCGCTGACAGGGACGCTGCCCGGGTCACGCAAAACAGCCATGGATTCTGCTACACTGATTCAAGCGTAATCAAGGGGTCAAACGCGCCAGGCCGCGCCCCGTAGATACGCTCCTGCAACCCATGTTCGGGGAGTGGCTCAGCCTGGTAGAGCACCTGGTTCGGGACCAGGGGGTCGGAGGTTCAAATCCTCTCTCCCCGACCATCTTTAGAATCAATCGGTTACAACAAATCTTCCGGTACTGAAAAGTATGCGCCAAGGGGTCATTTTTGGCAAGCGTTTTCCGTTGCTGAATGCGCTATTCAGATTCCGGGAAGCGGGGAATACCGCGCTCGCTGAGGACTCGCTCAGCGATGCCGATTCGTCTCTTGGTCTTGGCTATTGGTTGCGTCCAAGCATTCAATCGACAACTGCCACAGCTTGATTGCTTCTGTTGGTGAGGCAGTCTGCATCATGTGCGTCCAAGCCGCCTGTGCCGCAGGCTGGGTCGTGAATAAGCTGGCCCGGCTCGGGGCGCATTACGTCCACAATGGCCTGAATCGGTGCGCGCGGCGTGAAGTACTGGCCAGCGCCGCCCTTCACGTCTGCAGCGTTCTTTTCCAGCAGCCCCTCGTAAGCGTCGCCCTTCACGTCCACGCCCAGCGTGGTCCATGTTTCGCGGCCAATCAGGTCGCTGATCAGCCGCTTCAGCTTGGCGGGGTCCTGGATGCGGTTCTGCGCCTTGCGAAAGATGGTGCCCAACATGCCGGGCTTCTTGCCAAGCTCGACCAGAATGTGCCGATAGTGCTGGTCCAGATCATCGCCGTCCAGCCGCTCAAGACTTTGCCAGTCCAGCGCGCGGGGAATGAGTATGACTCTCTCCGGGAAGAGCTTCTGCCGTTCGTCGGCCATCTTGAGGAAGAGCAGGAAGGTGAGCTGCTCAATGTAGTCCTGATACGATAGGCCGTCATCGCGCAGGATGTTGCAGTAGTTCCATAGCTTCTGAACGATGGCGTTGCTGGTCATTTGCGCACAATCCTAAGCTGGGCCGCAGGTGTTTTCTTAGGAGCCTTGTCCTTTATCAGTTGCTCCATGAGCCAGAGAATGGCCGGCTTGAAGTTGCCCCATGCCAGAGCCATGTTGTCGAGACACAGAATCGCCTCCTCTTCGCTGCCGGGCGAATACATATCGGGCATTTCTCCGGGGAGGTTCTTTGGCCCGCTCAGGTATAGCTCCACGAAGGAGTTTGTCTCGCGCGCTTTTTTCAGCGCGGCGGCGGCACCCCGCAGATCGCCAGAGAGGAAGCGCTCCAGCACGCGGCCCCAGGCAAAGTTCGCCGATGCGTCATCTTTATAGGTATGCTGCAATAGCTTGCCAGCTTCGTCCAGGCTGCCGAGCGCAAGATACAGCCCCAGCAGCGGATCGCGCACACCTTGGTTGTCGTTCGGATTCAAGACGAGCATCTTCTCATAGTGCTTGATCGCGTCCAGGTTGATTCCCTCGGCGCGCAAAAGAGCGGCCAGTTGCTCCAGGGCGCGCATATAGGGGCGGGTGTCGAGCAGACCCCAGAAGTGCCCCTTGTTCTCCTTGAAGAATTCCGCCCCCAGCGACCGCTCCCCGGCGGCCACTGCATTTTGCAGGGCTTCAATCATCTTCTTCGGCGAATCCGACTCGATGCCGGCCAGCACCACCAGCGCATCCACGCAGTCCGGGTCTTTGCGCAGGGCGCGCTTGGCCAGCTTGCGCGCCTCGGCCTCGCTCTCCGCCTCCATGGCGTCGAAGGCCAGTTCTTGCGCCTCGTGCCTGGCGTCCGCCTCGGCGTCGCTCAGCCCGTCCAGCACGGAGGGAGCTTGCAGCGAGGTCAACAGGGCATTCATGTCGCCCGGCGCGATCATACCGCTGCTCTCCATCAGCTTTTCCAATTGGCGCATCGCCGCTTTGATTTCCGTGCTGGGCGGAACTTCCTTCCTCGTGGGGGATTTTTTGGCGGGCTTCTTGATCATCGCTCTCCTCGCTTCTTGGCCGCTTTTCGCGCGGCGGTCTTCTTCGATGATTCCACACGCTCGGCGCGAATGCGTTCGAGCAGGGCGGAGGCGGGCTCGTCGGCTGGGTCCTGGGGGACGAGTTGGCCGATGAAGGCAGAACTCAAGACCGACTGCCTCAGGCGTTCACTTCGCATAACCCCGGTCTTGACGACATCATGCAATGCCTCGGAAAGTGACAGCCTCAAATCTACCTCCGATACAATTCTTGCCTGTTCTTGGATGGGGGGTATTGGGATCGCCAATAATCGAAGAATCGTACCATTTATTCCGGGTCTCGTCTGCCCTCGGACCCCTTGCACTAGCTGAGCCTCGACAGCCTTGGACCCTCTGAGGGCATTCATCAGAAAGAGTGGGTCGATGACGGCTCGATCAACCGAAATACGGTACACATGTTTCGTGATAATTGCCGGCTCACAGTCCGGGGGGAAAGACGCAACATCTTCCGACGGTCGCCATCACAGTGATCAAGACATCTTGCGGCCTGGCAGAATACTTCGCAAGTTCTCGATATTTGGCGGGGCTGATTCGATTTTGGCTTCCGAAACTGAACTTGCCATCGAAAACATTATCGATGCCAACCGCGAGAATGCCCGTCTCGTGAAACTCCGAATGCAGAAGGTTGCTCCCAAATGGACCGCTCTGAATTGAGCGGGGCTCAGGCGATGCTAATTCTTCGATCGATGCCCAGCACCAACCTTCAGGTAGGAGTGGAAGATTTGTGGTGTCGGGGGCGGAGGGTTCTTTGTACTTTTGTTTCCAGTGGTCGTCTTTGGGGGCTTGCCGGAGGCTTGCATCTTGGCGAGCGTGTCGGCTTCCCAGCGAGCACGGCGCTCGCGCAGGATGCGCTGGAGCAGCTTGTCTGCCGGTTCATAGGCGCGGCCCTCCTTGCGAGCGAGTTTGGCTTCCGTGGGAACCAGACGGCCCTCGCAGGCAGCCTTTAGCACCGAGGCGCGATACCGCTTGAGATTGGCCTGCACCCGTTTCAGCGCCGCTGTCGCCGCATCCAGCCGCGTGAACTGTTTCTCGATTTCGGCAACGATACGGTCTTGCTCTGGGCGGGGAGCCAAGAGAAGTTCATAGGTCACAATTTGATCGAAATCCACTCGCGGGCGATCATTGGCGTTCAAATGCGAAGAGAAAGACACGAATGCGGAGGAGTTCAAGAAATAGGCAAGCCACTCGGAGCTAACCTCCGCGCGCTTTCCGAAGACAATAAACTCCGCAGAGCAAAGTCCCTCGAATCTAGCCAGCAGGACTTTGTTGAGATAGGGGCGGAGCCGACCATACAAGACGTCGCCCGCCTGAAAATGTACCGCGCTGCTCTTGAGCCAGCTCGCCGGAACTGTACCAAGCAAACGCATCGAATGAGCTTCGACATGCTCCATGCCAACGAAGGGAAGATGCGGTAGATCCCGCGGAAGTTCACGTGGCCGGTCCGGAGATACAAGTTGGGCCAATGTCGCTTCAGCCCACCCCTTCGGCAATTTCCTCATGCCGCCAGCACCTCATTAAGTTCGTTGAGCAGCGGCAGGAAGCGGTCTCCGAAGATGAGTTGAGCGCGGCCGAGACCGCCCCAGCGGGAGAAGGGATCGAGTTCCAGATCTTCCGGCTCCACGGCAAGACTCGATGCGATGTGGTCGCGAATGGCCTCGAGCCAGCGAAGCTGATCGGGGCGGAAGTCTGTGCCTGCGTTCTGCTGCCCAGCGAGCCAAGCAGGACTCGACCTCGGCGCGGCGGGGTTCGAGTTGCGGCTTCTGCTTGAGGGCGAAGCGAACGAGATTAACCAGGTCGGCGGCGACCTCCGTCCGGCTGCCGCGAACGTGGGCCGAGTCGATACGCTCGTAGGCGCGCCAGAGTTGGTCCGGTGTCAGATGCGGACTTCCGTCAATCGGCTTTTCAATCAGCGTGGCGAGCGCCTTGACCTGCTTGAGCGAGAGGCCAACGGCGTAGGGCTTGCTATAGAGAATTTGCAATACCTCGATCTCGTCTTTGTGGTCGCGGAGGAACTGTTCAAAAGACTGCACCATGCGCAGGGCGCGTTCGCGCACCACTTCCGCTGGGCCGGCTTCCAGGAGATGGTCCTGGTTGATGGTATCAATGATCTGCTCGTAACTCTTCTTTATACCAAGGATGAGGTTGCGCAGGGCGGGGTTGGCGGCCAACGGCTTGGCGGCCTGGTGCAGAAGCTGCATACGCGCCTGGGCAATCTCCTCGTCTATCGGCTTGGCTTGCTGAGCTACGCGCTGCCTGACGTTGTGGTACTCGCGTGAGTATGGAGCCACATCGGCCAGGATGGCCATCTTGTGGATGTCTGGATAGTCTTCCGGGTCGATGTCCTTGATCTCTGGATGGAGTGCTTCGTAGCCGGCGCCGGGCAGGCGGGCAGATCCCTGGTCGACCTTTATATATGGATCGCCGACATGGAAGTTGGTGTAGTAGTCATCTCCTGGGAGCCAACTGGGGGCTGTGTTGGGTATCTCGTTGGCCTGGGGAGTGAAGCTCTCACGCTGTACAAACCGTCTGAATGGCTCTGTATAGCCGAAGGGTTCTGTTTTTGAGAGGGAGGGTCCTACAGCGGAGCTTTGGTGCTAAACATCCTTGAGCACATACTCATCGTGTAATTCAAATCACCGTAGCTCTGGATTTACTTGACAGGGCGCGTCCATCAGGAGTAATGTGTATATGAGTATGGAAGTTTACGTTCAATACAGCACCCGCCTCGCCCGCCGTCAGTCATGGGGCCGGCTTTTTGGCAACTGCATCGAGAAGACCCGTGAAGCGTGCGGCCGTTCCCTGGAAGAAGCCGCCCGGTTGAGCGGCATGGAGACATCAGAGTGGGCCGCGATCGAGGCCGGCTGCGTTCCCGATCCAGCGCTACTGCATCCTATGTCCGATGCCCTTGGCCTCCGCTACGACAAGATCGCCATGTTGGCCTTTATCTGTCAGGGAGCCTGGGAGGTTTAACCCCATCTGCCGCCGCCCCGGGCCCGTCCGGGGCACTGGCGGCGGGTACTCAAACCCGTATAAGCTCATCTCCAGAGAGAAAGGAGGTGAGACCGATCAAGAAAGCCGAAGTGTCAGGAGTCAAAAGAGTGAACATCAACTTGGAAATCAGCCTGCACAACGCCTTTAAGGCTGCAACCGCGGCCCAGGGCGTCGATATGACAACAGTTCTTCAACAGTTCATCGAGAGCTACGTCGCCAAGTACGGATCTGCTCCGAAGGTGAAGGGACGGCGTGCATGAAGCGCGCCGCCCTTTATATGAGGGTCTCAACCGTCGACCAGCACCCCGAGACGCAGTTGCTTGACCTGCGCCAGATGGCTGCCCAGCGCGGCTACGAGATCGTCCACGAGTATACCGATCGGATCAGCGGCGTGAAGGCCAAACGGCCGGGACTCGATGCGATGATGTCCGATGCCCGCCGCGGCCGCTTCGACGTTGTCCTGGTCTGGGCGTGCGATCGCATCGCACGCTCCACTCGTCACTTCCTCGATGTGCTTGACGACCTGAACCGGATAGGCGTCGAGTTCATCAGTTTCCGCGAACAGATCGACACAGGCGGTCCGCTGGGCCGGGCCATCGTGGTCATCATCGGCGCCATCGCTGAGCTTGAGCGCAACCTCATCATCGAACGGGTGCGCGCCGGCATGCGGCGCGCTCGCCTCGAAGGCCAGCACATCGGCCGTAATCCGTTGCAACTCGACCATGCCGCCATCCAGCGAGACCGCCAGGATGGCCAGAGCCTGCGCCAGATCGCCAAAGCCCATCGCATCTCGACGGCCACCGTACAACGCGTGCTCCGCGAGCATACCCCAACCGCCCAGGAGCAAGCCGCATGATTGATGAATCGTCAGCTGTTTTACCACTATGGATGTTGTTATCGGCCACCTTCGGCTTCATGATCGGCGAGGCTTTTGGCGGCCAGGCCCGTCTTCGCAAGTATCTCGAGCAGGCCAATGAGGATCTCCGCGAGCAACTCGAAAAGGCACAACCCTGCGCACAGGCCCTGCAACGTGCCCTCGATCAGCAGAGCAAAGTCATCAATGACATCCACCGGCGACTCGTCACTGTGACAAAAGGTCTCGAAAAACCTGTCCAGTAAACCCAATCAAATCAATGGCCGGATCTCCCCGATCCGGCCGTGTCAAAAGGTATGGATTGCCGCACTGG
>Ga0224528_1000790_pt1 | contig 23535 bp, 19 predicted proteins | sample CBST25metaG_2_FD_179888 | JGI IMG/M metagenome (GOLD analysis project Ga0224528, IMG submission 179888) | Peat soil microbial communities from Stordalen Mire, Sweden - C.B.S.T25 | ecosystem: Environmental > Terrestrial > Soil > Wetlands > Peat | place: Sweden: Norrbotten County, Stordalen Mire...
GTGTAATTCGAGCCCTGCGAAAGACTGTTGTCGGCCGAGGCCTCGTTCGACAGATCCGCACGCGGCGTTCCCGTCGGCGCTTGCTCCTGCACGGTCATCACCGGCATGGAAGACTGCGAGGGAAAGGCCGAGGGCGTGGGTGCGGCCTGTTGCAACTGGCAGCCGTAAGAATCAGCGGCGTCATCGCCAGAGCATTGCGCGGACAAAGTGGTTGCAAGGCAAAGAAGGGCGAAGGCAAGCGAGGGAAAAATCGCGCGACGAAGGAGTGAGCAGAAAGATAAATGGTTTCTCATAGCCGATTCATTGTGGTCATAGCCGAGCTGTAAGACGAAGCAGAAAACTGCGGCCGGCGCAAGGCGAGTTCCAAAACTGGACAGCTTCATGAGTCTCTTCCCATTACCGGGAATGCCCGCATTTCCCAATGCGTTTCCTTGTCCAACTCTTCGTCTCGCAACGGTAATCTGAGCCCGTCACTTACCGGTGGACGAAGTTCTTCCTTTCCTTGGACAGCGTATTGGGGAAGCAGGACAAAGGCGCGGAAGCAGCTCCGCACTCCGGTGCAGTTCGCGACGCGCCCCTCCACAATGTGGCGGCGCGTAAGACAAAAAATCATCGACCGCAAAAGAGGAAGGCCCGCGTGCCAGAAGAAGCGCAACAATCCGTCGTCCCCGTCTCTCCATCCCTCTCCGTTTCCCTGTTCTCGGTGGTGCGTCTGGCGTATCAGCGCAAGCGGCTGGTGGGGATTACCGCGGTGAGCGTTGTCGCGTTGGCCGCGCTGGCCGCCCTGCTGCTGCCCAACGACTACACGGCCACGGTGGTCATCCTGCCCCCGTCCGCGGGCGGGGCCAGCGGCGCGGCCATGATGTCGCAACTGAGCAGCCTGGGAGCAGCGGCCGCGGCGAGCGGCGGCCTGAGCATCAAGAATCCCAACGATCAGCAGGTGGCGCTGCTGAAGAGCCGCACCGTCGAGGACGCCATGGCGGCGCGCTTTCACTTGCAGCAGCTTTATCACCGCAAATACCTTTCCACGACGCGCAAGCGCTGGGAGCGGGCCACCACGATTGACAACGGCTTGAAGGATGGATTGATTCATCTTTCGGTGACGGATCGCGATCCCCATCGCGCCGCGGAGATGGCCAATGGCTGGATCGAGGAGTACCGGCACCTGACAGCCACTCTGGCCACCAATGAGGCCGCGCAGCGGCGGGCCTTCTTCGAGCGTTTGCTGAGTGCGGCGCACGACAATCTGGCCAGCGCCGAGGAGAGTTTGAAACAGGTCGAGCAGCGCACTGGAGTAATCGAGCTGGACGGCCAGGCCCACGCCATGATCGCCTCGGCGGCGGTTTTGCATGCCCAGGTAGCTTCCAAGCAGGTTGAGATTCAGGCCATGCGCCAGTTTGCCGCCGATCAGAATCCCGACCTGGAGCGGGCCGAGCGAGAGTTGTCGGGACTGGAGGGCCAGTTAGCCGCGATGGACGCATCCAGCGACCGCCAGGGTGGCGATTTGGCCGCGCCCAAGGGCAAGTTTGGCGAGGGCGGCCTGGAGTATGCGCGCGCCCTGCGCGAGGTCAAGTATCGCGAGACGATTCAGGAGCTGCTCACCCGCCAGTACGAAGGCGCGCGAGTGGATGAAGCGCGCCAGGGGGCGCTGGTGCAGGTGGTCGATCCGGCGGTAGCGCCGGACCGGCCCAGTTCGCTCTATCGCCTGTGGATTTTGCTGGGCGCGCTCTTCGCCGCCCTGCCGCTGGGCGTGCTGGCGGCCGCGGCGGCCGAGCTGCTGGCGATTCTGCGCCGGGCGCGTCGCCGCACCGGCTCCTGGCTGCTGGCCCTGGAAGTGGCCGCGGCAGGAGGGGCGCGATGAACTTCCGCAAAGCACTGGGGATGGATGGCGCCGTCGCCTACACCTTTCTGGCGCGGGCGGTGAACATCGTGGGCAGCACGGGAACCGTGCTGCTGATCGTGCGCTTTCTGTCGCCGGTCGAGCAGGGGTACTACTACACCCTGCTCAGCCTGGTGGCTCTGCAAACCATCTTCGAACTGGGATTTTCGTTTGTCATTTTGCAACTGGCGGCGCATGAATCCGCGCTGCTCAACATTCATCCGGATGGGAGTATCGAAGGCGATCGGGTAGCTCATGCGCGTCTGGCATCGGTCTTGCGGCTGACGGTCAAGTGGTATCTGCGCGCGGCGGTCGCGATGGCTCTGCTTCTGCTTCCGGCGGGCATCTTCTTCTTTACGCGCCGTGGCCACGCCGTGGATGGTGTGCCATGGATGGGCCCGTGGGTTGCGGCGGTGCTGGCCGTTTCGGCCACCTTTTTGCTCACGCCGTTCTACTCATTTTTGGAGGGCTGCAACCAGGTGCGCCAGGTGGCCAGGCTGCGCATGGAGCAGGCGTTCATCGTGGTGGCCATGTCGTGGGCCGCCATTGCCTCGGGGCACGGCCTCTATGCGTGCGCGCTGGTCAACGTGGGATGGATTGCTGTGGGTGCGCTCTTCCTCTTCAAGCGGCGCGCCCTGCTCTCCGGCTTGCTGCGCTACCCGGAGCGCGCGGGCACCGTCTCCTGGCGCAACGAGATATGGCCGTTCCAGTGGAAAATCGCGGTGAGCTGGCTCTGCTCCTATTTCACGATGCAGGTCTTCACGCCGATTCTCTTTGCCCTTCGCGGGCCGCTAGAGGCTGGCCGGCTGGGGCTTTCGCTGAGCATCGTCGGCTATCTTCCCATTCTGGCGCTTTGCTGGATGACGCCCAAGGCCGCTCCTTTCGGCCAGATGGTCAAGTTCGGCCGTTTCCAGGAACTTGACACGCTGTTTTTCAGAACGCTCAAGCAGTCCATGGCGCTGATTCTGCTTCTGGTGGGAATCTGCTTCGCGGCCGTAGTTGCCGCGCAATATCTGCTGCCGAAGATGGCCGCGCGCATGGAAACGCCCCTCATCTTCAGCATCCTGCTCTTTACCGCGACGAGCAGTTTTGTGGTGCAGAGCATGGCTGTCTATCTGCGCTCGTTCAAGCGCGAACCGTATCTGATGCAATCGGTCGTCGTGGCTGCGCTGACCGTGGCGGGCATTCTGCTGGCGGCGCCGCGCTGGGGAAGCGCGGCGGTCGCCTTAATCTACTTCGCGGTGAGCGGAGTCGTGGGCCTGCTGTGGGCGCTCGCAATTTTCCGGGAAAGCAAAACTGAGTATGCAAAGCAACAACTGATCAAAGCGTAAATGAAAGGTGCTCCGGAAATTGGCATCGGTGAATACGATGGAATTTGAAGTTCAATCTCATGCGCTACTGCCTCATCTTCTGTTTTCGCTGGCCTATCTCGGCATATTGTTCTTCGCCCGGGACAGGAGAGATAACCTCGGACTGGGATTGGTCATTGCGTTCTGCATAACACTTGGCCTTAGAAGTGTAGAAAGTATGAGCAGAGGAGCCGACCCGCTTCTGTATGCCGCCATCCTGTCCTATCCTTCGGACATAAAAGACGTGATTGGCGGCGCCGATTACGCGATTTTTTCTCTTCTACACCCGATTACGGGCGCCTTCTTCAACCTGAATACGTGCTTTATCCTGTTGCACCTTCTCTATATCGCACCGCTGTATTTCCTGTATCGGTGCGTGGAAAACATGCGTGGGGTGTTCTTTCTGCTGGTTGGCTGGTTACTGTTTGTCAATTCCGGGCTTTTGCTCCTGGCCAATTTTTTTAGGCAGGGAATAAGCACGATTCTGTTTCTGGCGATCCTTGTTGCGGCATGCGCCTCCCAGAAAACCGATATGGGCAAAAGGGCCGGGGCGCTGGGACTGCCCCTTCTGCATCTGGCGTCGGCGGCCCTCGTTCCTAGTCTCCTCGCTTGCAAAATGCGGCATTACCTCCTCATTTCCAGCGCCTCGTTCGTAATCCTTTGCTTGGCGGTTCATTTCGCCCCGGCGAGCATCGTCTACCAGTCGGACTACTTTTTTAACGCAGGAGAAGCCAGTCAGCAGACGCAGTTATGGATCAAAATTCTGACAATTTACGCGATGCTTGGCTTCGGATATCTCCTGAGCGTGCATGCCGAGAAATCGTCGCTTCAAGAACATAGCGTTCGCAGAGCTGCTGTAGGGATGCTGATTCCGACGGCGGCACTGCTCCTAACTTCAAATGCGCCAGGCATAGGACTTCGCTATTTGTACTACTCATATGCCCTGGCTTTTTTATATGTTGCCTCAGCCGTCTCCTGTCGAAGAAGCGAACCGCTCTTCAAATTGGGCGCGATCTCATTGTGCCTCTTTGGACTTGTTACCTGGACCTACCCAACAGTGGCGGTTCTGCTGGTTTGGTAGGGACTCACGATATTCAATGCGAGGACAACAAAATGGCCAGAAGCGCAGTCGTAGTTTCACTTCACTATTCTCCGGCGCATGTTTCGCACATGGTGGCGTATGGTCGATTGCTGCGCGAGATGGGATTCAAAGCAAGTTTTGTACTGGACGAAAAGTATCTTTCGTTTCCGGATTTCTCCGCGATCGCCCCGGTCACTTCCGCACGGGAATACGCAGCCAATCCTAATAGCCAAACCTTCGACATCGCGGTCTATTGCAACTCGGCAATAAACAATTCCGCCTCGGCCCAAGACATGCGCGCGCGCGGAGTTGAAGTTCTGTATCTGTTTCACGAGCCGGCTCCCCTCTCCCTCCACTGGTCGGAAGGATGGAAGGAAATTTTCAAGCTGGTGGTCGCCAAGTATTGTTCCATCGCAATGCTCCGGCAAAGCACCGCTGTGCTTGTACCCTCGAACTGCGCCCGCCATCTCTATGACGGATATTTCGCGAGATACAACCAGAATGTATTTACGCTTCCACTTCTTTTCGACGACGAATGCGGCCCGGGAGGCGCGGCATATGGGAAGACGGAGAGACCATACTTCTCGTTTCTGGGCTATGCAATCAAGGCGCACGACTTCGATTCGTTTGTCGCATTCGTAAAGTTCTCAATTCGCGCCGGGAGCTCGATCCGCTTTGCCATCGCCACCCGAACCGATCTAAGCGACTATCTGGCGCATGACGCGGAGCTATCGCGCTACGCGGCCGAGGGATGGATTCACATACAGCACGGCCGGGCGCTGTCCAACGAGGAGATGAATCAGTATAGCCGCGATAGTTTTTGCGTCTGGAATCTTTATAAATGCTCGACGCAAAGCGGGGTTTTGGCGCGCTCTTTCATGGCTGGCGCGCCGGTGATTGCCCTCAAGATGGGCAGCTTTCCCGAATACATCGTGCCCGGCGTGAACGGAGAATTTGTGACCGCCGCGAGCGATGCGAAGGCCATTCTGCAAGCGGCGGAAAAAATCAGGCAGAACCTTTCCGACTACGTGCTCGGAAGCCGCAAGACTTTTGCCGAAACCTTTTACTATCGCGTTCACAAAAAGGATATGACTGAGATTCTCAAAGGCTTTCCCAAGGAGGTACTACAATGCGCATCGCATTAGTCAACCCGCCGTTCAAGGCGGAATATGGTCGTTTTTCGCGCGCCTCGCGCAGTCCCGCCATCACCAAGAGCGGGACGCTCTATTACCCCATCTGGCTGGCCTATGCCTGCGGGCTGCTGGAAAAAAACGGGCACGAGGTTTTGCTGCTCGATAGCTGCGCCGCGAAGCTCGATCTGGAGCAAACGGCGGAGCGCATCGAGGCCTTTCAGCCGGCCCTGGTAGTGGTCGATACCAGCACGCCAAGCATCGACGAGGACGTGCGCTCGGCGGCGCGTTTGAAGCAGACACTCTCGTCTCCATTTGTCTGTCTGGTGGGCACTCACCCTTCATCGCTGCCCGAAGATGTTCTGGCGCTCGATGAACACATCGATTGCATCGCCCGCCGCGAGTACGACCAGACGCTGCTGGAGTTGGCCGCCTGCCTGAGCAGTCAGGGCGATGTTGGGCAGGTCGCTGGCCTCTGCTATCGCCGCGACGGAAAGGCTGTCTTGAGCGTGGAACGAGGCTACCTGCAAGATCTGGACGAGTTACCTTTTGTCAGCGAAGTCTACAAGAAGCATTTGCAGGTCGAGAACTACTTCTTTGCCGCCGGCGAATATCCCATGGCCATGATCATGACCGGGCGGGGCTGCGCCTCGCGTTGTTTCTTCTGCGTCTATCCACAGGCTTTTCATGGGCACAAATACCGCTTGCGCAGCGCCAAGAATGTCGTGGACGAGTTTGAATACATTGCGCGCGAGTTGCCACAAGTTAAGTCGGTGGGCATTGAAGACGACACCTTCACGGCCGACCAGGGGCGAGTGCGGGAGATATGCCAACTGCTCATCGAGCGCGGCCTGCACAAGAAGCTGCACTGGTGGGCCAACACCCGCGTCACCCTGAATCTGGAAACCATGAAACTGATGAAGAAGGCCGGCTGCCGATTGGTGATTCCCGGCTTTGAGTCCGGCGATCAGACAATTCTCAACAACATCAAAAAGGGAATCAAGCTGGATCAATCTCGCCAATATGTGGTGGACGCGCAGAAGGCGGGCTTGCTGGTGCATGGCTGCTTCATGGTGGGCAACAAGGGTGAGACGCGCGCCAGCATGAAAAAGACGCTGGACTTTGCCATCTCGACCAATCCCGATACGGCGCAGTTCTTTCCCATGATTCCGTATCCAGGGACGGAAGCCTTTGGCTGGGCCAAGGAGAATGGCCATCTGGCCACGCTCGATTACTCGAAGTGGCTGACCGAAGAGGGATTGCACGAGTGCGTCGTCAACCTTCCCGAGATCTCATCCAGGGACTTGGTTTCATTTTGCGACGACGCGCGCAAAAAGTATTATCTTCGCCCGCGCTACCTCTTCAAAAAACTCATTCAGACGATTGTGATGGCAGAGGAGCGCAAACGCACACTGAAGTCCTTTGGGCAATTCCGCAAGTTTCTGTTCAAGTGAGCGGCTTGTTTTGCGCAAAACCCAGCGCCTGGCCGCCGAGCAGAACCATGCGCCACGGCCAGACGCCTCGCGAGTGAATCAATGAAAACCAACTATTCCAATCTCGATCTGCTTCGATCCATGGCCGTGCTGTCGGTGGTCGCCTCGCATCTCTATCAGCAATGCGGCTTCTTTCATCTGTGCTATTGGAGCCCTGACGTCGATCTCTTTCTGCATAACCTCAGCATCACCGGAGTCATGTTCTTTTTTGTGCATACCTGCCTGGTGCTCATGCTCTCCATGCACAGGGCTCCGACCGAGCATCGCGGGCGCAATTTTCTTATCCGCCGCGCCTTTCGCATTTATCCGCTCTGCTGGGCAACGATTCTTCTGGTGCTGACGATGGGACTTTCGGATCAGTCAGCGGATAAGTTGCAGGCTTTGGGATGGCGCGGCGTAACAGCCAATCTGCTGCTGGCGCATGACATGTTTCCACGCTATCACAGCGTGATCGGGCCACTGTGGAGCCTTCCCCTGGAGGTGCAGATGTATCTTGCGTTGCCCCTCTTTTTTATCTTTCTCAAGCGATTCAATCGCATCTCAACCGTTCTGGCGTTGTGGGCAGGGGCAACGGTGGTGGGAGTCATGGCCGCGCAACCAATCGTGCCTCGCGCCTTTCACGCGGCGATCTTTCCGCCAACGTTTATCGCGGGAATGGTTGCGTACCAGATGCTCGCGAAAAAACTCGGCAGCATCTTTCCTGCCTGGGGATGGCCGATTACAATTCTGAGCCTATTTGTTTTAGAAGACCGATTGATCGGCGGATCCTCTTACGACTCGCCTCGCGGCGCGGCAGTTCACGCTGTCATCTGCCTGGGCGTGGCTCTGGCTATACCGGCATTCAAGGAATTAAGCCCACACTGGATTGTTCTTCCAGCGCAGCAAATCGCCAAGTATTCCTATGGCATTTACCTGCTTCACATTCCGGCATTGATGTTTGTCTTGCGCGATCTTCCAGGTTTGCCGCTGGCATTCAAAGTCGCGGCGTTTTTTGCTCTGACCGCGCTGCTTTCGTTCGTGACTTTCCACCTGATTGAGAATCCGCTCATCAAGTTAGGAAAGCGGCTGACGCGAAATCCGTCTGCGTCGCGCGTATTACCTGCCGCAGAGCACGGAGAGCTGCCCAGAATGCGGCGCGCCGCAACAATTCCGTTGCGCATCTCTCTTGTCGATTCGGAAGCCCCACTCGCAGAAAGGTAATACCATGCCGCTGGTTTCGGTTATTACGCCGGTCTACAATGCCGCTCGCTGGCTTCCTGAGACGTTGAATACAGTTCGTGCGCAGACACTCGGCGATTGGGAGCATCTGCTGGTCGATGACGGCTCGACCGACCACTCCGTTGCGATTCTGAAAGATGCGGCCGCAAAAGATGTGCGCATTCGCATCTTGCGCATGCCCAGCAATGGCGGCCCATCGGCGGCGCGCAACCTAGCGCTGGATTCCGCGCGCGGCCGCTTCATCGCCTTTCTTGACGCGGATGATCTATGGCTTCCTGAGAAGCTCTCCTGCTCGGTGGCATGGATGAATTCGCACGGCCATGGATTCGTCTATCACGATTACCGGCATCTATCGCACGATGGCGCGCATGTGGGCGCGCTCATCAGCGGCCCGGAAGAACTGAATGTGCGCACACTTCATACGCAGCGTGGCACTGGATGCCTGAGCATCGTGATTGATCGCGCGCAGATTCCGCATTTTCGTTTTCCTGACAATTGCCAATATCTGCACGAGGATTTTTGCGCATGGCTAAACCTGATCGAGCAAGGATATGTGGGGCACCGACTGCCGCTTGATCTGGGCCGTTATCGCTTGTCTGCCAAGAGCCGCTCGGCAAACAAGTTTCATGCTGCCGCCGAAACCTGGAAGATCTATCGCAAGGCCTCGCACTTGCCGCCCATGCGTGCCGCCGTGTGGTGGACGCAATACGCATGGAATGGATTCTGGATGCACCGCGCTGCGCGGCCCCGGTAAGTCATTTGCGCGTTCGTTCTAAATGGCCCGGCATAAAATGAATGCTTTGTTGCATCCTATTTGTTCCGCAAAGTGCGCGCAATGGATAGGGCAAGGAAAAGAATGAATAAGAATACTCGATTTATTTGACAGGAATAAATCAATAGCGAGCATGGGACGTGAGAAAGGTTGTCAACTGCCCTGCATTATTGATTTGGCCGCTGAGCATCCGTGCAATCATCTCGTGTTCAATCAACTCTGAATAAGGATCTGAAACTTCACGAGCAGCAACCTGCCCGGGAAAGTGAATCAGCAGCACGGGCCGGTCGTCAAATCGCCCTCCCGTGGCCTGCTCCTCCTCGGTGCTCCAATCTTCCTGCGACCGGTAGATAGGAACGCGCCATGAGTGGTCGGAAGAGATGATCACAGTGGTCTGTGCGGCGGCGGGAGACGTGTCAATCTCTTGCAAGAGCGCGCCGAGCGAGTCGTCGGCCAGCGACAGGTTGTCCAGGTAACTGCCGCCTCGGCGCAGGGCGTGATGTTTTCGATCATAGATTCCCGGCGGATGGGGAACGGGAAAATGAATAAAAAGGAATTGAATCTGATTGTTGCCAATTAATTCTTGCGCATGGCTCATCAGACTGCGATATGCGTCGAGATGCTGATCCACTGGAGTTTTCGCCCTGCCTGTCAGCACGGCCCATAACTGCCTGGGCGCAGCGGCTGCGTTGACAAGCACGGAGCGATTCTGCGAAGCGCCATATTGCTCCATGGGCAGAATAGAACCGGGAATCCAGTAGCAGGAGTTGAGGAACGAAGCTAGAACGCGGCAGTAAGGGTTATACCAGCCATCGATGCCGACATTCCATCCGTTGCGCTGCGCAAGGCCAAAAAGCGTGGCGCTGGGGTCGTAGGCTACCCAGCGGTGCTGTGATTCGTCCATGTACAAGAGGCGCCCATCAAGTGTGCTGCGGTACTCGTCAAAGCGCTGGCCGGTAAGGATGGAAGGAATGATGCGGTCGGTATAGTAGCCAGCGGGTTTCAAGTTGCTGAAGGAGAAACTTGCGGCTTGCAATTTTGTTAAGTTAGGCAGGTCGAGGCCAACAGCGCGATGCGCAAAGGTCTGCTCATAGGACAGCTCGTCAAAGAGAATCCAAATAATGCGCTGGCGGGGCTGTTCGCTGGTGGAAGCAGGATGTAGCGACGCATAGCTCTGAGTTGGGCAGTGCGCCATCGCCAGGCTGAAAAGATGCGGAACAACCCAGATGATCGAGAAGGCGTAGGCTGCGAGAGCGAGACGGAGAACGCGCACAGCGGGTTGCATCGCGCGCGGAAAGAAATAGGCCAGCAGACCCGCCGACACAAGAATTACGAAAAGGCTTTGCTGCCAGCGGTGCTGCCAGAACGATAGAGGAAACCACATGTCGATCAAGATCTGCAAGACAAGCAGGATGGCGGTCCATAAGATGAGGCTGGCAAAGATGGCCTCTGCGACGCGGCGGATGACCGGCGAAAGACAGTGGATGGCAAAAAGGATTGCAGCCGTTAAAAGGGCGAGGCCCAGCAGGTCGACAAGAACGCCGCCAATCAAGTTTGTGACTGGCAGGTCATGATGGAAGAGGGCGTGATTATTTGGATGGAAAAACGGCAAGTAATAAGGGAACAAAAGCAGGAGCGCAGCGCCAACAGCTTCCAGAAAGATTCGCAGTTTCATGCCTTTGTCCCCACCACTCATAACGTACTTCTGCCAGGGACAAGGCAAAGACCTAAGTTATCAAGTCATTTTTGCAATTCCCTCATCAAGTTCATTTGTATCAAATAGGCTCACAATTTGGCAGGCTTTTCGCTTTTTGTTTCAAAGCTGGTTGCAATGCGCCGATAGAATTCACGCAGCCGTCGGCGCAGCATGAAGACCATGCCCGCACAAGTGGTGCTGAGAATCTGCAGGGCAAAAAGTCCCGAGCCGGGGTCAACGTAGGCATCCGCAGGTTGAAGGCAGGCGCCGAGCAACGCCAGAACCAGTAGACTTGTCAACGAAATATCCAATAGGGCATAGAACCAGCGCATGGGCTTGTCTCCTGTTTGTGCCGCGATTTGTTGATGGACGCAATTCATCATGATAAATATTTAATCGGCCTGCCTTGAAGGCACGGCCAGCGCGATAATTTGGATACGCGGTTTCGTAATTCTGAAACGGAACGTCGTTGCACATGCGGAATCGCCGCAAAAATTGATTGCCGCACCCAAGCAATCCTTGTAAGACACGCGCGGCAGAGAGGTTATACGTGCCCTCGAACACCATTTACTGATTCGGCACGAAACGATTGGATCGCCGTTTTCCACTCTTTCCGCAAAATAACGGGACGCAGGTTCTTCGGCTTGCTGCGCTCGCTCAGAATGGATGGGCACGGAATTGTCATGCAAACGCGCCAGACCCAGGACTTTTCCGGCGGAATATAATTGGGCCATGATGGCGTATGCGCAAACCAATATTCCCGTGAAAGAAAATGCTGACGGCGCGGATGCGGCGGCCAAGCTGTTTTTGCTGGAGGCCCGCCTTAAAAAACTGGATGGACTGATGGTGGCTTATTCGGGCGGGGTGGATTCAGCGTTTCTGGCGGCCACCGCGCATCGGGTTTTGGGTGAACGTATGTTGGCCGTCATCGCCGATTCGCCCAGTTTGGCACGGCGCGACTTCGAGCAGGCCTGCGCCTTTGCGCGCGTCCAGAGTCTCCCGCTACGGGTGATTGCCACGGAAGAATTGGCTCGCCCCGCCTATCAGCGTAACGACGCCAATCGCTGCTTTCACTGTAAGACAGAATTGTTCGCCGCCATGAAGAAGCTGGGCGCGGAGTTGGGCTTTGCGCAGATTGCCTATGGCATGAACGCCGACGACACGCGGGATTACCGCCCTGGCCAGCTCGCCGCCGAGGAGCAGTCTGTGCTCGCGCCGCTGGCAGAAGCGGGGTTGACCAAGCAGGAAGTTCGAGCGCTCTCGAAGGCTGCCGGTTATTCGCTGTGGGATCGTCCCGCAGCGCCTTGCCTGGCCTCGCGCATCGAGTACGGGCGGCCCGTGACGCGCGAGATTCTTGAACAAGTGGAGCAGAGCGAAGAGAGCCTGCGGAAGTTGGGCTTCAGCGAGTTGCGGGTGCGCCATCACGGCGAACTGGCGCGTGTGGAGATAGCCCGCACCGAGTTGCCGCGCGCTCTTTCGATGGAGATGCTGGATGCCATCACGACCGCGCTCAAACAGGCCAAATTTCAATACGTGACGCTGGATTGCGCCGGTTTTCGCTCCGGCGCGATGAACGAAATCTTGCCTGTTTCAGTGCTGACCAAGCGCGATACACCGCCGACGGTTTAGAATCACAGCGCGATGCGAATTGGATATTTGGAATGTTTTGCGGGCATCAGCGGCGACATGCTGCTGGGAGCCTTGGTGGATGCGGGCGTCTCTTTCGATCTTCTGGCGGAGACGGCTGAGGCGCTGCATGTGGATGCGCGCTTGGAGATGCGCAAAGTGAGCCGCGGTGGTCTGGCTGGAACCAAAGTCGACGTTCTCACACCCGACACTCCAACCGCCGAGTTGGCTCACTCTCACCATGATCACGAAGGACATCAAGCACATGCTCATGAGGAACAACCTCTCCACCCGCACACCCATGCTGCACACCGGTCGCTCTCGGCGATTCTCGAAATCATTCGTTCCGCCCCGTTGGCCGAGAGAGTGAAGCAGCGCTCCATCAGCGCCTTTCAACTGCTGGGCGAGGCGGAAGCCGCTATCCATTCCATCCCCATCGAGAGTGTGCATTTTCACGAGGTTGGCGCGGTCGATACCATTATCGACATTGTTTGCTCGGCCGCGGGCGTGGAGGCGCTGGGCGTGGAGCGCTGGCTTGCGTCGCCGCTCAATGTGGGCAGCGGGACGGTGGTTTGCCAGCACGGCACACTGCCGGTTCCCGCGCCGGCCACGCTGGCCTTGCTGGGTGATGCGCCCGTCTACGCGGCCGGCCTGCCGATGGAGCGGGTGACTCCCACGGGAGCGGCCTTGCTGCGCATGCTGGAGGTGAGTTATGCCACGCCGCCAATGATGCGCATTGTGAAAACAGGATACGGCGCGGGTGGGCGCGAAACAGCTGGACAGCCGAACTTGCTGCGCTTGCTGGTGGGCGAAACGCTGGACGATTCCTCGGCGGCCGAGCCTATCGCGGTGATCGAAACCGTGATCGACGATTGCTCTCCGCAGGTATTGAGTTACGTGAGCGAGTTATTGCTGGCCGCGGGTGCGTGGGATGTGTATCGCGCGGCCGTACAAATGAAAAAGGGCCGCGCCGGAACTCAAGTTACCGTGCTTTGCAGGCCGGAGTTAGTGCCCGGGCTACGCGACCTGCTCTTCCGCGAAACCACCACCATCGGCCTGCGCTGGCGGCTGGAGAATAAGGTTGCTCTGGCGCGCGAGTTTGTCGAAGTTACCACGCGCTGGGGCCAGGTGAGCATCAAGATTGCGCGCTGGCCCAACGGCGAAGAGGCCAATGCCGCGCCGGAGTTCGAGGATTGCCGCAAGATCGCCGCCGCGCACACCGTTCCTCTCAAGCTGGTAATGGAAGAGGCGATGCGGGCCTACGCCAAGGAGCGCAACTGCAAGGAGAGTAACTAATGGACCGCGCCAGTATCGAGACACTGCTTAACGATGTGCATCAAGGCCGTATCGCGGTCAACGAGGCGCTTGCTCGCCTGAAGGATCTTCCCTTCGAGGACCTGGGTTTTGCCAAGCTCGATCATCATCGCGCCCTGCGTACAGGAATGCCGGAGGTGATCTTTGCCGCGGGCAAAACCGTTGAGCAGGTGGCGCGGATTTTTGCGCGCATGGTTGCCGCCGGTGGCAATGTGCTGGCCACGCGCGCCACGGCCGAGATGTTCGCGGAGGTTCAGCAAGTGGAGCCGCGCGCCGAGTTTCACCCCATGGCGCGCGCTATCACCCTTACCCAAGCGGCGGCCATTCCCGGCAAGGGAAGCATCGCCGTGGTTTGTGCCGGCACCAGCGACCTGCCCATTGCCGAGGAGGCAGCGGTGACCGCGCGCCTCATGGGTAACACGGTCGAGTTGATCACTGATGTCGGCGTGGCTGGCATTCATCGCCTCCTGGCGCAGAGAATATCCTTGCAAGCGGCGCGGGTGCTCATCGTCTGCGCCGGCATGGAGGGCGCTCTGCCCACCGTGGTCGGCGGCTTGGTGAATGCGCCGGTCATTGCCGTGCCCACCAGCGTCGGTTACGGCGCTTCGTTTGGCGGCGTGGCGGCTTTGCTGGGCATGTTGAACACCTGCTCGCCCAATGTTTCCGTGGTAAATATCGACAACGGTTTTGGCGCGGCTTCAATCGCTTCGCTGATTAATCATCTATGACTACAAAGGACTTAGCTGGCAGACGGAACAAGGGCTGAGCTGGCGGACGGAATAAGTTGCGCGCGTCGTGTAAACCTTAGAATCCGCTCAAAGTGACACCTGTCACAGTCTGTTGCCTGCTCACGCGCCAATCATTCTTAGTACAACGTGAACGCGCTTGATTTTGGCGCGGATCTTCGATAAGTATGTCCTGACCAACATCGTGCAAGGGACCTATTTCTTGAGGAAAGATCCACTTAGCTGCATCAACTTCGGTGAGCAGCAATTGGAGAACCGCTCATTCCCGCGCGACAGCCCGTACAGTGATGTGGAGGAGATTCGTGGCCCGGTCCAGATTGCCGCTCTTGCGCAGAATTTCGCAGATATTCTTTTTGCTGCTCTTTCTGGCGCTTCTGCTCTTTACCTCGATTAGCCTCTTTCCCGGTGGCGCTACCGAGGTTCAATTGCGCGCCCCGGTGCGTCTTTTCTTTGAGTGGGATCCTCTGGTTGGGCTGCTCAATGCTTTTGCCAGCCACGCCCTCTATCGCGGCCTGGCCTGGTGTTTGGTCATCCTGCTGCCCACGCTCTTTCTGGGCCGCTTCTTTTGCGGATGGATCTGCCCCATGGGTACGCTGCAGCACTTTGTGGGCAGCCGCCCGTCAGAGGCCAAGCGCGGCAAGCGCCGCCTCGAATCCAATCGCTACAAACGCTGGCAGACGGTGAAGTATGTTGTGCTGCTGGCCGGCCTGGTCGCAGCCGGTTTCGGCTCGGCGGCTCTCGGATGGCTCGATCCCTTCAGCCTGTTGGTGCGCTCCTTTGGCCTGGCGCTGCTGCCGGCTTTTAACGTTGCGGCGCAGGCCGTGCTGATGCCGCTCGAAACCAGCCATGTCGCCTTCATCAAGGCTACCGGGCAAACGCTGCACACCCTTCTGCATTACACGGTGCTCGATCTGCGCCAGCCCCACTATGCACAAGGGCTGATTCTCGGTGTGCTCTTCTTGGCGATTCTGGCTCTCAGCCTGCGCATTACGCGCTTCTGGTGCCGGGCGATTTGTCCGCTGGGCGCGCTGCTGGGCGCGACCTCGCGCTGGAGCGTGCTGGGCCTGCACAAGGACGCGGCCAAGTGTAACAACTGCAACCGCTGTCTGCTCGATTGTCAAGGTGGCGATGACCCCATCGGCACCGCTCCGTGGCACAAGTCCGAGTGCCTGAGCTGCATGAACTGCGTGGCAGCTTGCCCGGAGAACGCGCTCAGTTTTCGTTTTTTTCGCAAGGAAAAAGAGGTTGCTTCGCCCGACCTGGGCCGTCGCCGCACCCTCACCGGTGTGGTGGCCGGAGCGGCGGTGGTGCCGCTGATGCGCGCCAACACCGGCTTGGGCAAAGGCCGCCACGAGCGGCTGCTGCGTCCCCCCGGCTCGCTCGACGAGCGCGATTTTCTCTCCCGCTGCATCCGCTGCGGCGAGTGCATGAAGGCTTGCCCCAACACCGCGCTGCATCCCACTCTCGAACAAGCCGGAATCGAAGGCCTTTGGTCGCCTACGCTGGTGCCGCGCATCGGTTACTGCGAGCCCAGTTGCGTACTCTGTTCAGAGGTTTGCCCCACCGGCGCCATCTGGCAGATCACGCCCAAGGACAAAGGCTGGGTGGTCGGGGTCGGTCAGCAGAGCCAGCCCATTCGCCTGGGTACGGCCTTTTATGATCGCGGGCGCTGCCTGCCCTGGGGCATGGCCACCGAGTGCATTGTTTGCGAGGAGTGGTGCCCGGTTTCGCCCAAAGCCATTTATGTGCAAGAGGCGCAGGTGACCGACGCTGAGGGCAACGTGAAAACTCTCAAGCAGCCGCGCATCGATCCCAGCCGCTGCGTGGGCTGCGGCGCTTGCGAATATGCCTGCCCACTGCAAGATCGCCCCGCTGTCTACGTCACCAGCATCGGCGAAAGCCGTTCGCCCTCCAGTCAGATTTTGCTTAACAGATAAGGGAGATATTTTCGTGATTCGTTCAAGTTGGAAGTTTGTTGTTGTCGCAGTTGTTCTTCTCGTCGTTGTCACCAGCGTCGGCTGCAAAAAGAAACACGCCAATCCCTTCCCTGCCACGGGCGCGGTTGCGGGCTGGGAAAAAACCAGCGACACCCGCGTCTTTGCCGCCAAGGATTTGTGGCAATACATCGACGGCGACGCCGAGCAGTACATCTCTGCCGGCGTGGTCTCCACCTCCACCTCCGACTACAAGTTTCAGGGTCAGTTGGAGGCTACAGTTGACGTGTACACCATGGGCGACGCTGCCGGAGCCGGCAAGATTCTGGCCAAGGGAAAGAGCTCAGACGCCAACAGCGTTCAACTGGGCGACGCGGGCATCAGCTACGCGCAGAGCGTGATCTTCCGCAAGGGCGTCTATCTGGTGCGCATTGTCGCCTATGAATCCTCGCCCCAGGCGCCCCAGGCTCTGCTGGCCCTGGCGCATAGCGTGGAAGCAAAGCTGTAACGCTGAGAAACCGGCCACATCAACTAGTGGTTAGACCGCATGAATTGGTAATTCATCACGGGCAAGCGCGGACGAGGACGTCCGCACTACAGCCGGCCAGGAGGTCGGCGCTACATTCCGGCCATTACCAAATCATGCGGTTATGGTGTTAGGAAAGACGAGGTTCGCCATGGAAAGCCGCAGAGATTTTCTGAAGGTCGCCGCCACCGGAGCTCTCGCTCTGGGCGCGCAAAGCAAGCTGGGATTGGCCGCCATGCTCAAGCCGCACACTGAGGCGGGCAAGTCCAAAGTCGTGGTGGCGCGCGATGCGGAGTTGCATACGGCCGCCGGGCAACTGGACGAAAAGCGCGTGGCCAATCTGCTGGATCGCGCCATCGCCGCTTACACCGGGCACGACAAACCCGCCGAGGCCTGGAAGCGCATTGTGCCGGTGGGCAAGGTGATCGGCCTCAAAATCAATGGCTTGGGCGGCAAGCCTATCGCCACCCATCTGGCGCTGACTCTGGCTGTCTGCGAGCGGCTGCAACAGGCGGGCGTCAAACCAAGCGAAATCGTGGTGTGGGAGAGCCATCGCGGCGACCTGGAGCGCGCCGGCTACACCATCTCTACGGATCGCAACCGCATCCGCTGCATCGCCACCGATATGGAGGGCTACGGCCATGAGGAAAAACCCGCCGCTTTCGGTTCGGTCAGCGTGAATCTGGCCAAGATTCTTACCCGCGAATGCGACTTCATCATCAACCTGCCGGTTCTCAAAGATCATGAACTGACCGGGATCACCTTTTCCCTGAAGAATTTTTATGGCGCCGTCCAGCGCCCGCGCGAGTTGCACTCCAACGGTTGCAACCCCGCGGTCGCCGACCTCAACTGCATTCCGGCGTTGCGCAACAAATTTCGCCTCACCATCGGCGACGCCACCGCCTCGATTTATGAGGGCGGTCCCGGCTATCGCCCCGAGCATCTCTGGTATCCCAACGCCTTGATCGTCGGTCAGGATCCGGTGGCCATCGATTACACCGGCTGGCAGATCATCGCCAAGAAGCGCGCCGAGATGGGCCTGCCCACGCTTGAGTCCGCGGGCCGGCCCACCACGTTTCTCACCACCGCGGCCGATGCCGCGCACAAGCTGGGGACCAACAACCCCGAGCGGATTCACCTGATGGAGATTTAGTTCAACGCGAATATTTCCCCGAGTTGGATCGACTTAACGCCGCCACACCGGCCACACAACAAGGTGAGGATTACCATGGAAAACCGTCGTGAGTTTCTGAAAACCGCCGCCGCCGGAGCCGCGCTGCTCAGCTCGAAGAGCAAATTCGGATTGGCCGCCGCGGTTGACCAGCATTCTGCCAAGTCCAAGGTCGTCGTGGCGCGCGATCCCGCCCTCCACGGCAGCGCCGCGCAACCCGATGAACAGCGCGTTCTCGATCTGCTTGATCGCGCCATGACCTCTTACACTGGCCGCGACAAACCCATCGAGGCATGGAAGCATATTGTGCCCGCGGGCAAGGTCATTGGCCTCAAGGTCAATGGCCTCGGCGGCAAGGGAATCTCGACTCACGCTGTGTTGGCGTTGGCCATCTGTGAGCGCTTGCAGCAGGCTGGGGTCAAGCCTGGCAACATCGTGATTTGGGATCGCAATGCCCGCGACATTCAGGCTTGCGGCCTTACCATCAGCACCGATCCCAGCCGGGTTCGCTGTTACGGCTCCGATGTGGCAGGCTACGAGGATCAGCCGGTAGCCTGCGGCGCGGTCAATATCAAGCTGTCCAAGCTGCTGACCCGCGAGTGCGCGATGGTGATTGGCCTGCCTATTCTCAAGGATCACTCCATGTCTGGCGTGACCTTTGCGATGAAGAACATGTTCGGCGTTCTGGAGCGCCCGCAAGATCTGCACAAGGACGGTTGCAATCCCGGCGTCGCCGACATCAATCGCGTCCCCGTGGTGCGCGAAAAGGTACGCTTCACTATCGGTGACGCCATCAGCTCGGTCTACGATGGCGGGCCCGGTTTCCATCCCGAGCGGCTCTGGTATCCCAATGCCCTTATCGTCGGCGAAGACCGCGTGGCCATCGATCACACCGCTTGGCAGATGATCGAGCACAGACGCGCCGAAGCTGGCCTGCCCACGCTCGAGGCCGCTGGCCGTCCGCCGCGCTACATCGCCACCGCCGCCAGCCAGTCGCACAACCTGGGCGTCAACGATCCGGCCCGCATTCATCTGCTGGAAGTGTAACTGCTGCTAAATACTGGGTGCCCCATCCTTTCCACGTTCTTTGTGGAAAGGGTGGGATGAATCGCAAACTGATCGGATGTTGCACCAATTACCACGGAGAATCACATGGCCGAAGAACCCGAACTGAAGCTGAACGAAAAACCGGCGCAAGGACTCACGCGTCGCGAGGCCATGCTACAACTGCTGCGCCTGGGCGGCGCGGCGGCGGGCACGGCGGGGGTGGCCGTCTGGCTCAGCGAACACGCCTTCCGCCCCACCCCGGCGCTGGCGGAGTTCGCCCGTCGCGACCATCGCATTGCCAGCAATCCGCAACTGACGGCCATGACCGTCGTGCAGGGCGGAGAACCGCGCGCCCTGGCGCAAAAGGCTCTGGAAAATCTGGGCGGCATCAGCCGCTTCATCTCTCATCACGATGTGGTGGCCATCAAGCCCAACATCGCCTGGGACCGCACCCCCGAGCAGGCCGCCAACACCAATCCCGACCTGGTTGCCGAGGTCGTTCGCCAGTGCTGGCAGGCTGGCGCCAAGCGGGTCATCGTCACTGACGTCAGTTGCAACGAGCCCCGCCGCTGCTTCCATCGCTCGGGCATCGAGGCCGCTGCTCGCGCCGAGGGCGCCGAGGTCATCCTGCCCGATCCCGATCTCTTCCGAGAGGTTAATCTGGGCGGCGTGGTGCTCAAAAGCTGGCCGGTTTTCACACCTTTTCTTGAAGCTGACAAGGTCATCAACCTGCCCATCGCCAAACATCACGTCTTGACCGGCGCAACCTTGGGCATGAAGAACTGGTACGGCATTCTGGGCGGCGAGCGCAACCGGCTCCATCAACAGATCCACCAGAGCCTGGTCGATCTGGCCAGTTTCATGCTGCCCACCCTCACCATGATCGACTGCTACCGCGTTCTGCTGCGCAACGGCCCCACCGGCGGCAACCTGGAAGACGTGGCGACCAAGAAAACCATGGTCGCCGGAACCGATCCGGTCGCCCTCGACGCCTATGTCGCCAAGGCCTATTGGAACCTCGATCCCGCGCACTTGCCTTATCTGCAAATGTCCGCCGCCCGCGGCCTGGGCACGGTGGACTTCGACAAGCTGGCCATGAAAGTCAGTCAACTGGGATAGCCACCTGCGGGAAGAACAAAGAAAAGGGCGTGGACATTGATGAACAATGTCCACGCCTTTTTTTGACAAAAAATTTTCTATCTACTGAGGCAATACGGCGGTGCCTTCCAGGCGAACGCCGTCCAGGCTCTTGGGGTCAAGTCCGAGTTCGGTCAGAATGGTCGGCGCAATCTGATTGGTTCCGACGGACGAATACACCGTCTTCGGCGCAATGGAGGGGTTGGAAACCAGCAGGACCACGTTGGTGTCGTCGTGGGAGAATCCGCCGTGCTCGGCAAGTTTCTTGGTGCTGCCGGTGTAGGTTACGCCCACGTTGGGCGTGACGATGATGTCGGGGGTGCGAGAATCACCGCTGGCCGGAAGCCCCGGTACGTCGTAGTTCAGGGCCAATGACGGGCCGTAGTAGATCTGCCCGAGGCCGATCTTGGTGGCGTTGGACTCCAGGGTCGCGACCGCGCTGGCGGTATTGCTGGCGTTCGCCAGCCAGATTAGCGAGACATCGTCTTCCGTCGGCCCAATGCCAGTCGGATTGGTGGGCGATTCGGAGGTGGGCAGCAGGCTGGCAAGGAGTGTCGCAGGCGAGGAGCCGGTGTTCAGAATCGGGTTATAGAGGGTAGGATCGATGGGCGATTGGCCATGCTTGGCAGTGACGATAATCAAGGTCGAGTCATAGAGGCCGTTGTCCTTGATCGCGCTGACCATCTCTCCGATCGAGTCGTCCACGAATTCGATCTCGCTGAGCAGCGCCGGACCGGGCGTTCCGGCTGCATCCAGGTATCCTCCAGTGGTGGAATCGCTCTTCTCGATAAATTTCTGGCCAACACTGACCGCCTGGAAGTTCATGCCGAAGAGGGTGGGGACTTTGGCCGCTTTGCCGTTGTGGGTTTTGCCGGCAATTTGGTTCAGGATGGCGTTGACCTTCAAGGTGTCATAGCACTGAATATTCTGGAAGCTGTTCGTCCAGGCGCTGGTATCGGAGCCTGGATCGAGAACCGTGGCGCAGGAGACTCCGGCTGGCGTGGTGACGCCAGGCAATCCAACGACAGTCGAGTTGATCTCGGGCGCGTAAAAGTCGTTAAGGATGTTAGCTCCGGGTCCAGAGACGGAGGCGTAGGCCGGGTGCTTGTCGGCCCATGCGACATAGCCGCCCGCGTCGTGAATGACGCCAAAGATAGTATTCGTGCGCGCAAAATTCCAAGGATAAACGGGCGCGCAGCCCGTCTTGGGATCGCGCGGCAGCTTTTTGGGATCGATAGAAGCAAGGCCGCCTTCCGTGAGAGCGGCTTTTGGCGCGCCGCCGTTAAGCTTGGTCTGATCGAAGTCGATGCCCTCTTCATATTCAGTGGTTGTGCCCGTAGGAGCGGCGTAGGCTGTGCAGGCGCCACCGGCAACGCCATTGCCGGTCGTCTTCGCGGGCGGGTCCAGCGCGCGGTCATACGCCACATCGTAGTAGACGCCCATGGTGCGAGGAGTAGCGCCTGTAACAATGCTCATCAGGCCTGGAAAGGAATCGGAGGGCTTGGAGGTGCTGGCTGCTACATAGTTGATCGCAGTGGCGCCGAGCGCAGCTAGATTAGGACAGTACTGAGCTCCGCTGTTAATGCTTGAAACTCCTTGTGTGCAGTTCAGATAATCGACGGCGTGCATACCGTCGATGCTAATCAGAAGAACGTGTTTGATTGTACGTGACTGCGAAGAAGTGTTTTTTGTGATGTTTGGATTGTTTTTGCTGCTTTGCGCCATTACACTCATGGAGGCCAAAACGGCCATGGACAACACTAGCAGAGAAACTTTTTTCATGGTCCACTCCTAAGAGCAGATACTAACAACCGTCATGCCAGATGTAATCGTCAAGTGAGTAAATATTCGGTGAATTGCAGAGGGGCGCCCTGTCGGCGCGATGTTTGTTTTTTGCGGAAATGCGGATGGCGTTCGGCAGATGGCGGCGCCCGATAAGATCAGGTCTTCTTTATTTCCAAAGGCGCATCTCAGGATAAAAATTCAACGCAGCGCGTTCTGCAATGCGTCTTTTCCCCGCGCGGCATTCTCACGTGTAACTATGGATCGAAGACAAGGAAGGCGTCCCCGTGCCGCTGAGTGTGCAAGAGCAGTTTGGGCAAATCGACATTTATGTTTTCGATCAGATTCTGCGCGGCAATCTGGGCGCGGGGATGCGTGTGCTCGACGCGGGCTGCGGCTACGGGCGCAACCTTGTTCACTTGCTGCGCGAGGGTTGCGAGGTTTTTGCGCTCGACGAGGACGCGGCCGGAGTGGAGCATGTGCGGAAACTGGCCACATCGCTGGGCCGGAAACTGCCAGCGGAAAATTTTCAGGCAGGGCCAATCGAGCAAATGCCGTTTGCCGATGCCGCGATGGATGCGGTGATCTGCTCGGCGGTGTTGCACTTTGCGCGCGATGAAGAACATTTTCGCGTTCTGCTCAAGGAGCTATGGCGGGTGTTGCGGCCAGGTGGAATGCTTTTTTGCCGGCTGGGTTCGCGCATTGGCATGGACTTCGAGCGCTTGCGGGGCAACATCTTTCTGCTTCCTGATGGCTCCAAATGGTTTCTGGTGGATGAGGATATGCTGCTGGACCTAACCGAAGAACTGGACGCTGTCCTTGTCAACCCACTGAAGACCACCATTGTGCAGGATTTCCGCTGCATGACCACCTGGGTGCTGCGCAAGCGAATCCACTGAAACAAAGCGCTCCCTCCTTACGCAAGGGATGGAGCGCCTTCTATTTGCCGCGAACGGAAGTTACTCGCCTTGCGCCACGCGGTGAATCGCCAGCAGCTTTTTTAGCAGCGGCTTCAGCAGCTTCAGGTCCAGCGCATTGGCGCCATCGGACTTGGCGTTGGCCGGGTCGTCGTGGACCTCCAGAAACAGTCCGTCGATGCCCGCCGCAACCGCCGCCCGCGCCAGCAGCGGAATGAACTCCGGCTGTCCACCGCTTACCCCATTCGCCGCCGAGGGCTGTTGCACCGAGTGCGTTCCGTCAAAAATCACCGGCGCCATCGCGCGCATCACCGGCAGCGAGCGGAAATCCACCACCAGCGTGTTGTAGCCAAAGCTGGCTCCGCGCTCGGTCAGCGAGATGCGCTCATTGCCCGTGGAGCGCACCTTCTCGACCGGGTGAATCATATCCCAGGGCGCAACAAACTGCCCCTTCTTGATGTTGACGGCGCGGCCCGTTTTGCCCGCGGCTACCAGCAGATCGGTTTGGCGACAAAGGAAGGCGGGAATCTGCAACACGTCTACCGCTTTGGCAACCACCTCGCAATGGCTGGGCTCGTGTACGTCGGTCAGCACAGGCAGACCCGTGTCCTTGGCAAGTCGGCCCAGGATGCGTGTGCCCTCGATGAGCCCCGGCCCGCGAAAGCTCTTGACGCTGGTGCGGTTGGCCTTGTCGTAGCTGGCCTTGAAAATGTATGG